>ERZ795061.3613-NODE-3613-length-13378-cov-7.105607_pt1 | contig 13378 bp, 12 predicted proteins | sample MGYA00375145_ERZ795061 | MGnify/ENA primary metagenome ERZ795061 (study PRJEB30190, sample SAMN05720144) | anaerobic digester metagenome | isolation source: active sludge of municipal wastewater-treating anaerobic digesters | place: USA | collected 2014-12-22 ... | reverse complement strand
TTGATAAGACCACGGGCGTTTTCTTCGACGAAGAGGTCGCCCTGGCGGAGCTTGCTGAAAATAGCTTTGAGAGAATCGGTGACGGCGCGATTAACTTTGTCAGGACCTTCGGCAGCAGCTACAGACTGTTTGTCAAACTTCAGCGAGCTTGCAATGGTCTCGTTGTTATCGAAGAGTTCAAGAATCGCTTCGTCGGTGGAGTAACCAAGAGAGCGCAGGAAGGTGGTGATCGGAATTTTGCGTTTGCGATCGAGTCTGACGAATACAGCGTCTTTCATCAGGTCGAGTTCAAATTCCATCCAGGCGCCGCGATAAGGAACGATCTTGGCTGAATACATCTTTTTGGCGCGGTTGAAACTGTAATAAACGCCGGGTGAGCGATGCAGCTGGCTGACAACAACGCGTTCGGCACCGTTTATGATGAATGTGCCGCGTTCAGTCATACAGGGCAGATTGACCAGGAAGATTTCCTGTTCTTTGACTTCACCGGTCTGCTGCATGATCAGCTGAACACGGATGTTGAGTGGAATCGAATAGGTCAGATCGCGCTTGCGGCACTGATCGGGGCTGTGCTTGATGCGAAACGGAACTTCGCCGATGAACGCGATTTCGCATTCTTTTTCGACAAAGCTGCAATCGTCATAAAGGCACTTTTTGCGCAGCTTCAGCTGCGGACAATTCTTACACATCGGCAGACCGAGGCTGTAATCATTGTATTCGAGGCAGAGATTACCCACGTAGTCCTGGATCGGAAAAACTTCTCTGAAAACTTCTTCCAGCCCCTGTTTATCTCTTTTAGAAGGTTCTCTTCCGGCTTGCAGAAACCATTCGAAAGATTTGAGCTGGATGTCGATGAGGTTCGGAATGTTTTCAAATAGCCGATCTCTCGCCATCAGATACTTTTTGGCTACAGGCTGTTGCTTTGTCACCATAATTCTGCCTTGCTCCTTAGATTTGTAACATACCCTGCTGCGCTGACAACAGAGCTAAATGGAAAAGCGGGTATTCTCAAAAAGCTTGAAAACACCCGCATTTTAGTACGACAAAAGAAGAACTCAGTCTCAGTTTTCTGGAAGATAGAAGATTTTTGTTTATTAATCTTAACAATGCCGGCCGGTCTCCGAAAACGTAGCAATTTATGTACCATTCGCGAAATGGTCATCGATTATACCACCCGTATTAGTAGTAGTCAATATTTTGTTATTTTTTTCTTTACTTTTTGCATATTTGCTCACCTCAGCCTCTGATCGCTGTTTCAACATTGTTTTTTTCGAGTCGGGCTGTCAGTTTTGCAAAAAAAAATATAAAACACTGAATTTTTCAGGTTTTATGCATTACGAAAAACCCGACCGGCAAGTTATAATCGTACAGATGTGAGCAAACATAGAATTCCCGTAGTCGAACCGTTAAATTTATTGTTAAACAAAGGGAATCACATGAATCTGCCAATACGCGGCGGTGTCTGCAGCTCAGATGATTACTTTCAGGCCATCACGCATTTTGCGCCTGGAGCAGTTTTTCTTCTCACCAGTGACGGACTCATCAGAAACATCAATCCGATGGGTTGTGCCCTGTTCGAAATTTCACGGGAAGAGGCCGTAGGCAAATATCTTTTCGAGATCTGCGAAGGCAAAATCGATATCGACCCGGCTTTTCTACTTAAAAGCTTTGCCGAGGGCCGCAATAAACCAATCCAGATCGAATTCACAGCCTCCGACAACAAACAGAAAGCTCTTTCGGTCGAAATGTTTCACTGCCAGGAGTTCTGTAGCGATACTCAGTGCCTGATCGCCACTTTTACAAACATCACCGGTCTGCAGAAATCGGAAGAAGCCCTCAGGCGCGTTCTGGCAAATCGATTAAGAGCTTCGTCACACGTTATCTTTTCCTCGGATCTTCGTTACCAGGGGGTTGTCGAGGCAACTCCCAACTGGGTAAGTCTTGTCGATACCGAAGGGCGTATTCTGGTGGTAAACCCGGCAGGCAAAGAGATTTTGCAGCGCGATGAAAACGAAATTACCGGCATTCATCTCTGGGATTTCTTCATTTCACCCGATCACGACACATTGCGAAAAGGCATCACCGAGGCCTTTTCCGGCAACAGTATTTTCGCGACCGAAGCCGAACTCAGAATAAACGATGCGCCAATTTTTCTGACTCTGGTCTGCAGACCGGTTCCAGACAGCAACGCCCTGCTGTCGCGGGCAGTGATTATCGCCACCGACATAACCGCGCGCAAGCAGGCAGAACTTGAATTGAAAAAAACTCTCGACACCCTTGAAGAACGCGTTGCAGAGCGCACACGACAGCTCGAAGCCGCGAATGCCGAACTTGCAAAAGAAATCACGGTGAGAGAAGAATACGAAGAGAAGCTCAAAAAAGCCATAGAAGACGCCAAAGCCGCCAGCCTCGCCAAAAGTGAATTTCTGGCAAATATGAGCCACGAGATACGCACCCCGATGAACTCGGTACTTGGCTTTATCGATCTGCTGCTGTCAACCGGCCTTTCAGAAAAACAGCGGGACTATGCCGCAATCGTGAAGTCGTCGGGCTCACTTCTGCTGGCGCTGATCGATGATATCCTCGATCTTTCAAAAATCGAGGCAAACAAGCTGATTCTCGACAAGACGCCCTTCTCGTTCGGCAAAACGATAAGAGACATAGTAAAACTGTTCGAGCCAAAGGCTGTCGACAAGGGCATCACACTGAATCTTAACCTTGATTCGCAATTGATCGAGAACGAGGTGAACGGCGACAGCCAAAGAGTCAGACAGATACTGATCAACCTGATCGGTAATGCCGTAAAATTCACCAGAAACGGTTACGTCAAGGTTACAGCCCGAAGAAACTGCAACAGTGCCGGAAACTGCTATATCGACGTGAGCGTGGAAGATTCTGGCGCTGGCATATCTACAAGCGACCTGCCAATGATTTTCGAAAAGTTCACTCAGGCCAACACCGGCACAACCAGACGCTTTGGCGGCACCGGCCTTGGTCTTGCAATCTCAAAGCGACTGGTCGATCTCATGGGCGGAACTATTGGCTGCTGCAGCACTCCAGGCAAGGGCTCCGAGTTCTTTTTCAACATTCCCTTCGACCAGCCCACTGAAATGAGCAGCCAGCACGAAAACACAAGCAACAATGGCGAACGCCCGGGCAAGCTCGATATCAACCCGGCAGATATTTCTGTTCTGATAGTTGAAGACGACCCGGCCAGCTGCAAATTCGCGGAGCAATGCCTCGAACTGTCCGGGTTCAAATATCAGAGCGTCGATAACGGCCTGAAGGCGACCGAAACCCTGAATCGAACAAGGTTCGACCTGGTGATTCTCGACTGGTGCCTGCCGGGCTGGAGTGGTCTGGCAATAGCCGAAGCCCTGAGAAAAAATCAGGGGCCGAATCAACACGTTCCAATTATTGCAGTCACTGCCAGGGCCATGAAAGGCGATCGCGAAGCCTGCCTCAACGCCGGCATGAACGCCTATCTTTCAAAGCCATTTTCGCCGGAAGACCTCTTGAGGCAGGCGTTGAAACTGCTCAAACTCAAGACTCAACCCTGAGCCCTCTTTTTCAGCTGTTCGTCGATTTTGCCAATCAGGGTTTCGCGATTAACCGGCTTGAGAATATACTCCTCGGCACCCTTTTTGAAAGCGCTCATAAAAGAGTCTTTAACTGCAGTAAGAATAATTCGGCAGACCGGTTCCGAGCTTGACGCCGCGGCTTTCTTCGGATCTGCGAATGCGATCAAGCACTTCCAGGCCATCCATTTCGGTCATTGATAATGTCGAGCAACATCAGGTCATAGTCGTTTCCGGTTTCCCAGGCAGTGGTATGGAATTTCAGAGCATCTTTGCCCGAATAAACGACATCGCAGCGGGCCCTCTCTGCGAGGAATTCTTTCAGCAGTCTGCAGTTAACAGATTCATCATCGACGATTAAAAATTTTTGCATGTTATCCCTAACCTTTGCTGTGATTTTCTTTCCCTGATTGAATTATAACGAAAATTTCGTCTCTCAGCAGTCAGACCGAAAAATTGTATTGTCGTTTTTCGCCACTTCTCAATAAATTGATAATCCATAAAAAATGTTGTATACTGCCGGCCATGCAAACCAACATAGACATAACGCGCGCTTTCATGGAAACCCCCGACGGGGTACTGTCGATTCACCAGATCTCACGCAAGCTAAAGCTGCCCTATGGTACCGCCTATAATCGCGTTCATCTTCTGCATGAGTCGGGGATCATTCAAATTCTCCCTCAGGGCAAGGCCAAACTTTGTGCCTTGAACCCCGAAAACCCCATGACCGCAAGCCTTCTTGCCCTGGGGGCGGCTCAGACCACTGATTTTTTCATTAAAAAGAATCTCGAAGCGGGTATGCTGCTTAAGAAAATCCGCAAAGCGGTTCTGGAAAATGCCCGCGACAGCCTCTACGCTGCGATTATTCTCGCGCCCGACATGCTCAGCGTCGCAGCAGCAAGTGGCCCCGACGCCGTTTCCCCAGCTGCCGGCCAGGACGTCTCTCTGCCAGGCATCGATAACCCGCCGGCAGGAGCGGCAAGCCTCGATTTTTTCTATATCCAGGCTTCCAGCTCGTTTGATGAAAGCCGGGTAGAAACTGCCATAACCTCACTCCTGCAGCCTGGCAGCGACATCAGAGTCACCAGCATGACTGTCGACCGCGACACTCTGCTTGGCATGTTCACCGAAAATGAAAACGAAGCCGGGCTTGCTGCCTATCAGATGCTGCACGAGGGAATGCTGCTCTTTGGCTTCGAAAATTTTTACACCCTCATTCTTGAGGCTTTTGCCCGCAAACTCTCGGCATAAACACAGGAGTCACAAATGCCAGCAAAGCTCAGATCGATTATTTTGACCGCAATGCTCGCATGTCACATTGCAGCGGCGGCCCAGACACTCCCAGAGAACCCGGGCAGAAAAATATTCCCCTCCCCTGCTGATCCCGATTCGCCGCTTCTGGTCAACGAAATTTCAGCAGTAACCGGCATCGCCAGTGACAGCCCCGCCTTCAAATTTATCGAAACCGGCGACAAAATGGTCGTTGAAAGCCGTTATTCAGAGGCAAAAGAAGCTTACCGCACCGCGCTTCGCCTTGAACCGATGAACCTTTCACTCTGGGCTGCCTATGATGACACCGTGATCGCAGAGTATATCGCCCGCAAGCGGCGCGAAAAGCAAAACCCGGTCATCGAGCGTGATCTTGAGCCACTTTTCAGCATTGACCGCATAGACAGCTATATCGAACTCGGAACCCTTTATGTGGCCGGCTCTCTGAGCAACTTATCGAAAACGGTCAAAAGAAAGATCCAGCTCACAGCAAGAATACTTGACGAAAACAAAAGAGAGCTCCGCAGTGAAACAGGCACCCTGAGAAGTTTTGATAAGGGGCTCCTGCCAAAGGAAAGCTCTCTCTTCGAAATCCCGTTCAAAGACCCTCCCGCCGGGGCAAGGTCGTTTCGGGTTGAAATCACGGCCTGGGAATAAACCCCGGCCTTAGACCGAAATTTTTCGAAATCAGCTGTTCGGGTCGGTCAATCTGACGAGAGTGTGTCTGCCGTCAAAAATTCTGACGATGTGAACCATTGCCGAAATGAAGACCAGAAAACCCGCCCAGCGCAGCCAGGAGTTTTCGAACATATCGATCAGGTCTTTCTTGAATTCCTTCATTTCTTCGGGGAAGGCGAACATCAGAACGCCAGTAAGCGCCATAAAAGGAAGACTAATCATCCAGAAAATTTTTCTAATGAACCACACTTTTTGAACCCTCGCTTGATGATGTTGATTGGCATGACTATAGCAAAGTTTATAAAACTTGTAAATAAAGTTTAAAAATTGTATTAATTGTTGTGTACAGCTACCTTGCCGGTATATATTGCATAAGCAAACAATCGTTCAAAATTCATTGAACTTAGCCGATAGTGCTGCAAATCCTATTCTGTTAACAAGGTCAGTAAATTAATGGGTTGGTTTTCGCGAAAAATTTCGGATCCTGAAGAGGCTTTTGGAAGACTGCTTCAGAAAGACAAGCGCATATCAGATCGCGCCAAGAGCGACTTTGTCTCAAGCATGAATCACGGTCTGATCGAATTTCTGCACGACAAATTCGAAGAGAACGACAATCTCGAAACCCGGTTGAAAATTCTCGAAATTTTTGTCGACTACCGCAATCAGCTCAACGAAGAAGACCTTCGTCTTCTCCTGACTCTTATCAAATATCCCGACACGCTTCTGCGCGAAACTTTCAAAGAAATCCTTGTCGGGATCAAAGAAGAGAACCTCAAGGCAGTGACTGAAGTTCTCGGCAGCACTCTTGATTCCGACATACACCGGACGATACAGCACGGTATCGAAAAGTCCGGGATTCTCAAGCAACTTCTCGAAAAGTGGAACAATTATTCGGTCAAAGAGCAGATTCTTTACCTCGAAGAGATTGTAATGCTCCAGAATCCGAAAACCTACCCCATCTTTCTCGACATCCTTAAAGAAGAGGTTGTCGAAGCCAAAAAAGATGAGAAGAAGATTCTGCAGGTCGAATTCTCAAAACACGTTGACAAGATAAAAAGCCCTGACTTTCTGGATCTATGCATCAGAGAGCTGCCGGCAATCGCGCCCAGCATGCGTTATCCGATTTTCAAGTGCCTGCAGTCACATGGCAAAGTCTTCTTCGAAAAGGTTTTCGACGGGCTCGGCAAAAAAAGCGAGGGGTTCAGACAGCACACCCTGAAATTGATGGAACAGCTTTCTGACCCAATGTCCTATCAGTATCTTTTCCCGTTTCTACTCGATCCCTACAAGGCAATACCGCCAACGGTCGCCGACACGATCGGCAAAATTGTAAAAGATTACGCCGAAGAGCTCGACAAAATGGACCCGGCGCAACGTAAGAGCCCGGAGGTTCAGGCGCAGATCAAATACTTTACTGACCCGCTCGAAAATAATCTTAATGACCGTTATTTTCAGTGCATCAAGCTGATGACAGAGTGCCTGCTGCGGCTTGGGCGCTATGATCACGAAGTAATCTTCCGTAACTTTTCAAAAATTTTCCGTTACAACGAGGGTTACCTGAAAAGTTTTCTTAAAGGTCTCGATCCTGCAATCCGCAAGAATCTTCTCATCAACGCGTGCTGTTACAAAGACGTTGAAACCGGCAAAACCGCCCTCAAGATTCTTGGCGACCCGACCGAAAACTACATCATCGAAACCCTGAACACTCTTCTGCTCGAACATTTCATGGAAGTACCGCCCGCTGTTCAGGCAGAAACAATTCAGCTGATGATGGACCCGCGTCTGCAGCGCTTCGTAACCGAAGTCCTCTACCACCAGGACCCGGCACTGCGTTCGCGAATTCTGACAATTCTTGGCGAATCAGGCCTGCAGAACGCTCTGCAGATTCTTGAAACCAAGCTGCGTGACCCTGATTATTCGGTGCGCATAACCATTCTGAAAATTCTTGACCTCAAGCATTTCCAGAACAATGCCGGAACCGAGATGCTGCTTAATTTCCTCAAGGATTCAGACAGCAGCATCGTGCTGCAGACCATAGAGCGCCTTAAAGAACGTGATCATCCAATGATCATCAACAACCTGACGAAGCTTCTCGCTTCGAACGTCGCCGAAATTAAACAGGCTGCTCACAAGGCAATAGCGTTTGTCACGCGCCGCAAATACATGACCGGCTTCGATAAAATGACCGAAGATGCCCGCAAGGCCATTGGGCAGTCGCTGATCAAAATGGACACTTCCTTCATGGAAGACATCACTCGTGATCTTTCAGCCTCGGACCAGCGCACCCGCATTCTCTCGGCCAAAATTCTCGAAGTTCTGTGCGACCATATTCCGCCGGAACTCAAGACCCACCTGATTGTGGCGATCCAGGACCCGGACCCCCAGGTCAGAGCCGTTGTAATCATGGGCCTTGGCAAGATTGGCGGGCCCTCGGTATCGGGCATGCTGGTCGGGTTTCTCAAAGACCAGGACGATCGTGTCAGAGCCAACGCCGTTGAAGCCATGGCCGAGGTTGGTGATATTTCGCTGGCCGAAGAGATCCTTCCCTGCCTTTATGACGACAACAACCGGGTGCGTGCCAACACTATCATCACCCTCTGGAAACTGGGCTATTACCAGATTTATGAGCCGGTAATAGAAATGATGCGGCATCCCGACAAATGGATGCGCGCCTCGGCGGCTTTTGCACTTGGTGAACTGAAAGACAGCAGGTTTTTTCCGATTCTGATTCAGGCGATACGCGATCCCGAGCCGGATGTTCGGCGAAACATCATCAAGGCCCTCGGTAAAATCGTCAATCCATTCATGCTGGCGCCTTATATCAGACCACTGCGTTTTGACCCCGACGAGAACGTCCGCAAGGAGGTAATGGCGGTTCTCTCAGCCAAACCACCAGCCCCAGCCCAATGATCTGGCCATTTGGAAGCAAAAAAGACCCGGAGCTTCTGCTAAAAGACCTTGAAAGCCCCGACGCAAAAACGCGCGAAGCCGCTTTTCACGGGCTGATCGCGCACACGGCAAAAGAGACCGACCAGATTGTGCTGGCAGCTCTCGAGGCTTTCAATGAAGCTTCGATTGAGATTATTCTACCTCTCATCGATGTCGCCGGGCAGAGGGGCATTCAGGAAGCTCTGCCGATCTTCAAGGCACTGCTGAAAGGCAAAGAAACCCGACTGCGGGAAAGCGCTCTGCAGGCTCTCTCGGCCCTCGGGACCCAGGAAGCCTTAGACATCATGATCTCTTGCCTGAACGACGTTGACCCGCGCATACGCCAGAAGGTGCAGCATGCGATCAGCGAAGAATTCGGCCAGGAAGCGATGGGCGCTCTGCTGCGGGCTCTCCCTGAAGATCGCACTTCGCCGCTTTATTTCGAGATTGTCTCATTGATGGAAGAACTCGACCTGTTCACGATCATCAAAAACAATTTCAACCAGCCGGATGTTCTGGTGAAGGATTTTTATTTCGACACCCTGACCCGCTTCAGCCGGCCTGATTTCATACCTCTTTACCTCGAATTTTATCCAAAAGCCTCAAATGCCCGCAAAGAAAAGATAGTGCAGATTCTCAACGAATACCCGGTAAAGGAATTATTGCCGCATTTTATCGAACAGCATCGACTTGGGCATTTCGAAGGTTTGCACAACCTCTCTGAAGTGGTTTTGATCAACCGCTTTTCGCAGGCAAAAGATGAGGTTCTTGATTTTGTTTGTTCTATTCGTGACACACGCTTCCGCATAAAAATTCTGCCAGAGCTTTTCAAGCATTTTGACCCATACTGCTTCGACAAAGGCTTTGAACTGCTCAAGGAATCTGCTACCGAGATTCGCAGCCAGGTTCTCAATGCTCTGATAAGCCTGATCAAAAAGACCTGGGAACGGATGAACGACCGCAGCGAACCGAACAAAATCATGCTTGCAGGCCTTTACGATTCCTGGGAAAAGCGTGTGGTCGAGTTGATGCGCAGCCGCGAAGACATTTCTGATGAGCACCGTAAAAACATCAGAAGACTGTTTTACGCGCTCGCCCAGAATCGACACGCTCTTATCAGGCCGTTTGTCAAAGAACTTCTCCAGAAAAACTTTCATGAGACCTATTTTTCCTTAAAAGACTGGCCTTTCGAAGAAATTTTCAATCTTTTTCACTGGCTCATTGAAAACGACCCCTCTTTTGGTTCTCTGATGCTGAGCGCCCTGCAGGGCAACAATGACGACACTCTCTGGCGCCTTGTTCTAAAGCTGGTCAACAGTTTTCCGGAAGAAGAGGATCGCGAAGCTTTCAAACGCAATCTGGCCGCGCGCAACCGCAACATTGCCATCGAAAAATTTCTGAAAGATTCTGACCCGGGCGTCAGGCTTGCGGCCCTTGAGTTCGCCAGCGAGCTTAAAATGAACGGTCTGCTGGAGCTGTTGAAGTCTTCAACGAAAGATCCGGCTCCCAATGTCAGGCAGACTGCACTGAAGTGCCTCAATCAGCAGCATTTTCCGCAGATTCAGAGTTTCCTGCTCGAAGCTTTGCATGATCCCGACGAAGGGGTTGCATTCTTCTCGCTGCAGACACTGAAAGCGCAGATGACGCCAAACCAGCTGGCCCCGCATCTGGTCAGATTTATCAACAGCAGCTCAGAAAAGCTGCGCAATTTTGCCCTTGAAGAGATTGCCCGCCTCACCAAAGAACGTTACAAGGCCAATTTTGCCAAGTTAACCCCAGAAGTGAGGAAACTTGCCGGTAAGGTCATTCAAAAACTCGATCAGAACTTTACCGAGCAGGTCATTCAGGATCTTTCATCTCTCGACCCGCAGACCAGGCTGCAGGCAGCCCTGCTCCTCGAAAACATTCAAGTCGATGACAAGGGTAAAGACGCTTTGCTTGCGGCAATGAAAGACCCCTCAAAAGTCGTCAGAGCCGCAATCGTCAAAACACTCGGTGTTATCGGTGACCAGGACCTGATCAAGCATCTGATCAGCTTCTTCAATGACCCAGACCCGAGAGTCCGGGCAAACACTGTAGAAGCCGTGTCACAGCTTGGAGACCGGCAGGCCATTCAGATATTGCTGCCGTTTCTCGAAGACGGTAACAACCGAATCCGCGCCAATGCGCTCGTTGGCATTCGAAAAGTCGGCAATTTCAATGTCATGCCGATTATCCAGAAAATGCTGACACACCGTGATCCCAACATGCGTGCAAGCGCCATCTGGGCAATGGGCGAAATCTGCGATCCCAATTTTTTGAATTTTATCTTCCCTTATCTGAATGACCGCAATGAAATGCTGCGATTCAACGCTATCAAAGCAGTAGCCAGAATCAACCCACAGATGCTTTCGCAGTATATGCCGGTTCTGCGTAAGGACCCATCACAGAAGATCAGAAAACTTGTTGCCGATCTTAGCTTTAAGGTGCTTTAAATGAGTCTGACCGGGCGGGAAGTGCTTCAGGCGCTTCAAGAATATTTCAGCAGTTCGAGTCAGCAGACAGAAACTTTTCTGATGCTGATTTTGCCGGCCCTTTTTCTCACCATCGCCCTGATTTATGTCAAAACCAGCCCTGCCAAGTCTGCAGACCCCTACTTTGCCATCTCAAAGCAGGATTTTGAGCTGCTCGAACACATCAGAATCCAGAAGGGTCTTGAAGAATTCGACCGTGATTTTTTGATGAGCGTTGCCTTCACCTATTCGGTTAAACCAACCCGAATGCTGCTTGATCCGGCCACTTTTGCCAAGATCGAAGAAATGATGACCGATAAGATCAAAAAAGGCGGCGAAGATCCGGCAACCAACAAGAGCCTGATCTATCTGAAGAACCTCAGAAAAAAGCTGTTTGGCTCCTGATTGACGCCTTAAAGGTTTCGAACTGCCGAATCTAAAATAATGGTGACCGGCCCCTGGTTTTCTTGTGAAATCAGCATGTCCGCACCGAAAACCCCTCGTGCAACCTTGCACACTCCGGCGGTCTCAAGTTCGGCACAAAACGCTTCATACATTTTTTCGGCGGGTTCTGGCGCTTCTGCCTCGATAAAGCTGGGCCTGAAGCCGTTGCGAATGTCACCGAACAGTGTGAACTGCGAAACGACAAGAATTTCGAAGCCACAGTCCTTCACCGACAGGTTCATTTTACCGGCCTGATCAGGAAATATTCTCAAGCCGGCAACTTTTTTTGCCAGCCATTGCATTTCTTTAACGGTGTCGCCGCGACCGACGCCGAGGTAACAGACGAGTCCCTGGCCGATGCTTGAAACCAGACATGCATCGACAGAGAGTGATGCGCATCTTACTCTTTGGACTACAGCTTTCATAATCAACTCCAATAAAAAAGGCGCCTTGCGGCGCCTTAAAAAAAACAAAACTTACTTGGCAGCGGCGCTTTTCTTTTCAGCGGTGCTCAGTTCGCACATGACCGGGCTGGCAATAAAGATCGATGAATAGGTACCAACGATTACGCCGAAGGTCAGAGTCATGGCAAAGCTCTTGATCGAGGCGCCGCCCAGAACGAGAATAGCGATAAGAGCAAGAAGGGTGGTTACAGAGGTATTGATAGTGCGGCCGAAGGTCTGATTGATTGACAGATCGACGATACTGGCCAGATTGGTTTCTTTTGAAATCTTGCGGTTTTCGCGGATTCTGTCGAGAACGACGATCGAATCGTTAACTGAATAACCCAGCAGAGTCAGGATCGCGGCAAGAACGGTGACGTCAAATTCAATGCCGACGATTGAAAGAAAACCGAGGGTGATGAACAGGTCGTGCACAACAGCAACGATGGTGCCGGTGGCTGACTGAAATTCAAAACGATAGGCCAGGTAAAGGAGAATACCGATTACTGAGAGCAATGCAGCCCAGATGCCCTGTTTTTTCATTTCATCACCGATGGTCGGGCCAACGTTGGATACCTGAAGGGCTTCATCAGAGAACGGGGCCATTTCCTTGAGGCTCTTGAGAATCTGATCGTGCACTTCAGCGTTTTTAGCGGTATCTACCGGAGCGGCGGGATACTGAATGATGAATTCACGGCCCTGGCCACCGGCAACTGACTGAACGACAATCTGTTCAGAGGTAAAATAAAGACCCAGTGATTTTTCCATCTGCTTGAAATGTTCGCGAATCTTGTTTTCATTTGATTCAGCGTCAAATCTGACGTGAATGATGCTGCCGCCCTTGAAGTCGATGCCATAGTTCAGACCTTTGACGAAGAGAAGCAGGATGCCAAGAATCACCAGCAGACCGGAAATATAAAAGAACGTACTCTTGTGTTTCATTATTGGAATAAGCATGGTTTTCAACCTTTCTCTTTACTTTAAATCAGATGCTCAGGGTTTTGGCGCGACCATCGGCGTAATACATGTCAAGGGCCAGTTTAACGCAGACGATGGCGGTGAAAACGTTGGCAATGAGACCGATACCGAGCGTGGTCGCAAAACCGCGAATCGGGCCAGAACCGAAAGCATAGAGAATTGCAACGGTCAGCAGAGTGGTTACGTTAGAGTCGATGATACAGGCAAGAGCACGGTCAAAACCGGCGTTTATCGAAGCTTTAACAGTTTTGCCAGACTTGAATTCTTCTTTGATTCTTTCAAAAATGATAACGTTGGCGTCAACGGCCATACCAACGGTAAGAATGAGACCGGCAATACCGGGGAGAGTCAGCGTGCCGCCGAAGAAAACGAGAACGGCAAAGATGATCAGGGTATTGAACAGAACTGCCAGATCGGCGAAGATGCCGGAGAGTTTGTAGAATACTGCCATATACATGAATACGAGCAGGGTTCCGATGATACCTGCGGCCCAACCGGCATTGATTGATTCCTGGCCGAGGGTCGGGCCGACGACGCGGCTTTCGAGGGCAATCAGGCTGGCGGGAAG
>ERZ795061.3599-NODE-3599-length-13411-cov-7.588949_pt1 | contig 13411 bp, 6 predicted proteins | sample MGYA00375145_ERZ795061 | MGnify/ENA primary metagenome ERZ795061 (study PRJEB30190, sample SAMN05720144) | anaerobic digester metagenome | isolation source: active sludge of municipal wastewater-treating anaerobic digesters | place: USA | collected 2014-12-22 ... | reverse complement strand
TTGCCGGCCGCGGCCTGCGACCTCGCCAGCGTGCCGAGCTCGCGCAAGATCAGCCAGGCCTACGACGCACGGAATCGCCCGACGACGACGACCCACGGCGACGGCAGTGCCTCGATCACGCGCAGCTACACGCCCGACGGACTGCTGCGACAGGTCAGCTCCGCAGGGCTGACCTGGACCTACGGCTACAACAACCGGCGACTGCGAGTCAGCGAGGTCCTGAGCTCGCCGGAAGGGGTGGACGCCATCGGCTGGGGCATCGATGCCAACGGGCACGTCGCCGCGCTGACCTACCCCGACGGCAGCACCCTGAGCTATGCGCCGAACGCCCTGGGCGAACCGACCCGTGCCGGCCCCTACGTCACCGGCGTGAGCCATCACCCGAACGGCGAGCTGGCCTCCTACACCCTGGCCAACGGGGTGGTCCACACCGTCAGCCAGAACCTGCGCGGCTTGCCCGAGCTCTGGCGCGACGCCGGCGGCAGCGGGACCGTCGTGCAGGATCGCCATGCCTACGACGCCAACGGCAACATCGCCGCGATCAGCGACGAACTGTTCGCCACCGCCAGCCGCGGCATGGCCTACGACGGCCTGGACCGCCTGGTCCGGGCCGACGGCATCTGGGGCGCGGGAAGCTTCCGCTACGACGCGCTGGACAACCTGCGCGCCAGCGTCGTCGGCACGAGAACGCTCACGCACGACGTCGACCCGGTCACGAACCGACTGACACGCCTGTCCGGCAGCCAGGCCCTGTCCATGGCCCACGACGCCAACGGCAACGTCACCCAGCGCGGCAGCCAGGTCTTCTCGTTCGACATCGCCAACCGGATGACCGGTGCAGCCGGGCGCGCCACCTACACCTACGACGGTCACGGCCGGCGGGCCCTGGTGGCCTACGCCAACGGCCAGTCGGCCCGGCATGTCTACGACCAGTCCGGCCGACTGCTGCGGTCCGTGCACTCCGCGCAAGGCGCGACCGCCTACATCCACCTCGGGGGCACGCTGGTCGCCGAGGTCAACTCGCTGACGGGGGTCAGCTACGTCCACTCCGACCTGCTGGGCAGCCCGGTCGCCCGGACCAACGGCAGCGGCCTCCTCCTGAGCCGCACCCGCTACGAACCCTATGGCGCGACGGCGGCAGGAACGAACCCGAAAGGGGTCGGGTACACCGGGCACCTGAACGATGCGGACACGGGGCTCGTGTACATGCAGCAGCGGTACTACGACCCGCTGGCCGCGCGGTTTCTTTCGGTGGACCCCGAAGCAACGGATGCGAAAGACGCGGATCGTTTCAGTCGCTATCGCTATGCAGCCAATGACCCGTACAGCTTCATCGATCCTGACGGCAGATCGGACTGGAATGCGATCTACAAGACACCGCGATCGGGAAGTGGCGGAGGACCCGATGTGGGTGGCGGGAGCGTCATAGGTTCGACTGGAATTGGCGCCGCGCGCCGGGATGCTGCGAGTGGAGGGGCTGCGCAGGTGGGCAATAGTGGCGCCACAAGAGCCGTATCCAATCCTGTTCCGCAGGAACTGGCCCGCGTCATTCCTGGCAATGGTAGCTTCCCAACGTTGGGGCCTCCGAGCAGATCAGACGTCTTCGTTACAGCAGCGGAAGACATCGCGGGCTTGGGTGCGAAACAGATCGCTCAAAGGCTGACCATCGACGAAGCGAAGTCCTTCACCGTAATTCGCTTCCCAACTCCACAGTCTGGACTGGCGAGCCCAGTCAATCGTATGGATACTGGGTTCATCGGCGGCGGCAAGACCGCGGGGGGTGCCAGGGAGTTCGTCGTTCCGAACGGTCCAATTCCTTCTGGCGCGAAATTTGAAGTGGTGGGCCCATGAGACCAATGCCAGACGAAGAAGTGCTAGCTGGTTCCTGGATTCGCGCCAACACCGGCATTCGAGGTGACGCGGTCTGCGAGCGAATCGAATGGCTGGTGAATAGCTACCTCCGGATGATCGCGGCTAGTCCTCAATGGGGTGACTGGGAGACCTTGTTTCAAGACCCGAACGATGGTCGCTACTGGGAAAGAACCTATCCACATGGAGAACTGCAGGGGGGTGGACCACCCAAACTGCAGGCGATATCTGCGGAAGCGGCCAAGGCCAAATACGACATTGGATGAGGCAAGTGGGGCGAAAGACCAGTGCATTGAATCCAGCGATCCTGAGCGCCAGACCAAAGTCGTCATCGGCGTCACGCAGCTCCACATTGCGATAGGCCTTCGCATAGCAACGCATGGAGCGAGCGTCGTGACCGCGAAGCCCACCGCCGCGAGCGCCGGCCTGCACAGTTCCTTAGGCGACACCCCGGGGTCGGATCCCAACCCGGGCAGCCGTGCGCCCGTGCCACCGCCCCCAAGATTACGGGCCCCCACGCTTGGCAGCCGTCCCGCCATGCGGCAACATCAGTCCGCCCCACCCGGGCCCTGACTGGAGCTGCCCGTGACCCGCCCGCTGATCTTCCTGTCGTACCGCCACGGCCCGAAGTGGACCAAGCTGGCCAATGGCCTGCACCTCAAGCTCGAGGCCATCGCCGAAGGCGTGGGCTTCGACACCTTCCTCGACAGCGAGGAGATCCGCGCCGGCGGCAACTGGCAGCAGCAGGTCGACGCGGCGCTCGAGCAGTGCACGCACTTCGTCGCGCTGCTGTGCGACGAATACTGGGTCAAGTCCAACCAGTGCCTGCGCGAGCTGTACCGGGCGGTCGAGCGCTTCGAGGCCGGCGGCGGGTCGCCGAAGCTGCTGTTCGTGCTCACCAACGAGATGCGGCCCGACCTGCTCAAGCTCGACGGCGCGCGTGCGCGCGGCGCGCTCAACAGCCCCGACCCGCAGCTCAAGGCGCTCGGCGACGTCAACTTCCTCGGGCCCTTCGACGTCAACTACCGCCTCGAGAGCCTGGCCTGGGACAACCCGAAGAAGCTCGACAAGCAGTACGCCCAGCTCGTCGAGCGGCTGCTGAAGTCCGGCGGGCTGGGGCAGGGCTGAACCGGCGATGCCCGCGTCCATCCTGCAGTCGAACAAGGTCATCGGCGGGGCCGCGCAGGCCGGACCGCGCAACTTCTACGTGTCGTGGGTGCCCGCGGGCGAAGGCGGCGACAGGTCGGCGCCGGCCAAGTGCGCCAGCGTGTTCGAGGAGCAGCTGAAGGCGCAGCAGGACGACCTGCACGGCCGCCCGATCCGGCAGGTGGTGGCCAGCGGTGCCGGGCAGCAGCAGGCCGGCGCGCTGGTCGTGGCCGGCGGCGACTCCGACTGGACGGACTTCGTCGCGCTGGTCTCGTCGGCCTACGCGATCGCCAACAAGCCGCCCACCGGCGAGTTCGCGCAGGTGCTGCGGCTGATCGACGAGGCCGGCGGCCAGGCCAGCGAGCGCGCCGCGTGGACGGCGGTGATCGAGCCCTGCCTGTGGAAGAACTTCACCCTCGGCGGCTACAAGCTCGGCCAGGTCGACTTCTGCCACCGGCTGACCGAGGACAAGGAGATCGCGTCCTCGCCCGCCACCTCGCGCGTGCGCGACGTCGCCCGGGCGGTGGAGCGTCTGCTCGACCACGACCCCGCGACCTGCCCGCACTGCCGGCGCGAGCCCTGACCCGACGCAAGCACGAAAGCAGCACACGATGCGACAGTTCTGGGGCGGCGCGCCCACGCGTGAAGACGGCAGCCCGGCCACCGGTGGCGTGCGCGCCGCGCTGATGGCGGCCATCGGGCGCGGCGAGGCCGGCCAGCCCTTCGGCGGCGAGGTCGGCCCGTGGCGCCGCCGCGAGGGCGACGAGGGCACGCACGACGAGTCGGCGCGCGAGCACCCGGCGGGCTACATCGCCGGCGACGACCTGGTCTGCGCGGTGAACACCGCGCTGCTGCTGGGCAAGCCGTTGCTGCTGACGGGCAGCCCCGGCACCGGCAAGAGCCAGCTCGCCGAGCGCGTGGCCTGGGAGTTCAACCTCGGCCCGGTGCAGCGCTTCGAGTCGCAGTCGCTGTCGGAGGCGATGGATCTGTTCTACCGCTTCGACCTGGTCGGCCGGCTCGCCGCGGTCGAGGCCTTCAAGGCCGCGCAGGCGATGGGCGAGGCGCCCGACCGGCGCGCGCTGTCGGTCGCGCGCTTCCTGAATTTCGGGCCGCTCGGCAAGGCGATCCTGCGCGCGGCGCCCGAGCAGCACGACCGGCTGCGCACGCTCGGCCTGCCCGAGGATGCGCTGAAGCGCGAGCCGCAGCCGCGCCCGAGCGTGGTGCTGATCGACGAGATCGACAAGACCAGCCGCGACTTCCCGAACGACCTGCTGAACAGCATCGAGCGCAAGGAGTTCGTGGTGCGCGAGCTCGCCGACGGCCTGGTGCGCGTGCCCGACGACGAGTCGCTGCACCCGATCGTGCTGATCACGAGCAACTCCGAGCGCGAGCTGCCGCCGCCGTTCCTGCGGCGCTGCATCTACTACCACATCCCCGACCCGACGCTGGAGATGCTGGCGAAGATCCTGCGCAGCCGCGTCACCGGCAGCGGCGAGGGCCCCGACCTCACCCGGCTGCACCCGCTGTACGCCGACGTGCTGGAGCTGTTCGCGAAGTTCCGCGAGTCGGGCGCCGGCTCGCTGGCCTACCAGCCGGGCACCTCGGAACTGCTCGACCTGTCGCGGGCCCTGGCCCACGGCGGCCGCGCCGACCCGCACGCACGCCTGGCCAGCGGTGGCAACTTCGCGGAGCTCAAGCGCGCCGCCAGCACGCTGGTCAAGCACCGCGAAGACCGCGGCGAGCTCGACAGCGTGCTCAAGCGATGGGCCCCGGGCTGAACGCCGATGCGCCGGGCGGCGCGTCCCCGCCGATCGGCGCCGAATGGCATGGCGCCGGCCTCACCGACCTGATCGACCGGCTGCGCCAGGCGGGCTTTCGCGCCGGGGCGGCCGAGGCGGTGTCGGCCGGGCGGCTGCTCGCGCGCCTGGCCGGCCGGCCGAACGCGCCGACGACGCGCGAGGCGCTGCTCGCGTGGCTGCGCCCGGTGTTCTGCAACACGCGCGAGGAGCAGGCGCGCTTCGACCCGATCTTCCTGGACTGGGCGAAGCGCTTCGGCATGGCCTGGCGCCCCACGACGGCGGCGCCCGACCCGGCCACGGCTGCCGCCGCCGGCGACGCGCGGGCCGCCGCACCCCGCCGCGCCGGCTCGCGCTGGCTCGTCTGGGCGCTGGCGCTGCTGCTGGCCGGCGCCGTCGCCGTCGCGTGGTGGTGGTGGCCGCGCCGCGCCGGCGTCGAGGTCGCGCCGCCCGCCGTGCCGGCCTCGCAGGTGCCGGGCCCGGCGCCCGCGGCGAGCGCGGCGCCGCTGGCAGCCGCGGCCAGCGCGCCCGACCTGCTGGGGCTCTTCCCGGCCGTCCGCGAAGCGCGCACCCTGCGCGCCGACCGGGTCTGGCCGCTGCTGGCGGTGCCGCTGCTGCTGTGGCTGCTGGCCGGCGGCGTGCCCGGGCTGCAGCTGATGCAGGGCCGGCGGCGCAGCGGACGGCGCGTGGTGCTCGACACGCGCACGCTGGCCGACGAGGCGCGCCAGTCGCTGCCTGCGCTGACGCCGGCGGTGGCCGGCCGCCTGGAACGCCACGTGCGCGGCGACAGCGACCTGGGTGCACCGCTGGCGCGCCGGCGCCGTCTCGACGCGCGCCGCACCGTCGAGGCCACGCTGCGCAACCACGGCCTGCTGAGCCCGCGCTACCGGCTGGTGCCGCTGCGGCCCTCGTACCTGATGCTGATCGACGCCCACAACGAACACGACCCGCGCGGCCGCCTGTTCTACCTGTGGGCCGAGCGCATGAAGCGCGAGGGCCTGGCGGTCGACATCCGCCTGTTCCGCCCCGGCGACCTGCCGGGGGCCGCCCCCGAATGCTGGCAGGGCGGCCGCGCCACGCCCGGCGCCGGGCAGCGGCTCGACGACCTGGACGACCCGCCGCCGGGACAGCGCCTGGTGGTGATCTCCGAAGCGCCGGCCTGGCTGCGCGAGGACGGCCGCTGGCACGCCTGGTTCGAGCGCGCGCGCCTGTCGCGCTGGCCGCAGCGGGCCTTCTTCACGCCGGCCGAGCTGCGCGACTGGGGCCCGGCCGAAGAGGCGGTGGAGCGCGCCGAGCACGCCGCCGACCCCGGCTTCCTGACGCTGCCGCTCGACGAGGCCGCGCTCGACGCGTGGAGCGTGCTGCTGGCCAGCGGCAGCCTGCCGGCGTTCTCGCTGGCCGAGCCGCAGCGCTTTCCGCGCCTGCTGGCGGCGCCGGGCTTCGATGCGTTCTCGGCGCCGTCGCCGGCCGACCTCGACAAGCTGATCGCGCAGCTCAAGCTCTACCTCGGCGACTCGGGCTTTCGCTGGCTCGCGGCGCTGGCCGTGCCGCCGCTGGTGCGCTGGGAGCTGACGCTGCTGCTCGGCCGAGCGCTGTTCGACCACCGCGCCGCGGCCATCGGCGAGCGCTGGCGCGACGTGCTCGGCCGCTGCTACCGGCGCCTGGCGCGCCTGCCCTGGCTGCGCGGCGGGACCGACCGGCACGGCGAGCACCACGGCCCGGCGCTGCCCGGGTGGCTGCGGCTGCGCCTGCTCGACGAACTGCCCGCCGAGGCGCAGGCCGAGATCCGTCTCGTGGTCGACCGGCTGCTGTCGCGGTTGCGGCCCGAGGCGGGCGGCGAGCTCGCGCTGGACCTCGAAACACCGCCCGGCCACGGCGACGCGCCGGGCGCGAAGGGCGGCGCCGGCGACGCGCTCTACCTCGGCTACCTCTCGGGCCTGACGCCGCGCCAGCTGGCGCTGCGCCTGCCCGGCGACTGGCACGAGTGGCTGCGCCGCGAACGGCTGGCCGAGCCGGGCTGGCGCGCCCGCTCGCTGCGCGCCGCCCAGGCGGGGCGCGAATGGGCGAAGGCCAGGCTTGCGCGCCTCGCGTTCCGCGACGGCATGCCGTGGTCGCGGCGGCGTGCCGTGCCGCTCGCGGTGGCCGCAGCGATGCTCGCGGCCGGCGCGATCGGCATCACGGTGCTGGTGCGCACGCCCGCGTCCGGACTGTCGCCGGCGCTGGACGACTTGCTCTTCACCCACGACACGCGCGCCGTGGCGCTGCCCGACGCGTCGCGGCTGCGCGGCGTCGACCTCTCGCCCGACGGTCGGCTGGCGCTCGGCTGGGGGCCGCAGTCCCCGCTGAGCGTGTGGAGCACCGAGACCGGCCGCACGCTGCAGGCCTTCGAGGCCGGCCGCGGTGCGCTGTTCGCCCGTTTCGATGCCGACGGCCGGCGCGTGCTGGCCTGCGACGCGGCCGGCGCCGTGAGGGCCTGGCGTGTGGACGGCGGCGCCCCGACGCTGCTCGGCGGTGCGGCGACCACGCCGGCGGCGCACGACGATTGCCAGCTCGGGCCGGACGGCACGACACGCGCGCTGCTCGGCACGGACGGTCGCGGCACGCTGCTCACGCCGCGCGCGCCGGGGGGCATCGACCTCGGGCCCACCCGCGCGCTGCGCTTGAGCCCCGACGGCCGCTGGCTGCTGCAGGACCCGGCCGCCGACGGCGCGCCCACCGTGACCTGGGACACCGAGGCCGGTCTGGTGACGCCGTCGGCGGTCGAGGCGACGACGAACACCGGCGGCCCGCGGCGCGCGTCCATCGCCATCGCGTGGGCCGGCGACACGAAAGTGCTGCTGCGCGAGGACGGCGGCCAGGCCCTGCTCGTGGTGACGCCAAGGCGCGGCGCCAGCACCGAGATCCGTCTCGGCGACAACGCGGGCGGCGCGCAGCCGACCGCACTGGCCGTGTCCGGCGACGGCCGCCACGCCGTGGTCGGCGACAGCGCCGGCGGCGCATCGTTGTGGAACCTCGCCACGCGCCAGCGCGTGTCGCGCAGCGTCTTGCACGAGACCGGCCGCGAGATCGGCCTGATGCGCCTGAGCAGCGACGGCAGCGTGCTGCTCAGCGCTGCCGCCGACGGCGAGCTGCGTCTGGCGCGCGCCTGGCAGACGCCGGCCTGGCGCGAGGAGGGCCCCTTGCCCACCGTGCCCTTCGTGGCCATCAGCGCCGATGGCCGGGTCGCCGCCTGGGTGCGCGGGGACGGCCGCGTGGTCCGGCGCCCCCTCGACGGCGCGTCGGCATCGGTCGAACTGGAGGGGCTGGCGACGCGCGGCGTCGTCGAGTTGAGCGACGACGGCCGCGAGCTCGCGCAGGTCGAGGAGGGGCGCGTGCGCTGGTGGCCGACGCCGAGCTCGCCGGCGGTCGAGGCCCGCTTCGAGGGGCGCAGCGTGCGACTCGCGTTCGACCCCGGTTCGCCGCTGCTGAGCGTGCTCACCGACGGCGGCCGGCTCTACCGCTGGGATGCGAGCAGCACGCAGACCACCCCGGTGCTGGACCGCAACGTCGGCGGCACGGTGTCCGTCGCGGTGCCGGCGCGCGACGGCAGCCTGCTCGCGCTGATGCCGGGGCCGACCGTGGTGCGCGTGGGCACGGACGGCAGTGCCCGACCGTTCACGGGGACGCTCGGCACGGTGTCGCGGATGGTCCTGTCGACCTCGGGCCGCAGCCTCTGGGTGGCCACCCTCGACGCCGCCGGCCCGAGCCTGCAAAGGTTCCGGATCGACGCCGGCATCGGCGAGGCCTCGACGGGTCCGGTGCCGGGCGTGGCAGCACTCTACGACTACGACGTCGACGACCAGGGCGCCGATGCGCGTCTCGCGCTCGTCGACAGCGCGGGCCGGCTGCACCTGAAGCAAGGCACGCTCGACCTCGGGCCGCTGCCCGAGTCCGGCCGCACGAACGTGAAGCGCGTCCGCTGGCTGCCCGACGGCCGCCTGCTCGTCGTGCACCTCGACGGAGTTGCGCGGCTCTGGACGGTCCCGCCCGCTGGTGGCGCAGCCGGGGTCGACGCGGCGGCCTTCGAGCTCGGCGGAAACGCCGAGTCGTTCGCCCTGTCGCGTGAGGGCCGCCGCCTGCTCGTGGCGACCCGGCCCGCCGTCGCGACGGGCGAGCTCGACGCCGCCACCCTCGCGCTCAAGCGCGCCGTCGACCGCGAGGCCCAGTTGCGCGACATCGCGGCCAAGACCACCGCGGCCACGCCGAATGCCGCGCCGTCCAAGGGCGGCGTCTCGTCGATCGCGCGGCAGCAGCAGTCCGTCGCCAATGCGCTCGATGGGGCGCGCACCGACGTGCAGCGCGAGACCGACCGCGTCAACGCGCTGCAGGCGGCGCGCGCCGCGGCGGCGCTGCCCGCGGTGACGGCCTGGGCGCTGCCCGACGCCACGCCGCACGCGGCGCAGCCGGCCTGGTCGGACGGCGGCTCCCTGCCCCTGCCGCCGCCCGTGTCGGTGCTGCTGGCGATCGCGGCCGCGGCGCTGGCGGCGTTGGCGCAACGGCGCCTGCGCACCCGGCTGGCAAGGCGCGCGACACCCGGGATCGACCGCACCGACCCGGCCGCAGACGCGGTGGCCGCGGCCTGAGCCCGCACGGAACCCGACGCGCCGATGAACCCGCCCCACGCCTCGCAGCGCCTCGGCGCGCCGCCGCGCAACAACGCCGCGAACCTGATCCGCGGGCTGGCACTGTGCTCGGCCGTGGCCGCCGCGCTGTTCGGGCCGACGGTGCTGTCCGGCGCGTCGTCGCTGCAGACCGACCTCGTGGCCTTCGTCGTCACGCTGTTCACGATCGGTGCGGCGCTGCTCGCGCTGCGCGGCCGCCTGGTGGCGCCGCGCAGCCTGCGCGCCTGGGTGATCTGGTCGCTGGGCAGCGCGGCGCTGTTGCTGGTGGGCGCGGCCAGCCTGGGCGAGGCGACGATCTTCCTGCTCGCCTCCGAGGGTGCGCCGATCGCGTTCGCCACCGTCGCGGCCTGGCTCGCGGCGGTGATGCTCAATGCCGTCGAGGCGGCGCGCGCGTATGCGGTGGCCGGGTGGCTGTGGCGGCTGCGCCATGCGCTGTACCGCCTCGGTGCCGCGCTGCTGGTCGGGCTGTCGTCGCTGCGCATCGCCGACCTGGCGCTGCCCCCGCTGCAGCGCGCGTGGCTGGCCACGCCGCTCGAGGCACTCGCGCCGGGCACCGCTGCCGCGGCCGGCCTGGGCTTCGCGCTGCTGGCCGGGCTCGGTGCCTGGCACCTGCCGCGCGCGCTCGCGCAGCGCCAGATCGAGGGCCGCGTGTCGGCCAGCGCAGCGGGCGAGTCGATGTGGTTCTGCGGCTTCGCGGCGTTGTGCCTGCCCTGGACGATGCCCGGCGTGCCGTGGACCCGGCTGCTGGGCGTGGCCAGCGCGGCGGCCTGGTCCGAACTCGCGCTGCACGCGCTGACCATCGTCGTCGCCCACGGCACCGTGCGCCTGGTGTTCGGCGGCGCGGGCTCGATCCCGCCGATGCCGCTGCTGGTGCTGGTGCGCGCGACGGCGCTCGCGCCGTCGGCGCGGCAGATGCTCGCGCGGCTGCCGTCGGCCTGGGGCGCGGGGCCGGTGTGCCGTGTGATGCCGCCGGCCGCCGCCGCCGACGCGCACGGCGCGCACCTGCAGATCGCCGCCCTCGCGGGCACCGAGGCGCTGCTCTTCCCGCGGGCGGCGAACGACCTCGAGGCCTGGCGCGACGCGCTGCCCGCGTGGCAGCACTGGCGCGCCCTCGCGACGCAGGAGCTGTACGCCGACCCGGAGCGCTGGCGCGAGGTGCTCGGCACCTGGCAGACGCCGCAGACCTGGGTGCTGCTGGTCGAGGACGGCGGCAGCCGCCCGGCTGCCGAGCACGGCGTCGGCTGGGCCGACAGCCTGCCCGACGCGCGCACCGTGCGCGTCAACCTCGGCCAGGCCGGCGAGGACCACTGGCCGCCCAGCCTGACCCACTGGCCGGTGTGGACCGACGACACCGGCCGCGGCGACGCGCCGGCCTTCGCCGCCTGGCTGCGCGCGCAACTGCCGCCGGAGCTGCCGCGCCGCATCCTGCTGCTGCATGCGCGTGCCGAGGCCCCGCTGGCCGCGGCGCTGGCCGCACAGCTCGACGGCCGCGCCGACGCGCAGGGCCGGTTCGTCGAGGCCTGGACGGTCGCCGAGCATGGCGACCTCGACTGGCGCATGCCGCTCGGCGGCTTCCGGCTGATGGCGCAGGTGAACCTGGCCGCGCTGCAGCGTCGCGTGGCGGCCGGGCGGGCGGATCGCTTCGAACGTGTCATGTCCCCGCTGTGGCAGGCGATGGCGCCGGCGATGCTGGGCGTGCGCGTCGACGACGAGGTGCCGCCGTTCGACGTGGTGCTGCTGCACACCGAGTCGCTGCGTGTAGCCGCCGCCGGCTGGCGCACCGCGCCGGAGGCGCAACCGCTGCTCGGCGCCGCGGCGCGTCGCCTGGGCATCCGGCTCGATCGCGGCGAGGCCACGGTCTGCACGCTCGACGCGCAGATCGCCGCGCCGCTGGCCGACCCCACCGCGCTCGACGCCACCGCGCGCCAGGCGCTGGCCAACCGGCTGGCCGAGCAGATCCTCGCGGATGCCTGGGTGGCCCTGGCCACGGCACGCGACGGCCCGCCCGCGGCGCCGGCCGAAACGCCAGCGCCGACGGCCGCGCCAACGAAACGCGCCGCGCCGGCGGCGCCCCCACCCGCGCACCGCGTGCTGGTCCTGCAGGAAGACCTGGGCAGCGGCCTGCCGCGCGAGCAGCTGCAGCTCGTCGGCGTGCTGCTCGCCGAGCGCACCGAGGGCCGCGTGCGCATCGAACTCGGCAACGTCGGCCGCGGCGAGACGCTGGCTCCGGAGAACCTGGCCTTTTACGACGCGGTCATCCTGCTGACCTCGCCGGCGCTGCTGGGCGTGCTGCCCTTCGACACCCTGAGGGACACGATGGGCGCGATCGACAAGCCGCTGTGGCGCGCGGCGCTGGTCGACATGGTCTTGCCCGACGACGTCGCGGCGCTGCCGACGCTGAGCCCGCGTCACGACGACGGCCACGAGCTGGCGCTGGTCGACCCGAGGGACCCGGGCGACGCGAGCGGCACGCTGCGCTTGCGCGCCGATGCCGTCGCGCTCGCGCTGCGCACGGCGCTGGTGCGCGGCGGCCTGCGGCCCGCCGCACCGGTCCAAGCCTCGGCGGCGCCGGTCGAAAGCGCGGCCTCCCCGATCGAAACCGCCGCCGCACCGGCGCCTGACGAGGCACTGTTCGACGCGGTCCGCGGCACCGTCGTCACGGTGCTCGGGCTGCGCGACGGCGGCCTCGTCGCCGGCCTGGCCGACGGGCGCGTGGCGTGGCAGCGCCGCGGCGACCCGGCGGTGCGCACGCGCGACGCGCACCGCGGCGCGGTGACGGCGCTGGTCGAGCTGCCGGGCGGGCGCCTCGTCAGCGCCTCGACCGGCGGCGAGGTCGCGCTGTGGGCGGCCGGCGACACGCTGACGTTGACCGGCATGCTCGGCCACCACGAGGCCGCGGTGCGCGCGCTCGCGCCGATGGGCCGCTACGTCGTCGCCGGCGACGACGGCGCAGCGCTGCACTTCTGGCCGCTGTCGGACGAAGACCGCGCGACCGAGGTCACCGGCTGGGGCGGCCCGATCCTGGCGGTCGACAACGATGCCGACACCGTCTTCGTTGCCTGCGGCAGCGCCGGCCTGTGGTTCCGCCAGATCGGCAGCGACGATCCGCCGCGGCGCGGAGGCAGCGACGAGCTGGTGGCCGTGAACGCGCTCGCCTGCCTCGGCGACAACCTCTACCTCGGCGGGCAGGACCGCACCGGGCGCGGCCTGCTGCGCCGCGAACAGCTGCGCCGGGACGGCCTGCCCACGCGCTGGGTCGGCGGGCTGGACGCCGGGCCGGTGAGCGCGCTGCTCGTGCTGCCCGACGAGCGCGTGGTCGCCGGCACGGTGCTCGGCCACGTGCTGCTGTGGTCGCCGTCGTCGGGCGCGAACGCGGTGGCCGAGCTCGGCACGCCGGGCGCGGAGGTGACCGCGCTGGCCGCACTCGACGTCGCGACGCTGGCGGTGCTCGGCGCCGACGGCGTCGTGCGCCGTGTCGATCTCCCTGCGCCCGTCGCCGCCTGAGCGCCTCGATAGACTGCGGGCTCTCCATTCTCGGGAGTCGCCCATGGCGCTGGTCGTCGACTACGTTCTCGCCCCGAACTCGCCGTGGACCTACCTCGGCCACGACCGCTTCGTGGCGCTCGCCCGGGCCCACGGCGCGGCGGTGCGCGTGCGGCCGGTGAACCTGGCGCAGGTCTTCCCGGTGTCGGGCGGGCTGCCGCTGGCGCAGCGCGCGCCGCAGCGCCAGGCCTACCGGCTCGTCGAACTGCGGCGCTGGGCCGAGCACCTGGGCCTCCCCTTGAACCTGCAGCCGAAGCACTTCCCCGCGCCGCCCGACGAGGCGGCGCGCCTGATCACCGCCGTCGATCTGCACGACGGCAGCGATGCGGCGCTGGCGCTGACCGGCGCGGTGCTGCGCGCCTGCTGGGCCGAGGAGCGCGACATCGCCTCGACCGA
>ERZ795061.3585-NODE-3585-length-13438-cov-3.972727_pt1 | contig 13438 bp, 9 predicted proteins | sample MGYA00375145_ERZ795061 | MGnify/ENA primary metagenome ERZ795061 (study PRJEB30190, sample SAMN05720144) | anaerobic digester metagenome | isolation source: active sludge of municipal wastewater-treating anaerobic digesters | place: USA | collected 2014-12-22 ... | reverse complement strand
GTGGACGCGACCCGACGGCTCGACGAGCCTCATCACCGGTTTCGAGAACCACGGCGGGTTCACCACGCTCGGTGACGCTGCGTCCCCACTCGCGAGGGTCGAGATCGGCATCGGCAACGACGGACGCGGCGGCGAGGGTGCAATGCAGGGACGCGTCATCGGCACCTATCCCCACGGGCCGGTGCTGGCGCGCAATCCTGACCTCGCCGACCATCTGCTCACGCTGGCAACGGGGCTCGACCTCGCGCCGCTCCCCCGAACCGAACTGGACGCCCTGCGCGCCGAGCGGATTTCGGCGGTACGAAAGGGCTCGAGGTAGCTGATGTGACCCCGCAAGTCGGCGACCGCTAGCCTGCTGGGCATGCAGACCCGCAAGCTCGGACCGTTCACTGTCTCCTCCATCGGCCTCGGCGCCATGCCCTTCTCGATGGGCAGCAACGTCCGTCCGAGTCGCGAGCAGGCCATCGCCACCGTCCATGCCGCCCTGGACGCCGGGGTCACGTACATCGACACCGCTGACATCTATGCCCCTTCGTGGGACACGATGGGCCACAACGAGGAGATCGTCGCCGCGGCCCTCGCGTCCTACGGACCGCACGAGGGCGTCGTGGTGGGCACCAAGGGTGGGATCACCCGCGAGGAGGGCGAGCGGTGGGGACGCAACGGCTCCCCCGAGTACATCCGCCTTGCGGTCGAGGCCTCACTGCGGGCTCTCGACGTCGACGTGATCGACCTCTACCAGTGGCACCGGCCTGATCGCTGGCGCGTCTACGGCGAGGTCATCCAGACGTTCGCGAACCTCCAGCAGGAGGGCCTGATCAGGGCTGTCGGCATCTCGAACGCCAATGTCGAAGAGATCGAGGTCGCCCTCACGGTACTGGGCGAGGGTGGCCTGGCGTCCGTCCAGAACGAGTTCTCCCCCCGCTTCCGGTCCTCGGAGGACGAGCTGGACTACTGCGGAGAGCACGGGGTGGCCTTCCTCGCCTGGAGCCCCCTGGGTGGCACGGGGTCGGCGTCCAAGGAGGTCGGGCAGCGTTTCACGGCCTTCGCCGACATCGCGTCCGACCATGGCACAAGTCCCCAGCAGGTCGTGCTCGCCTGGGAACTGGCCAAGGGTGACCACGTCATTCCCATCCCTGGTGCCTCGCGTCCGGCATCGATCACGGACTCGGCAAAGGCGGCCGACCTCGTCCTGACCACTGACGAAATCGACCGCCTCGACAACTGCCGCTGACCCTTCTCGGCCAGTCCCCCTACACGCCCAGGCGGGCCCGACGCAGCCGCTCGAGCCCCGTCTGGTTCGTCGTGGGCACGTGACCCGGCAGGGGCACGATGCGCTCGTGGATGGCGTCCACGATCCACTCGGCCTGCGGGAAGAACAACGACTCCAGTTCGGGCGCGGGCGTGATGTGGTTCCGCGCACCGACGACCACGACGGGGGCGTCGAGGGAGTCGAAGGCCAGTTCACTGACGTTGGTCGCGATGGTCTGCATCACCGAACCGCGCTCGACGGCGTCCGAGCTCAGCACCAGGCGTCCCGTCTTGCGGACGGACGCCAGCAGCGGCTCGTAGTTGAGGGGCGTCACGAAACGCAGGTCGATGACCTCGGCCGACACCCCGTACTTCTCCTGGAGCACCTTCGCCGTGTCCATCGCACGGTAGAGGGTGGCGCCGAGCGTCGCGATCGTGACATCGGTCCCCTCACGACGGACGATCGGTTCACCCTCGGGCGTCTCGTAGTAGCCCTCGGGGACGCCACCTACCTCGAACTCCTCGCCCTTGTCGTAGAGCAGTTGCGACTCGAGGAAGATCACCGGGTCAGTGCCGCGGAGCGCGAGGTTGAGCATGCCCTTGGCGTCCGTGGGTGTCGCAGGGAAGTACACCTTGAGGCCGGAAATGTGGCTGACGAGCGCCGACCAGTCCTGGCTGTGCTGGGCGCCGTACTTGTTGCCCACGCTGACGCGGAGCACCAGCGGCATCTTGAGAATGCCGGCCGACATCGACTGCCACTTGGCGGCCTGGTTGAAGACCTCGTCGCCTGCGCGTCCGAGGAAGTCGCAGTACATGAGCTCGACGACCGCGCGTCCGCCCGAGAGTGCGTACCCGACGCCCGCCCCGACGATCGCGGCCTCCGAGATCGGCGAGTTGAACAGGCGCTTGTAGGGAAGCAGCTCGGTGAGCCCGCGGTAGACCGCGAACGCGCCGCCCCAGTCGCGGTTCTCCTCGCCCCAGGCGGCCATGGTCGGGTCGATCGCGAAGCGGTGCGCCATGGCCTCGAAGAGGGCGTCGCGGAACTGGAACATGCGCACTTTGCTGACCGGCTTGCCGTTCGCGTCCGTCGCCGTGCGCACCTTCTTGGCCAGGGCCAGGACGCGGGCGTTCTCGGCGAGGGGTCCCAACAGTTCGGGTTCCCGGTCATCGAACTTCTCGACGTTCCCGTTCGAGAGCATCACCGACTCGATGAAGGCGACGTCGACGCGAGGGGCCGAGTCCTCGTCGATCGCGAGCTTCAGCACGCGGGTGAGCAGGTCGTCCACGGACGCCTGGACGTCCTCGATCTCGCCCTTCGTCGTGATCCTGCCGTCGACCAGCAGGTCACCGAACGCGACGATCGAGTCGGCCTGCTCCCAGAGCTCGACCTCCTCCTTCGTGCGGTAGCTGGATGCGTCCGAGGGCGAGTGGCCGGCGAAGCGGTAGGTGATGGTGTCCATGAGGACGGGACCCCTGCCGGCGAGCAGGAGTTCCTTCTTGCGGCGCACGGCGTCCGCGACGGCGAGCGGGGAGTAGCCGTCGACGCGCTCGGCGTGCATGGCCTCGGGGTTCACGCCGGCTCCGACGCGGGCGAGGATGTCGTAGCCCATCGTCTCGCCGGAGGTCTGCCCGCCCATGCCGTAGAAGTTGTTGAAGAAGTTGAACAGGATGGGCGGGTTGCCGCCGGCGTCCTCGCCCCAGAGGTTGCGGTACTGGTCCATGGCCGCGAACATCATCGCTTCCCAGACAGGGCCACAACCCATGGACGCGTCCCCGATGTTCGAGACGACGATGCCCGGTTTGCCGTTGACGCGCTTGAACAGGGCCGCCCCGTTGGCAATGGGGGCAGAGCCTCCGACGATCGCGTTGTTGGGCATCGAACCGAACGGGATGAAGAAGGCGTGCATCGAGCCGCCCATGCCACGGTTGAAGCCCGACTTGCGGGCGAAGATCTCGGCGAGGGTGCCGTAGAGGATGAAGGCGTCGGAGCGGTCGGCGTCGGAGGACGCGGCCTGCTCGGCGTGGCGCAGGGTCTCCCCGTCGAGGAAGCTCGTCATGATCCCGTCGAGCTTGCCGGAATCGAGCTTGCGGGCGGCGGAGAAGCTCTTGGCGAGGATCTCGCCGTGGCTGCGGTGCGAGCCGAAGATGAAGTCGTCGGCGTCCAATTCCGCGGCCTGACCGACGGACGCAGCCTCCTGGCCCATCGACAGGTGGGCAGGGCCGCGGTGGTCGTACTCGACACCGTTCCAGCCACCCGTGGTCTTGATCGAGTTGAGCATGTTCTCGAACGTGCGGATGGTGACCATGTCGTGGAGCATGGCCGTCAGGCCGTCCGCCCCGTAGCGCGCCTTCGCAGCGTCGAGGTCGGTCGTGTAGGCGTTGACGGGGATCTCGGGGAACGTGATCGACGAGGGCTTGCGGACCTCGCCCGGATCGACGAGCAGCGACTTGGTCATGTGTGTCCTTTCGGTGGAGCTGTCAGGCCTTGAAGGTCCGTCAGGCCTTGAAGGCCCAGACGGCCTCGCGGATACCCTCGGAAACGGTGGGGTGCGGGAAGACGACCTGGCGCAGGTCGTCGATGGTGAGTTCGGTCTCGAGGGACGCGGTCGCGCCCCAGATGGTCTCGGGGGCGTAGGGCCCGACGATGTGCACACCGCGCACGATGCGGGACGCCCGCTCGGCAACGATCTTCACCGTGCCCGGGGCCTTGAGGCCCTGCTCGGCGACGAAGCGTCCGGAGAGCTGGAGCGGCACCGTCGACGTGATGACGTCGAGCCCCCGCGCCTTCGCCTGGGCTTCGGTCAGACCGACGCCCGCGGCCTCGGGCAACGAGTAGACGGCCCACGGGATGGTGTCCCAACGCATGACCTCGCCACGGTTGCTCGCGCCGACGGGGTCGAGGATCTGCGCCGCGGCGATCTCGCCCATGCGATAGGCGGCGTGGGCGAGCAGGCTGCGTCCGGTGACGTCACCCACCGCCCAGACGTTGGGGAGGTTGGTGCGCATGCGGTCGTCGACGACGACTCCGCGTCCGCTGTGCTCGAGGCCACTTTCGGACGCACCCCAACCGGCGACGGCGGGCTTGCGTCCGACGGCCATGAGGACGACATCGGCCTCAAGGCGGTGCTGTTCGCCGGCCTTCGTCGAGTAGACGACGGTGCCCTCCTCGATGGCCTCGACCTTGCACCCGAGGTGCACATCGACACCGGAGAGGCCCTTGCGCAGCCGGGACGCGAGGTCGGCGTCCATGAAGGGGACGATCTCGTCGAGGAGTTCAACGACGTCGACCTTGGCCCCGAGCGCGGCGAAGAGGCTCGCGAACTCGATGCCGATCACTCCCCCGCCGACCACGGCGAGGCGCTCGGGAACCGAGCCGATCGACAGCAGGCCGGTCGAGTCGACGACGGCGGGGTTGTCGGACGCCCCGGGGATCGGGGGCATCACGGGAACCGAACCGGTGGCGACGATGACGTGGTCGCTCGTGTGGACCTGGTCGTCGACCTGGACGCGTCCGGGGCCGAGCAGGGTTGCGTGGGCCTTCACGACCTCGACGCCCAGGCGTCGCTCCATCGCCGCGACGCCCCCGACGAGGGTCGAGACGACCTTCTCCTTCCAGCCCTGCATGGTTGCCCAGTCGTAGGTGACGTTCTCGGCAGTCACCCCGAACGTGGCCGACTCGCGGGCGTGGGCGTAGAGCTTGGCCGAGTTGAGCAATGCCTTGGTGGGGATGCAGCCGACGTTGAGGCAGGTGCCGCCGAGCGACTCCTGCTCGACGATGAGCACCTTCCTGCCCGCGTGGCCAAGGCGTTCACCGGCGATGTACCCGCCGGGCCCGCCGCCGATGATGATGACGTCGTACGCGGTCATCAGCCCACCACCACGAGGTCGATGTTCTCGATGAAGGTCGCGAGGTCGGCGAGGAAGCGGGCCGCATCTGCGCCGTCGACCACCCGGTGGTCGACCGTGAGCGAGAAGCCGATGCGCTGCTCCACGCCGAAGCTGCCGTCGGGGTTGACGACGGGTCGGGGCACGACCGCGTCGACGCCGAGGATCGCCGTCTGCGGCAGGTTGAGGATCGGCGTGAACGACTCGATGCCCATGGCGCCCAGGTTGGTGACCGTGAAGGTTGCGCCGCTGAGCAGGTCAGGGTTGATGTTCCCGGCCTGCGACGCGGTGATGACCTCCTTGGACGCGGCGGAGAAGCCGCGCAGGCCCATCGAGGACGCGTCCCTGACGGTCGGGACGAGCAGACCGCGCGGTGTGTCGACCGCGAGGCCGAGGTGGACGGTCTCGAAGGTGCGCAGCACGTTGTCAGACAGGTGTGCATTCGTGGACGCATACCGCTTCGCTGTCTGGACCGCCGCGAAGGCCACCAGGTCGCCGATGGTCACCTGCTGCAGGCCGAGGCTGGGATCGGACGCCTTGAGGCGGGCGCGGAGGGCCAGCAGCGCCGAGGCCCTGGCCGAGGAGTTGAACGTGAGCTGGGCCGAGTTGAGCAGGGACGCGAGCATCCGGTCACTGACCAGCTTGCGGACGCCCTTGAGCGGGGTGTCGGTGAAGGCGCCGGGGAACTCGCCGGTCGGGATCGTCCTCGGTGCAGACGTGGACGCAGCCTCGGTCGGGGACGCCAGGTCTGCGGTCGTCACGCGTCCACCGAGGCCTGTGCCGGTCTGTCCGGGGACGTGATCAGCGGCGCCGAACGCCCCGCGAGTCAGGCCGGGGCCGGCGGCGATGGCAGCCTGCACGTCGCGCTCGATGATGCGTCCATGGGGGCCCGAGGCGTCCCTGATGGCGTCGATGCGGACGCCCTTGCTCGCCGCGAGTGCCCGGGCGCGCGGGCTGGCGGCGCCGGTCGCCACGGCGTGTCGGGCGCTCGTCGTGGCAACGGCGGCGACCTGGGGGGCCTGGTCATCGGGCCTCGACTCGTCGACCTCCCCTCCCTCACCGGTGACCTGCGGCGCAACGCCGGCGGCGGCGAGCGCCTCCTCGGCCGACTCGCCTGCAGCACCGACGACGGCGATCGGCTCCTTGACCGGCACATCGTCCCCGTCGGCCGCGAGCAGGGCGAGCACGACGCCCGCCGTGCCTGCCGGGACGTCCATCGTGGACTTGTCGGTCTCGATCTCGCACAACGTCGTGCCGGCGTCGACAGTGTCGCCCACCGCCACCAGCCACTTCGTGATGAGGCACGACTCGACGGTGTTGCCCAACTGGGGCATGACGACGATCTGGGCCATGACTACTGCCTTTCCGGTACGACGCGCACCTGCGGCACGCAGTCGCGAAGCTGGGTGAGCGCCTCATCGGCGATCCTGGAGTCGGTGATGATCCCCGCGAGGCGGTCGAGGGGAAGGACGCTGACGAAGCCGGAGCGTCCGAACTTGCTGGAATCGGCGAGGAGCCACGTCTGCTCCGCGCGCTCATGCATCGCGGTCAGCATCTGCGCGCCCTCGCTGAACTGCGTGGTCATGCCACGCTCAACGCTGAAACCGTCGGTGCCCACGAACGCGAGCCGGACGTTGAACTCCCGCACCAGACGTTGCGCGGCCGGGCCGACGAGCGACTCCGTCTCGCGGTGGAAGACGCCACCGGTGAGGGTGATCGAGAGTGCCGGGTTGAGTCGCGCGTGGGCGAACACGAGGGTCGAGTTGGTGACGATCTGGACGCCCTTGCGTCCGGAGAGCTGGGGCACGACGAGTGAGGTCGTGGTGCCCGCCTCGATCATGACCCGGTCGTCGTCCGTGACGAGACCGGCGCCCGCCGCGGCGATCAGGCCCTTGGCCTCGGCGTGCTCGCGCCCCCGCTCGAGGACGTTCCGGATCGACGAGGCCTCGGCGCCTCCCCGAGTCCTGGAGAGCATCCCCCGCTCCTCGAGCGCCCTGAGCATCGACCGGACCGTGACCTCGCTGACGCCGAGTTCCGGCGCCAGCGCAGAGACCGACAGCGATCCCTCACGCGCAAGCACGTCGAGGATGTAGCTCTCGCGTTCGTTGCGCTCGATGGTCATCGCTGCTTTCGGTGTGGTTTCGATTTGGTTGATTAATACGATTCAATCGTAAGTCAAAACGGATCGCGCCGCAAGAGGCAACCAAGGAACACTCAGCCTTGCTTCGACGCGAGGAGAGCCTCTTCGGCCGCGCGCGTCCAGAGCCCGTCGACCAGCTGCGCAGCCACCTCGGGCATCACCGACGGGAGGTCGGCCAACCGGACCAGACCCAGGTCGGGCAGCATCGGGTAGACCATGATCTTCCCCCCGGACGTCCGGTTGACGACCGAGTCGATCGCGTCCTGGACGCCGGCCATGCCGGTGATGGCGTCCATCGAGATGTTGGTGTCGAGGGTGCCCGACTCGACCTTGGCGAGCACCGCCACCATGTCCTCGATGCGAGAGCCCGACGTCCCCACGATGTAGATGCCCTTGCGGACCATCGCGTCCACGTCCAGGGGTGCAAGCGTCCCCTTGCCGAAGCCCGCGAACGCGTTCACCACACCACCCTCGGACGCAAGGGCGACCGCCTGGGCCACGAGCGCCGGGGCGGGGACCATCACCGCGACATATTGATAGCCGGGCTCAAGCGCGGTGTCGCGTGAGTTCAGGAACCGGGTTGGCACGCCGTTGGCCTCGGCGATCGGCGCCACGACCCGCGCCAGGTGCGCGAGGCGGACGTCGTCGACATCGATGGCGTCCATGCTGAGGCCCTCGATGCCCGAGACAGCCGTGCGGACGGTGTGCATGAGACCCATCGGGCCGGCCGCACCGATGATCGCGACGGACTCCCCCGCCTCGAGTTCGCAGGTGGCCGGAATCCTGGCCCAACCTTCGGAGGCGACGTCCCCGGACGTTCCGCAGTAACGGATTCCGTCGTAGTGGACGCGTCCGACGTCGACCTGGACGGGACGGTCGATGCGCCCGCCGCCGAGCACGATGTTGAGCACGCCTCCGGGGAGGAGTCGCGGGCCGAGGGCCTCGACGACGTCGGCGTCCGACCCGTAGTAGACGATGTCGTCGAACGAGCCGTCGACGCCCTCGAGCGACTCGGCGACGGTGACGTCCGGACGTCCGACGAGACTCGTGGCGAGGCCAGCGTCAGGCGCGCCCAGGACGAGCAGGCGTCCGCCCGGCTTGAGGTGCTGGCGCTCGGCCCACGCGTAGGCGGCCTCGACGCACGCCCAGGGCTCGATCAGTGCCACGGCGGACGCGGAGGGCGTCTCGCTCACCGGTATCAGGAAGCTCTCACCGGTTGCGGGGTCGGTGGCGACACGCTCGTCGATGACGACGTACTCCTGCAGGGCGCCCTCGAAGTTGTAGCCGAAGGCGGCGTTGGAGCCGTTGGTCGGCAGGTGGCGGTAGTCGGTCTGGATGAGCACGCGCTGCCCAACCGCAAGGTTCGTGACGGCGTCGCCGACGGCGACAATGCGTCCGACGGGTTCGTGGCCGGGCACGCCCGGCTGCGCACCCGGACGGTAGCTCGGGATGGACGCGAGGTCGGCGTCCGACATGCCCGACAGGACGGGGCCTTTGCGCGGATGGCTGGTCCAGGCGTGGAGCAGCTTGGTGTCCGAGAAGCAGATGCCGCACGCCTCGGTCTTGACCAGCACCTGGGTCGGGCCGAGTGCGTCCATCTCCTTGGCGGGGTTGTGCACCAGCGTGTCGGGGCCGACGAACTGGATCGCGTGCTGGGTGGTGGGGAATTCGGTCATGGTGTGTTCTCCTGGGGTCAGCTGAGCATGACCTGACCACCCGTGACGGGGAGGGCCTGGCCGGTTTCGTAGGTCTGGGCGACGATGTAGTAGATGGCCTGGGCGAGGTCGGCGGGCTGGCAGCCGCGACGCATGGGCACCTTGTCCTCGTAGAATTTCCGGACGTCCGCGACGGTCACCGCACCGGGCACCTTGCCCGCGCGCAGGTACTGGACGAACAGGCCCCGCTCGGGATCCATCCACAGCGGTCCGTCGAGGTAGTTGCCGGGGCAGACGGCGTTGACCTTGATGCCGTGGTCGACGAGTTCGAGCGCGAACGACTGGGTGAGCCCGATGCCGCCGAACTTCGAACCGGCGTAGGCGAAGTTGGCCTTCGACCCTTCCAGACCCGACTTCGAGTTGATCTCGATGATGTCGAACCAGTCGTCCGGACGCACGGCATGCTGGGCGGCGAGCACGGGGGCAACGGCCCGGACGCCGAGGAAGTAGCCGCGGTAGTTCACGTTCGTGACGAGGTCGAAGTCGCTGACGACCTGCTCCATCACCCCGGCCGAACGCACGACGCCGGCGTTGGAGATGAAGACGTCGAGGCCACCGAACAGGCGGACGACCTCGTGGACGGCGTCCAGGCACGACTGCTCGTCGGACACGTCGACGCGGACGGCCTGGGCGCGTCCGGGGCCGAAGCGGGCGGACAACTCAGCGGCGTTCTGTGATGCGAGCGACACGTTCAGGTCGGCGAGCACGACATGGGCGCCCTCGCCCAGCAGTTCCGTGGCGATGCCCAGCCCGAATCCCTGTGCCGCGCCGGTGACCATGACGACCTTGCCGGTCAGGCGTCCCGACGTCTTCCGGGCCGCCATCCCCTTCCGGTAGCTCTCGGCCTCCCAGTTCTCGATGAAGCCGCGTTCGGTGGCATCGAGGGTGCGGACGCGCCCCAGCCGGTCGGCATCGGCTGCGACGCGCAGGGCGTCGGTGAAGGTGAGCAGGGCGTTCGAGGCGGACGCCCAGTCCTTGCCCGAACCGAAGGCGCCGATCCCGGGAATCACGGCGACGACGGGGTCACGTCCGTGGGTGGCCCGGAAGTCGGCGAGGGCCGCGAGGGTGATGGAGGCTGCGGTCGTCGGGTCGTCGACGTCGATGACAAGGGGGAATGAGCCCGAATACACGATCTGGTCGGGGATCAGCGGGCCCTCGGTGTGGATCGCACTGGGCGTCCGGGCGAGGTCGGAGGTGTCGGCGACGACGGTGGCGAGGCCTGCGTCCGTGGCCAGCGCGGCGCGCAGGGTGGGGGCGACGACGTCAATCAGGGCCCTCGCGGACGCCGGGTCGAGGGCCGGCGCCTCCGGGGTGGGTGTGGCGTCGAGGGCGGCACCGACGGCCCCGGTCAGGCGCTCGGTGCGCTCGCGAATGTCGTCGGCGGTCTCGCCCGAGATGATGATGCCGTGATTGGCCAGCAGTGCGATGCCCGGCGCAGCCACTCCCGTGCGGGCCTCGTACGCAGTGCGCACAGCCTCCACCCCCCTGGCCAACGGGACGCCCGGGTCGATGTAGGGCACGAGGATCGCGTCGTCGCCGAACAGGTCGGCGACCAGCCGGTCGGCGTCGACATTGCAGCCGACGGCGTTCGCGACCAGCGGGTGCGAGTGCAGCACGAGGGTGTCAGGGATGAGCGCATGGAAGAGGATTTCGACGCTGGGCCTTCGCCCGCCGCCATCGCCGATCTGGGCAGCCTCCGCTGCGGCGCGGACGGGATCGCCCTCGACCTCGGCGTCCGAGTGCAGCGCCTCGAGCAGGACGTCGATGCGCAGCGGCACGAGGTCGGACGCCTGCAGCGTGGCCAACGGCACCCCGCTCGGCTTGATGTAGAGGACGCCGTCGATCTTCACCGACGCATTGCCACCACCGGCGCGCGAGTACTCGGGATCACTGCCATAGGCGTTCGCCACGCTGATCAACTCGGCGAAGCGGGGATCGTTCAAGTCGTGGAACATCTGTCTCCTTCAGCCTGCGATGATCTGGGCGCCGAGGTCGATGAGGCGGGCGCGATGGGCGTCGCCGCCCACCAGGGCGCCGGTCGCGTCCACGAAGCCCGGCTCGCCTGCTGCATTCAGGTGCTGGTGGGCAGCCACGACGCACGTGCCCTCCCAGAAGGCCTGGCGGGACGCGTCCGACACCGGCCCGTCGACGCACGCGGGGTCGAGCGGGATCCGCTCTGGCGTGTTGTGCTCGGTGCCTGCCATGACGATGAGCCCTGCGTCGGTGAAGGCCCGGACGTAGGCGTCCACGCAGGCCACCGTGTTGCGGATGGGGATCAACTCAGCGGCGTGGATGCCGCGCGCGACCAGCTTCGCCGCCAACTCGGACGCCGGATCCTCGAACGGGCAGATCGGCGAGACGCCGTCGGCAAGCGTGGGGTACGTGGGAATGCCGTCCATCTCGAGGACGTAGGCGTAGGCCTGGTCGAAGCTCAGGGGCACCTCGGCGACGAAGCCGGGCGTCCCGACCTTGAGAAGTCGCGACCGGATCTCGGCCTGCAGGGACGCGGGGTCCGTCACGTCAGCGGTGGAGGGGATGCCGTAGGCGGCTGCAAGCACGGTCTGGCGGCGCTCAAGCGGGAGGGCCGTCACGGCCTCCTCGACAGCGCGGGCAATGTGGCGCTCCTGCAGCGAGACCCACTCGCGAGGCACGCTCCCGCGTTCGGCCACCGTCCGGGCGACCGTGTCGGACGCGAGGTCGGTCACCAGGCCCACGGACGATAAGTGGTCACGCACCTGGTCAAGCATCCGTCCGGCCCGATCATCGTTGCCGTGACGAATCTCGGACGCGGTCGTCGAGGCGATCGGGGACTTCTCCTTGAAAGGATTGATCCCCTTGCCGCAGAGGTACATGCGTCCGGGGTTGGCGGGGTCGTTCACCTTGATGGACGCCGCCTCGAGGGCAGGGTCGAGCGTGATGAACTCCAGCCCGAACAGCGGGACGATGCCCGCTGCGACAGCCAGATCGGCGAAGCGCGCGTAGACCTGCTGGTCGTAGAAGTTCGAGATCCCCAGGGCACGCACATCTTGAGCAGACGCAGCCTCAACCACCTCCCCGGGCGTCGAGAAGGCGGAGAAGTTCGGTGGGACGTGGACGTGGGTGTTGACCACCGGGGGACGCGACGCTGCTGTCATGACTCCTCGAACTGCTCGCACGGGTGACTGAATCGTTTCAACTCATCGTATTGACGGCTGTTGGTCGATGTCAAGGGAGAAACACGAATCCCGACCGAACCGGGGTTCGATCGGGATCTGGGCTGGGGGGTGGTACACCTCCAGGGACTTGAACCCTGAACCCGCTGATTAAGAGTCAGCTGCTCTGCCAGTTGAGCTAGAGGTGCTTGCTGCGTGTAGAAACGTTACCCGATCCCCCCACGGTTGTGAAATCGGGGGGTAGGCGTGGAAGGGGGACGCCGGTTGCCCGGCGTCCCCCTCGTGAGGAGCTACTTCACGCCACCAGCGGTGAGGCCGGCAACGATGCGGCGCTGGAAGATCAGCACCATGATGAGGAGCGGCACGGTCACGATCACGCCGGCGGCCATGATGGAGCCGTACGGTGTGTCGAACTGGGTCGCGCCGGTGAACTGGCTGAGCGCCACGGTGGCGGTCTTCATGTTCTTGTCGACACCGAAGGTCAACGCGATCATGTACTCGTTCCACACCGCGATGAAGGTGAGGATCGTGGTGGTGAAGACGCCTGGTGCTGCCAGGGGCAGGATGATGCGTCGGAACGCCTGCGCGGGAGTGCAGCCGTCAACCATGGCTGCGTGCTCGAGCTCGACGGGAAGCTGACGGAAGAACGCCGTCAGGTTCCAGACCGCCAACGGAAGACCGAAGGACAGGCTGGGGACGATCAGTGCCTGGTAGGTGTTCATCCAGTTGGGGAACCACGAGTAGTAACCCGTGAACATCTTCAGCAACGGGATGATCAATGTGATGCCGGGGAACATCGAGCAGCCGATGATGATCGCCAGCACGATGCCCTTCGCCGCAAACCGGAGACGGGCGAGTGCATACGCGGCCACGATGCCGAACAGCAACGTGAGGACCGTCGTGGTTCCCGAAACGATGACCGAGTTGAGCAGGGCTCGGGGGAAGTTGTTCTTCGCCTCGAACGCTGCCTTGAAGTTCTCGATAGACATCGGATTCGGCCAGAAGTCGTTCGAGAGGCCCATCGAGGGCAGGCGAAGACTCGAGACCACCATCCAGTAGAACGGGATGATGCAGTAGAGGATGATCAACACGATGCCCGTGATGGACGCGACGCCACCGATGCGCGAGCCAAGGGTCCTGCCCGGCTTGTTGAGCGTCTGGAGCTCTTCGGTCGAGAGCAGGTTGCCCTCGGTCGGGACAGCAGCCATGGAACCGGTTGTGGTGCTCACTGGACTCCCTCCCCACTCGTGACGGTCGTGCGTGCCTTGGCGGCGTCCTTGTGCATCTTCTTCATT
>ERZ795061.3582-NODE-3582-length-13446-cov-6.642596_pt1 | contig 13446 bp, 11 predicted proteins | sample MGYA00375145_ERZ795061 | MGnify/ENA primary metagenome ERZ795061 (study PRJEB30190, sample SAMN05720144) | anaerobic digester metagenome | isolation source: active sludge of municipal wastewater-treating anaerobic digesters | place: USA | collected 2014-12-22 ... | reverse complement strand
CAGGGCAAACGCAAACTAAAATTTTCCAAGGAGGACTTTTGCCAAAAAATCGGTGTCAATGGCTGCTAGATGGCGTTTCCAATTGAGACTCCCTCTTTCTGATTTCACCTGACGCAGGAGACTAAGCGCCAGTCGACGAATAATTCCAAAATTTACTCCAGAATTGTCCTTTCGCTTTCGGCTCTGATCTTCCCCAAAAGTCATATCAAGGCTGTAGTGAAGAGAGTTTTCGACTCCCCAATGTGACCGAATTGCGCCTGCAATAACCCGAGCGGATTGTTCTGAGTTGGTAATGTAATAGCGACGATCTTGAGTCTTCTTTCCTTGAACGGTTCTGGATGAGAGAACCATCACTACAGCTTTTAATTTCGCCCAACGCTCTTTTCCTTCCAACCAGTCAAGATCTTGGACAACGTAGCAAGTCCGCTCCTCGAGACGACCATGGTCTTTTTCCACGATTTTATGCGAGTCATACACCACATCAGAAAAGCTTACTCGCTCAGATTCATCAAAGAAATCTTTGATTTGTTCGTGTAAATCATTTTGGTTCTTCTTAACCGCAAGAAGATATTGTCCTTTTCCAGTTGCAATATCTTTGGCAATCGCGGTCTGACAACCCATTGCATCAATGGAAACGAAAGCCCCATTCAGATCAAGAACCTTGAGTAACTCTGGGATCGCGGTGATTTCATTGGACTTTTCTTTCACAGCTTCTTGAGCCAGAACCAAACCGTTTTCTACAGCCCAGGCTGATACCATGTGAATGGCCTTTTGCTTAGAAGCCACATCTCCGCTTCGACGAAAGGTTTTGCCATCAATCGCGTAAACCTTTTGTTGAGTATCTGTTTGAAGAGTCTTCATCCAATGATGCAGGCATTCCCCAAATTTCTTAGGGTGTAACAACATAAAAGTCCGGCGAAGAGTATCGTGAGAGGGGATACCATTGGGAAGTCGCAGAAATTCCCTTAGCCACTTTTCGCGAGCTTGGGCAAACATTTCTATGTCCTCCCAGCCTTCGAAGCCTGCAATCACGCCAATAATGGTGATCGCAATGATGTCGAGAAGAAAATGCTTCTTGTTCATGTCATGCCGTGGGTCGGTCAATTCCTGGAAGCTTTGAAGAAGGGGACTTGAAAAAACAGCCATAGAATCCTCCATGAAGAGTGATTCTATCTAAATAAGCCCTTGGTTATTAAAAGTACAGAACAAAGTTTGCGTTTGCCCTGGCAGAATTCAACGGCAGATTGCGCACTCTTTATGCTTCCTGCTACAATTCACTGTCCATAAATGTTAACGGTGATCGAGGGCAATCGGCATGAAAATTCTTGTCTGCATAAAACAGGTTCCAGACTCAACGCGGGTCGATATCGACCCCGAAACCATGACCCTTAAGCGCGGCGGCGTCGACAGTAAAATCAACCCCTTCGACCTGTTCGCCATCGAAACGGCGGTCAAACTCAAGGAAAAACACAACGCCCAGGTCTGTTCGATAAGCATGGGGCCGCCGCAGACTGAAGCCGCCATTCGCGAAACCTATATGCTCGGCGTCGACGAGGGCATTCTGCTCAGTGACCGCAATTTTGCTGGCGCTGACGTGCTGGCAACCGCCTATGCCCTCTCTCAGGGAATTCTCAGCGCCGGCATGCCCGATCTGATCATCTGTGGCCGCCAGACCACCGATGGCGACACCGGCCAGGTCGGCCCCGAAATCGCCGAATTCTTGAATATACCGCACGTTGCCTATGTCAGAAACATTGTCTCGTCCGACGAAAAGGGTATGGTGCTCGAAATGGACATGCCCGAAACCATTGAAGTCGTCAGAATCAATTTTCCGTTTCTGATGACCGTCGAAAAGGGCATTTTTCAGCCGCGTCTGCCGTCTTTCAAACGCCGCCTGGCCAGCAAAGACCTACCGGTCAGAAGGCTCACCCTTGCCGACATGCCCGATTCTCAACCCGAAAATTACGGCCTCAAAGGCTCACCTACCCAGGTTATCAGGATTTTTCCACCGGCCAGCCCGACAACCCACGAAACCTGGAAAGACGCCCCTGAAGTGCTTGCCGATAAGATTTACAGCAAACTGAGTGAGTTGAAATTTCTATGAGCAATATCAGAACCAGAAACCTCAATGACCAGAACCTCGACGAACTGATTGCCCTGTGCCCTTTCAACGCCATAGAAAAAGACGCTCAGAGCGGCCTGGCAATCAATGCCGGCTGCCGCATGTGCCGCATCTGCCTCAAAAGAAAACCCGATGTCTTTTATCTCGCCGAAGCCGCTCCGGCACCACGCATCAACAAACAGGAATGGCAGGGGCTCGCGGTATATATTGAGCAGCAGAATGGCTGCATTCACCCGGTCAGCCTTGAACTGATCGGCAAAGCCCGCGAAATGGCCGCCAAAACCGGGCAGCAGGTTTTCTGTCTGCTTGCCTGCGAAAAAAGTGCCGGTCTCCCGGAACAGATTCTTGCATACGGCGTCGACAAAGTCTTTGTCTATGAACACCCAGAACTGCGGCACTTTAGAATCGAGCCATTCACCGCTGTTTTTGCCGACTTTATCAGTCGTGTCAAGCCTTCTGGCGTGCTCGTCGGCGGCACCTCGATTGGGCGGTCACTTGCCCCGAGAGTCGCAGCGCGCTTTAAAACCGGCCTCACCGCCGACTGCACTATTCTCGACATCAATGCCAGCACTGACATCGACCAGATAAGGCCGGCCTATGGCGGCAATATCATGGCACATATACAGACACCGAACCATCGACCACAGTTCGCAACCGTAAGGTACAAGATCTTCAACGCCCCCGAAAAAACCGCACCCTGGGGCACGGTTGAATTCTGCCAGATCGACGCGGCTGCCCTCAAATCAGCGATTGAAGTGCTCGAAATCAGGCCGAAAGAAAAGGTCAGATCGGTCGAAGATGCCGAAGTGATCGTTGTGGCCGGCAAAGGTATAAAAAAAGAAGCCGACCTCAAAATGATCTATGAACTCTCGGATGCACTCGGCGCCATGACCGCCGGCACCCGACCGCTTATCGAACAGGGCTGGTTTGACCCGCGTCTGCAGATCGGCCTCAGCGGCAGAACCGTAAAACCCGCCCTGATAATTACCTGCGGCGTTTCAGGATCGGTGCAGTTTGCGGCCGGCATGCAGGGCGCCGACCACATCATTGCCATCAACAATGACCCCGGCGCCGCAATTTTCAATCTGGCACATTATGCCATTGTCGGCGACCTGTATCAGGTCGTGCCCTCACTGCTCGAGAAAATCAGAAAAGGCGGTGCACTGGTATGAGCTACAAAAAAATCAGCAGAAAAGATCTCAATTTTCTGGTTTCGCTCTGCGGGCAGGAAAACGTCGTTGCCGGCGGCGAAATTCACGAAGATTTCAGTCACGACGAACTCGGTGATCTGCACAAGTTTCCCGAGGTGCTTGTCCACCCCGCCAACACCGAACAGATTTCGGCGATTCTCAAATATGCCGGCGAGAAACTGATTCCCGTCACCCCGCGTGGCCAGGGCACCGGCCTGGTTGGCGGCTCTGTCGCCATGCACGGCGGCATAATGATCAGCACCGCCAGAATGAATAAAATTCTCGAACTCGACCAGGAAAACCTGACTTTGACAGTCGAACCCGGCGTTCTGCTCATGGAAATCGCCGCCTTCGTCGAACAGCACGACCTCTTTTATCCGCCAGACCCGGGCGAAAAAAGCGCTTCGATCGGTGGCAACATCAGCACCAACGCCGGCGGAATGCGTGCCGTCAAATACGGTGTCACCCGAGATTACGTCAGAGCTCTCGAAGTGGTGTTGCCCAGCGGCGAAATTGCCTGGTTCGGCGGCAAAACCGTCAAAAACAGCTCGGGCTACAGCCTCAAAGATCTGATCATCGGCTCAGAAGGCACGCTCGGCATTGTCACGAAAGCCATACTGCGACTTTTACCGCGGCCGGTCAAGGCAATCAGTCTGCTGATTCCCTTCCCCAGTCTTGAACAGGCCATCGGTACCGTGCCCCTCATTATTCAATCGAAATCAGCCCCAACCGCCATCGAATACATGGAACGGGCGGTAATTGAAAATTCAGAAGATTTTCTCGGCAAAAAATTCCCCGATTCCTCTGCCGATGCCTATCTACTGCTGACTTTCGACGGTCAGACCCGCGAAGAAATCGAAAAAGCCTACGAAAAGGTCGCGCACATCTGCCTCGACCAGGGCGCCCTCGACATTCTCATCTCCGACACCCAGGAGCGCCAGGAAATGATCTGGTCGGCCCGCGGCGCCTTTCTCGAAGCGATCAAAGCCTCGACCACCGAAATGGATGAATGTGATGTCGTCGTGCCCCGCAACCGCGTTGCTGAATTCGTCAGATTCACTAAAACCGTCGAAGCCGAAGAAAATCTGCGCATCAGAAGTTTCGGGCACGCCGGCGACGGCAATCTGCATGTCTACATGCTGCGCGACCAGCTCGACCGCGAAGAATTCAAAAATCGCCTGCAAAAGTGCTTTGAGCGGCTGTACCGCAAAGCAGGTGAGCTTGGCGGCCAGGTTTCTGGCGAACACGGTATCGGCTATGCCAAACGCCAGTTTCTCGAAGAAATCGCCGGCGACACCCAGCTCGATCTGATGCGCCGAATCAAACTGGCCTTTGACCCCAACCACATTCTCAACCCCGGAAAAGTAATATGTCCGGGCTGATACCGATTAATCTGGTTTTCTTCATGCTCATGGCAATTGGTGGTGCTTCAATGGCCGTTGTTGACGGGGTCGCCGGCGACTGGCAAACGCAGATAATCATTCTCTGGGCTCTGTTTAACGCACCATATCTCTATTTTCTGTTTCTGCAGATGCGTGCGAAAAAAGACGCGGGTCTGCAGCCTGCTGCAGATAAAGCAATATATTACACAAACTGGCTGGCGTTGCCCGGCGCAATGAGCGCATTTTTTCTGGTCGGATCTATCAATGCCCAGTGGCTGTCGCTGATTTTTCCGCTGCTACAGATCGTCAGCGCCGCCATCATCTTCAACCGGGCAGCCAGGAACGGCAATTCCGCAAGTTAGACTCTGTCTATCGATTCTGACCAGTCCCCTGCCCCATTACTCCGGCGATAGCCCGACTCAGTTCCGCCAGCCTGAAAGGTTTTCTGATTGAACCGTTGATTCCGAGTTTTTTCATTTCACTGAGTTCGCTCTCTCTGGCAAACCCAGAAGCCACAAGAATGCGGCAATCAGACCTGATTTTCTTCAGCTCGGCCAGGGTCTCCTTACCGCCCATGACTGGCATGATCATGTCGAGAATTACCAGATCGATTTCTTCCGGCATTTTTTTGAATAAGTCAACCGCTTCTCGACCATTTACGGCCAGCAGAACATCATACCCCATCGACTCGAGCATCGCCCTGCCGATCGCTCTGAGAATTTCTTCATCGTCGACAATCAGAACCCGGCCACTGCCACTGATAACTTCTTCGTCGGCGGCATCTGTTACCTCCGCTTCATGGGCCGCCGGCAGCAGTATTCTGAATGTGGTGCCCCTGCCGGGCTCACTTTCTACGGTTATCGAACCGTCATGTGCCTTGATCGAACCATAAACCATCGCCAGACCAAGACCCGTACCCCTGCCAGGCTCCTTGGTCGTAAAAAAAGGCTCAAATATACGTTTCTGTATTTCCGGGTACATCCCGATACCTGTGTCAGTAAGCTCCAGCTCAAGATAATTCCCGGGCACGAGCTCGAATGCACCAACCCGGCAGTTCTCTGATGTTATCGAAACATTTTTCATCACCAGACTCAGCGTTCCACCATCTGGCATGGCATGACTGGCATTGATTCCAAGGTTCATGATCAGATTCTGCAATAGCGTTTCGTCGCCGGGCACTACGCTCTGCCGCGCAAAATTCTGCAAACACAGAACAATCTTACGATCGAGAGTTCGCTTGAAAATCTCAAAAGACTCGCTGACCACACGCAGCATATCGACCGGCTTTCTTTCGGCCTCACGCTTGTGGGCGAAGGTGAGCAGCTTTCGTGTCAGATCTGCTGCCTTGGCGGCCGATCCAAGAATGATATCGACAAACCTGGCATGTTGCGGTGAGCCCGGTTCGAAATCCTTGAGCAGCTCGGCCGCGCCCATGATTCCAGATAGCAGGTTGTTAAAATCGTGCGCCACACCCCCAGCCAGCTGCCCTATCGCATCCATTTTCTGAGAATGCAGCAGCTGCTCGCGCAATTTTTCCCTCTCCTGCTCGGCAACGAATTTCCCGGTGGCATCACGAAAAAACGAGCAGATAAGCGTATTCTCGCCCCGCTCATTCTTCTCGATGGGAAACTTGCTGACCTGCCACATCTTGTGGCTGCCGGCCGCATCACACAGAATCATATCCTTTTCGACCAGCGACTCACCGGCAAACGCAAGCTGCTCAAGCTCATCGATACGGGCCCGACACTTTTTGTCGCCGAGAGAACCATGCAGCTCATCGACTTTTGCCGCCGAATCCGCGCCGGGGAAAAAGCTCTCCGTCTCTCTGCTCAAAAGAACGATACTGCCGTCTGACCTGCTTATCACCAGACCCATCGGAGCATGGTCGAGAATCGCCTGCAGCTGCACGGCAAGCGTGCGCATAGTGCGCCCGAAATGCCGGCTGAACCTGTAGGCAATCAAGATTGCCAGAACCGTCAGGCCGGCAATAAGAAACAAAAGTTTTGAAAAGTTGTCTGCCTGAACCCTGCGAAGATCGGTAAAATCAATGCCGATTCTGACCGTTCCCATTACCTCGTCATCGATGCCACCGGAATAAGGTATGATAACCTCGTTGACAGTTCTATCAGCAACCAGTTTTTCGGTCACGAACGGCGCTTTTTCGGCCAGACAGCGCCTGTTTTCATTCTGCTCACGCTCAGAAAGTTCGGCATCGTTGAGTTTCGTTTCGCTGTGCGCAAAGACACGGTTTTGTATGGTTTCAACCGAAATGTAAGACAGTTCTTTTACCCCGACCGCCAGCTCGCCAACCAGTTTTCTTGTATGAAATTTGCCGGCAAAACTCACACGGGTAATCGACTCACTTATGGTTTTAGCAATGGCGATCGAAAGACGCCGGTTATACTCATTCTGCAATCTGCTGAAAAGGCTGCTGGAAGCAGCCAGAACCACAGTCATCAAAATAAGAATCACAAGACCCATCAGCAGAGCGAGTTTCTGATCTTCAGACTTTAACCTCTGCCTGCCTGCGCCGGTCGCAACGGCATCAGGAGCCGAATGAGATGCTGTCATTTCATTCCAGCCTCAATTCATTTTTGATAATTTTCAGACTACCCGACCATTCTGCGCCAAGGGATTTCCAGCTTTTTTCAAGCTTCTCAGGAATCGGACCACACCAGCCAGGATATTGTGCAAGGGTCTCGCCAGTTACCGGAAAAACCGGAACCAGAGCATGGTATGGCACCTTTTTGCCGATGAGAATATCGTAACCGGCCTGCATGGCCTCCTCACCCAGGGGACCACAAAATTGCGCCGAATCAATCACGGTTACGCGGCCATTGCTTATATTCTCCACTGACATCGGGTCACCATCGATGGTGGCATGCATGATTTCTGTCCGGCCGGCCCGAAAAATTTCTTCGGCAATGGCCAGGCCGCCACCGTCGTTGACCGTAAAAACCACGTCGACCGAATTTTTTTCAGGAAAATCCTGGAGGATTCTGCCGGCTACCTGTCTGCCAGAAACAGGTTCGACCGCCTGATAAGTCTGAAGAATCTCATGATCGATCTTTGCCTCTGACAGGGCCGCCAGAAAACCATTCAAACGCTCGACCGTCGAAGATACATGCGGGTAGTCAACCAGAATCAGACGAAGTTTTCGACCATTTTCAAATTTTGCCGCAATATATTCGCCGTTCAGCCAGCCAGCCTGAAAATTGTCTGAAGTCCGAAAGGCGGCAAGCCGGCCCGGATGAATATACTGATCGTAGGCCACAACCGGTATATTCTGCTGATTGGCCCGGAGCAGGCAATCAGACAACGCCGCATTGTCGGTTGGTTGAACGATTATCAGGTCGACATTCATGGCGAGAAGCTCGTTCATCTGTTCGATCTGCCTGAAAATACCCTCTTCGCCATCGCCCGCAACCCGGCAGATAAGATCGATGCGGCGGGTCCCGGAGGCGGCTGCCTGATTATTAATCATGACTGCCCGCCCTTCAAGCCCCTTGCGCATCGCCACCTGACCAGGAATATTCATCGACCAGTAAAGAACCCCGACCCTGAAGGGCAGAGGTGACTCTGCAGCCATGCCAGTCGAAATGGTGCACAAAATTACCGGCAGAATGACTGCCAGAACCAGCCATAACTTCCTCATCGGGCACCCTTTCTCTGAGAACCCTTGAATTTAAGACCCGACAATATTTTGTCCGTAACTTTTAACTCTATCTGTCGAAGATTTTATCACACTTAACCCTGCAAGAGCAAACCGAATGCTGCATCCGGATCTCATCCGCTATGGCATTTTGTCGGGCATCTGTATTAGAATACTTATAGATTTCGCAATTAGGGGAATACGCCATGAAACGTTTCGCGATTGCCTGCCTGTTCTTTCTGCATCTTTGCCTCTGCGGTTCGGCATTTGCCGAAGCTCGCCCGCTGATAGGTATCACTCCTTCATTCGCCAGCAATTCCATTCAGCTGAACTATGATTATGTGGCGGCGATAAACGAAAATGGCGGGCTTGCAGTTATACTGCCGCCAACTACCAGCAATGAAATCATCGAAAGTTACGTAAAAATGCTCGATGCGGCAGTTTTCTCCGGCGGCCCCGATATTCCGCCCGAATTTTACGGTCAGCTGCCACACCCGACCACCCAGCCAATGGAATCACTGCGTTTTGACTTCGAGAAACGCTTCATCAAAGCCTTCATCGATTCGGGCAAGCCGGTGTTCGGCATCTGCCTCGGCATGCAGTTCAGCAACACCGTTTATGGCGCCAGCATGCTTCAGGATATTCCATCCATGGTCGGAAAAACCGTAAGACACCGCAACGGCGAGATGTACACCAACTTCCACCAGGTAGGTCTGGCGCGGGGCAGCAGACTGGCTGCCATTCTTGGCCGCTCGACCGTTTCGGTCATTTCCCGACACCACCAGGCACTGGAAAGAATTGCCGAACCCTTTGTCGTTGTAGGCAGAAGCCGCGATGGCATCGTTGAGGCCATAGAAAGACGTGACGGCAACTTTGGCCTGTTTGTACAGTGGCATCCAGAAAGCCATAAAGATGCAGATCCTGAGCACCGAAACCGCCTGTTCTCGGCTCTGGTTGAAGCGAGCCGGGCAGTAAAAGAAAGCAAAACCCGCGATTGACGTTTAAACTGCAGCGAATCGAGATAAAATTTTGAACCATTTCAGACACATCACTAGACTTGCATTACTGGCCCTTGTCGTTGTCTTTCTGCAGTCGACTACTGCCGACGCGCTGCCGCCCGCCAGCGCCAGTGCTCTCATAGCGGCTGCCCGCGGGCAGATTGGCGTTACTACGGTGTATGACCCGGCCTATGTCAGGCTTGCCTACCCGGGCGGCGACGTTGCGCCAGAGCGCGGCGTCTGCACCGATGTCATTATCAGAGCCATGCGACAGGCGCTTGCACTCGACCTGCAGCAGCTGGTGCACAGCGACATGCGCCGGCACTTTAACCTTTATCCGAAAAAATGGGGTTTGAAGAAACCAGATCGCAACATTGATCACAGGCGGGTTCCGAATCTGCAGAAATACTTCAGCCGTCATGCACAGCAACTGAAAATTGCCTCAGACGCAGGCGCTTTTGCGCCCGGAGATATCGTTACCTGCACCTTGCCGGGCAACCTGCCGCACATCATGCTCGTAAGCGATAAAAAAAGCCCGGCCGGCACGCCTCTGGTGATTCACAACATCGGCCAGGGCACCCGCGAAGAAGACTGCCTGATGATGTTTCCTCTCACCGGCCATTACCGCCTCAGGTAAGCATAAGCACAAACAGGTCATTCAGGTTGCCCCCGGTGTAGCCGGTGCATACCAGTCCGCCCGTCTGCCTGAAAAATTCATAAGAATCGCAGCGCTGCAGAAAATCATCTGGGCCAAGACCCAATCGGTCGGCATTCTCGATAACCGAAGCGTCGATAAAAGCACCCGATGCATCGGTCGGGCCATCGATGCCGTCAGTGCTTAAAGCAGCAAAAATCGCGCCTTTATACGCGCGCATGGCTTCGAACATCGCCAGAGCAAGATGCTGATTGCGGCCACCACGGCCTGCCCCGTGCACCTCTAACGTCAATTCACCGCCGGCAACCAGCGCCACCCGGCTGCCTTGCAACCGTCTCACAGACAGCCTTCGCAAGGCTTCGATAAAAAAATCTCCGGCCACATCGACCGGGCCGGCAATGGGCGCATCGACAAGTTCTACCTCAAACCCAAGCTGCTTAAGATTTTCTGCCAGCAGGCGCTTTGCCAGAACATTGCTGGCAATAACCTGGTTAAATACCCTGGCAAAACAGCTGTCGTCTGGCTTTGGCGTATCCGCAATCCTGCCGGCAATGCCCTCCTGAAGACGATCAATAACCACTGCCGGAACCTTTTCTGAAAGGCCATATTTCTCGATCACCGCAAGTGCGTCTGAAAAAGTCGTTGAATCTGCAACCGTCGGCCCGGAAGCGATAAAATCGAGCGGGTCATGCAGCACATCTGAAAGCACAAGATTTAGAAGTGTTGCAGGCCAGGCCTTTCGGGCCAGCTGCCCGCCCTTGATCGCCGAAATATGCTTGCGCACCGTATTTATTTCGGAGATAGAAGCGCCGCAGCGCAAAAGCAGACTGGTGGTCAGCTGTTTGTCAGAAAGAGTCAGAGGGGCTGAGGGCAATGGCAGAAGGCTCGAGCCGCCCCCGGAAATCAGGCAGATCAGCAGATCGTCACGCTCTGCCGCCGCAGCAACTTCAAGAATCCGGTGCGCCCCGGCAACCCCGGCAGCGTCTGGCAGAGGGTGACCCGCCAACCTTGTCTCGAGCTTTTTCAAATCATAACCACATCGGTCTGAAACATTTACACAGCCGTCATAAAGACGTCCGCCCAGAAGCTCTTCAACCGCCGCCGCCATGCCGGCACCGGCTTTGCCGGCGCCGATCACGCTGATTCGCCTGTAACTGTCGAGAGCAAAAATACGACCTGCCGTGCACAATGCACTGCCATTTATCTGCAGCTGTTTTCTGGTAATCAGAAAAGGGTCGACTGCAGCGAGCACCTCTTCGTAGGCGGTAAAAAGCGATCTGCGGGCCACGGCAGCCGACTGCGGCAAAGCCGCATCAACAAAGGCAGAAATGTTTTTGATACCAGATCTGCGCATTCTATCGGCAGAACTCCACGCCGGTCTTGCCGTCAGGCATTTTGACGACTTTCATCTCAAGGCCGGGCCTGGGGTTGAAGCAGCTGATCCCGAGATATTCAGCGTATTGCTCGGCATCCTGAATTTCATCGTATGAATCCTCAAATGTCCGGTGCAGCCTGATCACCCGTTGATTTTTAAGTATCAGACAGGTCTCATACCAGAACTGCCCTGTCGAACCGCCGTTTTTGGTTGTACGCTCACGCGAATCGATTGCCACACAGGCAATATCGCCAAGGGCACAAACATATTTTTCATGCAGTGACCCGAAGATGCGGGTGGTTCTGAAAAGGGCATTGCGGGTTCGGTCGAGCACGTAATAGCGCTTGATACCGTAATAAATTGCCCCGAACAGAGCAAAATAAACAAGAAGTCCGATCAGCGCCTGCAGCGTCTGCATTTTGCCCTCAGTCAGAGCCCTTGCAACAAATGCGACCGGGACAAACCCGAAGATCAGAAAAACAAACCAGCGCAGCATGCTGTCGATCGGTTTGATTATCTCAAGTCGTGGCAGTTTGCGGATATCGAATTTTTCATCGGTGTCGAATTCAGTCATTTACTGCGTCCCCTTACCTGCGCACCAGAACGATCATGGTCAGATCGTCACCCGGCCTGGCTGTTCCGAGCCAGCTGCGCCAGGTGCGCATTATATTTTCATAATATTCAGCGGCATCGATATGGTAACAGTCTGCCAGCAGATTGAAAAGGCCATCATATCCAAGTTCCTGCCCCTTGTCATTTCTCGCTTCAACAATACCGTCGGTATAAAAAATCATGGCCTGGCCAGATTCGATCTGCAACGGCAGATTGCTGTAAACATTCTTTTTGAAACCGCCAAGAACCGCACCGGCATGGCTGATTTCACGAATCTGCCTGGTAACCGGGTCGAAAATTACCGGTGAACAACCGCCGGCATTGGCGTAAACCGCCTGCCCTGACTCGCGGTCGAGAAGCAGATACTGAAATGTCATGACCTTGCGCTGCGCTCTGGTTTTGATGCCCCAGACTATTTGATGCAGCCGCAGCATCAGAGCGGCCGGATCTTTATGCAGCCCTCGGCCGCAGATAACCCCCGCCTTGGCCATTGCCATAATCAGCGAAGCTCCGACGCCATGGCCGGCCACATCGCCCAACAGCAGGGCAAAATGCTGATCGTCGACGTTGAAATAGTCGTAATAATCGCCACCCAGCTCGATCATCGGCAGGCTGTGACCGTAAATGCTGTAACCCTCTACAGCCAGAGGCTTTGCCGGCAGCAGCCTTGCCTGAACGATGCTGGCGATACGAAGCTCTTCAAATTCGGTCATGCTGGCGTTAAAAATCGCCGCCATTTCGGCAAACTCATCGCTGCCCCCGAGGGGAAGGCGAAACGAAGCATCGCGATTTTCCAGGGCCAGAGCGGCCTGATGCAGCCTGTCGACCGGCTGCAGCAGATTGAAATAGAGAATGGTAATCATCAGCACAATCAGCGAAGCCGCCAGAAAAGCCAGATAAAGCATGTCGAGCGCTTCCTGCCGTATCAGTTTTTCAATTTCGGCGAGCGGATAAAGAACACAGAAACGCACCTTTTCGGCACGGTTGCCCTGAAGACCGACAAACAACTGACTCTGCCCCTGAAATGTAATTATTTCAGGCTCCGGCAAAGGGTACTCAGTTACACGCAAAAACAGCGCATGAATGTCTGGTTTTAACAGCAACTCCCAGACCGATTCCCCGTAAAGTCGACGATCGCGCGCCACAAAAACCTTGAATCCATGAGGGTTGCGCGTAATAGCGCTCATGGCCGTTTCAAAGTATTTGTCCTGAAAAGCATTCATATCGAGAGCGATGAGAGCAAAAACATCAAACAGTTGTGGTTGAAAAATGCGAAAGGATTCGACAAACAGAAGAAAGTTCATGCTCCCCCAGCCTGCCGGCCCAATAGACCCCTCGGCCTGTGCCAGATCGTGCAGAACCATATAAATCGGCTTCTGAAAAAAGGTTTCGATCATAAATAACCTGTCTGCAGAAGTCTCGGGTGCCGGCAGCGAATTCAGCCCCGCAAGATGGTGCTG
>ERZ795061.3581-NODE-3581-length-13450-cov-4.081374_pt1 | contig 13450 bp, 10 predicted proteins | sample MGYA00375145_ERZ795061 | MGnify/ENA primary metagenome ERZ795061 (study PRJEB30190, sample SAMN05720144) | anaerobic digester metagenome | isolation source: active sludge of municipal wastewater-treating anaerobic digesters | place: USA | collected 2014-12-22 ... | reverse complement strand
CTACCTGGCCCTGGCGCTCCATCGCGCCGGCCGCACGGCGGACGCCCGGAAGGTCTGGGACAGCGTGCTCGACAGCGCCCGGACCTCCGAGGACCTGGGAACCTACTGGGCCCCCGAGGACCGGGCCTGGCTCTGGTACAACGACACGATCGAGACCCATGCCTTCGCGCTGCGGACCACGATGGAACTGGCCCCCGGGGACCGGCGGATCGAGGGGATGGTCCAGTGGCTGTTCCTGAACCGGAAACTGAACCACTGGAAGTCCACCCGGGCCACCGCCGAGGTCCTGTACGCCCTGGCCCACTTCCTGCGGACGACGGGGCGCCTGGGGGTTCCCGAGGACCTGGCGATCGACCTGGGGGGCCGGGTCACCACCTTCCGGTTCGACCCCGATCGCTACACGGGCCGGAGGCAGCAGGTGGTGCTGCCCGGGGACGCGGTGGTCCCGAAGCGGGACGGGGTGATCCGGGTCTCCTCGACGACCCCCGGCTTCAAGTTCGCCTCGGCCACCTGGCATTACGCCACCGATCGCCTGCCCGAGGAGGGACGCGGCGACCTCCTGGCGGTGGAACGGTCCTACTTCCGGCGGGACATCTCCGGCGGCGAGGTCGTCCTGAGGCCCCTGGGCCCGGGGGACACGGTGGCCGTGGGCGACGAGGTCGAGGTGCACCTCTCCATCCGGGCGAAGCACGCCATGGAATACGTGCACCTCCGGGACCCCCGGGGCGCGGGCCTCGAACCCGTCGACCAGACCTCCCGCTACCGGTGGCAGGGGGGGCTCGGGTACTACGAGGAGGTGCGGGACAGCGGCCAGAACTTCTTCCTGGAATGGATGCCCGCCGGCGAATACCGCCTGAAATACCGCCTGCGGGCCGCGATGGCCGGATCCTTCCGGGTCGGTCCGGCCACCCTCCAGTCCATGTATGCCCCCGAATTCCAGGCATTTTCCTCCGGCACCCTGCTGGACATCGCCCCCCCGACCCCCTGACCGGATGGTCCTTGCAGTTCCTGCCGGTTGCTTCAGAATTGGACCGGGATCAGGGAGTCACGCCATGAACACCACCGAGGGGTTCTGTCCGTCCTGCGAGACCGGAGGGGCCGTCGGCACTCCCTGCCCCGAAAAGGCCTGTTCCCTGCGGGAGTACCACCGGATTCCCCGGGAATGGTTCGATCGCCTCCTGGCCGTCCCCCCGGCTGATCGGGACCCGTGGATCGGCCGGATGATCGGGGACTACCTGGTCGTGGCCGTGATCGGATGCGGCGGGTTCGGCCGGGTGTACATGGTGCTCCAGCAGCCGATCCAGATGAAGGCGGCCCTCAAGATCATGCATCGGGACAACGTCCAGTCCTCCGCAATCGGGTCCCTGAGGAACAAGTTCCTGATGGAGGCCCAGGCCCTCGCCTCCCTGAGCCATCCGAACATCGTGCGGCTGCTGAAGTACGGGCACCAGGGGGATCTGCCCTACCTCGTGATGGAATACGTCCCCGGAAGGAGCCTCAAGGCCATCATCAACGACATGATCCTGGTCGGGGAGGAGATCGAGGACGACGCGGTGTTCCACATCCTGGAACAGGTCTTGAACGCCCTGGAGGCCGCCCACTCCATCGGGCTCGTCCACCGGGACATCAAGCCGGAGAACCTGATGATCCAGGAAATCCCCGGGGACCGGTGGCACGTCAAGGTGCTCGACTTCGGCCTGGCGAAATTCCTGGAGGGCAGCCGCGACACGACGATGATGATCGGCACCCCCCAGTACATGGCGCCGGAACAGATCGCCCGGAAGAACATCGGCCCCTGGACGGATTTGTACTCGGTCGGAGTGCTGGCCTTCGAACTGATCACCGGGAGGCGTCCCTTCGCCGGGCGGACCACCCAGGAGATCCTCGGCAAGAAACTGGACCCTGCCTACGACGTCAACAGCCGCATCACGGACCTGGACGTCCCGCCCTTCCTGCAGCAGTTCTTCCAAGTGGCGATGGCACGGAACGTCGAGGACCGGTTCGCCTCGGCCTCCCAGTTCCGGAAGGCCCTGGCCCAGGTGGTCGAGAAACTGCGGGAGTCCCACCGCCAGAGCCGGATCTCCGTGGATCTGAGTTCCCTGATGGACTCCTCGGACCTAGCCCGCCTCCAGGAGGAGAGGAGGCGCCTGGAGGAAGAGAGGATCCGCCTGGAAAAGGACCGGCTTCGGATCGAGGAGGAGAGGCGGCACCTCCAGGAGGCCCGGAAGCCGGGCCCGGCCGCCGAGCCCCCGAGGCCCGAAAGGGCGGCGACCATCGCGGAGACCCTTCCGGGATTCCCGGTGACGCCAAGCGGGGAGCCTCCAGGTTCCGCACGGGTTCCCGAGGATCGCCCGGAATCCACCGGGAGGCCGGTTCGGCTCCCGGAGGCTCCCCCGGGAGAGTCCGGGAAGCGGTCAGTTCGGGCCTCGATCCTCCGCAAGAGTCTCGCCCTCCTGGGGGGTATTCTGTTGGTGGGCGGGGGAATCGCGTGGTGGCAGCAGGCGCCATGGCCCTCCTCGGAGGGACCGGTCACAACGGACCTACCGGCAGGAACCAGCCAGCCGGAGGCCGGGCCGGACACCGGGATCCACCGGGACATCGCGCCGGAGGATCCCGCCTCCCAGGCCGCCTCCCCGGGAGCGGAGACACGGGAGGTTCCCGCGGCCCGGGAGCCGGAACCGGACGTTCGGGAGCCCGACAAGGCCTCCACGGAACCCGCCCCGCACAGGACGGACCCTGCTGCCGAGCCGAGATCGTCCCCTGGAACGGCCCCTGCGACCCGTCCGGTCCAGAAGCCTCCGGAACGAGGCAGGTCGGCGCCCCGGGTGATCATCCCCTTCTGACCGCGGGATCGATCCCGGAGATCGTCCCCGCGGGAATCCCCCTCACCCGATGCCGAACGGAATCGTGTTGCAGCAACCTGCCAGGAACAGAAAGGGATCCGAAACTCCGGGAAAGGCCGCCCGGAAATCCCCGCCGGCAGGGGATCACGGGGAGGGCTTCTTCCTCCCGAAGCACAGATTCCGGGCCTCCCCGGCCAGCCTCCGGGCCTCGTCCCGGACCGACCCCTGGGGGATCTGGGACCAGACGATTCCGTCCAGCAGCCCCTTCACCCGGTCGCACGTCCCCTTGTGTGCCAGGGCCGAAGCCAGCATCAGGCGAACCGAGGCCCGGTCGGAGTTTTCCAGGGCCCTCTCGAAGTAGAAGGCCGATCCGCTCCAGTCCTGGTCCAGGTAGAGCCGGTAGCCCATCTCGTAGTCGGTCCTCGCCCTTCGTTCCTTGGCACTCTGGGCAGCGGCGGATCCGGCGACCGACGACAGCAGGACCACGAAGAGCAGGAAGATCCCTCGAACCACAGAACGGCTCATGCCCCTCCCCCTCCCATTTGATTCGAACCGATTCTGGCAAGGAAGCGTGACCGGCACAAGACCCGCCTGTCCCGGGCACGGTCAGAAGGCGAACGATACCGAGGCCCGGGGCATCCAGAGCACCCGGTCCCCCTCGGAGTCCCGGTGGGGCAGCACCTGGAAGTCGCAACGGACCCCCACATGGATCCTGGCACTCCCGATCCGCCCCCCCTCGAACTGGATCCCGGCGCCCCCGGCCGGCAGGGGCAGGATCGAGGACCATCCCATGGAGCCCGAGGCCAGGAATGCCGGTCCCAGGGCCAGTTCGAGCCAGGCTGGACCGCCCAGCCGGAAGCCGTGGGTCATCAAGAGCCCCGAGGACAGGGAGAGTTCGGGATGCACTCCCGGCGGATCGTCCGGGTCGTCGGAGGCACCGACCAGCGCCGGTTCTTCCCGGTCAGACCAGGGCAACTGCATCACGAAGAAGTCGTTGCGCAGGCCCAGGCGATACCATGGCGCGAACCTCCACCAGACGCCCCACTCGACCCCGGCGCCCCCGGCCAGGAAGGCCCGGGGCATCCCCGATCCGGCGGCGACTCCGACGGCGGTTCCCAGCCACCAGGTCGTCTCCGGACCGGAGGAAGGCGTCTCGGGAGTCTCGACCTTGGAGGGTTCCTCCGGCACCTCCGGGGAGGGACCCGGTTCCGCCAGGACCGTCGAAGGAAAGCCCAGTGCCGCCAGACACATCCACCGACCCAGCCACCCACGGATGCCCGAACGCATGGCGCTCCTCTCACCGTGCCAGTCGCCGACCATGCAAGGTCCGCGCCTTCACGGAAAATCGCTGGAATCGCAACAACTTCTGCATTTCCGAGGCGGGAATCGGTTCCTGGCGGGAGGAATCCTTCTCCAGTCTCCGCGGTAGGCACGCTCCACCCGGAGGTCGCGGCCCCGGACCCGGCCCTCTTCCCGATCACCGCTTCGTGGTCCGCACGACCCGTGGAGGGGGGTTTGGCGGCAGGACGGGGGCCTTCAGGGGGGTCACCCCGCTCCGGTCGGCCTTCGGCAGGTGTCGATCCCGTCTCCGGGGAGGCGGCGCCCCCTCGAAGGGCCGGTCGGGGGCTCCCACCGGAACGCCCCGTGCCCGGGCCGCCCGGCGGGCCAGCTGGACCAGGGCCCTCAGGCGGGCGACGTCCACGGGCTCCTGCAACTGCACGACATAGCGATCCTCGTGCATCGGGAGGACCACCTGGGCTTCGAAGACCTGTTCCGATCCGTCGGGAAGCTGCAGCACCATCGTTACCATCTTCAGGAGCCCCGGAAACGGCGACCGGTCCACGGGACAGGCACCGAACCGCAGGTATTCCTCGAGCACCCGTTCCAGGGTCACCGGGTCCCGGAGATCCACGATCACCGTGCGGTTCGAATCCATCGCGGCACCTCCCGTGGAACGGGATCCTATTCCGGTTGACCCCTCCCCGCCAACCCCCCGTCCCCTTCCCGCGACCGCCGAGTGGACCGGAGGTGGCACGTCCGCCCGTTCAAAAGCAGCGCCGGGTCCACGCCGGTCACCCCGAAGATCCGGTCCCAGATCCGCTCCAGGCAATGGGCCGCATCGGGAAAGGAGGCGGCGAGGTCGCAGGCCCGGCGGTAGAACGATCGCGGGCGTTCGCGGACGCACCCCGCGGTCACGGCGAACTGCGCGCCCAGGTGGAAATGCAGCCACGGGGGACACGGGGTCCCCAGCAGGGCCTCGTGGAACCGGTCCACCGCCAGTTCCCGGCCGTCGGCGTTGCGTCCCCAGGGCACGAACAGGCGGCGGCCGCGGGAGTCGTCGGTGTCGATGATGAACCCCAGCCACTGGAAGTCCCCGACCTTCCGCCTTCCGGCGACCAGGTCCCGGAGCCAGGGATGGAAATCCCAGGCGTGGTCGAAGGGATGGCCCTGGCAGAAGACCGTCACCGGGGCCAGTTCGTCGTAGCGGGTCGCCAGGTGATGGAGGTAGGTGTGGCCCTCATGACCCACGTTCGGAAGGGTCTCTACCCGGGCCCAGGGCAGCAGCGCCGGGTCCAGGTCGCCCCCCTTGTCGTAGATCGTGACCTGCACGGAGGACGGGACGTTGCGCACCCAGCGCACCGGCTCCCGGTACCGGGCGACCACCAGTTCCACCCGGCAGGCCGGAGGAGGTTCCAGGGGGTCCCGACGCCGACGCCAGGGGTCCGTCATGACCCGGGCCTCCCTGCCCCGCCCCGGACGGCGGCCTCGATGGCCGGGGCTGCCTGGAGGGCCATCTCCACCGCCTGGTCCATGTCGAGGTTCCGGTAGAGGGCCTGCCGTCCCAGGAAGGTGACCCCCGGGACCGCGTCCATGCGATGCCTCCATTCGTCGAAGCGGCGCTCCGCCTCCCGGGAAGGGATCGCGTAGAGGGGCTCCCGTCCCGGGAGGTAGTCCCTGGGGAATTCCCGGATCACCGTCGTCACCGGCCCCGGGGACCCGAAGAGCTGGGAGGTCTCCAGCCATCGGGTCCAGGGCTCGGGACCGGGGAAGTTGATCTGGGGCGCCTCGAGCACCCGGCGTCCCTCGAACTCCTCCCGCTCCCATCGGAGGGACCTCCGGGGCAGCCGGTCCGGGCGTTCCCCGAAGAATTCCTCCGGCGTGCCGGTCCAGACCAGGTGCCGGTGGGGCACCTCCCGGAGGACCTGCTGTCCCTCGACCGAGAGACGGACCTCGATTCCCGGGTGGGCGAGCATCCGTTCCACCATGGCCGTGTACCCGTCCTGTGGCATGGCCTGAAAGGGGGCGTCGAGATACCGGTCGTCCCGGGTGGTCCGGATGGGAACCCGGCCGCACGCCGCGGGAAGGAGGTCCCGGGCCTCCATCCCCCACTGTTTCCGGGTGTACTCCTCGTAGAAGAACCGGAAGAACGGCCGGCCCACCCGGGACAGCACCAGGGCCTCCGAGTCCCCGGGATCGTCGCAGGGAACCCGCCACTGCTCCAGCGTGCGCTCCATCTCGTCCGGCGTGGAGGGCCTGCCGATCCACTGCTCGAAGGTCGCGAGCTGGATGGGGAAGGGCCAGAGGACCCCGTCCCGCCGGGCCAGCACCCGGAAGACCGTCGGCCTCCACCCGGTGAACCTTCCCAGGAATTCGACCGCCTCCGGCCGATGGGCCCGGAAGTAGTGGGGCCCGAAATCGGGCAGGGGAACGCCCTCGGCCCCTGGCGCATCGTGGCACAGCCCGGCCACGAAGGGCCGTCGTTCGGCGACCAGCACCCGGAGCCCCCGCTCGGCCAGCCGGCGGGCGACCACGGAGCCGGAGAGACCGGCACCCACCACCAGGACGTCCCGGACCTCCTCCACCCGATCTCCCCGCGGCCCTCCGGACGGCATCGATGATACACGCCCGGCACGGAATCCCCAGGGGGTCCCGAAGGTCCCGGAGTCAGGGAATCGCGCAGTATCCCCCCAGGCAGACCCCGCCCCCGTGCATCGCGACGCAATCGGCGTCGTCATGGCAGTCCGCGCAGGCGCTCTCCCGGAGGTCCTCGCTGAAACAGACTCCGCTCTGGCACCAGGAGTCGTTGAACTGGCAGTCGCTCCCGTTCGGGCGCTTCGGTTCGCCCCCGTTGGGACCGCAGAACTCCTTCTCGGCTTCATAGCACCCGGTGGCGCAGGCCGTGTAGACCGGGGCCGGGGGCGGCGCCACCGCGCACCCCAGGCAGCCCTCCCGGCAGACGCCGAAGCAGCAGACCTTGGCTTCCTCGCAACCGGCACCCCCAGGGGCGCACCAGGCACAGTACCCCGTCGGGTCGCAGGCCCCGGTCTGGCACTGCTCGTGGAACCGGCAGCCGGCCGTGAGTCCCCGCCGGGGCAGGCACAGGCCCGAGTCCCGGACCGCCGTGGATCCCCCGTCGCACCAGTCTCCCGCCTCGCAGTGCCAGGTCTCGTCGCACCGACAGAACCCCTCCTTGCAGATCCCCGACACGCAGCCTCCGCCGGTGCGGCAGCGGACGTTGCCGATCCGGGGCTCCTCGTACAGGTCCTCGGCGACATCGCCCCCCGAATCCTCGGGATTTCCCGGGTCCCGGGAGGGGTCTTCCAGGCGGTCCTCCGGCGCCGCCTCGGGCCCCGGATCCCGACCTCCGGGATCCCCGATCCGATCCTCGGCGGGCAGTTCCGGGATCGGGGGAACGTCCGCTCCAAAGTCCAGGCCGGACCCCGAATCCCCCAACAGGCCGGAAAGGTCCGGGGCCGCCACCTGGATCTGGCAGGCCGCCAGGCCCGCCACCGCGATCGTCCAGGCCCGTCGCAGGCGTTTCATCCCCACCCCCCATCCGGAAGACCCTTCCATGGTCTCCCAGGCCCCCCAGGAAGGCAAGTCCGCCGTTTGTCGAATCCCTCGCGCGCCTTGCGGTGCCGCGGTTTGACCCCTCGGCGGGAACCCGCTATCTTGAGGCGCCCTCGATTGGCGGGCCTGGCAAGGAGCGTCATGGAGACCATCGCGGTCTACGGGAAGGGGGGCATCGGCAAGTCCGTCGTCGCCACGGGCCTGAGCGCCTTCTACGCGATGAACGGCCAGCGGGTGCTCCACGTGGGGTGCGACCCGAAGCACGATTCGGCCCTCCGGCTGCTGGAGCAGCGGACCCGGATCCGGACCGTGCTGGAGGTCCTCCGGGACGACCCCGAGGCGGCCGGAACGGACGAGATCCTGACCCGGGGACGGCACGGGATCACCTGCTGCGAGGCCGGCGGACCGGAACCCGGGGTCGGGTGTGCCGGCCGGGGCGTCGCCCGGATGATCGAGACGCTGGACGAGATGCAACTGCTCCAGTCCGGCCGCTTCGACGTCGGGGTCTTCGACGTGCTGGGGGACGTGGTCTGCGGCGGGTTCGCGGCTCCCCTCCGGGACGGTTTCGCCCGGAAGGTCCTGATCGTCCTCTCCGAGGAGCCGATGGCGATCTTCGCGGCGAACAACATCGCCCGGGCCATCCACATCTACCGGAACAACGGGGTCTGCCTCGGGGGCCTGGTGCTGAACCTGCGGTCCAACGCAGCGGAGACCGGCCTGGTGGAACGGTTCGCCCAGCGCCTGAACACCCGCATCCTGGAGGTGATCGAGCGGGACCCCCGGATCCAGGAGGCGGAGAAGCAGCAGCGGACGATCCTCGAGTACGCGCCCGACGCCCCGGCCTCCCGGGCCCTCGACCGCCTCGGGCGGACCCTGCTGGAGATCGACCCGTCCCGGGTCGCCCTCCCCACGCCGATGGGGGAGGAGGAGTTCTTCGAGTTCCTCCGGAGCGACGGGGGCTAGGGGTCATGCACGGCCAGGTCTCGCAGGAAGGCGACGCGGGAGGCAACCGGATCCGGGTCGGCGATCCCACCCGGGACCTGCTGGCCTATCGCCTGGGCCTCGAAACCGCGCCGGAGGACTGGCAGGTCCGGTGGGTGGTCTTCTACGACGACCACTTCGAGGTGCTGCTGGGTCCCCAGGGCACCCCGCGGATGGTGCTGGTGCTGGAAGACCGGCAGCGCCGGGAGAAGGCCTGGGTGCTGTCCTCCCGCCTGGCGGTGTCCTACCGGGGCCAGACCTGGATTCCCGAGGACATCGACCGGCGGGTGCGGACCCACGCCCCACCCCGCCTGGGCGATGCCACCCTGGAGGACCTCCTGGCCATCGCCCGCAACGATCCGGGCACCCGCCCGCTCCCGGTCGTCTCGACGGACTCCGAGGACCAGGTCACCAACCTGCTGACCTCCTGGGCCGGGGACGATGCCTTCGCCGAGTTCTTCGCCGTGGGAGAGATCGCCCGGAGCCAGCTGGACAGCATGGACCTCTCGGGATCCTTCCGGTTCGTCCAACACTGCGACAACGAGTGCATGACCGTGACGCCCCACGGCGTCGCCCCGCTGCTCTCGGCCGTGGAGTATCCCTGGGAGAACCGCCGGCGGTCCTTCGACCTCCCGGGCCAGGCGAGCCGGGTGGATCCCAGCGTCGAGGGAATGGTCACTACGGACCTCGGCGAGTCGGACGTCATCCTGGGCAACCCCGACAAGGTGCGCAGGGTGCTGGACTACGTGGTGGCCCATCCCATGCCGGACAAGATCACCTTCTTCAGCAACACCTGCGTCCCGATGGTCACCGGCGAGGACGTGGAGTCGGTGGTCCGGCGGTACGCCGCCAGGAGTCCGACGCCCCTCGTGTACCTGACCGTGACGCCCATCAGCATGTTCAACGTCTTCCGGGACCTGCTGGAAACCCGCCGCCTCCAGGCCGAGGCCCGGATTCCGCCGCCCACGGGCCCGATCGTGAACCTGATCGGATACGCCGAGGATGCGACCACCGAGGGAGTCCGGGAACTTCTTCGGAGGGCCGGGATCGAGGTGAACACCCACCTGGTCCCCGACTTCGCCATCGCCCGGATCGAGCGCCTGCCGCTGGCCCCGGTGAGCGTCTTCTATCCCAACCGCGTGTGGCGGAACCACTACACCCACCTGACTGGGACGACCCGGATCCGCTGCGTGACGCCCGATGCGCCCTACGGCTTCCGGGGCAGCCACCGCTGGCTGCGGGAGGTCTGCGAGACCCTGGACCTGCCCCCGGAACGGGCGGACGACGCCTTCGGGACGCTGGCCGCGCCCCTCCTTCCCGAGTGGGAAGGTCTGGTGTCGGAGGCCCGGCAATACCGGATCGCCCTGGTGGTCCGCGCCGAGGAGACCGAACATCTGACCGATCCCTCCACCACCTGGGGAGTTCCGCTCATCTCCTTCCTGGAGGAGGCGGGCTTCGGCCTGGACATCCTGCTGAAAGTGCGCGAGCGGCGGAAGGCCCGGGAAAGCGCCGAGGCCATCGTCCGCCGGATAGAGCACCCGGAACGCCATCTGGTGAAGGGGTTCCACGATTTCGAGACGCTACGGCAGCGGCTGCGGGAGTCCGAGGCCCAGGCGGCCCTCTCCTACCACTACTTCGACTGGCGCCTGTCCGAGGCGGGAAAGAACCGCTTCTCCCTCCAGGTCTTCGAAATGGGCCTCCCGGGAGCCATCCGGACCCTGCGGCGGCTCCTGAACGTCTGCCGGACGCCCTTCTACCGGCGCTACCGCGACTACCTTGCCCGGACCCCCGAGGGGAAGCGCCTGCGCATTGGAGGTCTCGATGGCGGAGGCTGACCGGCCCCCTCCGGGCGCCCCCCCGGAGGACCTGAGCCAGCGGGTCACCTACACCTTCCTGGTGGGGGTGTACCTGGCAACCAACGCCCTGGAGGACGCGGTGACCCTGGTCGAGGGTCCCGACTGCGTCCACATGAAGACCCAGTACGTCCAGGGCAACCACGACTGGCTCTCGACGCTGACCAGCGTGTCGGGACACCACCGCATCGCCAACACGGCCCTGCATCCGGTCCAGATGACCCGGTCCCGGGAGGACGCCATCCGGGGCACCCTGGCCCGGGTCGCCTCCCACGCCACCACCGGGGGCGTGCTGCTCACCTCGATGCCCATGGCGGCCATCACCGGGGCGGACTACGAGCGGATCTGCCGGGACGTCCAGGCGGATACCGGGCGCAACGTGATCCACGTCCCCGGCCGATCCCTCAGCGGAGACTGGCTGGACGGCTACCAGGAGACCCTGGTGGCCCTGGCCCGGCAACTGGACCTGTCCGGGGGCAGCCCCGCCCCGGACCGCGTGGCCGTGATCGGCTACCTGATGGACCGGAACGAGGGCGACCACCGGGCCAATCTCCGGGAGATCCGGCGCCTGCTGGCCGCCCTGGGCCTCGACCCGGTGTCCATCTGGCTGGAGGGCCAGCGGTTTGGGGACCTGGCCCGGGTCCGCGACGCCGGAACCCTGCTGGCCTTCCCATACGGGCGCAAGGCCGCCCGGTGGATCGCCCGGAGGACCGGTGCCCGGGTCATCGAGTGCGACCTGCCCTTCGGCCTGCCCGCCACCGAGGGCCTGGTCCGCCGGATCGGCCGGGAACTGGACCGGGAGGAGGAGGCACGCAGATTGCTGGACGCCGAGCTCTCCCGGATCGTCCCGGCGCTGGAATTCGTCATCCCCTTCGTCTTCCAGCATCGCCGCGTGGGTTACGTGGGGGACCCGTTCCTGGTCCGGGGACTCCGGGAGACCCTGGAATTGCTGGGTTCCGAACTGTCCTTCGCCGTGATCACCCACCCCCGCCACCACCTCGCAGGCCTGGCCGAGGCACTGGGGCCGGCCACCGAGCGCCTGGAATGGCCCCGGTTCAAGGAGATGATCGCCTTCCTCCGGGACCGGGTCGCCTCCCGGAACATCCACCTGCTGATCACCCACAGCGGGGCGATCGGGCTGGTGACCGGCCATTCGCTCGCCACGCTGGAGTTCGGATTCCCTTCCTTCCACACCCACTGCCTGGCGGACCGGCCCTTCCTGGGCTTCGGGGGCGTGCTGTCCTTCGTCGATGCGATGGCCAATGCCCTCCGGATGGCCGAGGTGGCCCAATGGACGGAGCGCTACTGGGGGAAGTAGCATGGTTCCGGAGGGACCGCCGATGGAGGACCCGAAGGCCCGGCCAGCAGGCGCCGGGAGTTCCCCGGCTCCCGACGATGCCCCGCTCCCCTGGACCCGGCGCCTGGTGACCGTGCTCCGGAAGGTCGCCGTGCCGGTGGAGGACGTCCGGGTCGAAGGGGGCTGCCTGGTGGTGGACCTGGATCCCCCCGAGGGGCCAGCGACCGTCCGGATGTCCCTTCGGGCCTCGGGCTTCCCGGCCTACCGGTCCACGGCGACCCACGACTTCTCGTACCGGCTGTCCCGGGAGGACGACGCCCGCCTGCTGGCCATCGTGGATCGGACCATCGCGGTGCTGGCCCACCTCGAGGACCGGTTGCCGGACTTCTCCGAACCGGTCCATGGCCTCCGCGGCGGCACTCCGCTGTCGATCCGGCAACTTCCCTTCGTCTCGGTGGACGAGGGCGTTGCGGAAGACAGCACGGTGCATCGCCAGGTGCTGGTCCGGCTGACCGATCGCTGCAACCAGAACTGCCCTTTCTGCAGCGCACCGGTCATCCGGGAGCCCTCGGGGGAGGACCTCCGGCGATGCCTGGTCGAGGCGCCCCGGGAGTTTCCCGGCTGCCTGCTGACGCTGACCGGCGGCGAGCCGACCCTGCGGCCGGACTTCCGGGAACTGCTGGCCCTGGCCCTGGCCCAGCCGGGCATCGGAGGGGTCCAGGTCCAGACCAACGGGGTGCCCCTGGCCGACCCGGCCCGCCTGTCGCTGCTTCCGATTCCCCCCCTGCTGACCTGGTTCTTCTCGCTCCACGCGGTGGACCCCGCCCTCTACGACCGGATGACCGGGACCCGGGGACAGTTCCCGAGGGCCGTCCAGGGGCTCCAGGCGCTGGTCCGGGCCGGTCACCGGGTGATCGTCAACGTCGTGGTCGGCTCCCCCAACGCCGCCCACCTCCCGGCGGTCCTCCGGACCCTGCCGGCCTGGCTGGAGGGCCTGCCGTTGCCGGAAGTGCACCTGTCGATCCTGATGTGCCCCTCGCACCGTCCCCGGGCGGCCGACTGGCTGATGCCCTACGAGGATCTCCTTCCCCGGCTGGAGGAGGCGGCCTTCCTCGCCCGCCAGATCGGCCTGCCCTTCTCCCCGTTGGTCAGCAGCACCCATGCCTCGATCCCTCCCTGCTTCGTGTTGCCCGCCGAAAGGCAGCGCATGAAGCAGCGTCCCCTGGTCCAACCCGAGGAAACGGGATACGAGGACCTCGGTCGGCCCTGGGTGAAGGCCCGGACCTGCCGGGACTGCCCCGCCGACCCCCACTGCCTGGGCGTCCCGGCGCCCTACGCCCGGCGCTTCGGGCTGAAGGGACTGCGTCCCTACGGCCCCCCCCCGGGCCGGCGGGAACAGGTCGTGGCAGTCACCGGCAGGACCCTGGAGGAACTCCGGAACCGGACCCCGGGAGACCCGCGAGAAACCGGGGATCTGCTGGTGCTGGACCTCCAGGACCCGGCCCTGGTTCCTCCCCCGGACCGCCCGGTCTCCTTCCGGGAACTCGGCGAGGCCCTCTCCCCCGAATGGAAGGCCCGCATCGGGGAATCGGTGCGCGTCCGCAGCCGGTCCCGCCCCCTCTGCC
>ERZ795061.3580-NODE-3580-length-13450-cov-21.586040_pt1 | contig 13450 bp, 10 predicted proteins | sample MGYA00375145_ERZ795061 | MGnify/ENA primary metagenome ERZ795061 (study PRJEB30190, sample SAMN05720144) | anaerobic digester metagenome | isolation source: active sludge of municipal wastewater-treating anaerobic digesters | place: USA | collected 2014-12-22 ... | reverse complement strand
TAAGAGCTGATGGATCAACAGGTGTTTCTGTCTTTTCTGCTGTTTTCGGATTGCAGGCACAAAAAAGTAGCAGTAACACCAAGGCGAAAATAGAATAGTATCTCATCATACCTCCAGAAGCGGTTATTTGGTTGTTTTCGTTCTGCTTCCAAGAAAATACCTTAGCTGAATTAGAATTATTTTGTCAAGGTTTGAATTAGGTAGAGAGGTCTTGAGGTTTAGGGTTCTTGAGAAAATAATTCTAACCCTCTCAACCCAATTACTCAATATGTCTATCAATTATTTCCACTGCATTATTGGGCTAAACAACTATATACTATCTCTTACGACTTCTGGAAAATGTCTCCTAATGTTTTTACACTGCCTAAAAGGGCAGATGATTCATAAGGCAGAACAACTGTCTTATCTCCTTGTTTTACAATCTCTTTAAAGGCCTCCACATATCTAAGCGCAATTTGAAATTGAGCAGGGTCTGTTTTGCTATCTTTAACGGCTTCTGCAATCAGTAAAATTGCTTTCCTTTCGCTATCGGCAACTAATATTTTGGCTTGTGCTTCACCTTCTGCACGGGCTATACGAGCTTGTTTTTCACCGTCTGCAACTCGGATTTGATATTCGCGTTCTCCATCTGCTTGCAAAATTTTGGCTCGTTTATCGCGTTCGGCGCGCATTTCTTTTTCCATAGCTGTTCTAATTTCTTCGGGAGGTAAAATTTCCTGCATTTCTACGCGGTTAACTTTCACACCCCATTTATCGGTTGCTTCATCTAAAATATCACGCAATTTGGCATTAATAGCATCCCGGGAAGTGAGGGTCTCCTGCAAGGTTAATTCCCCAATAACATTTCTGAGAGAGGTCTGAGTGAGTTTTTCAATCGCTTCCGGTAAATTCCCGATTTCATACACTGCCTTATAGGGGTCTGTAATCTGGAAATAAAGCAAAGCATTAATATTGATGGAAACATTATCACTGGTGATAACATTCTGCCGGGGAAAATCATACACATTTTCCCTTAAGTCAATTCTATCTTCCACTTTATTGACCACAACTACATTTCCACGATAGTCACTTTTGTTATAACGCCAATGAATAGGACGCGTTTTATCAAAAATGGGAATGATAATATGAATTCCGGAATCCAAAGTCCGGTAATATTTTCCTAAGCGTTCTACAATTACCACACTTGCTTGACGCACGATAATCATTCCCCTTGAGATAAAAACAAGGATTAAGATTGCAAACACGATTACTACATATAAATAGGTCATTTTTCTCTCCTTTCTATTTGTGCCCTGATATTCCTGTTCTGTTTTTTTGGCAAGAGAAATTGTGAAGGATGAGAGGGTGGTTTTATAGTTCTTAGTTCGTAGTGCGGGTGTGCAAAGTTTTTTTCGGTGACTGAATAAGAGAACACAGATAACTGAATTGATTGGATTAACTGGATTTGTTTTTTACACGCTATTTTTTTTATAATTAGCGAAGAACTAAGAACAAATTCGGAATCCTTATTTTTGGGCTGCGAAATCTGCGTAATCTGCGAAATCTGTGTAATCTGCGGGAAACAATTATTTTTTATCAGGGTAATTATAAGTTCTTACCCAAACCTTTAAAACCCGCGACGGGCTGGGGCTGTCCCGAAACTAAAACTTAGTTATGAGACAGTAAATATAAACCATTTTAAGGAATAATCTCCTCTTTAGAATACATCTTTGTATACCTGAAAATGGCAAAAAATGGACTTTTGGGAGGTTGTGAGACAACCCCGTTGGCTACGCCTCCTCCACAGGTCTCCAGCCCGTCTCAGCAAGGTAGCTTATTTTAAAAAAGAACTTGACAAGGATTTATAAGATAAAAAGAATGAAATTGGTCGCTTGTCCATACATAGATTGTGAGTAATGAGAGATAACAGATGCACTCAAAGAACCTGAGAAACAACGAGTTGGAATTTACACCAACATTTGGGACTCAACAAAAAATTGAGGTTTAAATGAAGAACAAAGTATTAATGCCTTTTCTTATATTTATATTCATTAGCATTATTGTATTTCTGGGTCTTTTTTCTTGCAGTAGTGACACTACGAAACCCCAAAATTTGGAAGAATTGGAAAAACCTTTTGGTATTCCCCATTCCGAGAAACCTGCTATTCCTAAAAGTTTTAATATCATCGTTGATGCCAGTGCAAGTATGTATGGTTTTACGGGCAAAAATAGTGGTTTTCTCAATTTACTTAATACAATAATAGCAAAAATTCCTCAGGATGCTAAAATCAACTTTTATAGTTTTGGACAAGGCTCGCTCAAGATGGAGGGAAATTTAAGAGCCAATCTATATAAATTATCCAGACGAGATTTTTATAAAGAATCCAGAACTGATCTTACTAAACCTTTCAACTTGATTAGAGAAGATAAAAATTCTGTAAATATAATCCTCACTGATGGTGTGCAATCAACTCAACATTCCCAAGAAGATTATGTTATCTTTGCTAAAGAACTAAATCAATATCTGGAAGGAAACGGCTTCTTTGCTTTGATGGGAAAACAAGTTCCTTTTGAAGGGTCCTATTTTTCTGAATATGCCAGAAAATATATTGATATTGAACCAGGAGGAAAACGTCCCATATATTGTCTTGCCTTCGGAAATCGTAAATATGCGGATTTTGTCCAGAAGAAAATTAGAGACCTTTTTGATAATTGTTTTGATTTTGGAGTCGTTCTACCAAATCATCTAAAATATACACAGGATGAATCAGGGAAAAATGAGCCTGAAAAACTTGTCCATATAAGTAATGATGAAAAACTGCCGGTGGCATATTTTAATTTAGGAAAGGGTCATTTTCAATATCTGAAATTTAATTTAAAAGGTTATGAAGATAGATTCGGTACTACCATAGATTATGCAGTTGCCTATCAAGCGAAAAAAAATCCTAATTTCATTGAATTGCAAGATAAAAGAGGAACTATTAAAGCAAATAAGCTTGCAAGAACAGATAAAATAACTTTTAAAATTCCTTTTGAAGAAGATAATCCAGGTACCTACCGCATTCTCTTATCTTTTCGTAAAACCTTACCCTCCTGGATAAAAGAGTGGAGCACGAATGATGATTCAAAGCCTGAATTACAGACTAAAACCTATCATCTTGCTAATTGGATGCAATTTATTCTGGATAACTTTGAGGACTATAAATTTTTAACTACGACTCGTTATTATCTACAAATAGAGAGGAAATAAATGTTACTTAATATCTTATTTTTTTGGTTCTTCTGGCCTTCAATTTACATTGAGAATTGGCGTAATGAAATGGCAAAAAGCATTGTTATTGGGTTAATGGTTAATATAATTTTTATCGCTATCTATACTGCTTTGCATTACCGTAGAGAAAAAGAAAGCCAAAGATTCTGGATGACCTTTATAGTCTCTATGGTTATTAATCTGATTTATATCATATTTACTACGATTAAGATAGATAGTGAGATGGTGACGGATAGTTACAGGTTTATCTATATCCTCAATTTTATGATTGCTATGGCAGTGTGGGACTTTTTACTGTTTTACCTGGCAAGTCCTGCTCTTAGAGCAAAAAAATATTTTTGCAGACTTCATGAATATATACTCAAAGCTAAATAGGAGGAATAGTGCCTTACTATGTATTTTCTATTGGAGGAACAGGTGCAAGATGCCTGGAATCACTTATTTATTTATGTGCTATGGGAATTCATTTAGACCAGCCTCTATTTCCTATATTTGTTGATCCTGACCAGAGTAATGGAAATATCACCAGAACCTTAAGTCTAATTCAAAAATATAAACTCATTAGAGAACATTTACCAAGACCATCCAAAGATTATTTATTCAATACAGAGATTATATATTGTGATGAAGAAAATGTACTTGATACTAGAGTTATAATTCCTAATTTATATAACCCCAACTCTGGTTTAGACCCTTCTCAAAATAAACTTTCCCATTTTATTGAATATGAAACGAAACTTCAGGGGACAGAATATAAATTCCTGGCTGACCTTTTATTCAGTAAAGAAGAATTAAATATGGATATGAGTGCTGGATATAGAGGTATTCCTTCTATTGGCTCTATCTTAATGACCGATATTCAAAATCAAGCTTTCTGGACAGAATTAAAAGGTAGATTGGAAGAAGATACTGCTTCCAGAGTTTTTATTTTTGCATCGTTATTTGGAGGTACTGGAGCTTCAGGATATCCAGTTATCAGCAAATTAATCAAAAATGCATCTCCATCTACTAAAGTTGGTGGTGTTTTAATGCTTCCCTATTTTAAGCTTAAAGACCCTGAAAACTTGCAGAAATTTCAAGAAAGCCTCAAACAAGAAAAGATAATGCCAAATTCAAAAAGTTTTATGATTAATGCTAAAACTGCTTGTGAATTCTATAAAAATAATTATTCTCAGATTGACTCTAATTATTTTCTGGGTGATGACTTTGAACACTGTAAACAGTACGAAAATTATGCTATAGGAAGCACTGAGCAAAAAAATGATGCTCATATGCTGGAACTTATGGCAGCTTATGCTGCTATAGATTTCTTCAATAAAGGAAGCGGTAACTTCAAACCATTCTATGTAATACAGGTGAAAAATCCTGATAAAAATAATGATGATACTACCGATGTAGTTGATGAAGATATTCCTCATAAAGATAAAGGAAAACCATTTGAAAAGTTTGCTCTACTCTATCATCATATAAATGAATTATTTGAACTTATTGATAAAAACAATGTTAGACTTTTAGATAAAATAGCTTGGTTAAGAGACCTTAAGATTGACAATGAAAAAGTTAGAGCAAGAGATATAATTGATAAAAAAACTGAACTTTCTTCTCTTAAAGAATTAATGGATTCCTTCCGAGAATGGATTTATCAAAATCATAATAATTATGCAAAATTAAATATAATGGATTATGAACTCAAACTTGATAATCTTCTAACTAATAATCCTGATAAATATAAAGGATATCATATAAGCCATCTGGATACCAAACTTTATGATAAGAAAACCAATCAAAATAACTTATTAGGTGATATGGTAGAAGCAATGTCCTTGGCAAAAATAACTAAAGGAAGGTAAAAAATGGCACGTTACTTGCTTCCAAAACAACAATCTTTACCTCAGACCACACCTGGTCAATGGAAAGAATTATCTCCAACTGAATTTACTACTTTTGTTAATGAAATGGAAGTTTCACCGGATTCCAAAATTAATGTTACTTCTATTCCTTCACCTTGGGCAAGAATGTTACTTTTTAAAGAAGCTATTAAATCTACTAATCATCTTATGCACAAAGAAGCTATGTCCAATATCCTGGATGTTCTGGAGATAATCTTCTATTATGAATTGATGAATATTAATATTGAGTATAAAGAGATTAAAATAAAGAATGACGAGAAAAATAAGTTTCTAAAAATACTGTATGACCTCAGTCCGGACGAACTAAAGATAAATGATGTTGTCAGCATTGGTTTATTAATTGCCAGCAGAGATTCAAATGATAAATTCGTTTTAGCAGGAACCAGTCCCTTTTCTCTTTTATTCACACCTATGAATTTAAAGCATAAAGAAGGTAATATAGTTTTCCCAAGATATTTTAGAGAAAAACCTGTCCCTCTTAAAGAACGTCCACAGGATTTTCAAAGATGGATAAATTCTAACTTTCTCACTAAACTACGAAAAGATGGAAACTATCCTGATTTAGTTAAAGCTTTATCTGATGATGAAGGTATATGTGCAGAAAGTTTAAAAGAATCGTTAAAGGAGGACATTTTACTTACTTGTGATTTTCTCTTGGAATCCTCTCTGTCAAACCTGCTGGAAAAAATTAATATAAAAAGAATATCCAGTTCATATCTGTTGAAACATCTTAAGGAAAATGAAATACCCCCTCTGGTTATTGACACTTCCAAAAGTTTATATGGTAGTGAGTATTACAATGGTTATAACTATCTACAAGATTTCAAATATGAAGAATTAAAAGATAGCAACAGAGATTTTCTGCCAGGTGAAAACATAAAATATCCCTGGATATTACCCCAAGAAGATTTTTTCCAACCGGTTCTGGTTAAGTATAAATATCGGCTCAATAATAATAGACTTATACTCGGTTCTTACAAAGATAGCAGCGATATGAAATATGCACTTCCTCTAACTGATACATTTTTCTCCTATTTTAACTATGATGATGTACAGGATATGTTAAGCATCCAAGAAATAAGTGATAAAACAGTTAGAGTTACATTAAAAATTCCTATCCAGAATGGAGATTATATAGAAATTAAACGGGATTATTTTCAAGACTTAACTAATAGCAAAGAAAATCGTATTATAAATTATGATGACCGGGATATTGATACACCTCTTCCACATATAATGATTTGGCCTCCACTACATCCTGAAAACTGGAAAGATAGCTATTATGCTTTTGTTTATGGGAAAAGATACAAAGATGGTATAAATCAGGAAGAAATGGTGCCTCTGGAGTTTAAAGACCAGGATTTTAAAGATATAAATTATGAGAGATCTCGCAAAGCTGATAAAATAGAAATATTCCAATTAGAAAAACTTCCTACTTATATTGTGATTTCTGATATTGCTTCCAATGGTAAGGGTTTATTAATTCTCAATCATAAATTCCTGACCACAGTAATGAATCCGGAAAAATCTGCAAAAGTTGGTATTGATTTTGGAACTTCCCATACTAATATTGCTATTACAATTGATAATTCCGAGCCAGAAGTGCTGAAATATAGTTCTGAATTTTCAGGTAAAAATCTGAATGATAATGATTTTATCACCCTCATAAGATTTTCTGAACCAGAATTAGGAAGAGAACAAATTCCTAATTTGATTTATAATTATTTAAAACAATATTTCTTACCTAATTCACTAAGTGAGATTCATAATAATCAATCTGTTGATATGCCTCTTCCTTCTATGATATTAATGGAAGGTGATACTGATTCTTATAAAGCATTATTAAATACCTCTATTGCTTTCTCTAAAGATGATGTTGGATTGTTCAATTATGATTTAGATGGACGCATAATTAATAAAACTTATGTTCAACAAACCAATTTAAAATGGGCACCTCAATTAATAAAACAACAAGCATCAAAAGAATATCTCAGGATATTACTGCTCTTGTTAAAGTATGAATTAATTAAACGAGGAGTTGATTTAAAAAAAGTAGAATATCACTGGGCTTTTCCTAAATCTTTTTCTGAAACTTTAATCAATGATTATAAAAAAATGTGGCGTGAATTAGTAGGAGAAGGATATAAAATTACGGATGAAAGTAAAGCTGCTTTACTATATTTTGACCATAAAGGAATTCTTCCTCGTAACACTCCAGATATCTCAATAATTATTGATACAGGAGGCGGTTCATCTGATATTTCTATCTGGCAAGATGGTCAAATCCATATGCTCTACAGTTCTCTCTGGGCTGGAATGAATCTGGTTGGATTTGAAAAAGATAATGTAATATATTCAATAATTTATGACGCCGTCATTAATTTACCTTCTACTAAAAGAGATATTTTTCAAAATATTAAAGGGTTTCAAAATCAGTTGAATTATATTCTATATTCATTAGATGAAACCACATTGAGTAATCTTGCAAGGTCAGATTCTTTCTATAAAATTCGCTTTATAATTCTCTATTTCTATAGTGCTCTACTGTATGAAATTGGAATCCAGAGCAGAGCAATTGATATGGATAATATCAAAAAAATCAACCTATTCCTGGCTGGTAATGGTTCACGATTTGCCTGCTGGAGCAGTGGAGCAGTGGATAAAATAGATGAACAGGAACAAGAGATTTATAAACAAGTAATTAAAAAAGCTATCTCTTTTGATAAAGAGGTAGAAATTCACACTTCTTCTGCTCAGGATAAGAAAAGAGAAGTAGCCATAGGACTTTGTAGAGGTAATGAAGAACTCAGAGCAAAAGAAGCAAGTAAAAAACAAATAATTGCGGAAAAAGTATTTATTGAAGCGAACTCTGACCTCTCTAATATGACAATAGATGAATTTAATGAACTAATTTTACAGAATGGACATAATATACATCTGGACCAAAATAAATCTGAAATAGTCAAGTTCCATAACACCTTCTTTGAGGTACTCGCAAAAAGTAATCTTTATAGGGATAGATTGAAAAATAATAGTGCTTTATCTAATCTTGAAAGTATAAAAAATATATTAATTGGCGATGGGGGTAAGTTCATTGGTGAATTGAGAGGAGTTATAGAAGATAATATTAAAAATTATAATTCTATTTCCAGCTCAGTATTTATTCTTGGAATGCAGATTACAATTAATAGATTACATCGTTATCTTTCAAAAAATCAATAGAATTAGGATATAATAGAAAATGAGATGGGTAATTTTAATTTTAGTAATTTTAGAAGGTGCTGTTTTAGCTTGGATTATTATTAAATTTCGTAAAAAATTGGAGGATCTGGAAACTGCCAAAGAACATCATAGACATAGTAGTGATGATGAACAAATCCAGAAACTTTATTCAATGCTCAATTCAATTAGAGGTAAATTGGAAAAAATTGAGGAACTTGAAGATCGAGTTAAGCAACTGGAAAATAGATTGAATCAATTAAACCATATCAATAAATCTGAACCACAGAATATGATTAATCCGCCAATTGAAATTCTTCCTCCAAAAGAAGAACCAAATCAAGATAATAGAATCTGGGTTTGGAGATCTGAAGAAGGATTAAAAAAACTTGAACCAGTTAGCAATCCCAAAGGTCTTTATCTAATTAAAGATGGGACAAAATATCTTTTACATCTGGATAATCTTTATAAGGAAAATATCAATGATACAATGAGGTTATATAGGGAAATTATTGATTTCCCTGCTAATATTCAGATAAATGACCAAATAGTATTGAAGAAAAATCCTATATATGAAAAACAGGGAAATTACTATATATTCCGAGCAAAAGGTGAAATATCAATAAAATAAGGAGAAATAATGAATTCTACCATTGTTTTAACATTATTTTTTATAATAGTTTTTATTATTATTGAAATCGGACTATCTATATATAATCGAAATAAAACATTTAAGATCATAAGATCTGAGAATATATTGATAAATAGTACAAGAGAAGTTATCAAAGCAAAAAATGAGGATTTATTTATTAATCTGAGTGAAGAAGAAAGAAAATATCCAGCTTTAGATTATCTTGCTACCTGTGCTCAAACAGGTCAACAAATAGATGTGGAAAACTTTAAAGAATTACTAATTTCAAAGACGAACACTGCTTTTTATAATATAAACTCTATAATGAATCAATTACCAATCATTGGACTAATGGGAACTTTTCTGGGTATTATAATAGGTGTATGTGCAACTGGACACAACATAAGTCAATTAAAGAATATAAATCCAGATAGTTTTATTTTAGCCGAAAGTATTATTCCCCTCCTTTTTTCAGCTGGTCTTGCTTTTTCCAGCAGCTTATGTGCTTTAATCTGTGCTTTTTTATTAAAATCGTATTTTGGAAAGGAAAGAAATATATCGGATGAAGTAATTGATAGCGCTATGAAAGCTCTGGTAGTAGATTATATTCCTTATATATCACCTAAATCCACAGAAGACCGTTTTGCTAAAACAGTAATGAGACTAAATAATACCATAAATAAATTTGTTAACAGTTTAGATGAGAAACTAATTGGATTTATCAACAATTTTCAGCCCCTTATTGAAAATCAGAAGCAAACAAATGAAGAAACTCTTAAATCTATGGAAGATATTGCTACTCGGTTAAATCAAGATTATGAAACAATTAAACTGATATCAAATCAACAAGCACAACAAATTAATTCTTTTTCCGATATCACAGAAAAGTTAAAAGATGCAAGTTCTTCTATGGAACAAAGTATTAAACTTGCTACTGAGAACTTAAATGAATTCGTTAATTTGGGTTCTGAGATGAAGACTAATATAGGAGAAATGAATGAACCCTTGAATAATATCATTAAAAAGCAAGAGGAAATTACCAGAGTAAATGAAGGGATTATTAATGAGATGAAAAAACTCCTGGAAAACATTAATATTATTCCATCCTATACCAGTTCAGTCCAGAATTATCTAACTGCCTTGAATAATAAGCTTGATACTTTTAGTTCTGTAGGTGATAAAGTGCATAGTGTTACCCGGGAATTTGATAATTTTAAAGAGAATTTAGATAAACTTTTAAATGAGTTCATCAGTAGCTCTCAGAGATTTAGTGAAACTATGACAACGAGTTTTAAAGATTATGATCGGGAATTAAGAACTCTTTTTGGTCAAACAATTCCTAAAAAAGAAAAGATAGATTTTTATTATTATGACCCTGAATCTATATCACAACTTAATGCTATTGCAGAGAAGAATAATGCTATGATTGATTCTATGATAAAGTATTCTCGTTCTCTGGAAGAAAATCTTAATCGGTTTAATCAAGAAATTGATTCCCTAAGAGTTTTTGGCTTCATTAGAAAGAAGAAAAACAACAGGAAACATAAAAGATGAAATCAGACAATCGAGATGAGTTAAATTATTGGCCCAGTTTTGCTGACATTTTTTCTTCTTTATTCTTTATTTTCTTCATTTTATTTTCTATCTTCTATTTTAATTATAGCAAAAGAGTAGAGGCAGATCAAAAAGATATTGATGATTTCAAATCAATGTTTAAATCTCTTGATTTGGAATTAAATCAAGAAAATAATGAAATAATTATACCAGCCGATATTCTTTTTGAGTTTGATAAAAGCGAACTAAAAAGTGATAATCTTCCTAAAATCCGGCAATTCAGAAAAAAGCTTAAAAATTATATGCAGGTAGGAGATAGAAAAAAAAGATATTGCATAATTATAGAAGGACATACAGATACCGTTGGAGATAAAAATTATAATTATAAATTATCTTTAGATCGTTCACTGAGTTTGATTAAGGAATTTAAAGAAGATGACTTTTTTAGAGATCCAGATATAGATTTGATTCCAGCTGCTTTTGGAGAATCAAAATTGGCAGTGCCGACACCTGATAATACCATTAATAAGAAAAATAGGCGAGTAGTAATAAGAATTGTCCCCAAATTTATCGGAACAATGCAACAGATAATGTCTAAATAAATAGATAATGTATAAATCTAAAATACCTTTTCATTTTAATATTTTGATGAATCCTCAAAGATTAATTGAACTATTTTTAATTTTTTCCCTTTTGCTGGTTTGTTCTTGTAAAACTCATAACTCTTCCGATCAGAATAAAATTGCTATCTATAAACAACCTCAAGCACAATCTATTCTTGATTCTCAAAAAGTGATTAAAAGTGGCAGTTATTCCTTAAATCAGATTTTTGTTTTAAATAATACTGAACTTCAGAAGGCAAAATTTAAAGTTATAAAAATCTATGATGGTGATACTATAACTATTTCTGATGGCACGCATGAAATTAGAGTAAGATTGATAGGCATAGACACTCCTGAAATGAATGAAAAAAATCCTATTTTAAGAAATCTTGCCAATCAAGCGAAAGATTATCTTAGCTCATTAATTCTAAATCAATTTATCTATCTGCAACTGGACCATTTTAATGAAAAGTCAATGCATCTGGATAAATTCGGCAGATTATTAGCCTATGTCTACCGTTTTTCTGATAATCTTTTTGTTAATGCTCAGATGATGAGAATGGGTTTCAGTCAGGAGTATGAAAAGTATTCCTTTGAACAGTTGCATTATTTTAGAAAATTAGCAGCTCAAGCAAAAGCTGAGAAACTCGGAATCTGGGCCCTTATGAATAGCACAAATTTGTATGATGTTAAATATAATTCTTTAGTTTGTTTCTCTTCTGATGACACAAATTTCATTACTAATAATGGAAAAGCCATTTAAAATTTAGCAGGCAAATAAGTTAAATAGTAATTCATATTCTAAATTTGCCATCAATATATGAGAATAACCCTACTTAATCTTTATCCATTCCTTTCTCCTTAATTTTAGTCCGCTATTTTCAGGACACCTCAAAAATGGAGAAGAAGTAATACAAAACTATAAGGAAGCTTATTATTGGTATCTAATTGCTTCCAGAAATGGTTATACTGATGCAGAACAAGAGGTAAAAAGTATAGAAAATCAACTGACATATCAACAAAAGCAAGAGGTGCAAAATAGGGTTAATGAATGGTTTAGGACTCATCCTAAAGAATAGGGATAGTTAAAGGACTTAATATCTTCTTTTAATTATGATTTTTATTAGATAATAGCATATCTTTAAAATAGTTTTATGAGAGGGTGATTTTATAGTTCTTAGTTCGTAGTGCGGGAGTGCAAAGTTTTTTTCGTTGATTGAATAAGAGAACACAGATAAATGAATTGACTGGATTAATTGGATTTGTTTTTTGCGCGTTATTTTTTATTATTAGCGAAGAACTAAGAACAAATTCGGAATCCTTATTTTTGGGCTGCGAAATCTGCGGGAAACAATTATTTTTATCTGTGTAATCTGTGATATTTGTGAGCGGTTACATTTTTTGTCATACTCCAAAAAATAACTTGACTTAAGTTGCCTCTACAAAAAAGGATAAAGAAAAGAAAATAGTGAGGTGATTATGCTAACCTATAATGAAATTCGTTATAATGCCAGAGAGTATTTAAAAGGGAAATGGAACAATCCCTGTGCTTTGATATTTCTTATTTTAGCGATTATTAATTTAGGAGTTTCTGCCATTCCTTATCTTGGTTCGGTTGTTTCTCTCCTTATTTCAGGACCTTTAGCGTTAGGAATGGCAATTATTTTTCTCAAACTGGTTCGCGGTGAAGAAATTAGTGTAGAAATGATATTTGCAGGTTTTAAGGATTTTACTCGTAGTTTAACGGCAGGATTATTAATCTTCATTTATGTGTTTTTGTGGTCTTTACTTTTGATTATTCCTGGAATCATTGCCTCATTTTCCTATGCAATGACTTTTTTCATAATGGCGGATAATCCAAATCTTTCAGCCAATGAAGCAATTAAAGCCAGCAAAGAAATGATGAGAGGTCATAAAACAGACCTTTTTTTGCTGGAGCTTTCTTTTATTGGTTGGATATTACTTAGTGTCTTATCGTTCGGCATAGGTTTCCTGTGGTTGGGCAGTTACATTTACACTGCCAATGCAATTTTCTATCATGAAATCAGAGTAGAAGAAGCACCTCAGGTAATAATTGAAGCTCCTTATGAAGAACAAACTGTCCCTCCTCCTGACATAGAAGAGTAAATCGTTCAATTATTTCTTAAGCGACCTATTCGTTTTTTTCTGGAAAAGAGAAACTAATGCTTGAGGAAGAGGTACAGTCCTTTTTTCCACCACAAAAAACAGAGGAATAAAACTTAGCCAACGCATAATTCCACCTACACCGAAAATCACCTGTTCC
>ERZ795061.3577-NODE-3577-length-13460-cov-5.067736_pt1 | contig 13460 bp, 8 predicted proteins | sample MGYA00375145_ERZ795061 | MGnify/ENA primary metagenome ERZ795061 (study PRJEB30190, sample SAMN05720144) | anaerobic digester metagenome | isolation source: active sludge of municipal wastewater-treating anaerobic digesters | place: USA | collected 2014-12-22 ... | reverse complement strand
TTGTGGGGTCACCAAAGGCGCCATTGAAGTAGTCATCTATTTCAATGGCGATGGATGGAGTTATGCCTTCATAGCCAATTCCACCACCCCCAACACCAAGTGCTGTATTCGTGGTAGCCAGGATGAAGACTATCCCATCTGCACCATTAGCATCTTTACATCCAAAATTGAAAGTTGCTTCTTCATAAAAGGGCTGTGTCAGGTCTATGGGGTTTTGTGAGAAAAAAGACCCCGCCTGCCCAGGTGAATCCGCCGTGAGTTGATAGCAGTCACCTCCCAGGGAGGTAGCATTACCATTGACCACAAAGTTCTGTCCGCTGAGGGATGCAGCAGTGAGGATAACCATAATGGTTACAAGTCCACCGGTAGAAATAAGTTGCTTCATCCAAACAGGTTATTCAAGTGAGCAAAAAAATCTGACGGCAGGTCAAAAGGTGCGATCGGGTAAATCATTAGCTACAATAGGGTACTGAAAATAAAAACCCTGGGAAGTTCTGGCCAACAAGCCATTTCCAGAGGTTTGGGAAATGAAAGTAATAAAACCTTTCGGGAATGAGGAAAAGTGATTTTACTACTTCCGCCTTTCCTCCCCCTTTAATGGCTACCGGTTTTTCTCCCATAGATCAAAATGCGAAAGCCGTTGCAGGAGCGTTGTGGTGAGCGAAGTCGAACTATTTTCTCCTGCAACCACCGCGATACATAAGTAATCTCTTCCGTAATTCCCAGTAGAATCCCATTGTATGGGGCGTATTGCATCCGCCCCCTACGATGGGATTTCTTTTGTCAGGGGCGGATTCAATACGCCCCTGACAAAAGAAATCTATCCCTTTGCCGTTGCAGGAGTTTGCTCCTGCAACCATGAGAATTACAATTTAGACTCTCAATTTGAGATTTCCAATTTAAACTCTCAATTTGGAATTTCGCTAGGTATCCATATGGTCGCAGGAGCAAACTCCTGCAACGGCAGTAAAAAAAATGGAATGGTAAAGCTTCTTAAGCCTATACCATTCCATCTAATTGTGATCCTATTTGATCTACGGGGCTAAGACTATTCTCAGCACACCGCTTTTCATTTTTCACTTTTCACTTTTCACTTAAACATCTACGCGAGCGTATTTCGCATTCGCTTCGATAAAGGCACGACGAGGTGGAACTTCATCTCCCATCAGCATACTAAAGTAACGGTCTGCTTCCTGGGCATCATCGATTCCTACCTTGCGAAAAACACGGTTGTCCGGATCCATAGTAGTTTCCCAAAGCTGCTCAGCATTCATCTCACCGAGACCTTTGTAACGTTGCACTTTGACATTGCCACCTTTATCACCTACGCTATAGCCATCGACTGCCGCCTGGCGTTCAACCTCATTCCAGCAATACTGGAACTGGGTTGCACCTTTAGAAACCCGGTAGAGGGGTGGTGCAGCAATATATAAGTGGCCGTTTTCAATCAGTGGGCGCATGTAACGGAAAAAGAAAGTAAGGATCAGCGTCACAATGTGGCTGCCATCGATGTCGGCGTCGCACATGATCACGATCTTGTGGTACCTGAGCTTTTCAATATTGAGTATGCGCGCTCCGTCTTTCTCCTCGATACTGACACCGAGAGCGGTAAACATGTTCTTGATTTCTTCATTGTCGTAGATACGATGCTCCATCGCTTTTTCTACGTTGAGGATTTTTCCACGCAATGGAAGTATCGCCTGGAAATTACGATCACGACCTTGCTTGGCCGTACCACCGGCACTATCTCCCTCTACCAGGTATATCTCACATTGCTTCGGATCACGCGAAGAGCAGTCCGCCAGTTTACCCGGCAATCCTCCTCCTGTCAGTATGTTTTTACGTTGTACCAGTTCGCGCGCCTTGCGTGCAGCATCACGCGCACGTGCAGCGATGATTACTTTTTCAACGATCTTCTTAGCATCTGATGGGTTCTCCTCGAGATAAGTAGCAAGCGCATCACCTACACACTGGGACACGATACCTACTACTTCAGAGTTACCAAGTTCGCCTTTGGTCTGGCCTTTAAACTGAGGCTCTGGTACCTTAACGGAGACCACGGCTGTCAGACCTTCACGGTAATCTTCACCGGAGAGTTGCACTTTAGCTTTGGTAAACAAACCGCTGTCGTCACCATATTTTTTGAAGATACGGGTGATAGCGCGTTTGAAACCTGCTTCGTGTGTACCTCCGTCGCGGGTAGAGATATTATTGACAAATGAAAAGACGTGTTCCTGATAGCCGGTGTTGTATTGCATGGCTACTTCTACTTCGACATTGTCTTCTTTCGCCTTGACATAGATAGGTCTGTCGATCAGCGGTGTGCGGCTTTCATCGAGAAAACGGACAAACTCCCTGAGACCACCTTCTGAAAAGAAAGTTTCCTGCTTTGGATTGCCGGTTTCATCCAACTCGCGGTCATCTCTCAGGTTGAGATAGAGGCCGCTATTGAGATAGGATAATTCACGCAGGCGATTGGCCAGTGTTTCATACTTGAACTCAAGTGTTTCAAATATTTCCGGATCGGGCCAGAAGGTGATGATGGTTCCGGTTTGATTTGATTCACCGATAGCATCAACGGCTGTCGTTGGCTTTCCACGTTCGTATTCCTGTCTCCAGACTTTGCCTTCGCGACGGACTTCGGCGCGGACTTTCTGGCTGAGTGCATTCACGCAACTGATACCTACCCCGTGGAGACCTCCGGACACTTTGTAGGTGTCGTGGTCAAATTTTCCACCTGCGTGAAGTATCGTCATGACGACCTCGAGGGCCGATTTCTGTAGTTTTTCATGCATGCCTACGGGGATACCGCGGCCATTGTCTACGACCGTGAGGCTACCGTCTTTATTAATGATCACTTCGATGTGGGTGCAATACCCTGCCAGATGTTCGTCGATCGAGTTGTCGATGACCTCCCAGACCAGGTGGTGGAGACCCTTTACATCCGTGCTTCCGATATACATGCCCGGCCTCTTACGGACGGCTTCTAATCCCTCCAGCGCCTGGATATTGTCGGCGCCGTAATTACCCTTTTGTTCACTCATAAAACGATATCAAAAATTGAGGTGCAAAAGTAAGGAAAATACACTGGAAAACCTAATGGGTTCTAAAGTATATTTTGCTGATTTTCAGTCATATAAACTTATTTATTTCCTTAATGTGAGGCGTTTATCAGGTTTGTCAGGAAAGCTGGAAAATAACCCGGTTTTTGGCCCATGAAAACCAGGTTGAATTGGACTGGAAATTGGCTGAATAAAAGGCCACAAATCAATTTCTCGCGCGGAGACGCAGAGACGCAGAATCCTGCAAGTTTATTTCTCGCGCAACGCCGCAACGCCGCAGCGCCCCTGGTCAGGTTTACCCGCTAATCCCGCCGCCCTTACGGAGCGGGATCTTCGCTGCGCTTCGATTTGCGCCAATTCACGCTAATGAAAATCTGCCTCCTGACAGTCCCTCTGCTCTATGCCCTATGCTCTATGCCTTTGGCCTCTTGAGCCATTTTCCCCTTTTACCCCTAAATCCCCTAAAGGGGACTTGTATCTTCCATTCTCATTTTAATAATATTTCTACCTTCATTGGTCTATCCAAGTATAATTACTAAATCATCTTCCGTAGTGAAAAAACTGTCTTTCCTTCTCGTTCTCACCCTTTCATTGATTTCTATAGCTCGTGCTCAGGACACTATCAAGGTCCAGACCTTTACCTGGGATGATAATCACCGCGTCGATTCTTTCGACTTTCCGGATGACCCGGATCAGCAATACCGCAAGATTTTAATGAAGTATAATATGCGGTGCCATGACGCAGTCGTGGGCAATGGAAGTACAGGTTGCTACGAATGGGATTATAGCTGTAACACCTTCGTCACCGATCCTACACGCACTGACTCCTCACGTGCCTCAGCCCCTGACTATACCATTTCCAATTTTACAGGAACAAACTTTCCATATAGTGCTGTACCAACGTACGAGTACACATCCTATACTCAGCATGAAACCATAATAGAACAAGGCATAAATTCCAGTGAAGGATTTTTCGCCCCGCAAGGACCCATTTATCCTTTCTCTCCGGCATCAAAAACTTATCGTTATCAGGTGATCCTTCCCTCAGATCATCTCGTCACCGGAGGCATGGTCGTTGGTCCTGTATATGGTATCCGAATGAATATTTTACAACCTGGCGCGACTGTTGGTTTTTTCAAAATCAGGTTAAAAAACACCACTCAATCTGTTACAAGCGATTATCCTGATGAAATAGGATTGCAGGAAGTGTATCACAAGACAACTGATTTTTCCAATGGCATCGTATTTCCTTTTTACCAGGCTTTTGATTGGACAGGTGAAAACCTGCTGGTAGATATTTCATTTACCACGGAGGATCCCGCTGGTGTACCTGCTTTTGAATTTTTTGAATCGTCTTTTGATACCAGAGCCATTCAATCAGAAGCTGGAGCCGACGAACATCATTTGTTTTTTGGAGGAGCAAGTTCAGTGGACCTTCAAAAAGCTGCAGTTGAAAATATCAAGGACGAAATAACGGTTGCTTTTTGGGCGTATGGAGACCCTGCTGCATTGCCTTCAAATACACAGATTGTTGATGCCACGGATCAGGCAGGACAACGTCAGGCTACGATTCACCTGCCCTGGAGCGATGGTGTTGTTTATTGGGATTGCGGCAATGACGGCACAGGATATGATAGAATAAACAAATCAGTTCCTGTCGAGGATTTTGAAGGCAAATGGAGCCATTGGGCTTTCACGAAAAATACGTCCACAGGGGAGATGAATATTTTCCTGAATGGTGAACTTTTTCATAGCGGAAGTGGTCGCACAAAAAAAATGGATTTCAATGCATTCCGTTTTGGTCTCAACCTCGGAAATGGTAATCCATGGTTTGGGGCGATGGATGAGATCCAGGTGTGGGATAAAGCGCTTGATGAAGCTACCATCCGCGATTGGATGTTCAAGTCCGTTGATGCCAGTCATCCTGAGTATGTGCATCTTCGCAATTATTTTAATCTGAACGAAGGAACAGGCAATGTTGCCCATGATGCATCAGACAACGGATACGACGCAGCCATATCGATTCCATCATGGAGAGAAGCCAGAGGAAGTCAACTTTACCTTAATTTTTCAAAAACGAATCTGACACCCGTCGCTTCATTTTTCCAGGGAGATTTTACCATCCTGGATACACCATTGACTGTTTTGGATTCGATCGAAAGTACACTACATCAGGTGATCCACTATGCCGTTGAAGGAACCGACCTGGTCCGTTTAGATACGCAGTTTGTATATCCTGCCGGAGATCGACCTGTATATGATGAATACGGCGTGTTGATAGACAAAATACATGCTCCTCCAACCGGTATCATTGACATAAGTACGTTGTCCTATTATGCAAAAAACCATGCTCGGTTTGAACTCCTCTCGCTGGTCACACCTTATGGCATTCGTCTTGATCTCGGTCCCGCAGGCAAGACCTTCACATTTGATGTCACAGATTTTGGTCCTGTGCTGAAAGGCCGACGTAAACTGTCTGTAGAGTTTGGTGGTGAAAACCAGGAAGAACTTGATATCGAATTTTGGTTTATCACCGGGACTCCTGAACGTGATGTACTTGATATACAACCTATCTGGCCTCAGGCCCGTGGATACTTTAATGAGATACAATCCGATCTTCGTTTCGAACCACGACAAGTTCCATTGATGCCATTTGCTACCCATTATAAAGTCAGATCTGCCATCACAGGTCATGAACAAAACGGGGAGTTTGTTTCACGTCAACATTATATCAATGTCAAAGGAGGTTCACAGGAATTCCTCTTTGATGTCTGGAAATCCTGTAGCAGAAATCCGATTTATCCGCAAGGAGGTACATGGATTTTTGATCGCGCAGGCTGGTGTCCTGGTATGGCTACGGATGTGCATGAATTTTCACTGGATGGTTTTGTCGAGCCTGGTGAAACTGTCGAATTTGATTATGGAGTCAACGGACCAGCGATGGGTTCGGCCAATTACCTTGTCAATAATTTGCTGGTCACCTATGGTGCCTATAATTTTAATCTGGATGCTTCCATTGAGGCGATCGTGCGTCCTAACAATACGCATGTGGAATACGCAAGACTCAATCCGGCATGTAATACACCAACCGTGCTTGTAAAAAACAGTGGTGAGGAATTGATTGAATCTGTGAAAATCAGTTATGGTACTGCTCCATGGAATGCGGAAACATATTTTTGGGTAGGAGACATAGAGCCACAGGCCTCCGTCGAAATTGTTTTGCCTCAGCCTCCTGCTGGGTTTTGGCAAGAAGGTGGATTATTTACCGCCACTATAGTTGAAGTCAATGGTGTCGCCGATGGCAACAGTGAAAACAATATCATGCAATCGACTTTTGATCAGGCCAGGGTATATGATTATGTTGATCCGGTACAACTACGCGTAGCGACCAATGCTACAGGCGGTGATTATTTTTATACCATCAAGGATGGAGCAGGTGCTGTTGTTTTGCTACGCAATAATATGTCCAGCAATACAGTATACACAGATGACCTGATGTTCCCCAACGGATGTTATACTCTCAACTTCAGGGACTCTGGTGAAGATGGATTATCCTTCTGGCTTTTTCCTGAAAATGGAAATGGTAGTCTACGGATTCAACGCAAATTACCCAATGGCAATGCGGTTACTGTGTACTCTTTCGAACCGGATTTTGGGGCTGGTGTTCAATATGACTTTCATATAGGAGCGCTCATCTCTGCTACGGAAGATACCGATCAGTCCTTTCAACTCTTCAGTACGTATCCTAATCCAACGATGGATGAATTGAAAATTGACCTGCTCGGCTTTGAAGGACAAGAGTTGACTTTCAAACTGGTGGACCTGAACGGCAGAATCATGTTTACAAAAACGTATCGAAGCGAATCAGGAAATGCAACAACTGAAATCGACCTCAGTAAACTTGCTCCGGGCATGTATGTGCTACATGGCACGGATGGTAAGCGGAATTGGGTGCGGGAAGTGGTGAAGACAAATTAAACCTTGTTTTAGCTTTTCCTTTCATTACACAAGCCAAGGTGAAAGCAGGAAAATATTTATACTTTAGTTTCATTGGATTGGGCTAATTTAGATTAACTCAAATGACTCCAATGAAACTGCAAAAGATAATAGCCATCCTGTTTTTTACCATGACCTTAGGCTCGCCAATATTAAGTACTGGTCAGTCTGTCGCTGATGTGGATGGTAACTCATATACCACCATCAAAATCAATCAGCAGGTATGGCTCGGGCAAAACCTGAATGTCAGTCACTTTAGAAATGGTGATCCCATCCCTGAGGTGACCACTGATGAAGCATGGGAAAAAGCCGGAAATGAGCAAAAGCCTGCCTGGTGCTATTATGAATACAGTATGGATCAGGGAAAGACATATGGCAAATTGTACAATTGGTATGCAGTAAATGATGCAAGAGGATTAGCTCCGAAAGGATATCATATACCCACTGTTCAGGATTGGAATACAATGTCTTCTTTCCTTGGAGGTGGAGAGAAAGCCGGTGGCAAACTGAAAGAAAAAGGCATGACCCATTGGAAAAGCCCAAACACAGAGGCAACTAATTCAAGCGGTTGGAACGGATTGCCAGGTGGGCTCAACTATAGTTTTGGAACTTTTGTTGGTGTAGGAAGTACCGGATACTGGTGGACTTCTGTTGAAAATGGGGAAGCTACTGCCAATGTATACTCGCTGAGTTTCGAAAACAGCACACTCCTTGATTTATTCCTCAATAAAGGAGTAGGTCTTTCTGTTCGTTGTATCAAGGATTAGTCATAGTTTTGCCCCATGAAACACGCATGGGTGTTTGCCCTTTTCCTTCTGTTCTCCTTCAACAGCCTGGCTCAAACTCAATTACCTGCCGCTCAAAAAGAACGTAAGGGATTGATGTATGTATACTGGGGCTGGAACAGGGATGCCTTCAGCCACTCTGCTATTCGTTTCCAGGGACCGGATTACGATTTTACCCTTCGGGATGTAGTGGCTGTTGATAAGCCTATCAAATTCGGGTTGAGTCCCTATTTTAATCCCGGTAAAGCCAGCATCGCCCAATACAATTTCAGGGTAGGCTATTTTATAAATGATCATTACAACATTTCATTTGGTGTGGATCATATGAAATATGTTGTCAAACAAGGACAAGTCGCAAAAATATCCGGCTACATCGATGGTACCGAAACCTACTATGATGGCACGTATTCAGATGATGATATTGTCATAGACAGTACCTTCTTAAAATTTGAACACACGGATGGCTTGAATTACATCAACCTTGATCTGAGAAGGCAGCATGAAATATCCGCTTTTAAAAATGTCAGCATCAACCTGATTGAAGGCATTGGCGCAGGTGTGATCATTCCAAAATCAAATGTCACCTTGATCAATAACGAACGCTATGATGAATTCCACTTTGCAGGCTTCGGCCTGAATGGCATATTCGGACTCAATGTGACTTTCTTTGAAATTTTCTTTATTCAATCCGAACTCATCGGTGGCTATGCTAATCTACCGGATGTACGCACGACCATGTCGACTGCTGACAAGGCCAGTCATGACTTCCTCTTCGGGCAGGTGAATTTTGTATTTGGAGCGAGTTTCCGGATTGGGAAAGCTAGCGAGGTAAATGAAGCACCGTAGAAACACTACTTATTTACTTCCAGGACCGTGTCTTCTATGTAGACATCCTTTCACAGTCAAGACACAGATATCGAGGTAGTCGTGTTGTGCCCCTACAGGGCACGATGGATTTGGCTCTTTCGATGTTACCGACATGTAGCCCCTACGGGGCATGTTTGATCCTGCTAGATTTTTCTTCCCCCATTTGAAAATGGGGGCTATTCAATTTGTTCTTGCATTTACTTGATGCCCCGTAGGGGCTAAATGTCGGTAACCGTGGATGATGAAAAATATCTCGTGCCCTGTAGGGGCACCACTTGATTACTTCCAGGACCGTGCTTCCTACTCAGACATCCTTTCATAGTCAAGACACAGATATCGAGGTAGTCGTGTAGTGCCCCTACAGGGCACGGTGGATTCAATTTCGCTCATGCTATCTCCATCAAATCTTCAAAATGATATACAAGTGAATAAATTATGTATATTTCACTTAACAAACGAATGGAAAGCACCGCCTTATAATATTATTCAAAGGTGCTATCATTCATTTAGAATATTCAATGAGCCCCACCACCCAGCCCGAACTGGGTATTGCATTGTTACCATTTTCCAATTTATCATAACTAAGGTGATATCCATACGCGGATATCCGCCGATTTTTTATGCCCATTTTTTAACTCATTTAAAACAAAATCAATGAGACCAACTCTCCTCCTTTTTATTTGCATGTTTAGTGCAAATGTTTTTGGCCAGTGGGCCCTGACAGGCAGGGTCACTGACCAAAATGAAATACCGCTTATCGGTGCCTCCGTTCAGGAAAAAAATAACACCACGAATGGAACGGTCACGGATGCCGATGGAAGATTTGAACTGATCCTCTCCGAAAGCGCACAAGCAGTGGTCATATCCTTTACCGGCTTTGCAGCTAAGGAAGTCGTCATTTCAAGAGCCACAAGTGATCTATCTGTCTCATTAGAAGAAGATGTTTCACTCTTAAATGAGGTGCTGGTCATTGGTTATGGAAATTCGAGCAAGAGAAACCTGACTGATAATGTGGCATTGCTCCACTCCGAAGATTTGTCGAATATAGCTGTCTCCAATTTTCAAAGCACCATGTCTGGTAAAGCCGCCGGAGTCCGCATCAACCAAACCAGTGGAAAAGTGGACGCCGGGATTAACGTAACTATTCGAGGCACCTCCAGTATCAGTGCAGGCAGAGAACCGCTGTATGTTCTTGATGGTATGCCCCTCATCAATGTGAACGAATCCAGTAACGGAGCTCCAATGAATCCACTCCTTACCTTAAGTCCATCAGAGATCGAGTCGATCAATATTTTAAAGGATGCCAGTTCTGCCGCCATCTATGGTGCCAGAGGGGCGAATGGTGTCGTCTTGATTACCACAAAAAAAGGCCAGGCTGGTAAACCTGTAGTCTCCCTGAATATGTCTACCGGCATAAGTTCTCCAACCAACGTCATCGAACTGCTGAATACAGCTGAATACAAGGAACTCTTTACCGAAGCAGCCATTAACACACTGGGACCTGAGGATGGGACAGCTGAAATAGAAGGCCTTTTCGATTATCTGGCGAATGGTACAGATTGGAGAAATAATGAGGTCGATACGGATTGGAATGATATTATTTTCCGGGATGGTCAGCAATCAGATGTTGATCTCGCTGTTTCAGGGGGTGACCTCAAAACACAATATTACTTTGGAGGCGCATGGAATACAACAAAAGGGATATTGGTCGGCAATGACCTGGATCGCATAAGTGCGAGAATGAATATAAAGCATCAACTCAGCCAAAAGATTGCTGCAGGAATGAATATAGGGGTGTCTGGGGCTAAGATAGAACGCGTAGACAACGACAATTCATTTACTTCTCCAGTCGAGGCGATTGCACAATCTCCTTTATCCCCAGTGTACAATGATGATGGCACGCCAAACGCCAATACATTGTATCCGAATTTCCTGTTGGAAGATTTATACGCTAATTATACAACCAAACTAAGGCGGATTACAGGGAAGGTTTTCGCTGAATACAAATTTATTGAAAACTTCAGGTTCAATACTGATTTTGGATATGACAATAGCCATCAGACGGAAGATCAATACCGGGGTACCCTTACCCCTTTTATGTCTACCAATGGCTATGCGTATAACTCGAATGTTACCTCTGAAAATTATATCTGGTCTAACTACTTCACCTATGAAAATGAACTTTCCCGAAGTGCTTTTCTCACTGTAGTCGCAGGTCAGGAATTCAATAATTCCAATCGTGTTTTTGCAACCGTAACGGGCACTCAGTTTCCTTCAGATGATTTTCAAAGTATTTCCAGTGCTGCTGAAATTACTGCCGGCACCGGAGCCAACACCACCTATAATTTTCTATCCTATTTTGCCAGAGCTGCACTCAATCTGCATGACAAATATTATCTCAAAGCAAGTATCCGCAGAGATGGATCGTCCCGATTTGGTAGTAATGAACGATATGGTTTCTTTCCAGCATTTTCCGTAGGATGGATCGTGAGTGAAGAATCATTTCTGAAGAATAACCGTACCCTATCGTTCTTAAAAGTAAGAGGGAGTTTTGGTCAGTTGGGTAACTCGGAAATTGGAGACTATGCATCCCAAACCTTGTATAATGGTGTTTCGTATAATAAAATCTCAGGTATCCGCCTTGAACAACCAGGCAATAATAATCTGACCTGGGAGAAAAGCAAGCAGATAGATTTAGGTGTAGAGTTTGGATTGTTTAATGATGTCATTACCGGAGAGGTTGATTTTTATACCAAGAATACGGATGGCCTCCTTTTCAGTGTCCCTTTGCCTGGAAGTTCGGGACAGCTTTCCTTTAATAAAAACATTGGCAACGTGGAAAGCAAAGGTGTTGAAGTGGTGTTAAACAGCAAAAATATACGTTCGAAAAATCTCCAATGGACTACCAGTTTTAATATTGCTAACAATACGAATGAAATCAAATCGCTTCCGAATGGGAATGCAGATATCATCACTGGTGAGACTATCAACAGAGTAGGTGAATCCGTGGCTTCCTTCTTCCTCCCTGAATTTGCCGGTGCAGACCCTGCTACCGGAGATGCGTTGTATTATACAGATGGAGCCGGATCCGCGACCACCAATGCTTATGAAGATGCCAACCGTATTATTGCAGGGAATTCCCAACCCACATGGATTGGCGGACTGACCAATGAGATAAACTTTAAAGGGCTGGTGTTGAGTTTTACCTTCATTGGTGAATGGGGAGCCAGCATTTTCAATGGTGGGGGGGTGTATCAATCCTCCAGTGCCGACTACTTTGATAATCAAACCATCGATCAGCTTGACAGGTGGCAAAATCCAGGTGACATCACCAATGTTCCCCAGGCCCGGTTATATGGACAAAACGGTACAGGACCATCAACACGCTATTTACAGAAAGGGGACTTTATCCGCCTGCGCAATGTCATGTTGAGCTATAATCTTCCTAAATCCCTAACGGAGAAAGTGAATGTTGGGAATGCACGGATATTTATCTCCGGCGTCAACCTTTTAACTTTTACCCAATACACAGGCTATGATCCGGAAGCCAGGGCGGATTTTGATAATTATGGGTTTGATAATGGATGGAACTTCTATTCAGCTCCACAGGCCAAGACAACGTCCATAGGTATCAATGTTAATTTTTAATTACAACATGCTAAAAAAAATAATCATGAAAAATCAATTTCTCTATATACTGACCTTGTTGGCTTTGATTTTCCTTCCCGCCTGCGATGATAGGCTTGATGTGGAACCAACCCTTTCTATCTCAGAAGAAACTGCACTTTCTTCCGCTGCCAGTGTGAGTAAATTATTGGTTGGCGCCTATGAGATAGACGGCAATGCATATTCCCATGGCGGCTACATTCAGATCTATTCTGATTTATTGGGGGCTGACCAGGAAGTCTCATGGAACGGCACCTTTTTCGAACCAAGGGAAGCCTTAACGAAAGAAATGAATGCTATTAATTTTCTCTTTGAAGATTCGTGGAGATATACATACAAAGTCATCAGTCAGAGCAATCTTGTACTGGGGCATCTGGATGTATTTACCGAAGATGCGGAAAAGGCCAGGGTCGAAGGTGAAGCACGGTTTTTACGTGCGTTAAATTATTTTGATTTGGTCAGGCTATTTGGCAATGACGTACAAGGAGTTCCGCTCAGGCTGGACCCCATTACCGACTATGGAAGTGATCTTTCCATCTCCAGGTCCGCCACATCAGATGTTTATGCGGCTATACTGGATGACCTCTCAAAAGCTATTTCCCTTTTACCTGAGGATAATGATGTGTATGCCGATCGATTTGCCGCTTTAGCATTGCTGTCCAGAGTACAGTTGTATCTGGGTCACTATACGGAGGCTCGTGATGCAGCAGATGAGATTATCGCCACGAGTGGCAAATCACTCTCCCCTACTTTTGCAGACGCTTTTAATCATGATGAAGACGGCGATGAGGACATTTATGCTATGCAGGTTACCTCACAAAGTGGGGAAAATCAATTGATACAGATGTATGCTTCAGAAGAGAACGGAGGAAGAGGTGGTGACATATCCATCAATCAGCCCTATCTGGATTTGTTTGACGACAGTAATGATGAAAGAAGTCAATTCTTTTACGAAAATGCTAAAGGCGATCGCTTATCCGGAAAGTATACCAATCAATTTGGAAATGTACCCATGTTCAGATTAGCCGAAATGATCTTAATCCGTGCAGAAAGTAATTTCCGATTAGGCACCACTACAGGTGCA
>ERZ795061.3576-NODE-3576-length-13463-cov-7.570331_pt1 | contig 13463 bp, 7 predicted proteins | sample MGYA00375145_ERZ795061 | MGnify/ENA primary metagenome ERZ795061 (study PRJEB30190, sample SAMN05720144) | anaerobic digester metagenome | isolation source: active sludge of municipal wastewater-treating anaerobic digesters | place: USA | collected 2014-12-22 ... | reverse complement strand
AAGTCGTTGCCTTTTTTCATCAAAAGCCTTTTCAATCAACTTGAAAAGGCTTTTTGCTTTTATGGTGGACATGCTTCGTTAGTAATCCAATTGGTTTCTTTGATCTTTTTAATTTTTGTAGTTTTGAAACTGGTGAGAGATTGCAGGTACTTAATTTTTCCTCTGTTTATACTCGCGTCCTTTCTTATTTCTTGTGATACAAGGCAGGAAATAACATACTGGGATGTAATTGATCAAAACTCGGTTCTCGTTTTCGAAACGATCCATCCACCCATCGTGACGGAAAAGTCGATCCTACCCTTTTTAAAAGTGTCGTCCACATCTTTTGCGGTTGCATTACAGAGTATAGCTAAAAGTGATTATGATTTAGTTTATGCTTACTCACTTCAAGAACATGAGTATACCAAATTAGTGAACAGCAATACTCTAAAACTGCCTAATCAAAAGATCACCAATCGATTTTATAGTGGTTTTGAAATAAGGGAATTACGAGATAATGCGAATAAGGTCATTCTTGCTTTCGTTTACGTTAACGGAGTATTTGTAATTAGTGAATCTTCATTCCTGATTGAAAATGCTATTCGGGTTTTTGAAAGTAAGGAGATAGTTAATTTCAGAACACAGAATAAATCACTCTTTCAATTTGCATCTATAAAGTCTGATGCCGGTAATCTATTTGTAAATTTTTCGCAATTATCGCACTCAGCGCTTGTCGACACTCAGCTTAGGAAATCAATCCCGATTTTACAAAATCTTGCAGAGTCATCCGTACTGGATGTAAAAGTAAATCCTGACTTGATTTCCATGAATGGATTCACTCTAGACAGCACAGTTAGCAGTCTTGGTATTTCAGCTTTCCAAGATCAAAAGTCAATTAAATTTGATATGGCCCGGTTTATTCCTAATTACTCCAAGTCCTTGGTCTATTATGGGGTTTCTGACTTGAAGAGATACACTCAAACAGTAAGTGATTCTGACTTATCAAAATTAAATTTTCAAGAGGAACTGGCAGTGTGTTCAGTAAGTGAGGAGCAAGAAAAATTTATTGTGATCATTAAATTGGCCAAACAGGATATTTCAAATTTTGATTCCGGAAAGTATTCTGAATCTTATTCTGGTTATGAGATAAAAAGTTTGAAGGCGGGCCTATTGAAGGCGTTTGATCAATTAGTTCCAAAAGACACTTTTGATTTTTTTATGGTAAAAGAAGGGTTTGCATTTCTATCAAAAGACATTGATGGACTTAAATCCTTAATTGATGCAATTGAATCTGATGACACCTGGGGTAAATCCTTGGCCTTTCAGGAATTTTATGATCGAGGGTTACAAGAAAGTAATGTGTCTTTGTTTTTTCGCGATCCCATAATGCCACTTGATGGCGTGAATGAAAAATGGAAGCCCCTATTTGATTCCTTGCGACTATCCTCTATTTCATGGGCAAGCATCCAATTTAGTGCTCTTGATAATCATTTTTATACAAGTTTGAATTTAGCTTTACCGTCTAAGGTAGAGAAGACATCGATCAGTAAGAGTAAAACTTCCGGATCATTTCGATTGCAAAATTCTATAGCTGCCTCGTTTCCAGTTAAGAACCATAGTACGGGTAGCAGTGAGTTACTATTACAGGATTCAACGTTTCGAATTTTTCTTTTCTCATCCGATAATGGCTCTCTTTGGCACTATCAATTGGATGCAATGATGCTGGCCGTTCATCAGATTGATTACTTTAAGAACGGTAAACTACAATATTTAATCACAACACCTACTTCATTATATCTTATTGATCGATTGGGTCGCGATGTTCAAGGTTTTCCCAAAAAACTAACTTTTAATATAAGGTTCTCAGATGTAGTTGACTATGATAAAAGTAAAAATTACAGATACTTGCTATCCTCTGGTACAAGAGAGATTTACATCTTAAATAAGGATGCAATTATGTTGGATGGATGGTCACCCAATAGACTGCCGTTTGATATAGAATATAGTCCCGTGCACTATAAAATTGGAAACAAAGATTATTTTCTTGTTATATCAAAGGATGGGACTGTTCATTTAATTAATAGGAAGGGCGATTTAGAGAGAAAGGCTCAGTTGAGGCTCGGTTCTTTTTCTGGTGATTACTTTCTTGAAACAGGGCCGACCATGGGAAATAGCTTTATCTATTCCATTTCTCTGGATGGAGTAGTAACCAAACAAAGCTTTGATGGCAAATCCAAGTCGCAGGAAAATCTAGTTAAAGGAAATAATTCAAAATTCTATTTAAAAAAAGTAATTGGAAAGTCAGATTTTTACTTTTTAAGAATTGATACTGATAAAATCGCTGTCTTTGATAGATTTCTTCAACTTGTTTTTGAAAAGCAGAATCCGGGTTCAACCACTTTACTGCCTTCGGTTGTTTCTTTGCCTCAGGGTAAATCTATTTTTTGTTTTTATGATGAAGAACAGAAATTATCATATTTATATGATCAGATTGGAAATCCAGTAATTAATAGACCATTGGAAAGTACGATTTCCCCGGTTTTTGGTAACAATACAAAAAGCAAGAAGTTATTTGTCTATACCATCTCTGAAGAGATCATCACCACCACTCAGTTGAATTGATTTTTGCGAGTTGAAATTCACTAAGTTATTTTTTAGATTTAAATTCACTTATACCATTTCTGGTTGAGAATCCCTTTTCTGATATTGGCACTTTTAGTTAGCGGATATTGCTTTTCGCAAAGCCAGTCGAGAGGACACGTTGTGAATGAAGTTAGCTTGGCTATAGATAATGATATCTTCTTATTTAACGATTGGTATTATACGGCAGGTCATGAATTCTCTTATCGTAAGTTATTAGAGAATGAACGATTGGCAAAATTTATTACGAGAACCAATGTGCCATCTAAAGCCATTGTTTCTTTTACGTTAGGGAACAAAATCTTTACCCCTAAAAGAACACAGTTTGCAAATCCTGTAAATATGGATCGCCCCTATGCGGGATTTGATTATGGAAGCGTTTCACTTTCACGTTTAAAAGGTCAGTCAATTGTTTCCACTGTCAAATTTGAGGTAGGTTTAGTCGGGGAAGCTAGTGGCTTAGGAAAACTGCAACGTTGGTGGCATAGTAAGACTGGTTTTGAAGAACCAAGAGGATGGGATACTCAGATTGCTAATGAAGTTATTCTTAATATGAACTATCAGTTTCAGAAGAGTTTTAAAGTTTTAGAGGATGTTGATCTGGTGAGCACTTCCGAGGTTGTTGTAGGATCTGGCTCAAACAAGATTGCGCAGGATTTAACAGTCAGGTTGATTGATTTTAATACGCTAACCGAATCTGTGTTTTCAAACAGTAGGCTTGCCAACACTGGAAATCCCGCCAAGGAAGAAGTTTTTATTTTTGGCGGAATGGGGATTGATTATGTAATCTCCAATATTTTTCTTGAGGGGAGCCTTTTTAAGAGCAATCAAAGTTTTTTTACGGTGGATGCTACTTCATGGGTGCTGCGTAGAAATTTTGGAATTATGTATGCCAAAAATCGAGGATCCTTTGCTTTCAGTGTAAATCATATTTCAAAGGAAGTAGCTAAAGGATCGGGCCATAGTTATGTTAGGCTTGTTTTCTCGCTGCGATTTTAACTGAGATGTTGTTAGATTATTTTCCTCTTGTTTTCTCTATTGCATCCCACATAGAGTCTGGAATTGCTTCGAGGTGACTGAACTCGCCTCCGTTTCGAAGCCATTCCCCACCATCAATAGTAATCACCTCGCCATTAATGTATGCTGAATAATCAGACATAAGATAGGCGGCTAGGTTAGCAAGCTCCTGATGTTCGCCTACCCGCTTTAACGGGATACGTTCTGAAGGGTTAAATTTGTTAACAAGTTCACCAGGCAACAATCTGCTCCATGCTCCTTCTGTTGGGAAGGGGCCAGGGGCTATGGCATTGCTCCTGATTTTATACTTGGCCCATTCAACAGCCAAAGATCTCGTAAGCGCCAGAACTCCGGCTTTGCTACAAGCCGAGGGTACTACATATCCTGAACCTGTCCATGCATAGGTTGTAACAATATTCAGAAAAGTGCCCGGTTGTTTTTTTGCAATCCAATGCTTTCCAATCGCAAGGGTCATGTAATAAGTTCCTTTCAAGACAATGTCTACAACGATATCGAATGCGCGATGCGAGAGTCTTTCTGTTGGGCTAATGAAATTTCCGGCTGCATTGTTTAATACACCATGTATTTCGCCAAATCTTGTTTCCGTTTCTGCAATAACATTCAAGATCTCCTCGTATTTACGCACATCACATACAATTGGTAGAACTTTACCGCCTGTTTGTAGTTCCAGCTCTGTAGCTGCCTTGTCCAACACTTCTTTTTTTCTGCTGGTGATCACCAGATTTGCTCCGAGTTCAAGCATGTATTTACCCATGGATTTTCCGAGGCCGGTTCCTCCGCCAGTGATGATGATCGTTTTTCCTTTTAGTGATCCGGGTTTCAACATGCCTTCCATAGAGAATAATTTAAAGTTTGACAAAATATAGCACCTGATGTCTTAGTTATTCGAAAGTAAGAATTGGATTTTATTTTAGATATTTACGGCAATAATTTTTTAAACTATGAAAATCAACATATTTCTATTTTTTATTCCCTTGTTACTTTTTTCATCTTGTATAGTTACCAAAAAGAAATTTGATGACGTGCTAGCCCAGAAAGTAAAGGCAGAGGGTGAATTATCGGACAAAACCAACCAACTGGAAAAGGCTAATGCTTCAATCAAAGAACTAAATGAGACACTAACTAAGCTAAGACAAGATACAGCAGACTTGAATCAAACTTATCGGGCCACTAATCAAAAACTAGCTGGGCTCAATAAGGAGTATGACGAGTTAAATTCATACTATAAAAACTTATTGACAAATAGTGGAAAGCTCAACCGCGATATGGCTCAACAAAAAGATCAATTACTTGCTATTCAGGAGAACCTGGAGCGGACCCATAAGTTGAATGACTCGCTGAGCAATAGCCTGGTTGAGCGTGAAAAGAAAGTAAAGGAATTGGAGCAGATTTTGGCCAATAAGGACAAAGCTGTTAAAGATTTAAAAGACAGAATCAGCAATGCACTTTTAAATTTTAAGGAGAACGACCTCACGGTAAAGGTTAAAAACGGAAAGGTGTATGTTTCCTTGGCGGAACAATTGCTTTTCGGCTCGGGGAGCATTGAAGTGGATAAAAAGGGAGTTACAGCATTGCAGCAGCTTGCAAAAGCAATTAAGGATCAGAAAGACATTCAAATCATGATTGAAGGGCATACTGATAATGTGCCTATCTCTAAGAAATCTGCTTATATGCAAGACAATTGGGACTTAAGTGTGATGCGGGCTACTTCTATTACCAAAATTCTTACTGGTGCCGGAGTTACACCTAAGCAGATTACTGCCGCTGGAAAAGGTGAATTCTCTCCGTTGGCTGCTAACGACAATGCTCAGAATAAGCAGAAGAACAGAAGAACTGAAATCATTATTACGCCCAATCTGGATGAGTTGTTTAAATTATTGGAATCAAATTAAAATTCTATGGCACGCCTGATTGGATTAATAATCTTTATAATTGACGTGGTGGTTGTAATAGATATCCTTAAGAGTAATAAGGATATGGAGAAGAAGGTTCTTTGGATTATCGCGGTAATATTTCTTCCCTTACTTGGTCCTATCTTGTATTACTTTATCGGCAAGAAATAAAAAAAGAGGAGCCTGTGTAGACTCCTCTTTTTCTCTAAAGAGATTTTTTATAGTAAATCGATAGATACTGCGCTTACTTGTTTTTGTTTTACTAAATCATTGAAGCGAGGCACTTTTTCAGTCATTACTTTATTAAGTTGATTTAATTGAAGATCGATTTTCTCAACGATCTCCTTATGAACTGCTTTTACTTGTTCTGTCGGTTTGTAGTCACCACCATCTACTTCTGAGCCCAAAGCAGCTAACTTGTTATTTAAACGAACCGGGTAATTAAGGGGATCCTGACCACTTCTGTTTTTAGTCTGATATAAGGCTTCTTCAATTTTCTTCATATCATCCAAAATGGATTTAGCCAATTCGGTTACTTCTTTCATATCTTCTTTTCCTTTCATTGGCTCAGTTACCCGATTAATCTGTTCGCGTGCTGTGCGGATTTTCTTAATAGCCTTGTGGGTTTCAGAAAGCTTATCCCGAACTGCTATAGAGAAGTTGAATTGTTCCTTAATATCTGAAACCGTTGCACTGGTACGAGGGTCTTTCAGAATTTCAAATTCAGTTTCTGAAGATTTTCCATTAACGGTAAGTCGTGCTTTATAAATTCCAGGTATGGCCTTAGGTCCTGTAAGACTACCCGACCACATGATCAGTCCATCAAACCCTTCGGCATTCGCATAGCGCATATTCCATACAAATTTGTTCATGCCGGTTTTGATTTTAAGATCTTCCTCATTTGCTTTCTTATCCGGTTTTGTTGCGAACTTTTTTATTAAGGTTCCATTCTTTTCCAGGATCTCTAAAGACGCAACGGTTTTAACTGTGTCTTTTAGAAAATAATGGATCATTACACCATTTGGGTGATTGATTCCTTCATTTTTAGGTTGACCTCTTCTTCCTGCCTGACCACCATTCATACGGTAGCTTGGCATTGGCTTATACAAATACACATCACTCTTAGCGACTGCGTCATTTAATTGATGGAGGGGAGTCAGGTCATCAATAAGCCAGAAACTTCTGCCTTGGGTAGCGGCAATCAGGTTATCATTCTTGATAGTCAAATCTGTAATTGGAACGATCGGGAGATTCAACTGAAAGGGCTTCCAGTTAGCACCATCATCGAACGAGATATACATTCCAAACTCAGTACCTGCATACAATAAGCCTGCACGTTTAGGATCGGCTCTGACTACCCGTGTAAAGTGTCCCGGATCAATACCATCTGTGATCTTGGTCCATGTTTTTCCGTAGTCTTTTGTTTTGAAAAGATAAGGATGATAATCACCTAGTTTGTAGCTGGTTGCAGCAACATAGGCACCACCCTTAACAAATGGATCAAACTCGATACTATTGATCATGGTCCATTCAGGAATAACAGAAGTGTTTACTTTTTCCCACTTCTTACCACCATCGCGAGTGATGTGGATTAGTCCATCATCTGATCCTGTGATGATGAGATCTTTTTCGTAGGGAGATTCGGCAACGGCAAAAATGGTACAATAGTATTCTACACTCGTATTGTCTTTGGTGATAGGTCCACCAGAAGGTCCCATCTTGCTTGCATCATTGCGCGTTAAATCAGGACTGATGATTTCCCAACTCTCACCACCATTATATGTAACATGCAGATTTTGTGAAGCAGCGTATAGTTTTTTAGGATCGTGAGGAGAAAAGAAAATCGGGAAGTTCCACTGAAAGCGATATTTAGCTCCTTCAGCGCCATGTCCCATTGGGTTATCCGGCCAGGCATTGATACCACGCTCTTCACCCGTTTTATGATTCTTACGCGTCAGGAAGCCATCATAGCTTCCTCCATATACAACATCATTATCAGTAGGGTCTACCGCAATATGGCCACTTTCGCCACCGGCCGTGATGTCCCAGTCACGCTCACCAATAGAAAAACCATCCGTACGATGATAAATACGCTGCGTGCTGTTATCCTGCTGCGCTCCATAGATGCGATATGGGAATTGATTATCAGTAATCACACGATAATGCTGAGCGGTCGGTTGGTTATGGTAGGTAGTCCAGTTTTCTCCGGCATCAAAGGAAACTTGCGCGCCTCCATCATCGGCAATAATCATGCGCTGGTTGTCTTCTGGGGCAATCCATAAATCGTGATGATCACCATGAGGTGCATTATAGGTGGCAAAAGATTTTCCACCATCTTTTGATTTATGATAAGACACGTTCATTACGTAGACCATGTCTTCATCGTTGGTGTCGGCATAAATTTTTGAGTAATACCAGGCGCGTTGGCGAAGATTTCTGTCATCATTCATTTTGCGCCATGTTTTTCCGGCATCATCTGAACGGTAAACGCCACCATTATCATTTTCAATGATGGCATATACCCGATTTGAATTTACGGGGGAAACTGTAACACCCGATATGCCCCAAATGCCCTTTGGCATGCCTTCATTTTTTGAAATATTAGTCCAGGTCTCACCACCATCTGTACTTTTCCAAAGGGCAGAGCCTTCACCGCCACTTTCCAGACTGTATGGAGTTCTGCGAATTCGCCAGGTAGAGGCATAAATTATTCTTGGATTGTTAGGATCCAGGATTAAATCAACAGCACCGGCATCCGCATTAGCGAACAATATACGTTTCCAGCTTTTACCACCATCTTCTGATTTGTAAACTCCGCGTTCCTCGGTAGACTTGAAAAGATCGCCAAGTACAGCAGTATAAACCAAGTCAGGATTTTTTGGATGAATGCGGATGCGGGCAACATGTTTAGAATCTTTAAGGCCTACAAACACCCATGTTTTTCCTGCATCGGTGGATTTGTAAACCCCATTTCCGAAAGAAACATTTCCTCGTACGGTTGACTCACCCTGACCAACATAGATCACATTATTATCCCATTCACTTACGGCAATGGCCCCAATCGAGCTTCCAAAGTAGCCGTCCGAAATATTTTCCCAGCTGTTGCCAGCATCGCTGGTTCGCCATACCCCGCCACCGGTGCCACCAAAATAAAAGAGATTTGGTTTTCCAGGAACCCCGGTTACGGCAGCAGAGCGCCCGCCACGATAGGGGCCAATGCTGCGCCATTCTATGGCATTATAGAGTTGTTCATCATACCCCACAGGGGTCTTGGTCTGAGTTGGTGTCCCTTTTTTCTGGGCATACCCTGAGACAAGTATTAATAAGGGCAATATCAAAATGCAAAGTTTCTTCATATGAGAATGGTTTTTGATTTTATTGCAGCGAGTTTAGCCCTAAAGAGTTAATTATCATTTTGTTTTTTTACCAAAGGCCAAAAGAGGCAAATGATGGAAGGAGTGGGATTTTGATAAAACTCAACTATTTTGACAAAAAATTAGCGCATGACGTCTAACCACTATAAGCAGCTGTTTAGTATCCCGGTTATCGTGGCCGCACTCGGTTATTTTGTTGATATCTACGACCTGTTACTTTTTAGTATTGTTCGTATCCCAAGCCTTCGTTCCATGGGTGTTTCAGAAGGCGATATGTTAAACCAGGGAGAATTTCTGATTCGGGTCCAGATGGCCGGGTTGTTAGTAGGCGGCATTATTTGGGGTATTATGGGGGACAAACGGGGTAGATTGTCGGTATTATTTGGATCTATATTACTTTATTCACTGGCCAATATTGCCAATGGGTTTGCGACCACTGTAAATCAGTATGCACTTTTGCGATTTATTGCCGGTATTGGTTTGGCTGGCGAGTTAGGTGCTGGTATTACATTGGTTTCGGAGTCCCTTCCAACAAAGTTGCGAGGGTATGGTACTACACTTGTTGCAACGGTGGGCCTGATGGGTGCTGTGCTTGCCAATTATGTGGCGAAGGTGTTCGACTGGCAGGTTGCTTATTTTATTGGTGGTGGTTTAGGATTGATTTTACTGGTAGCACGCGTGAGTGTATTTGAGTCAGGAATTTTTCTGAAAGTAAAGGAGCAAAGCGTAGAGCGGGGAAATTTCTTTCAGCTTTTCAATCAGAAAGAGCGCTTCATTAAATTTATTGGATGCATACTAATCGGTTTGCCCATCTGGTATGTGATTGGAATTCTGATCACGTTCTCTCCAGAGTTTGCCAAAGAAATGAACATTAGCGGTGTGATTGCCGGTGACGCGGTTATGTTTAGTTATATTGGTTTGGCTGCTGGTGATATGACAAGTGGAATCATGAGTCAAATCATTCGGTCACGAAGAAAAACTGTTTTTGTTTTCATCTTCCTTACTCTTGCTTTTGTAATTGCCTATCTCTATTGGCCTTTTGAAAGTGCAGCTGGGTTTTATGTGGGTTGCTTTCTATTAGGTTTTGGAGTTGGCTATTGGGCGCTGTTCGTCACTATTGCAGCTGAACAGTTTGGTACCAATCTTCGCTCAACGGTAGCCACAACAGTACCTAACTTTATCAGAGGCACAGTAATTCCATTGACTTTTGCCTTTAGATACATGCGTGAAAGTATTGGAATACTTGAAGGAGCTCTTGTGGTGGGTGTTGTTACCATATTAATCGCCTTTTGGGCCTTACGTCTGATTGATGAGACTTTTGGCAGAGATTTGAATTTTGTTGAGAAGGATTAGTAGATCTACCATTTTTTAGAAGATTTTTGGGTAAGATCGTACGATCGAAGTGCCTACCCTTGTCATTGATGATTGGAATTTTGTTGTTTAATCGAACATCTTACATGACTCAAAACTTGCACGGGCTTGTTTGTAAATTGCTAATCTCAAATAGGTAAAATGAGTTGAGGAAAAAGCTACGGAATGAGGGTCAGAATCAGTTGCTTTATTTTAGTTGCATTCTTTGCAAGTTCATTTCAGGTTCATAGCCAGAACCTAAGTGTAATTGATAGTTTGCGCGCTTCCCTCAATGTAAACACTCAATCAAAGCCAGATCAGTTTGAAACGCTCAATTCAATTGGTTTTGAGTATCGGTATTCTTACCCGGATAGCACAATTTATTATTGTACACAAGCCTATGAATTAGGTAAGGATATTGAATTAACAAAGAACTTGTCAAAGCCTCTTAGCTTTATGGGCCTGGCATATGCCAATAAGGGAAATTATAATAAATCAGCAGAGTATCACGACAAGGCTATACAAGTTGCCATTACTCAACAAGACTCCACTCAATTGGGGTTTGGTTATAATAACCTGGGCCGAATGTTTTTTGATGGGGGTGACCTGGTGCGGGCTTTTGATAATTTTATTCTCTCGAGAGATATTTTTGAAGCTTTGCAGGAAAAATCCGGATTGGCTTATGTTTATCGTAGCCTGGCGAACATCTACAAATCGCAGAATGATTTTGAAAAAGCAATTGAAATGTCTACTCATGCCTATGAACTTCGTAGGCAGTTGGATGACAAGCGAGGTATCGTTTCTTCATTGCTCGAATTAGGATTGATTTATGAGACGAAAGGAGATACAAAGGAAGCTCTAAAGAAGCTACAGATGGCTGATTCGGTAGCGCATTACATTAATGATAAGGTTACCTCAGCCGAGTTAGAGCAGGGTTCCGCTGAGATTTTATTTAACGAAAAGAATTATGAAGAATCTTACGCCAAAGCAACTAAGGTTCTAAAAACAGTATCAGAGATAACGAATCAGAAATTATTTATCAGAGCTTCCCTTATACAGGGAAAATATTTTCTTGAACAGAAAAGGTATTTATCGGCACTTCCTGTTTTTGAAGATATTATTGTCAAAGCCGAACTATCCGGAAATCTTATTTATCAGATAGATGCTATCCGAAGTGCAGCTACTTGCTACCGGGCTTTAGGAAATATTGTTAAGTCAACCGATCTGATGAATAAGTTTGAGATACTTCAGGAGCAGATCAAAAATACTGACCTGCAGAGGCAAATAGAGCGCCTGCAATTTCTCTTACAAATTGAAAAGAAGGAAAAGGAGAATGAATTGTTAAAAGCAGCACAAATCGAGAGTGACTCTTTGATATCTGCTCAGCGATTTCAGAATCGTTTGTTGCTACTTCTGATTATTTCTGTCACTGTCGTTACAGTCATTTTCTGGCACTTCAATCGTAAGCGCAAAGTTGTTAATCAGAAACTTCAAGATCAAAATGATAGGATCTTAAAGCAGCAGGAGGAAATATCTAAAGTGAATGAGAATTTGAGGAAACAAAACTTTCAACTGAATGAGTTGAATAGTGAGAAGAATTCGCTAATGAATATTGTGGCTCATGATCTTAAATCTCCCCTTAACCGAATCTCTGGACTTGCCAGTATTATGGAAATGGAGGGTGGCTTACCCAACAAGCAACAGGAGTATTTGCGTATGATTAAGAATGCAACAAATTCAGGTTCTAATCTTATTATTGACCTTCTTGATGTAAACGCAATTGAGGAAAATACGAGTACACCCATTATATCACCTGTCAATCTGGGTTCTCTGATAGAGGAACGAGTCAGTTCCTATAAAGTGCCTGCAGATATTAAGTCCATTCAACTTGAAATCAATTGCTCCTTTCATGATTCATTCAATTCAGATCTGGATTATCTCAATCGAATAATTGATAACTTACTTTCAAATGCCATCAAGTTTTCTCCCAAAAATTCTACAGTAAAGATAAGTGGTGAAATAATTGGGGAGGTAGCAATTTTGTCCATCAGTGATAATGGTCCAGGGTTTTCGGAGGCGGACAAAGCGTTGCTTTTTCAAAAATTCAGAAAGCTTTCAGCCAGACCAACCGGGGGCGAAAGTTCCAATGGACTAGGACTTGCTATTGTGAAAACGCTTGTAGATCGTTTGGGTGGAAAAATTGATCTGCTTAGCGAAAGGGGTAAGGGTGCTGAGTTTGTTGTTAAAATCCCATCCTCAAAAATCTTAGTAACGGCATAGTTTTTTCTTTTAAGCCATTAAACCTTGTCGGCTATTCTCTGTCCAAGAGGAAATTCAATAATTATGAAAAGAGTGATTTTGATTTTTGCAGTTCTTATTTTATTCGGTTTGGTAGCAAAGGCACAGGATGTAACCTCCAAAGTAAATGAAAGACAGGCGAACCAGCGGAGCAGAATTCATGAAGGACGTATGGATGGAGACCTAACCGGTAAGGAAACGGCATTGCTTAATAAGGAGCAAAAACATGTACGCAGGTCGGAGCGTAGAGCAAAAGCCGATGGCAATGTAACTACCAGAGAGCGTAGGAAACTTGATAGAAAGCAAGATCGCGCTAACCGCCACATTCATAGGGCAAAAAATAATAATACAATGAAGGCAAACTAGATAGGAGGGAGCTCCAATAAGGAGCTTCTCTCCTCATTTATATTTGTGTTAATGCCTGCTCAAGATCTTCTATTAAGTCATCCGCATCTTCAACACCAATGCTTAACCGGATCAGTGAATCGCTGAGACCGTTTTTTATACGCTCTTCTTTAGGAATGCTCGCGTGTGTCATTGAGGCTGGATGATTGATAAGAGACTCAACACCTCCAAGCGATTCAGCCAGGGAGAATAAGTGGACACTTTCCATCAGCTTGGTGGCATTTTCAATATTATCGTTCTTGAGAGTAAATGATAACATACCACCAAAATCCTTCATTTGCTTTTTAGCTATTTCATGGTTGGGATGATCTTGAAATCCGGGCCAATATACTTTTCCAATTTTTGGATGAGCTTTTAAATATTCGGCAATCTTTCGTCCGTTTAAACAATGGCGTTCCATTCTCAGATGCAGTGTTTTGATTCCACGCAGAACTAAAAAAGAATCTTGTGGTCCTGGTACTGCCCCGCACGAGTTGGCAATAAAAGC
>ERZ795061.3572-NODE-3572-length-13478-cov-38.250913_pt1 | contig 13478 bp, 10 predicted proteins | sample MGYA00375145_ERZ795061 | MGnify/ENA primary metagenome ERZ795061 (study PRJEB30190, sample SAMN05720144) | anaerobic digester metagenome | isolation source: active sludge of municipal wastewater-treating anaerobic digesters | place: USA | collected 2014-12-22 ... | reverse complement strand
CGCCTCTCCGCTCACCGCCTGGGCGGCGAGGAGTTCGCGGAACAAGGCCGAGCTCTGCGCCAGCTCCCAGGCGCGGCCGACCGCCTCGATGCGGCCGGCGCGCATCAGGATGACCTCGTCGAAACGATCGAGCAGGTGCAGGCGGTGCACCGAGGACACCAGCGCCGCGTCCGGGAAATGCGCGAACAGGCGCTGGTAGACGCGCGCCTCGGTCTCCGGATCCAGGCTGCTGGTGGGTTCGTCGAGCAGCAGCAGGCTGGTGCCTGCGGCGGCGAGCACGCCGCGGGCGAGCGCGAGGCGCTGGCGCTGCCCGCCGGACCAGTTCGCGCCCCCCTCCACCACCCGCGTGTCCAGCCCCTGCGCCAGGCCCTCGACCACGCGGTCGGCGCAGGCCGCATGCAGCGCGACCTCGATGCGCTCGGGCGTGCGACCGGCACCGAGCAGCAGGTTCTCGGCCAGCGTGCCATCGAACATCTCGGCCTGCTGCGGGATCAGGGTGGCGAGATGGCGCAGACGCGCCGGCATCGCCGCCAGCCCCCCGGCGTCGCTCGGCAAGCCGCCAGCGCTGGGAACGCGCTCGCCGACGACCGCCGCGGTGGCGGCTGCGGGCACCGCCTCGCCGTCGATCGACAGGACACCCGCCGTGGGCGCGTCCAGCCCGGCGAGCAGGCGCAGCAGGGTGGTCTTGCCCGCGCCGCTCGGGCCGACCAGGGCATAGCGGCGGCCGCGCACGAGCGCCAGGCGGTCGAGCTCGAGCGCGCTCGCGCGCCCGTCGCCATGGGCGAAGCACACGCCCTCCAGGCTCAGCGTGCGCCAGCCCGAGGCGGCGATGTCCTCGCCGTCGGCCGGACGCGGCGCCGGCGCGGCGGACAACAGCGGCTCGGCCGCGGCGTAGTCGGCACGCTGGCGCGCGAGCGACTGGAAGTGCGCCGCGATCGCGGTGATCACCCCGCCGGCCTGCTGCGAGTACTCGTACACCATGAAGACCTTGCCGAGCGCGATCGTGCCGGCCGCCGCCGCAGCCCCGCCCGCGGCCGCGCCGAAGCCGAACACACCCGCGGCCTCGGCCGCATACACTCCGACCAGCACGCACCACAGCGCGCTCGCGAGCAGATCCACCGCGCACCACTTGGCCTCGTTGAGCACGATGCTCTTCTTCAGCGGCCCGAACACCGCCGCCAGGCGCTCGCCGATCAGCCGCGCCACGCCCTCGCCGCGGCGCAGCGCGAGCACCGACAGCACGTTGCCGAGCACATCGACCAGGGTCGCGGAGTAGGCGCGCTCGGCGCGGTTCTCCTCCACCGCCACGCGCATCATCACGCGGTCGAAGCGGGTGATGAGCAGGCCGATGAGGCCGTAGCCGACCAGGGCCACCGCACCCACCAGCGGCGAGATCAGCCACAGCGCCACGATCGGCCCCACCAGGCGCACGGTGTTCTGCAGGTAGATGAACTGGCTCTGCGCGAAGTCGTAGAGCGCGTGCGTGCTCTGCTGCATGCGGTGGGTGGTCTCGCCGGAGTGGTGGCGCTCGTGCCAGGCCAGCGGCGCGGCGAGCAGGCGCCCCACGAGCAGCGCCGACAGGCGCTCACGCACCTTGAGCGCGACGTTGCGTTCGAGAATGCGCCCCGGCCCGTGCAGCAGCCAGCTCGCGACGATGGCCGCGAACACCATGCCGAGCCAGCGCCCGGCCTCGCTCATGCCCTCCAGCCCGCCGGACTGGATGTGGTTGATCGCGTTGCCCGCCAGCCAGGGCACGGCGAGCTTGAAGAGCTGAGACGCGAGCAGCAGCAGGAAGGCGTAGAGAAGCAACTGGCGCGCGCCTGCGGCGTGCTCCCACAGCGCGCGGTAGAGCGCGCCGATGCCCACCGGCTGCTCGCCGGCGACCGCAGGCGGCTGCGGCGCGGGCGGGGGTTCGGCCGCGGCCGCGCTGGTTTCGAGGTCGGGCATCGCAGGCTCCGCGTCAGTGGGGTTCCGCCGCTGCGCGCGCGGGATCGGGGTTGGGATCGGATTCGGGATCGAATAGCGGGATCTGCGCCGGCCGCTCGCCGCCCTCGTCCTCGGCGAAGCGCACGCCGACGCCGAGCAGGCGCACCGGCAGCGCCTTGCGCGCATGCGCCTCGTCGAGCAGGCGCAGCCAGGTGGCCTGGTCGGGCGCGCTGGCGATGCACTCGGCGGTGGTGCGGCTGAAGTCGGAAAAGCGCACCTTGACGAAGGCCTTGTGCACCGGCGGGCGATCGCGCGCGCGCTCGAAGCGGCGGAGGAAGTCTTCCAGCAGCGCCAGCAAGCCCGCTCGGCAGGCGGCGAGGTCGTGCAGGTCGGGCGTGTAGGTGGTCTCGACCGAAAGCGACTTGCGCACGCGGTCGGGCTGCACCGGGCGCTCGTCGATGCCGCGGCACAGGCGGTGCAGGCTGGCGCCGAAGCTGCCGAACTCGCGTGTGAGCTCCGCCACGCTCCAGGCGCGCAGGTCGGCGCAGGTGTGCGCGCCCAGGCGGGCGAGCCTGGCCGCGGTGACCTTGCCGACGCCGAAGATCTTCTTCACCGGCAGCGCGGCGACGAAGGCGTCGACGTCCTGCGGGCGCACCACGAACTGGCCGTCGGGCTTGTTCCAGTCGCTCGCCACCTTGGCGATGAACTTGTTGGGGGCGATGCCCGCCGACGCGGTGATGCCGACCTCGGCGCGGATGCGCGCGCGGATCTCCTGCGCCATCAGCGAGGCCGAGCCGCGGCAGCGCTCGACCCCGGTCACGTCGAGGTAGGCCTCGTCGAGCGAGAGCGGCTCCACCAGCGCCGTGTAGTCGTGGTAGATCGCCAGGATGCGGCGCGAGGCCTCGCGGTAGCGCTCGAAGTCGGGCGCCAGCAGGACGAGCTGCGGGCACAGCTGCAGCGCACGCGCGGTGGGCATGGCCGAATGCACGCCGAAGGCGCGCGCCTCGTAGTTGCAGGTTGCGATGACGCCGCGCGTCTCGGCGCGCCCGCCCACCGCGACCGGCCTGCCGCGCAGCGTGGGGTCGTCGCGCATCTCGACCGACGCGTAGAAGCAGTCGCAATCGCAGTGGATGATCTTGCGCATGCGCCCGCGCGCGTGAGGAGTCGGGAGTGAGGCGCCAGGGGCGGACGGACCCGCCGGGGGCAGGCCGAGCGAACGGCGCCCGCGCTCAGAACTCGGCGGCGCGCTTGACGCGGCGCTGGCGCACACCCTCGGCGAGGATGTCGAGCACGTCGATGCTGTCTTCCCAGCCGATGCAGGCGTCGGTGACGCTCTTGCCGTACTCGAGCTCCTTGCCCGGGACGAGGTCCTGGCGGCCTTCCTTGAGGTGCGACTCGACCATCACGCCCATGATGCGGTCGTCACCGGCGGCAAGCTGGGCGGCGACGTTCTTCGCCACCTCGATCTGCAGGCGGTGCTGCTTGCGGCTGTTGCCGTGGGAGAAGTCGACCATGACCTTGTTGCACACTCCGGCCGCGGCGAGCTCGCGGCTGGCGGCCTCGACGCTGTCGGCGTCGAAGTTGGGCTCCTTGCCGCCGCGCAGGATGGCGTGGCAATCCTCGTTGCCGCGGGTCGACACGATCGCCGAGTGCCCGGCCTTGGTCACCGACAGGAAGTGGTGCGGCGCCTGCGCGGCCTTGATCGCGTCGGCGGCGATGCGCAGGTTGCCGTCGGTGCCGTTCTTGAAGCCTACCGGGCAGGACAGGCCGGAGGCGAGCTCGCGGTGCACCTGGCTCTCGGTGGTGCGCGCGCCGATCGCGCCCCAGGCGATCAGGTCGGCGATGTACTGCGGGGTGATCATGTCGAGGAACTCGGTGCCGGCGGGCAGGCCGATCTCGTTCACCTCCCACAGCAGCTTGCGTGCCAGACGCACGCCGTCGTTGATGCGGAAGCTGTTGTCCAGCCCGGGATCGTTGATCAGGCCCTTCCAGCCCACGGTGGTGCGCGGCTTCTCGAAATACACCCGCATCACGATCAGCAGGTCGTCCTTGACGCGCTCGGCCTCGGCCTTGAGCTTGTGCGCATACTCCAGCGCCGCCTTGGCATCGTGGATCGAGCACGGGCCGATCACCACCAGCAGACGATCGTCGGCGCCGTACAGGATGCGATGGATCGCCTGGCGCGCCTCGTAGGCAACCTCGGCCGCCTTCGGCGTGGCAGGGTATTCACGCAGCACGTGCGCGGGCGGCACGAGCTCCTTGATCTCCTGGATGCGGACGTCGTCGATGTGGAGTTTGATGGAGGCGGACATGCGAGGCTCTTTCTCGGATCTTTGCTGGGATGCCTGATTCTAGCGGAAAGGCGAGCATGGCTGGACGCAATGCAGACTATAGGCCGGATGGGATGAACCGATCGGCGCGGCGCGCGTCTGTTCGTACACTGCCGCCCGCCGCGCACCACCGAATCCTCCGTTCCAGACGAGTCCGCAATCATGCTGATCCACAAGCCCGCCGACGTCCCGCCCTCCGAAATCACCCCGCGCAGCCTGTTCGAGCGCCGTCGCAACTTCCTCGCGCGCAGCGGCACCGGGCTGGTGGCGGGCGCGGCGCTGTGGCACGGCCTGCCCGGCGCCGCGCGCGCATCGACCCGGCTGCAGACCGTGCCCTCGGCACTGAGCACGACCGAACCGCTCAGCGAGCGCGACGCGGTCACCGGCTACAACAACTTCTACGAGTTCGGCACCGACAAGGCCGATCCGGCGCGCAACGCCCACAAGATGGAGGTGCGCCCGTGGACGGTGCGTGTCGAGGGCCTGGTCGGCAAGCCGCGCCGCTTCGACATCGACGAGCTGCTGCGCCTGGCACCGCTGGAAGAACGCATCTACCGCCTGCGCTGCGTCGAAGGCTGGTCCATGGTGGTGCCCTGGGTGGGCTTCCCGCTCGCCGCGCTGCTGAAGGAGGTCGAGCCCCTGGGCAGCGCCAAGTACGTCGAGTTCGTCACCCACTACGATCCGAAGATCATGATCCGCGACGTGCTCGACTGGCCCTACACCGAGGGCCTGCGCCTGGACGAGGCCTTGCACCCGCTGACCCTGCTCGCGGTAGGCGTGTACGGCGAGGCGCTGCCCAAGCAGAACGGCGCGCCGCTGCGCCTGGTGGTGCCGTGGAAATACGGCTTCAAGAGCGCCAAGTCGATCGTCACCATCCGCCTGACCGAGAAGGAGCCGGCGACCGCGTGGAACAAGTTCGCGCCGCAGGAGTACGGGTTCTACTCCAACGTGAACCCCGAGGTGCGCCATCCGCGCTGGAGCCAGGCTACCGAGCGCCGCATCGGCGAGCTGCGCAAGCGCCCGACGCAGATGTTCAACGGCTATGCGGAGCAGGTCGCGAGCCTGTACCAGGGCATGGACCTGAAGAAGTTCTACTGAGCACTGCATCCCGCCGACCGCAACGATGAATCTTTCCCTCAGAAGCCCCTCCGCGGGCACGATCGTCGCCTTCAAGGCGATCGTGTTCGCCCTCTGCCTGCTGCCCGCAGTGAACCTTGCGCTCGGCTGGCAGGCGAACGCGCTCGGCGCCAACCCGATCGAGACGATCACGCGCGCGAGCGGGGAATGGACGCTGCGCCTGCTGCTGATCACACTCGCCGTAACGCCGCTGCGCCGCTTCAGCGGCCTGCACTGGCTGCTGCGCCTGCGCCGCATGCTCGGCCTCTTCGCGTTCGCGTACGCGCTCGGGCACTTCGCGATCTATCTGTGGCTGGACCAGTTCTTCGACTGGAACGCGATCGCCCTCGACATCCTCGACCGCCCCTTCATCACCGTGGGCTTCGCCGCCTTCGTGCTGCTCATTCCGCTCGCCGCGACCTCGAACAGCTTCGCGATCCGACGCCTCGGCGGGCGCCGCTGGCAGTCGCTGCACCGCTCTGTCTATGCGATCGCGATCTTCGCCGTGGTGCACTTCTGGTGGCTGGTGAAGGCGGACATCGGGCGTCCGCTGCTCTACGCGAGCATCCTCGCCGTGCTGCTCGGCCTGCGCGGCTGGTGGCGCGAACTCGAACGCCGGCGGCAGCTCTCGGTGCCGCCGCCGGCGAAGCACCTGGAGAAGAAGGTGATCCGGCTGGTGCCGCGGCAGTAGGCGGCACCGCGGCGCCGTCGGGCCCGGCGGCGCCACGCCTCAGCGCGGAGCCAGGCGCCAGAGCGAGGTCGTTTCCGCCGCGCGCGCCGCATGCAGCGGATCGTCCGCATCGGCCGCCTTGCCGTGGCGCGGACGGATGTCCTCGCGTCCGAGGACGCGCAGTCCCGCGGCCTCGATCCAGCCGAGAAGCTCGGCGCGACTGCGCAGGCCGAGGTGTTCGGCGAGGTCCGACAGGATCAGCCAGCCCTCGCCACCTTCCTCCACGTGTTCCGCCAGGCCGGCGAGGAAGCCGCGCAGCATGCGGCTGTCGGGGTCGTAGACCGCGTGCTCGATCGCCGAGCTCGGCTTGGCCGGCACCCAGGGCGGGTTGCACACCACCAGCGGCGCGCGGCCGGGCGGGAAGAGATCGGCCTGGAGCAACTGCACGCGGCCGGCGGCAACCTGAAGGTCGGGCGCAGCGGCGCCCGGGATCGTGCAGGAGGTTGTGCCCGGGGCGCCCTCCTCCGCCGCGGCCCCGGCCAGCAACTCGAGGCGCGCGAGGTTCTGCTGCGCGCAACCCAGCGCACGCGGCGACAGGTCGGTGGCCACCACGCGCGCCACCCCGCGGCGCGCGAGCAGCGCGGCGATGACGCCGGTGCCGGTACCGATGTCGAAGGCGAGCGTGGTCGCGGGCAGCGGCGCGCGCGCGATCAGGTCCAGGTATTCGCCGCGGATCGGCGAATACACGCCGTACCAGGGGTGGATGCGCTCGCCGAGCGCAGGGATGGCGACGCCCTTGCGCCGCCACTCGTGCGCGCCGACGAGGCCGAGCAGCTCGCGCAGCGACATCACGAAGGGTGCCGCAGCGAGGTCCGCATCCGCTGTGCCGGCGACCGCCTCGGCGACGACTTCGGCGACCTCGGGCGCGCGCCGCAGCGGAATGCGCACGCCGGCCTCGAAGGGGATCAGCAGCATGCCCAGGGCGCGCGCGCGCTGCGCCTGCGCCATGCGGTGGAGGTGGAAGGCCTCGGCGGGCGTGGCCGGCGCCTTGCCCGGCTTGACCGCCCTGCCCGGTTTCCGCGCGCGCGCGTCGGCGCGGCGCGCCATCGCCTGCAGCAGCTGGCGGGCGTTGTGGTAGTCGCCGCGCCACAGCAGGGCGCTGCCCTCGCAGGCCAGGCGCCAGGCCGCATCGGCCTTGGTGGTGTCGTCGGCGATCACCACCCGGCGCGGTGGCGCCTGGCCGCTCTCGGAACGCCAGCGCGCACTGCAGCGGCGCACGCTGCCGTCGTCCGCAAGCTCTTCCCAGGTCAGCGTCGCCGCTGCGCTCGAGGTGCTCACGCCTGCTTCGGCCGCATCGCGTGCTTGGGGCGGAAGGCCTTGATCATCGCGTCGTCGGTCTCGACATACGGACCGCCGACGAGGTCGATGCAGTACGGCACTGCGGCGAAGATGCCGACGTGGCGCACGCTGCCGTCGGCGTCGCGCACGCCTTCGAGGGTTTCGCGGATCGACTTGGGCTGGCCGGGCAGGTTGATGATGAGGCACTTGCCGCGGATCACCGCGACCTGGCGCGACAGGATCGCGGTGGGTACGAAGTTCAGGCTGATGCGGCGCATCTCCTCGCCGAAGCCGGGCATCTCCTTGTCACCGATCGCGAGCGTGGCCTCGGGGGTCACGTCGCGCACCGCCGGACCGGTGCCGCCCGTGGTGAGCACGAGGTTGCAGCCGGCCCGGTCGACCAGCTCCACCAGGGTGCGCTCGATCAACGCACGCTCGTCGGGGATCAGCCGGGTCTCGGCGCTCCACGGCGACGTGAGCGCCCTGCCCAGCCAGTCTTTCAGCGCGGGGATGCCCTGGTCTTCGTAGGTGCCCTCGGAGGCGCGGTCGCTGATCGACACGAGGCCGATGCGGATGTGTTCGCTCATGGGTTCGGTCCCTGTTCTGCGGCGTCCTCGTCGGACGGGGTCTCCGCCGCCTCGGCGGCGGCGTCGCGGGCTTCCTGCAGCTCGCGCAGCACGCGGAAGATCTCGCGGAAGGACTTCGGCGGCTTGGCGGCCTCGCGCTCCTTGAGCGCGTTGCGGCGCAGGGTGCGCAGGTATTGCAGGTCGGCCTCGGGCCAGGTCTCGGCGATGGTGCCGATGGTCTGCTCGTCTTCGAGCAGCTGCTCGCGCAGGCGCTCGAGGCGGTGCATCTTCGCCACCTCGGCGGCGGAGTTGCCGGCGAAGATGTCGAGTTGGGCCTGAATGGGCTCGGGGTCGATCTTGCGCATCAGCTTGCCGATGTACTGCAGCTGGCGGCGGCGCGCCTCCATCTTGAAACCCTGGGCGGCGCGGATGGCCTCGTACAGGGTCTCGGGCAGCGGCACCTTCTTGAGGCGCTCGGGCGAGAGCGCGACGAGCTGCTCGCCGAGGTCCTGCAGCGCCTGCATCTCGCGCTTGCGGCTGCTCTTGCTCGGCGGCTCGGGAAAATCGTCCTCGTCCGCGGGGTCGGAATGGTGGTGGCGCATTGCTTGCATGGGGGGCTGGCTCGATCGGGGTAAGATTATAGCCTTTGCACGCACCCGGCCCGCCCATGTCCAGCCAAGGCTTCTCCTTCTCGCAGGCGCATCTCGCCGAGATCGCCACCGACATCCTGAAATACGCCCGCAAGCACGGCGCCTCGTCGTGCGAGACCGACGTCTCCGAGGGCTTCGGCCAGTCGGTCGCGGTGCGCCGCGGCGAGGTCGACACCATCGAGTACAACCGCGACAAGGGGGTGGGCGTCACGGTGTACCTCGGCCAGCAGCGCGGCTACGCGAGCACCTCCGACTTCTCGAAGAAGGCGCTCAAGGCCACGGTGGACGCCGCGCTCTCGATCGCGCGCTTCACCGCGCCCGACCCCTGCGCCGGGCTGGCCGACGCGGCGCTGATGGCGAAGGCGAAGGACATGCCCGAGCTCGACCTCTTCCATCCGTGGAACATCGACGTCGCGCAGGCCATCGAACTCGCCCGCCGCTGCGAGGACGCCGCCTTCGCGGTCAGCCCGAAGATCGGCAACTCGGAGGGCGCCAACACCTCGATCCAGCAGTCGCACTTCGTGTCGGCGAACAGCCACGGCTTCCTCGGCGGCTACGCCACCACCCGCCACGGTCTGTCGTGCTCGGTGATCGCCGGCGAGGGCGACGCCATGCAGCGCGAATACTGGTACGACTCGCGGCGCGACCCTGCCGAGCTGATGGTGGCCGAGGAGGTTGGCCGGCGCGCCGGCGAGCGCGCGCTGGCGCGCCTGGGTGCGAAGAAGATCCGCACCTGCGAGGTGCCGGTGCTGTTCGAGGCGCAGCTCGCGGTGGCGCTCGTCGGCAACTTCGTGCAGGCGGTGAGCGGCGGCTCGCTCTACCGCAAGTCGAGCTTCCTGCTCGACAGCCTCGGCAAGCAGGTGTTCTCGCCGGTGGTGAGCATCGCCGAGCGCCCGCACCTGAAGAAGGCCTTCGGCTCCAGCCCCTTCGACGGCGACGGCGTGGCCACCCGCGACCGCGAGGTGGTCACCGACGGGGTGCTGAACGGCTACTTCCTCTCCGCCTATTCGGCGCGCAAGCTCGGCCTGCAGACCACCGCCAACGCCGGCGGCTCGCACAACCTGATCGTGAAGCCCGGCGAGCAGGACCTCGCCGGACTGATCCGGCAGATGGACCGCGGCCTGCTCGTGACCGAGCTGCTCGGCCACGGCGTGAACTACGTCACGGGCGATTACTCGCGCGGTGCGGCAGGCTTCTGGGTGGAGAAGGGCCGCATCAAGCACGCTGTCGAGGAGATCACCATCGCCGGCAACCTGCGCGACATGTTCCGCAGCATCGTCGCGGTGGGTAACGACGCCCTGCCGCGCGGCGCCAAGCTGTGCGGCTCGGTGCTGATCGAGCGCATGAAGGTCGCCGGGCGCTGAGCCGGTGTCCGGACTTCATCCCGCCAGCGCGGTACCTTTCCGTCCCGTTGCGCGAGCGGCGTCTATAATCGTTCGCTGAATTCGCTGGAATCCACCCCCGAACACAAGGAGAAATCGTGGAACGTCGTTCATTCCTCAAGAAGGCCAGCGTCGGCCTTGCCGCCGGTGCCGCCGCAGGCGTCGCCTCCACCGCGGCCGTCGCCGCCCCCGCCGTCCAGACCGGCCTGCCCGAGATCAAGTGGCGCATGACCTCGAGCTTCCCCAAGAGCATCGACACCCTGTACGGCAGCGCCGAACTGCTCGCCAACCGCCTGCGCGAGATCACCGGCGGCAAGTTCGACATCCGCATCTTCCCGGCCGGCGAGATCGTCCCCGGCCTGCAGGCGCTCGACGCGGTGCAGCAGGGCACGGTCGAGATGTGCCACTCGTGCTCCTACTACTACGTCGGCAAGGACAAGACCTTCGCCTTCGGCACCGCCGTGCCCTTCGGCATGAACGCGCGCCAGATGGACGCCTGGATCATCGGCGGCGGCGGCCAGGAGCTGCTCGACGAGTTCTACGGCAATTACAACGTGTATTCCTTCCTCGGCGGCAACACCGGCGTGCAGATGGGCGGCTGGTACCGCAAGCAGATCAACACCCTGGAGGACATCAAGGGCCTGAAGATCCGCATCGCCGGCATCGCCGGCGAGATCATGTCGCGCATGGGCGCGATCCCGCAGCAGATCGCCGGCTCGGACATCTACCCCTCGCTCGAGAAGGGCACCATCGACGCCGCCGAGTGGGTCGCCCCCTACGACGACGAGAAGCTCGGCTTCTACAAGGTCGCGCCCCACTACTACTCGCCGGGCTGGTGGGAGCCGGGCCCGGTGGTGCACTTCTATGTGAACAAGGCCGAGTGGGACAAGCTGCCCAAGGAATACCAGGCCGCCTTCCGCGCCGCCTCGCGCGAGGCGCACATCCAGATGACCGCGATGTACGACCACAAGAACCCGCAGGCGCTCGCCCGCCTGCTCGCGCAGGGCGTCAAGCTGCAGAACTTCTCCAACGAGATCATGAAGAAGGCCTTCGACATCTCGCGCGAGCTGTACGCCGAGGAGGCTGCGAAGAACCCGGCGTGGGCCAAGATCTACGCCGAGTTCGAGAAGTACCGCAAGTCGCAGAACGCGTGGTTCAGCGTCGCCGAGGCGGGCTTCGACCGCTTCATGCAGTCGGTGCGCTGACGGGCTTCAGGCTTCAGGCGCAAAAAAAGCCGGGCATGCCCGGCTTTTTTCATGGTGCGCGCACTCAGTCGCCCTGCAGTTTCCGCATCAGGTCGGCGTTCGAATCGCCCGCCGCTGCGGCCCCGCCGCCGCCCTGCAGCAGTTGCTCGAGGTCGAGTTCCTGCTGCTGCGCCGGCTTGGCGCCCGCGTCGCCGTAGGACACCAGGCCGGGGAAGGCGATGATGAGGCCGACCATGACGAGCTGGATGATCACGAAGGGCACCGCACCCCAGTAGATCGACGCCGTCTTCACCTTCTCCGACGCCACCGAGCGCAGGAAGAAGAGCGCGAAGCCGAAGGGCGGATGCAGGAAGGAGGTCTGCATGTTCACCGCCAGCAGCACGCCGAACCAGATCAGGTCGATGCCGAGCTTGTCCGCCACCGGCGCGAGCAGGGGCACGATGATGAAGGCGAGCTCGAAGTAGTCGAGGAAGAAGGCGAGCACGAAGACGAGCAGGTTCACCGCGACCAGGAAGCCGGTCTGCCCGCCCGGCAGCGAGGTCATCAGGTGCTCGACCCAGAGGTCGCCGTTGACACCGCGGAAGGTGAGGCCGAACACGCTGGAGCCGATCAGGATGAAGACCACGAAGCACGACAGCTTGGTGGTCGAATCCATCGCCTGCCTGAGCAGCGGCAGCGACAGGCGCCGGCGCGCGAGCGCCATCAGCACCGCGCCGAGGGCCCCCATCGCACCGCCCTCGGTCGGCGTCGCGACGCCGATGAAGATGGTGCCGAGGACGAGGAAGATCAGCCCGAGCGGCGGGATCAGCACGAAGGTCACGCGCTCGGCCATGCGCGACAGCAGGCCGATGCCGAAGATGCGGTTGACCATCGCTGCCACGAACGCGATGCCGATCCCGGCCATCGCCGACACCACCACCACCTCGTCGCGCGGTGCATCGGCGCGATAGATCTGGCTGGCGAAGAGCCAGGCGCCGGCGCCCGCGACCACGGTCAGCAGGGCCAGCGAGCGCAACCCGCTGGCGCCATCGGGCTCGCGCAGCGTCCGCGCCTCGGGCGGCATCGCCGGCGCGAGCGACGGCCGGAAGATCGCCACCACCGCGACATAGACCACATACAGGCCGGTGAGGACCAAGCCCGGGACCAGCGCGCCTTGATACATGTCGCCGACGCTGCGGCCGAGCTGGTCGGCCATCACGATCAGCACCAGCGAGGGCGGGATGATCTGCGCCAGCGTCCCGGAGGCGGCGATCACGCCGGTGGCGAGGCGATGGTCGTAGCCGTAGCGCATCATGATCGGCAGCGAGATCAGACCCATCGAGATCACCGAGGCCGCGACCACGCCGGTGGTCGCCGCGAGCAGCGCGCCGACGAAAATCACCGCGAAGGCGAGGCCGCCGCGGATCGGCCCGAACAACTGACCGATGGTGTCGAGCAGATCCTCGGCCATGCCGCTGCGCTCGAGGATCAGCCCCATGAAGGTGAAGAAAGGCACCGCGAGCAGGGTGTCGTTGGCCATGATGCCGAAGATGCGCTCCGGCAGCGCCTGGAACAGCGCACCGTGGAGCAGGCCGAGCTCGATGCCGACGAGGCCGAACAGGATGCCGTTGGCCGCGAGCGCAAACGCCACCGGAAAGCCGAACAGCAGGAAGAGGATCATGGACGCGAACATCAGCGGCGCCATGTTGGCGACGACGAACTCGGTCATGGCTCCACCCTCCCCTCGCGCTGCGCCTTGATCGCTGCGACCAGGTCCGCGGTCGCTGCGCCGGAGGACTTCTTCTGCAACGGGTCGGGGCCGTGGCCGGCGAGGAAGGCGATGCGCTTGACCAGCTCGGAGAAGGCCTGCAGCACGAGCAGGCCGAGACCGAGCGGCAGCAGCATCTTCACCGGCCAGCGGATCAGGCCGCCGGAGTTCTGCGACATCTCGCCCGAGGCGAGCGAGGTCATCACGATCGGCCACGACAGCCACAGGATCAGCCCGGCCATCGGCAGCAGGAAGAACAGGATGCCGACGATGTCCACGACGTTCTGCCCACGCGGCGACAGCCGGCTGGTGAGGATGTCGATGCGCACGTGCTCGTTGCGCAGGAAGGTGTAGCCCGCGGCGAGCATGAAGATCGCGGCGAACAGGTACCACTGGATCTCGAGCAGGGCGTTGGAACTTGTGTTAAACAGCTTGCGGACGAGCGCGTTGCCGGCGCTGATCACCACGGCGACCAGCACCAGCCACATCACGGCGCGTCCGACCCGTTCGTTGATCCAGTCGATCAAGCGGGATAAGCGCAGCAGAGA
>ERZ795061.3570-NODE-3570-length-13481-cov-7.584314_pt1 | contig 13481 bp, 10 predicted proteins | sample MGYA00375145_ERZ795061 | MGnify/ENA primary metagenome ERZ795061 (study PRJEB30190, sample SAMN05720144) | anaerobic digester metagenome | isolation source: active sludge of municipal wastewater-treating anaerobic digesters | place: USA | collected 2014-12-22 ... | reverse complement strand
GATCGCGACGCACCAGCGCCGCCGCCTCGAGCTTGTCGATGAGGCGCGTGATCCCGGCCGCCTCCTCGATCATGCGCTCGCGGATGGTGAGCGTCGGGAGCCCCTCGTCGCCAGCGCCTCGCAGGATGCGCAGCACGTTGTACTGCGCGAGCGAGAGGTCATGTTCCTCGACCACCTTGGCCACGGGGCGCTTGACCACCGCGGCCGTCCGGAGGAGGGCAAGGAAGACTTCCTCGCGCTTGGACTGGAAGGGGCGCCGCTGTTGCAGCTCTTCCTGGATGGAGAGTCGGCGCTCCGTCATCGTTGGATTGGATGAAATGACCATGGAACGACGGTAGCACCCCGCACGCGGTCGCGTGAGAGAGGAGAACCCCGCACTTGCGTCGGGCGACTGCTGTAGCCGTTTAGCGTACAGGGACAACTCGCATGAGCGGCGCAGCTTTCCACCCACGCGCCGACTGTGCGCGCGCGCACATCGGAGCGTCCCCCCACGCGTTGCACCTGCGCCGCCCTCAGCTCCACGGCGCCGAGTCGAGTGCGAGGATGGTGGCCAGCAGCACGTTCGCGCCGTTGGTGATGTCCTTCGCGTGCGAGAATTCCTTGGGCGAGTGCGAGATTCCCCCGACACTGGGGATAAAGATCATCCCTGACGGACACAGCTTGGCCATGTGCTGCGCATCGTGCCCCGCCCCGCTCGGCAGGTACTTCGTGGTGAGCGACAGCCCGCGTGCCGCGCCCTCGACCGTCTGCTGCACGCGCGGATCGCACAGCGCAGGGGTGGAGTGGTGCAGGTCGGTGTAGGCGAAGGTGGTCCCCGTCGCCTCGCCGATCGCCGCCGCCTCGCGCTTGATGCGCTCGACCAGCATCGCCGCCTTCTTCGCATCGAGGTCGCGCACTTCCAGCGTACACACGACCTTGCCTGGGACGACGTTGGGGGCCCCGGGGAAGGCCTGGATACGCCCCACCGTCCCCACCTGACGTCCGGGGACGCTCGTCACCACGCGGTTGACCATGTCGGTGAAGCGCGCCGCCGCGAGCATGGCATCCTTGCGATCGGCCATCGCCGTCGTCCCCGCATGGTTCTGGAAGCCGGTGATCGTCACCTCGTACTGTGCGATCCCGACGATCCCCTCCACGACGCCGATGTCGAGCTTCTCGCGGTCGAGGTTCCCCCCCTGCTCGATATGAAGCTCGACGTAGGCGGCGAAGTCGCCGGGAGAACGACGCGCACTCGCGAGGCGCGCGACGTCACCGCCCACGAAGGCGATCCCCTCGCGAATCGTCTTGCCACTCTGGGTCTTGAGCGCCAAGTCGCTGTCGTGGACCTCGCCGGTGAGCGCGCGGCTCCCCACCGTCCCCCCTTCCTCGTTCTGGAAGATGACGACGTCGAGCGGGTGCTTCGTGCTGACCCGTTGTTCTCCTAACGACTGCGCCACCTCGATGGCACCCAGCGATCCCACCGGGCCATCGAAGTTCCCCCCCTCGGGGACGGAGTCGATGTGCGAGCCGAAGACGATCGGCTTGCGCGCGGGGTCGGAGCCGGCGCGCCGCCCCCAGATGTTGCCGGCGACGTCGACCGTGACGGTGAGCCCCGCCTCGCGCATGAGGCGCATCGCGTACTCACGTCCCTGTCGGTCGAAATCGGAGTAGGCCACGCGCGAGACGCCCCCGAACGGGTTCTTCCCGAACTCGGAGAGCGCGGCCAGGTGGGCGTTGAGCCGCTCGCCGTTGACCCGCGGCGCCGCGCCCCCGGCCTCGCCCGTCGAGACGCGCGCGCGATCACCGAGGAAAGAAAAGCTCCCGGCGCGCCCAATCGAGAGCGCACCGAGAGCCGAGAGAGAGGTCTTCGTGAAGTCGCGACGCCGCATGCCGGTGGGACCCGTGGAGGAGGTCCCACAGTATGCCGCGGCGAACTCCGATCTACCACTCCACGTAGCCGATGATCTTGTCCTTGATCATGATGGCCCGGTCAGGGACGACCGTCCCGGCGGTCAGGTGGCACCCGTCCACGTAGGCGCGTACGCCGATGACGACCCCGTTGCCGACCTTGGAGCGGAAGACGACGGCCCAATCCTTCACCGTGACGTCGTCGCCAACCTTCGTAACCTCGTGCGGCTCGGCGCCGTCGTCGGGGCCCCCGTGCACCACCACGTGGAAGCCGAACTCGTCACGCGACCCCACCTCCAGGTCGGTGTGCTCCAGGGCGTGGAAGGTGACGCGGTCCTGCAGGCGGGTGAGGACCCCGAAGTGGAAGTGCTCACCCTCGTCGGCGCGGATGGCGACGTTGCGCCCGATCTTCGAAAGGAGCGCGTCGTAGGAGTCGTCCAGCGTCACGGCGCCGATGATGCGGAAACGGTCGTTCTCGGGATGCGACTCGGACTTGCCGCCGAAGGTGGGGAGGTCGGCGTCGTGATTGAAATCCGAGTGCCCCGGATCGCGCCCCACCCCGCGCACCTGATTCGGCGAAGCATGGAAGAGGTCCGTGTAACCAGCCGCGAACGAGGTGTTCACGTGGAGCACGCCGGCCATGAATTCGCGATCGGCGTCGGTCACCTTCACCACCTTTCCGAGCTCCGGGCGGTCGGCTTCGTCCTGCGTCTTGATGAACTTGCCGGGGAGCACCTTGGTCCCGGCGTGAATCACGATCCCCGGGGCGATGCGGGCCAGATGGCCGATGAAGGCATCGGGCTCGATCATCGCGCCGTCGATGTAGGCGTTGAAGCCGATGAAGGCCGGCTTCCCCTTCGACGCGCCGACGGTCGCTGGCCCAACGATGGTCGCGCCGTGGGCGACGATGACGCGATCACCCAGCATCACAAGCTTGCCAGAGATGACGACGTTGTCCTGCAGGTCGGTCTCGTCCCCGATGGCGATGGGTCCCTGTGAACCGTCGAGCGAGACGAACGGCGCGATGTACGAGCGGCAACCGATCATGACCCGCTCGGGCGACTCGACGCGCGCCGTCGGGTCAATGAAGGAGGCGAAGCCGGGGCCGGCGGTCTCGGGAACGACGGGGATGCCCCGTGTCACCGCATGGAGCGAGTTGCAGGACGACGAGGCGGCCGCCGCGGCGTGTGCATCGCCGTGTCCGTCGCCCTTTGCCGCGACGGGCGCCGCGTGGGCGGGCTTGGCCGGTTCGGCAGCCACGCTCCCATGCGACTCCTTCTGCTTGGGCGGAGCTTTCTCCTCGTGGTGCTGGGCCGCGAGGATCCGGGGAGCTACGGAGAGGAGAGCGAAAACAGCGGCGTGTCGCAGAAGTGGGCGCATGGTCGTTGCCGAGGGAGGACGGGCTGCGGCGTAGTCCTCCACGAGTCTCGGTCTCTTCGGTCCCGCTTCTTTAGCGTAGCACTGCTGAAATCCTGTCGGGAAAAGGGGTGTTCAGGCGCCGGAGGCGTGCTCTTGGGGCGTTGGCCACCTGAACCCCGCGTGTCCCCGCCCTCAGGCCTGCCCCTGGATCGCGCTGCTGGCTCGCCCCTGAGTCCGCCCCCTAGCCGGCCCCCCGGCGGGCCCTCCAACAGGCCCTTCAGCAGGCCCTTCAGCAGGCCCCCCAGCTCGCCTTTGGCTCCCGGCTAGCTCGCCCGTCCGTTCGCCTCCCGTTCCGCCCACTCTCGCCGGATCACCGCGGAGGTGCGGCGCGATCCGTCGGCGCTCCACCCTGGGGGGCCGAAGACGTAGCCCAGCCGCTCGCGCCAGCTGCGGGCGCGGGTGACGTCGCGGGCGATCGCGACCCATTCGTGGAAGGCGATCCGGAGCGGGTTGAAGGTCGCGAGGTTGCTGGTGATGCCGTAGCGGCACGGCTCGGCGTCATCCTCGAGGACCAGCGTCCCGAACAGGCGATCCCAGATGATGAGAATCCCCGCGTAGTTGCGATCGAGGTAGCGGGCGTTGGAGGCGTGGTGCACGCGATGGTGCGACGGCGTGTTGAAGACGAACTCGAACCACGCCGGCAGGCGGCGCACCGCCTCGGTGTGGATCCAGAACTGGTAGACGAGGGAGACCCCTTTCTGGAAGGCGATGAGCCCCGGGGGGAAGCCGACGAGGGCGAGCGGGAGCCAGAGGACCCAGACAAAGGCCAGATTGCCGGTCCAGCTCTGGCGCAGCGCGGTGGAGAGGTTGAGGTGCTGCGAGGAGTGGTGGTTGACGTGGGCCGCCCACCAGATGCGGTGCTCGTGCGACCAGCGGTGGAACCAGTAGTAGCAGAAGTCTTCGGCCAGGAGCACGGCGACGAAGACCCACCAGGCCTTGGGGAGGTCGATGAGGCGGTACTGGTACGTCCAGGTGGTGGCGGCGTAGACGATGCCGCCGTAGGCGATGCCGATGCCGAAGTTGCCGAGCCCCATGAGGAGGGAGGCGGCGGTGTCCCGCAACTCGTAGTTGGTCGGGAGGGCGCGCCGGCTCCACCACAGCTCCACGAGGATGAGGAGCATGAAGCAGGGGATGGCGTACGGAACCGGGTCGGGGAGGGCGGCGGCGAGGGAGTCGAGCATACCGCGGGAAGGGGATGGTACGGAGCGGACGGGAATGATGACGCGCGTGCGGTGAGCGGGCGAGAGATTGGTTTTCGGGGGGGGCCCCCCGTCATCAGACGGTCAGCGCGCCGCCGGCGCCCCCGACGCCGCGGCAGCCCCCGTCGCCCGCAACAACGACGCGGGATCCACCGAGATGCGCCCGTAGCGCGCAATCCAGTGCAGGTGCGGCCCGGTCACCCGACCGGTCGCCCCCACCAGGCCGATCACCGCGCCCTGCGCCACCGTATCCCCCTCAGCCACGCGGTGCTGGCTCAGGTGCAGGTACGCGGTGACGAGCCCCTCGCCATGGTCGATGTACACGACGTTGCCGCCCAGATAGAAGCGGTCGACCAGGCGCACGACGCCACGATTGGCGGCGCGGATCGGGGCGCCGACCGCGCCCGCATAGTCGGTCCCCATGTGGCGCGAGGTGACCGTTCCGTTGAACTCGCGCCCACGCCCAAAGGTGCTGGTGACGCGGCTGTCGCGCGGCGCGCGAAAGGGGGTGCTCCACAGGCGCGGTGTATCGTGCGATGCGCGCGAGATGGCGGCGGCGCGCGCGGCCTCGCGCTCGAGTCGCGCGGCGAGGGCGGAGTCGGGCTTGGCCGAGAATTGCGGGGCGACACGCAGCTTCTCCAGCGGGTACGATGCGCTCGCCAGCGCGACGGTGAGGGTGGTCGAGTCGCCGGTGGCCGGGCACACGACGCGCAGGCCTAACGATGCCCCGGCGTCGATGGGGACCGCCGCGAGGGCGCGCCAGCCACCGGCCGAATCGGCACGGAAGTGCAGCGGCTCTCCCGCCACGGAGGCCCTCGGCGAGGCGTCGGCGGTGTACCCCGCCAGCTGCACAAGCACGAGGGTGCCCGGGCGGGGACGCGCCGGCGTGAAGGTGGCGCGCATCGAGGCGTCGCAGGCGCTGGAGCCCTGGGCCCCCGCCGCTTCGCTCAGGGCCGACAGGAGCAACACGCTGGCCGCCACCAGACGTTGCAGGCGCGGGCGCCAGGTCGCCCACTCGCTGGCCGGCAACCGAAGCTCGAGTTGCGGGCAGCCCAGGTCGTGCAGGTGCAAGCGCGCGCGGACGGAGGGCGCGTCCGGTGCCGTGCGATCGACCGACGTCCCGTGCGAGGCCTGGGCATCGAACATGTCAGGCGTGACCCGGGTGGTCTGGTCGGACACCGACTCCTCGATGCGCGCGAGATCGCCGGCGTGCAGGAGTCGTGACGTGAGCGTGTCGCCATGGGCGAAGACGACGGCGACCGACTCGTCCGGAGGGGCACAGGCGAGGGCGCCTCGGCCGTCGACCGAGGGGGTAATGAGCGACGGACGCCACTCGGGATGCTCGACCGCGAGGATCGCGCGCGCCTCGTCGGCGTCGTGCACCATGGCGTCGCGCACGCCGCCCCACGCCCACGCAGCGAGGAGGAGCACGACCACGGCAATGAGCGGAACGATGAAGATCATGCGCGCCAGGCGACCGGAGACGCAGGGAAGCTACATGTCGCCCGGTCGCGGTCCAGCGAAACAGATCACAGCGTTGGCGCGTGAAGCGCCTGATGCCCGCCGCGTATCCGTGGAGCGCGTTGAATTATGCGCGCCCTCCCCGGCCCCGCGGCAAGCAACCGCGCGCGCCCTATGAGATGTCGCGCGCAATCACGAGGATGCGCCCGGGTCCGTGTCGAGCGGCGCTGCTATCGCGCACGCTCTCTCCGTTCGCCGGGATCACGCGAATCGCGCTGTCGCGCAGGCGCAGGAGTCGAATCCCCATCTTCATCCCCGAGGGCTCGGCGAACGACTCGGCGAAGGGCGCGACGGCGCCATTCGGCAGGGAATCGCCCTGGCGCACGCGAAGGTCCACTCGCTCGATGAGATCGAACCGCTGCGACCCACCGCCGCGGTGCCCGACGTCGACGCGCGGCAGGAGGGCGAGTGCGCAGAGGCTCGCCAGCAGCATCGCCCCATGCGCCACGCGCCCCCCGAGCCCGTCGCGCTCCGGTACCGGCGCGGTGAGGCGTCGCACGCGTTCCACGAGCGGCGACCCGTCGGCGCCGGCCACGAAGGCGGCGGTCGAACGCGAGTCGGTCGTGAGCCAGCCGGCAACGCGCGCCAGCGCCTGCGCCAGGGTGATGGGCTGCCGCGTCAGGCGCACCGCCCACGCGTCGGCCGCGAATTCGGCCGACAGTTGCATCTGGCGGCGAGCGACCCGGTTGAGCGGCTGGAACCAGGCGAGACGCTCGATCCACAGGGCCACGCGCAGCCAGCGCGTGTCGCGGCGGACCAGGTGTGCCAGCTCGTGCGCCAACACCACCTCCTGTTCGGCGAGTGTCAACTCGTGCAGCGCGCGGCTGGGAAGGACGATCTCGTCGCTGGAAATGGCGGCCGGCGCCTGCAGCGCATCACTGGTGGCGAGATAGACCCGCCGACGGATGCCCGCGCGCGAGACGAGGTGGCGCAGCGCCCCCGCCGCGAGCGAGTCGGTGGCGGCGCGACGTGAGTCCAGCGTGAGGCGCAACCGGCGGCGGGCGACGGCGAGGTGCGCGAGGAGCGCGAGCGCCACCACCCCCCACAACCCAACGGCGATTGTGGCGCGCGAGATGGTGAAGACCATCATCTGGAACGACCCCGGCGTCGCGGGCGCCCAGGCCGGCGACGCAACGGCGGGGCCGACCTGGGTCAGCGTGAGCGAACGCGCGCCAGAAGCCACCATCGGCGCGGCCGCATCAGTCGAGCGCCGCGTCACCTGCACGGCCGCCACGGTCCCCTTCCCCATACCCGCCAGTTGCAATGCGCCCCCCACCGAGGGACGCGGCGAGGCCACCTGCACGCCGGCCGTCACGAACCCCGCGACCATCGCCGCGCTCCAAATGGCGTGCTGCGCGGTCGGCGACCACCGCAGGCGCCGCCGCGAGACCAGCCACCACGCCGCCAGGAGAAGCACGGAGCTGTGCACGGCGTACGTGAGCAGCCACGCGCCCACCGCATTCGACCCGCGCCCCACCATCCCGGCCAGCGGGAGGAGCCAGCTAATGTCCATTGGCCGACACCCGTTCTTCGGCCGCCGCGATCAGGCGCTTCACCTCGTCGAGGTCGCCGGGCTGGATGTCGCGCTCCGCGATGAGGTGCGAAATGAGCGCCGCAGGACGCCCGTCGAACAGCATCGATGTCAGTTCGCCGACCATCGATTTCCGCACGTCGGGCTCGGTCACCAGGGCCTCGTAGCGAAACTGCCGCCCGACCATCTGGTGGCGCACGACACCACGCTTCTCGAGCCGGGTGAGCAGGGTCGCCACGGTCGTCTGCGCGAGCGAGCGCTCGGGGAGGAGCCCCTCCTGCACTTCGAGAACCGTCGACGCCCCTTTCGTCCACAGGATGCGAACGATCGCGAGCTGGAGGTCGGTGAGGGTGACGGAGTCGCGCATCGTTTTTTCCAGGATCACGGGAAGAATCAACCGCCGCCGGCACCCCAGTGAACGCTGGGGCCCACGGCCGGGTGCAAGACGAGATGGGACCCCTGGCGTGCCGAACTCGCATCGCCGGGGGCTTCCTGGGATCTGACACCTGTGGTGGGAGTTGCGTTTACATGGTGGGACGAGCCGTGCGAGATGCGATGTCGTGTGCTCGCCATACGCGAGGGCGAGGGTTAGCCTTGCCCACCGCTTCCGCGCGGTTGCTCGTTCCCAGCGTGCTCTAGTGCAGTCTCCCCGTCGCCGGCGTTCGCTGGAGCGGGCTCCCCATCTTCTGATCGCCCCCGTGGCCGCCCCATCGACGCCCGCGTCATCCAGCCTCCCCGCCGCCCTCCCAACCGGACACCCCTGGCGCTGGGTGCCGTCGCTCTACTTCGCGCAGGGGCTGCCATACGTCGTCGTCATGACCGTCTCGGTCGTGATGTACAAGCGGCTGGGGATCTCCAACTCCGACATCGCGCTCTACACGAGCTGGCTCTACCTCCCGTGGGTCATCAAGCCGCTGTGGAGCCCAGTCGTCGAACTGTACGGGACCAAGCGCTCGTGGACGCTGGCGACCCAGTTTGGCGTCTCGGCGGCCCTGGTCGCGGTCGCCCTCGCGCTCGGGTCGCCGAGCTTCTTCACCGTCACGCTCGCCCTCCTCTGGGCGATGGCCCTCACCTCGGCCACGCACGACATCGCCTGTGACGGCTTCTATATGCTGGGTCTTCCGGCGCACGAGGCGGCGGCGTTCGTCGGGGTGCGGAGCACGTCGTACCGCCTGGCGATGATCACCGGCCAGGGGGCGTTCGTGGTGCTGGCCGGCGAACTCGAGAAGCTCTCCCCCGGCGAGCCCCGGCGCGCGTGGACGATCACCTTCGCGGCGCTGGCTGCCCTGATGGCCGCGCTGGCGGCGTACCATCGCTTCGCCCTCCCGCGCCCGGCGATCGACCGGCCGGCGGGCGACGTCGCGCGTGCGCAGGTTGCAGCTGCCGACGCCACGACGGGCACGGCCGAGCCGGCGCCGTCGTTCTTCTCGGTCTTTGCGTCGTTCTTCCAGCGCCCGCGCATCGTGGCGACCCTCGCCTTCCTGATGCTCTTTCGCTTCGCCGAGGCGCAGCTGGTGAAGCTGGTGACCCCCTTCCTGCTCGATGCGCGCGCCGACGGCGGACTGGGGCTCACCACGAGCGAGGTGGGGGTCGCCTACGGCACCGTAGGGGTGCTCGCCCTCACCGGCGGCGGATTGTTTGGGGGGTGGCTCGCCTCACGCTACGGACTCAGGCGACTGCTCTGGGTCTTCGTGATCGCCATCCACCTCCCCGACGCGATCTTCGTCTGGCTGGCCTACACCCAGCCATCCAACCTCACCCTCATCTCGGCGGCGGTGGCGGTCGAACAGTTCGGCTACGGCTTCGGCTTCACCGCCTACATCCTCTTCATGATGATGGTCGCACGCGGGGCGCAGCAGACGGCGCACTACGCCATCTGCACCGGCTTCATGGCGCTCGGCATGATGCTCCCCGGGATGTTTGCCGGCGCGTTGCAGGAGAAGCTGGGCTATCCGCACTTCTTCCTGTGGGTGCTGCTCTCGACCGTCCCGGGGTTCATCGTCGCGGCGCTCGTCCGAATCGATGGGGACTTCGGGAAGAAGGCCGCGAAGGAGGGCGAAGCTGGGCGTCGGGCCACCAACTAAGGACGGCCGGCGGCGCGCTTCCTCGCCTCCTCGAGCAGCCCTTGTCGCTGGGTGGAGTCCACCAGTCGGCCGTTGAGCACCACGGCGTGCACCTTCTCCGTGTTGGCGATGTCGCGCAACGGATTGGCGTCAAGGATGACGAGGTCGGCCAGCTGGCCCGCGGCCACGGCGCCTAACGAATCGGTGGCGGCGAGATACCGCGCGGGATTGCGCGTCGCCGACTGCAGCGCCTCGAGCGGGGTGAAGCCGAGGCTCACGAGGTTGCGCAATTCCTCGTGCAGCGAGAAGCCGGGGAAGATGTACGGATTCGAGAGGTCGGTCCCGGCCAGGAACGACACCCCCGCTTCATGCAGCAGCGTCACGATCTTCCGCTGCTGGGCGTAGACCTCCTTGCGCAGCGCCCAGTCCTGCGCGGTGAGCATCTTGAAGCGGAAGTCGTTCTTCGGGTTCCACGTGGCCGAGAAGAAGCGCGGGACGTACGCCATGCGCGCATCGGCGGCCAGCGTGCTGTCGTCCAGGTAGGCGACCGAGCGCAGCACGGTGAGCGTGGGGACCATCCAGGTCCCGTTCTGTTTGACGCGCTGGGCCAGGGCGCGACACCGCGCCGGGTCGTACGTGTCCACCACGCGACGCGCCTGCGCGCGCGAGACGATGCCGGCCGAGTCCCACGCCTTGGCGCTCGCCACCGCGGCCGCGTAGTCGGCGCGCATCGCGTCCTCGTCGCGCGAGCAGGCGTTGGCGAGCATCTGCAGGTGCTCGATGCTCTTCATGCCAAGGTCGGAGGCTTCGCCCACCGACACGAGCGAGGGCACGTGGCCGGCGAAGGGGAGGCCGCGCGCCTTGGCCTGCTCCGCGGCGGCCCGGAACTCGTCAGGCGTGAGGCGCGAGTAGACCTTGATGAATGCCGCGCCGCCAGCCGCAAGCGAGTCGACCATGCGTCGCGCCTCGGCGGCGTCCTTCACGCCGGTCGAGCCGGGCCAGATGGCAGGGGCGCCGTCGAGGATGTGACCGCTCCCCACGATGCGAGGCGCGACCAGGTCGCCACGCGCCGTCTGGGCGCGCGCCGAATCGAACCACGCGACGCGCCCCCACATGTCGCGCACGCCGGTGACCCCGTTGGCGGCCAGGACGGGGAGGAAGAGGCGATCGATTCCGGGACCGGTGGCGTGCACGTGCATGTCCCACAGCCCGGGAATCACGAACTTGCCCGTGGCGTCGAGCACGCGCGCGCCGGCGGGGATGCGCGCCCGGCTGTCGGGCGAGATGCTCGCAATCTTGTTGCCGCTGACGATGATGGTGTGCCCGCTCGTCAGGCGCCCGGTGGCCACGTCGACGATGGTGGCGTGGGTGATCGCCACCGTGGACGGCGTGGTGCTCGTGCCCTGCGCACGCAGCGGGGCCGCCGCACTACCGAGGGCGAGCGCGACCGCCGATGCGTGCCGGACGCAGCGAGTGAAATGCAAGGAGGGGAAAGCGCGCATGAGGGGAGCTGCGAGTCAGGAGTGATGGTGCACGCGAGAGGCCCTACGCCCCGCTGTCTTCTCCCGGCACGTAGCCGAGAACGAGTGTCTCGCCCGGTGGGAGCGCCTTCCAGCGTGCGCTGTAGCCCAGCACCCGCTCGCGAATTCTATCGAGCTCACGTTGCGTGAGGGGAAGGGCCGGCGCCGCCGGGTGCGCGGCCGCATAGGCGACCAGCTGCTCGTTGACGTCACGCAGCGTCATCGGGTGGCCCGTGGCCCGTTCGAGATCGAACATTCCGACGAGGAATTCGGCCGGATCCATGTCGGCCGGGAGTCGACCGCGTGGCCAGGGAGTGCCGAAGTCCTCGAAGTTCCACCCCTCGCACACCAGGCCGTAGAAGCCGCGCTTGTGACGCAGCGTGTTCTCGACCGCGTAGTGCGTGAGGTCGTGGATGGGGAAGAAGGGATTCGGGTTGCGCATCACGGTGAACGTCCCGTCGTCGCGGTGCAGCGCGAACGAGGCCACGCGGCCGTCGCTTCCCTTCTTGAGGCGGAGTTGGAGTGAGGCGGGCATGACGACGGCGGGGCGCGAGAGGCGTTGAGCGGGAGAACCGGCGTGGTGCCGCCGATGACGCGGCCGATCCGGACGCATAGTATTGCCGCATCCCTCACCGCGCTCAACACATGCTGCACGGCTCGACTCGCCCAGTCGTTCGTCCGACGACGGTTGCACTCCTCCTCCTGGCCACCGCGGCCTGCGCGGGCACCCCGCGCCCGCCGGCGCGCCCGGCTCCCCAGCCGGCGGTGGCGCGGATCGCGACGCTCATCCCGGCGCCGGTGCGCGGCGAGGCGATCGCCGCCGATTCGTTCATCGTCACCGACAGCACGCCGCTCGTGATCACCGCCGACGCCCCGGAGGGGGCCGATCAGGTCGCGCGATCGCTCGCCGCGTTGCTCGCGCCTCCGCAGGTGGTGCGCAGGATCTCGCGGCTGCCGGCGGGCGCAAACGTGCCGGCCGGTGCCCTGGTCGTGCGCGGGGTGCGGGGCGGGGCGCAAGGCGGGGCACAGGGCGCGGTGAGCGGCGAAGGCTACGTGCTGCGCGCCGATCGCGCGGGGGTCTCGCTCGAGGCGGCGAGTGCGGCGGGGCTGTTCAACGCCGTGCAGACGTTGCGTCAGCTCCTCCCGGTGGACGTGGAGCATCGGGGCGCGGTGAAGCGCATCCTGGTGGTCCCGGGCGTGGAGGTGCACGACCAGCCGCGGTACGCCTGGCGTGGGGCGATGCTCGACGTGGCGCGCCACTTCCTCCCGATCGACGGGGTCAAGCGCTACCTCGATGCGATGGCCTTGTACAAGCTCAACGTGCTGCACTTGCACCTGTCGGACGACCAGGGGTGGCGGCTGGAGATCTCGGCGTGGCCGGCGCTCACCCGCGTCGGGGGGAGCACGCAGGTAGGCGGTGGTGGCGGCGGCTACTACACGCAGGCGCAGTACGCCGACCTCGTCGCCTACGCCGCCGAGCGCTTCATCACCATCGTCCCGGAGTTCGACATGCCGGGACACACGAATGCGGCGCTGGCCTCGATTCCCGAACTCAACTGCAACGACACCGCACCGCCGCTGTACACCGGGACCAAGGTGGGCTTCAGCGCCCTCTGCGCGTCGCGCGAAGGGGTGTACCGCTTCATCGATGACGTGGTGCGCGAAGTGAGCGCCATCACGCCGGGCCCCTACTTCCATCTCGGGGGCGATGAGGTGGAGAAGCTCACGCACGACGAGTACCTGCGCTTCGTGGAGCGCGTGGAAGGAATCGTGCGCGCCCACGGCAAGCGTGCGATGGGGTGGGGCGAGATCGCCGCGGCCAAGCTCGACGCGAGCACCATCGTGCATCACTGGCGCCCCGCGCGCACCAGGGCGAGCGATTCGTCGCACGTCCACGCCGCACGCGGCGGGCAGGTGGTGCTCTCCCCGGCCCACCGCACGTACTTCGACATGAAGTACGACAGCAGCAATGTGCTGGGCTACACCTGGGCCGCGGTCATCCCGTTGCGCGCTGCGTACGACTGGAACCCGGAGACGCTGCTGGCCGGCGTGAGCGGGCGCGCGATCCTCGGCGTGGAAGGGCCACTCTGGTCAGAAACGATCGAACGACCGAGCGAATTCGAGTGGCTGGGCTTCCCGCGGTTGGTGGCGCTGGCCGAAGTGGGGTGGACGCCTCAGGAGGGGCGCGCGTGGGAGTCGTTTCGCGTGCGGCTGGCGGCGCATGGGAGACGGCTGTCGGCGGTGGGAGTGAACTTCCATCGCACGCCGGAAGTGGACTGGCGGAACTGAGCCGGGAGACAGGAGACGGGAGTGCGCGCGGCGTTGCCGCGCGCGAAGCTCC
>ERZ795061.3566-NODE-3566-length-13487-cov-5.122767_pt1 | contig 13487 bp, 10 predicted proteins | sample MGYA00375145_ERZ795061 | MGnify/ENA primary metagenome ERZ795061 (study PRJEB30190, sample SAMN05720144) | anaerobic digester metagenome | isolation source: active sludge of municipal wastewater-treating anaerobic digesters | place: USA | collected 2014-12-22 ... | reverse complement strand
AATCCTTGCATGAATATGTGATACATGCGGAATGATTTCCCGGATAATTTCTTCCTGGTCTTGCAGCATACTTTCTGACACAGTGCAAAAATGTGAGAAGTCACCCACCAGTTCCATATCCGGAAATATTTTGAGATAAGGAATTAAAGATGCTGCATGAAATGAAAATCTGCCACGGTGCGTTTCATGCAGGATTCTTACACCTGTTTTGCTGCTGATATTCATAGCCGCTTCTATTATCCTGCAGTTATCATCAAAAGAAAAAAAATCTTTGCCGGTGTGTGCGTTGATGAAGTGAGGTTTGTATTCGGTGAGTCTTATTAGCTGCTTTTCAAATTCCAAAATATAATCCTTGAAAGGCCCCGGCTGGTAGGGGGCAATATGCTGAATGATAAATGTAAAAGTTTCGTCTGCATCAATGGCGTCCTCCACTTCAGCAATAAACTCCGTTACAAATTCAATTTCATTATTCAGAAAAACTTCCACACCATTATAGTATGCAGCTTTGACCCTGTCAAAAAAAGCAGTTACTCCTAATTGTTCGCAGCCCCAGAAAGGACAGCAGTAGTTTATTTGCAAAGCATCAGTTTTGATAGATGATGGGATTAATTGGCGAGTTAATCACCTCACCCACTTTAGCACCCGGGCACCAGGTGTTCCAGTCGTTAATTTGATTTTTATTGTCAGGATTTTTCAGCACCATATCCTTGTCCATGTAAATTACCGTCATCACTTTCCGCATCTGGTCAGTTGTGTTGGCGCCTGCCCGGTGAAATATCCATCCACTATGAAAACTCACTTCACCCAAATCAAATACTTCGATTACATGCTTGAAATCTGTAACCCTTAATTTTTGCTGAATGGCTGCTTCGCTTTCATCACTTATTTCCAAATCACGGCCTTCCACTATTTGATGGCTGCCTGCACTAAATTCCAAAGGCCCCAATTCCAATGGTGTTTCCTGCAAAGGTATCCATGCCGTAACTGTTTTATCTGTTTCGAGCGGCCAGTAATATTGGTCAGCATGCCAGGGTGTGATGCCGCCACCGCCTTCTTTAAACAATGCCTGGTCGTGGTAAATTCTTACTCCTTCCACTTCCATTAAATCACTTGCAATTTTTGCCAATCGTTTGCTGAAAACAAATTCTTTCACCACTTCATCTTCTCTCCATAAATTAAATAACTGGAGAAAGGCTTTGCCATAAGTGCTTCTTTGTTCCAGTGGCGTACTTTCGGTGTTCATTATTTCCACTCTTTTGCTGATGGCATCATTAAAAAAAGAAATTGAGGCCTCATCAAACACCTGTTTCAGTTTGATGTAACGGTTTTGCTGGTAAAATGCTATCTGTTCAGTGGTTAGTTGGTAAGGCTTTTCAAGTAATGCCAATACTGCTGAAGGAATCGTTGACATAAATTTAATTTGACTATAAAAATATCCTGAGGTGCTGAAGATGAATGACACTGCATGAGCCAGTTATTACACTATATTGACAGAAAAATGTATTTTTAAAATATAAATAGAGTAAATAGTGGTATATGAAACCATTGCTGGAAGATATTAATGCAAAAAGAGGGAAGCACTCCTTTATGGCCTACAATATCAATCCGCCAAGATTTGATTTTTTCTGGCATTACCACCCCGAGTATGAACTTACACTGATACTGAAAGGAAGGGGCAGAAGATTAGTGGGTGACAGCCATGAAAGTTTTGAGAGCGGCGACCTGGTACTGATTGGCCCCGGGCTTCCGCACACATGGGTAAGCGACGGCAGCCACAATGGAAAACGGGCTGCTGTGGTAATACAGTTTTCTGCAAATTTTATTGAGCGGTTTACTGAACTGGGTGAACTGATTGCAATTAATAAGTTGCTGGCGCAGTCAATTCAGGGCATTTCATTCAAAGGGAAAAAAACCGCATCAATAATTGAGCACATAAAATTACTTCCTGAAAAAAGTGGCGTTGAAAGAATTACCAACCTGCTCTACATCCTACAGGAGCTAGCCAAACTGAAACATACGTCACTGGCTTCAGAGTATTATCAGCCGTTGAAAGGAAAGGGAAATGAAAACCGAATCAACAAAGTTTGCCTGTATGTACAAAAACAGTCAACTGAACCATTGACCATTCATAAAGCTGCCGCACTGATTCATCTGTCACCCGGCGCCTTCTGCAAGTTTTTTAAACGCATTACCGGCAAAACATTTTCTGATTATGTGAACGAGGTACGCATTGCCAATGTGTGCAATCAACTGATGGCAACAGATAAACAGGTCGCAGAAATTGCTTACAGCAATGGCTTTGAAACACTCACTTATTTTAACCGGGTTTTTTTAAGGAAAAAAAAGATGCGACCGGGAAGTTATCGAAAGATGTTTAAGCTTTGAGTAGAGAAGACCCATCTGGTTTAAAAGAAGTAAAAGCCTTGCTGTTTAAAAAACAACAAAGAACAGATTGACAAAAAAAGTTGATGTGAGTTTTAGGGATAGTCTTTTTTCAGGTATTAAAAATGTGAATTGTCTGTTATTGAGTAAGGGCAAAAGTGTTTCTTCAGTTGGGTGGGTTTGGGCTGCTGAGTAAAGATATATTGCTGAAGTGATTGTTAATGATGATAGATATTCGTCAGCCGGGGTGGGTGGGCTGTGCGTTGGCATTTTTAGCTCTTTGCAAGGTTGGCTTTGTGTCGGGGTTTTGTGTGCCTTGCAATGTGCTAAAAATAGCGTGGGGTCGGGTCGGCAAAGTCATGGATGTTTAAATGTTTGTAGGATGTCGTTTAGGGTGACGTACAACGGTCTAGGGCTTGCTGCTGTGCTGGAATTTTATAATTTCCAGCCCGGCGCTGCTGCTGATTGAAAAACCGATGATGAAGATAACAACAAAAGCTAATAGAATTCCGTCGGCTGGATATGGGCTGATAGCGAAATGAAGTTGAGAATATATTCGCTTGCCAGGATAGCAGCAAACTCCCTGTTGTATGTTCGCCCTTCGTCTTGGTAACTTTAATTAAATGTTTGTATCCACCATGACAGGTTGTTTCCCGGTAGCGTAGGAAAAAGCAGGCTCCCTTGCAAAAGCAAATTTGTATTAACCATTTACCACTTCCACGCAACCCTTACAGTATACCAGTTAAACTTATAACCCGTACCTGTATTGCTGGCCACACTACTAGTTTGGTATTTCAGTGAGGTTTCTAAATGTTTGAGTCGTACGCCTAGTTCTGATTGCAAACGAAATGCTGGTTCTAATGTATTGGTTTCTATTTTTTGCATACCGGCTGCGCCCTGTAGTTGTAAATAAAATTTACTCAGCATAGGTAAAGCTGTACTGTAATCAGCAAATGTTTCAGCGTTCAGGTAACAGTTAGGAGAGAAATAATTCTTGATACTGCTGTTTGTAAAATGCAATGCAGAAAAATTGATACCGCCTTTCAGCGTGGGCTCTGTACGGAATAAATGATATAAAGAACCAAAGAACTGGTAACGCTGGTTTTTGTCATTGAGAAAACCCATACTGCCCTGGCTGTAAATTCCTGTTTTACCGCTCAGCATAATATGCGTGATAAAACCAGCATTATTGCTGCGAATATTATTTCCCAGCAGCGCAGCGGTATAGTTTAATATATCCGAACTATAAAAAACAGCAAACATCCTGCGGTCATTGGGTTGGTACTTTACGGTTTGCTGCCCGGTAATTCCCGTAAAACGTTCACCACTGAAGGGCTGTATCAGTTGCAGGTGCACATCCGTTTCGCCGCTCCATGCACGGCTCCATTTTTCATCAATACGCAGATGGCCAAACTGCGCCGTTGTTTTTTCATTTACAGCCGATGTATAAACAGAACGGCCTGCACTGACACGAAAACGATAGGCACGGTTCTCATTTTGCTGCCACCAAACACTGTTTTCGAGGCGTACATTCTGTGCTACATCTTTAAAATATACAAATTCAGTTCCGGCATTCTGTTGCCGGGTTGCTTTTAGTTTTTGTTCGAAAGCTTTGTATTCATTGGCTGTAAATAAACCTTTGGCTGTTTGCATTGTGGCGGCTGACTGACCAAATTGTTTTTTACCCAATAACACTTCGGCATATTCCAGTACATAATATTTTTCAGGAAAAGCCTTTACCAGGCTGTCATAATATTTTAGGCCTTCATTATAATTGCCGCTGGTGGTATAGAGCCGTGCTTTTAATACCAGTCGCTGTGCAGGTGTAAGCAAACTGTCCTGTATGTGTAAAAAAGCAGCTGCTTCTTGTGTTTTGATGTTCCAAAGCATCGCATTGAAATAATTTACAATCGCATTGCCGTTCGTTTTATTCCCGGCCCAAGCTTTTCGGGCAAAGTTCAACGCGTTACCAGGCTGATGGTTCATAAACAATGCGTAGGATAGATTGATCTGTGTAATGGTCGTTTCAAAATTCAGGGGCAGCAATGTTTTGTACGTTTCTGCTGCATCGCTGTACAATTTGCTTTGAAGTTGCAAATCACCTTTGAATAAAAGTATGCCCGCATCTTTCGGGTTGTGAGCAAGAATAGAATCTAGCTGTGCAGTGGCGGCAGTATAATCCTCGTCTGTACGAAACTGAACGGCCTGCCGGATAAATTGTTCTCTTTTTTCTGCATTTAAAGGAGTTGCTTCATTCACCTGTGCAGGCAGGCTGCACACAGTGTGTAAGAAAAAAATACTTAAAAATAATTTCAGCAGGTTCATTTTTTTATTTTAAAAGTTTAATTCGACGGGAGTAATGCGGTATTTATAAATTTATCAAGGCAGGTTGTGTGCACCCATTTTGCTACCGCTGAATTTTGGCGGTAGATAAATACCAACTGTTTGCCTGCCTGCTGCAAAACGTAATTGGTATGAATTATTTCATTGATGCCAGATAGATCAGCGTTCACTACATCTCTTGTATCGAAATAGATAATCTCGAACTCTGTCTGTACCAGTTCATCAATTGACTGGCGTAAGGTTCCAATCTCTTTACTAGTTAGTTGCTGTATATTACGGAAGCGGATATTTAGACGCTGCTTGCCCGGAGTTTTGAAAAAATCAATAACGAAATTCATAACGATAATTTTTTAATGAGGTAATTTTTGAAAATTAAAGAGGTAAGAACCCAGCTATAACAGATGCTGCCCATTCCGGCCATAAACACACCCCAGAAAGTATTGTATTGCGGCCAGCCGGCCAGCCGGATACCCAGCAGGAGTGAAGCGGTGAAAGCTAATGAAGGCCAATACCATTTATTTTTCTTTTCACTTACGGTTGTTTTCATTTGCGGCAAACCAATAAGCGTATAACCTACCACTAATAAACCCATGACACTGAACAGGAGCTGCAGCAAGAAATAAGCGGGTATTGAATAACTGCCGAAGCTGACTTTAAGTGCCAGTATCGTAAACAGTTTCACAAACATTCCATCATAATGGGTTATGCCATCCCACAGAATATGCGAAGCGATCCCTATTAATAAAGAATAGGCCACTGTCCATTTGTTTTTCAGCGCATAAACGTTCCAGTCAAAGTCTAGCACAACGGTAACACGGTTTCGTATTGATTCGGGTAAATTAATTACCAGTGCATTTCTCAGCAGGTTGTGAAAAATAAAACAAAAGAACAAAGCCAGCGGCAAATCGAACAAAAAGATGCCATGCCAGCGATGACCGATATTTTCCACTTCACGCAATTGAAAAAAGAATTCAAAATCAGGCACTATGCTCCCAGCAATCAAAGCGGTGCTGCAGAACCGCTTTGATTTCTTCAGCGGGAGAATGATGGCCGGATGTGCAAAAGTGAATGGCATGATTATTTGTATTTTTTATTAAAACACTTTGTCAGCAAAAATTTGTTTCTCGCCCATGCTTGCGATAATGGAAGCCACTTCTTTTATATTGGCATTTGATTTCAGCAGGTAATCGAACGAACCATTCTTCATAGCACATACCGCCACGCTCAAATCTTCGTGGGCTGTGCAGAATACTACACCAATGCCAGGATAGTAACTTTTAACTTCTTGCAGCACTTCCAGCCCGTTCATATCTTCCATTTGGTAATCAAGGAAAACAAGACTGGGGTTTAGGTGAAGATGTTCAAGGCAATCTTTACCATTACTGAAGGTTTCAATATCGCTGTAACCAAGTTCAGTGAGGATCTCGGTTAAAATGGCCGTCCAAAACGGGTCATCATCTACGATGAAGGTTTTTTTGATGTTTTGCTTTTTCATTTTTACTTGTTTGGCATGGATAATACTATATATATGCCAAACTGAAAAATGTTGTACGTCAATGAGTTATGCACTAATTTTTTCGTAGCATCCTCTAAATTCAAGAAGAAATTCCAAAATTGAGACTGGTAAAATTTGAGCAGAACAGGGGGGCAGGATCAGCCTCAATTTATAGAAATGAGGCACCTGCATAACAGACTAAAGCTTCCAGGAGAAATGGGCACTGAATGAATAAGGCACTTGAAAATTTGAAGTGTCTTTGCTCTTAAGGACTAACTATCTTCCAAAATCATCCTGCAGTCGTACAATATCATCTTCGTCGGATGGATGAGCCGCATTGGTATGTTGCCAAATCTCGGCTACTACGCCCCAGCCATCTAGTCCAATCAACCGATGCCTTTGCCCCTGCTTCAGCTTTATCTTGTCGCCCATTTTCAGGATATGCTTTTCAGTTTCTTCATCAGAATGACTGGTTGCAACAGCTGCCTCGCCATCAATACAACGCCATATTTCTGCCCGACGGTGATGATATTGCCAACTCAGGCGCTTGCCGGGCGCTACCATTAAAATTTTAGGGCTTAGTTTTTCTGAAATTTTCAATGCTTCAAAATCCTCTTCCGGAAAAAAATGCATTGCAAATTGTGCTGCCTGTCTTTCATCAATTACATAAAACCCGCCCCATGGCCTGGATCTGTCTTCTGTAATAATCGTCAGACCAAGCTCGGTTAGGAAGGTCGCAGCTTTTTCAAATGTTTGTTCTTTCGTCATGGTAATTATGTTTTAAAAGGAAAAATTCTGCTTCAGTTTCGAAACAGTTTTATTAATGATTTCTTCTGTTAGTTGAATATTATATGCCAGATCTTCCGTGATAGTGTGCTGTTTACCTGCCTTCTCAATGCTGCGGATAACTTGCCTGAGGCTATCGATTTTTAAATTGTCGATGCTGGGTTTCAGTTTATGAGCCACAGTCGACATTAATTCTAACTCCCGAGAGGTGAAAGCATCCTTTATCTGTTGCACCATCATTGGAGATTGATCACAAAACAGCCTCACCATCTTTTCAATAAAGGCAGTATTGCCTCTGCTGATCTCCTGCAGTCCGGAGAGGTCATACAACGCATTGTCATCAGGTATTGAAGCTGCTGTCGTTACCGGCATGGATGGTAGTTTGCCATGCAGGCACTGTGCAATTGTAAGGATAAACGCTTCCTCTTTAAATGGCTTTGCGATGTAGTCATTCATTCCGGCAGCAAGGCACTTTTCATTTTCCCCTTTTATAGCATTGGCAGTGAGTGCTATAACCGGGGTAGTGTCGCCGCTATCCCTGATGATTTTTACGGCTTCATACCCGTTCAATACCGGCATCTGCAGGTCCATCAATACCAGGTCAGCTTTGTGTTGAGCCAATACCCTAACTGCCTCTTCACCATTAACTGCTTCCAGTATGGCGGCTCCATAATTTTCCAGGATGGTAGATGCCACCAACCTGTTCATATCATTGTCATCTGTGATGAGGATGGTTTTACCTTTTAAGAAATCACCAGCTAATTTTTTGTTGACTACGTCAGGCAGATCTGCCTGTTTGCCTTTTTTAAAAGTTATTTCGAAAGACACCCTGGTGCCACTGCCTTTTTTACTCTGCACCCTGATGCTACCACCCATTAACTCTACCAGCTCTTTGCAAATACTCATGCCCAACCCGGTGCCGCCATACAGGCGGGAAACAGCATCATACTCCTGGCTGAATTTATCAAAGAGTTTATCTATAAAATCTTCATCCATGCCGATGCCTGTATCTGTTACGCAGGCACGAACCGTTTGGGCACTCTCCGTCTCACCCAGCACTTCGCAGGTAATGTCAACGAAGCCTTTGTCAGTAAATTTGATGGCGTTGCTCATCAGGTTCATCAATACCTGGTTTAACCTGTAAGGGTCGCCGATCAACACAGGCGAAAGGCGATTATCACAAAATGAATTGGTAAGTTGTAAACTTTTCTCTTCTGCCTTGTGCAGGAGCACCTGCATCGCCTGCCCAACTACCTTCCTTGGTTCAAATCCAATTTGCTCCACACCCAGTTTACCTGCTTCAATTTTTGAAAGATCCAGTATGTCATTAATGATCACCAACAGGTTATCTGCTGCATGGTTGATAGCAGTGAGGTAAAAGTTCTGCTGGTCATTGAGCGGCGTTTTCGCCAACTGGTTACCCATCCCCATGATAGCGTTCATAGGAGTGCGGATCTCGTGACTCATATTTGCGAGGAAAGCTTCTTTTGCTTTCGCCAGTTGTTCTGCCTGCTCCCTGGATCGAATTAACTCCTGCTCTAGTTTTTTCTGGCTTGTAATGTCAAGGCAAATGACAATAAAACCCAAGTGTTTACCCGTTGAAGACAACTTGGGCGCAGAACTTACAAACCACCAGCCGGGTTCATCATTGATAGTAGTTTGCACCTCGTAGGCCTCGCTGATTCCCCGCTCCCTGTTTTTCATTTTGTTCTTTACTTCCACTACGCTTTCGGTACTTAGAAAGCGGGAAAAATCGTAGCCGATCGCTTCCTCCTCCCTCAGTCCCGTCATGCTGAGCAGGGTCTGGTTTGCGAAGTTGATCCTTCGTTCGGTATCCATCTCCATCAGCCCCAGGTTCATGTTGGCGATAATGCCGCGATATTTTTCTTCGTTGATGCGCAGAGCTTCTTCGAATTTTTTTCTCTCCGTAATGTCGATGCCGTAGCCGATAACGAGTGTCACATGGCCTTCCTTATCTACCACCGGGAACCACCTGCGCAACACATACTCTTCTTCACCCGCAGCATTTATATTTTTTTCTTCCCACTCACTGGACTTCTTCGAGGCAACAACATTATTAAAAGATATTCTTCTGCCTTCGGCCAGGCTGCGTGGTTTATTTCTGTATTCGCAATAGTCTTCATCCCGCTTTCCAATGATCCATTTGCGCAGTGCTTCATCTTTGATGCCTCTGGGATTTACAAAAAGATATTCATGATCCGGGTTAAATACAGCAATATCTGCCGGCATGTTATTAAGGATATCTTCATAAAATTGTCTTTGTTTTTCCAGCATCACTTCTGCCATCTTTCGCTGCGTAATGTCCGTGTGTGTGCCGGTGATCCGCAGCGCTTTGCCGTTTCTGTCTTTTTCAATCACCACCCCACGGTCCAGTACCCATTTGATGCTGCCATCCTGGTGCAGGATCCTGTATTCCAGGTTATGCGAATCCGCTATGCCTTCCCTGTATTTTTTCTGGTTATCTATCAGTAGAGGCCGATCCTCTTTAACAATGCTGTTCCACCAGAGCTGCTGGTTGTCTGCCAGCGCATCTGTTACATAGCCCAAAAACTTGTGCTCAGATTTTGAGAATTTGATCTTGCCCGTTCGCAGATCCTGTTCCCATACATTATCACCAATATTTTCCAATGCCTGTCTGAAACGACTTTCAGATTCTTTTTCTTTCGTAATATCTTCTTCTAACGCAAAGAAACCTGTCAGTTCACCTTTTTCATTTTTAATGGGTTGACCTTGTACCCGGAGCCAATACTTTTCACCTGCTCTTGAATAATTAATTATTTCTGTACTGAAAGATTCCCCATTATTAATTTGTTTACGCAGGTATTCTATACTTTTATCATCAGTTTCGGGACCTTGTAAAAGATGCCCGCGATTTTTACCTATCGCTTCATCAAGACTATATCCGGTCATTTGAGTAAAGCTTCTATTTACCCATGTAATTTTTCCTTCCTTATCGGTAATAACCACTGCATTTATATTGTCTTCTGCTATCTGCGAAAGGATTTTTAATTTTTCCTCGCTGGCTTTTTCTTCCGTAACATCCTGTATAATTCCAAAAAACTCCGTTACTTTTCCATCATCATCTTTTATAGGTTGACTTACCGAGCGGCCCCAGAACCAACTTCTGTCTTTACGGTAATAAATTATTTCGGTACTGAAGCCTTCCCCGTTAAAAAAAGCTTCAAGAAGTTTATAAAGTGTTACTTCATCACTTAACGGGCCTTTACATAATTCTACAGGTGATTTGCCGATGATCTCATCAAGGGAATAACCGGTTAATTTACAAAAACCTTCGTTTGCCCAGGTAATTAATCCATCAGGTGTAGTAAATAATACACCGTGTTCATTCGCACTGGCAACCAACGATAATCTTTCCTGCTCTTTTCGATATTTTTTTTGTTGGGTTATATCTCTTCCATAGATATTGATGTATCCTTCATCTTTCATCGTTACGCATACGAAGGAATAATCTTTATTGCCGGACCTGGCTTCAATTATCCACCGGGGAAATGACTTATCTATTCTTTCTACCAGCAGAATAAAAAATTCATCATTACGATACGTTTTTTTTTCAAATTCAAAAAAATCCAGTTTTGCCGCTGCAGGATTATTTCTGATAACGTCCCCGGAAAAATTTATACGAATCAGCGGGTCCGGGTTCTGGGTAGGAAACAATGCAATATCATGATTTTCCTTGTTTGCTTTTTTCAGATCATTTTTCTGTTTATTGATTGTAGCAATAAGTTGCTTGAGATCCTCATTAGTGATTTCCTGCGACTTCATTACATGCAACAGATCGATCAGCGGATCGTGGCGGGCAAAATCATCTATTACCAGGTTGTTTTCTGTTACCTGTTCCATGGAACCGAACCAGGGAGAACCAACAAATAATATCTCATCTGTATCCTCCAGGTATTCAAACTGCCCACGTAGCAGGATTTTTTTTGCATCTTCTGATTCTAAAACGACCAATTGATTTTGTAATACCAACAGGTCATTAAAACTATTAATGGGAGTGTACGGTCTGGGAATAGAAAAATAATTTGCAAACGACTGCCCCTTTTTTAAATCACAGAGTTTGCTTATTGACTTCCCCAGCGCAATAACTTTTTGCTCCCTGTTTATTAAAATATAAAAGGGGAACAGCCGGTTAAACTGTGATTCGTTAAATAAAAAGGGATGGTTCATTTATTACCAGCTTACTTTAAATATTTCGTGTGAGTCGCCCTCGTCACGGGTTTGTATCAGTTCTATATCTGCTTCCACATTGTACATTTTAGCCAAACCACTCAATAACCCCCTTACAAACTCCTGTAGTCCCTCCCGCTTTGAATGATAATGCACATGTATAGAATTTTCTTCAATATCACTTACTTTAAATTCCGGTGGAGTGAGCTTGGGGTACATCAGCATGATTCGATTGTGGAATAATGGCAGATTTACTAAAAACTCTTTCAGGCTATTACCGCCTGCTGCCATTAAGCCACCATACTTTTCTTTCCCTGTTCTTAACACCCACCATTCACCAAATGCATTTAGAACATACCCGACAGAGATACCCAAAACTTCAGAAGCCGCACTTGCCAGTTTATAAGTTATATCATCATCATAGGGTTCGTTGCTGAGAAAAAAATCTACATCCACACCGCTTTTCTCCTTTACTGCTTCCCATTCGTCTTCACCAAATTTTTCAGTAACAAGGTCCTGTATTGCTTTATTTACTATTCCGTACATGATTTAGTCTTAATTGTTGATGAATTAGCTTTCGTAAAAAGATGTAATCGTCATTGTTTGATTGTGTAATTGGCAACTGCCGCCTTCATTAAAAGGTGAAATCTCACCATAAGAATAAAAGCCAGCAAGTATTGTTTTAGTATCAAATGATTTGCTCACGGCCTTCACTTCCTCATCTGTTCTTGCGCCCAGGATAAGCTTTCGTCCTACACAACTTACTAATAAAGAGAAGCCTGGCTTGGTGTTTTCATCCATCATTGTATGGTGAGCAGCCTCTGATGCAGCCATCGTTAACTTATCAAAGTTTGCCTTCATAAAACGTACTTTAGAGCCCACAGGTATATCGCCAGCAAAAGTCATACTCTTATCTTCTTCATTAATTGAAAGAATTGTTCTGACTACTGGCTTTTTGGCCCCGGGAATGGTTACTGATAACGGGAATAATAATGCGGAACTGGGAAGGTTTTTTGCCTGTTCACCTAGATATTTTTTATAGAGCTCTAAGGCATTCTGTTCTTCCAGTTCCACCAGTACATTGCCGGATGAATTGGTGACTGTTTTTTCCAAACCAAAAATATCCCATCCCCCTTGTGAGCCATGTGTTACTTTCAGCTTGCTGCCATAAAATCCGATTGCAATCATTTCTCCCTGTTCAGGCTGTTTATTCAAACCCACTAACGTCGAATCAAAGTTGGCGCCATCACCAGCCAAACCACCGGTTATCAATACCTTCCTGTCAATTTGTGTCGTTAACCCTTTTACCAGTTCACTTCCATTAACAAGACTTCCGTCAGATATGATCAGCACGTATACGAGATCTTCAGGTGCTATTTTTTTTGCCAGCCCGATAGCAGCAGCGTAACTGCTTTGATAATCTTTAATATTAACAGATGACGTTCTGATATTTGTATGGTCAAATTGTATGGCAGTTACAATTAATGAATTATCGAAAACTTCGTCCTGATAAATTTCACCGGCCGTGGTGCAAAGGGCAATTTGTGCCGCAGGAAATTTTGCTTGTATAATTTTATATATCCCTTCCTTTTGCAAAACAGATTTTGCACCAAAACCTAAAACCAGGTTTATTGTTGTTTCATCAACAGGTTTACCAACCGAATGGCTAACCAAATTGTTATCTATTAAACGATAGAGCGATGTTTGCATAGAATTTAAATGCTTTAATTAAAGTGTTGATTCACTTAAACAAACATTTTTCCAAAAAACAACAGGATCTCAACTTTTTGATAATCAACTACTTTCCAAACTTTCAAATCCCTGGGTCTTCCAGATTTTGGACAGTTTTTCCTCTTGCTGGAATTAGGGTATCGTGAGCTCTCCTTCCTGAATCATTTTGTAAATGGTGCTTTTGCCTATATCCAACCCCTTTGCAGTTGCCACCACATCATTATTATTTCGTTTCAAATAGTGTTTAATAATGTCGATGGTATGATGTCTTAAAGTTTTATCCTCCGGGATAAACAGGTCATCCCGTTTGGTTGATGTAAATGTGATATCATCTGGTTTTATTTCATTGTCTTCACACATTACAACAGATAAATCGATCACTGCTTTCAGTTCCCGCACATTGCCGGGGAAGTGATATTTTAATAATTTTTCTTTTGCCTCTTTGGTGAATTGTATGGTGCCAAGTTTATTTTCTTTGGCAAACGCATCTGCAAAAAGATCGGAAGAGCGTCGTGTAGGGAAAGAGTGTTCTCTTCCGTGT
>ERZ795061.3555-NODE-3555-length-13501-cov-5.487431_pt1 | contig 13501 bp, 10 predicted proteins | sample MGYA00375145_ERZ795061 | MGnify/ENA primary metagenome ERZ795061 (study PRJEB30190, sample SAMN05720144) | anaerobic digester metagenome | isolation source: active sludge of municipal wastewater-treating anaerobic digesters | place: USA | collected 2014-12-22 ... | reverse complement strand
GAGATGGAAGAGAGTGACTGGAGTTCAGACGTGTGCTCTTCCGATCTACCATGCTAATATTTTCAGTTTAAGAGAACTTCCCCAAAATAAGCAGTGCCCCGAAGAATATCAGCAGGCTCACCGAGGTCAGTGCAAAGATAAACTGCACATTGTGGCTCATCCGGAAGCGGGCCATGAATGACTCGATACCGCCGGTGATGATGGCTGCTCCGGCCTGGATGGCGAAAAACATCGGAATGGCATACTGGTAAGGGAAGATACCAATGAAGAGGTTGACAATCATGGCCCCGTAGACCGCGAACTTCAGCATTCCGGCACTGAGGATCAGTCCCAGGTCAAAGCCGCTGTAATCAAGGATCATCACCTCGTGGACCATGGTCAACTCAAGGTGGGTCTTCGGGTCGTCAAAGGGCATCCGGCTGTTTTCGATCATCATGAGCATTCCAATCACAAAGGCCGCCAGCACTGCCAGTGCATAGCTGATGGGTGAGCCGAGGTGGAAGGCGGCAAAGATCTCATGAAAGGAAGTATAGCCGGTAAGGAGGGCCAGGGAGCCGATCAGCACGAAAAAAGCCGGCTCCGCAAACATGGAGTAGAGGGCTTCCCGGCTGGCGCCCATTCCCTCGAAACTGCTCCCGGTATCCAGGGCGCCGATGATGTTAAAAAACTTGCCCAAAGCCAGCACATAGGCAAAGAAAATGAAGTCGCCACTGAAACTGATGAGGCCTTTGCTTTGTCCAAACGGCACCACCAACATGGCCATAACCACCGAGGAAAAATAAACGGAGGGAGCCAGGCGGAAAATGAAGCTGGTTGTGTCGCTGTAAATACTCTCCTTCCGGAAGAGGCGCATGACGTCCTTCAACGGCTGGAAGATGCCGGGCCCTTTCCTTCCAGAGAAGATGCTCTTTGTGCGGTTGATGATCCCCGTGAAGAAAAGCGCAGCTATAACGATCAGTAAAAAACTCAGCATACTCAGAGGTTTTTGAGGAAATCAAATAACCAGACCAGTTGCTCCCAGATCACCGGGATGAAGATCAGGGCAATGATGAACAGAATGCCATACAGAAGGTAAGATTGGAGCCTCCCGTTCTGGAAGAAGAGGAAGCGACTCATGAAGGATTGCAATGCTGTGACAGGTTTATCGATCAGCCATTTCTCCACCTTGTCGTAAGCATGCGATTCGTAAGCCCCGCCGGTGGGGAAGATACCGCTCACCTCCTTCCTGTGCTGACGGATCAGGAGTGCGGGTGCGGCCAGTTTGCGGTAGCTCCTGACGAAAGAGCTGGCCGTGTATTGGAGCTTCGGGGATGAGCCCGTGTAACCGCAACCCCATGTTGGGAGGGCGGATGGCGGATTGCGGATGGCGGACGATTCGATTGCGGATTTGTTATTTTTTATGGCTACCCTCCGGATTGCAAAGACTACCAGTGTCACCAGCACCACTCCCCATACCGCAAACGATACGGAACGGAGGACGCCGGAGAGTTCGGAAAGTGCAGTTGATGGGATAAGAGTGGTGTCTCCCGTGAAAAGAGTGACCGGTTCCATGAGCATCCGGATGAAGAGTTGTGGGAACAGGCCGATGCCGGCGATGAGGATACCGGTGAAGTAGAGCGGCAGGAGCTGTCCGAAGGAAGGTTCCTTGATCTCATGGTCAGGTTCTTTCCGGGGAGAGCCCAGGAAGACGATTCCAAAGGCTTTGGTGAAACAGAGCAGGGCCAGTCCGCCGATGAGTACCAGTCCGAGGATCATCAGCAGGGCGATGATGGCGGGGACAAGCGGGGCAGTGAGTATCCAGTTGTATAAGCCGGAATAGATAATGAATTCCGAGATGAAGCCGTTGAAGGGCGGAATCCCGCAAATGGCAATGGCTGCAACGAGGAAAAGGGCGGCAGTTTGCGGCATCTTTTTGATCAGTCCGCCGAGATGTTCCACATCAAGTGTATGTGTCGCCTTGTAAACGATGCCGGCAGCGAAGAAGAGCAGCGATTTGAAAAGCGCATGGTTCAGGGTGTGGAGAAGAGCGCCCGCAAAGCCGAGGGAGGCGATCAGCGGGTTGTCCATACCCAGACCGATACATCCGATTCCCATCCCCAGTCCGATGATGCCGATGTTCTCCACAGAATGATAAGCCAACAGTTTTTTAAGGTTGTGCTGCACGATGGCCTGCATCACCCCGAACAAGCCTGATACCAGCGAGATGGCCAGCAACAGGTAACCAACAACCGTGTAGTCTACCGGCAAGATCAGCAACATCCTCAAGATACCGAATATGCCGATTTTGATCATCACCCCCGACATGATCCCCGAAATGTGGGCCGGGGCAGCAGGATGGGCGTAGGGCAGCCAGGTGTGGAAGGGTACAAAACCGGCTTTAATTCCGAAACCGATGATGAAAAACAATAGTATGATGAAAACAATTGAGTTGTCAGGGCTGTTGTTTAAATCTCCCAACTGTTCCAATTGTCCCAGGGAAGCAAAATCGTAACTTCCCGTCTGAACCGCCGCCCATATGAATCCTGTCATCAGGAATAGCACCGACACATGTGACTGGACAAGGAAGTTAATGCCGGCTTTTATGGTTTCCGCTTTACGATGTTCGTATATGACGACCATAAATGCCGAGAGGGTCATGATTTCCCAGGCGATGAGAAAGACCAGGCTGTTCTGGATGACGGAGAGGGCAATGAGGGAAGCGTAAAGGAGAAGAAAAGAGAGATAATGCACGACCTCCCCCGGTCCCCCCAAAGGAGGGGAGTTGGTTCCCTCCCCATTGGGGTAGGTCAGGGAGGGGTCAGATGTGCAGGAACGGGCTTGTAGGTAGTACACTCCATACATCCCCCCGGTCAGGAACACGAGGTTGATAATAAGGATAAACCAAGCTGACAGCGCGTCAAGGCGCAAGGGAATTTCGCCGGTTACCATGTTGCCGGGAAAGATCCATTCGACAGGAGATCCTGACAGCGCCTGCCATGCCGGCACACCTGACATGCCTGCCAGCAAGAGAACTGCAGCGAAGAACACACCCGATTTGCCCTTCCCCTTCAGAAAGGAAATCAAAACCATTCCGGCCAGAAGGGCCACTAAAAAAGCTGTAACCAGGTTCATGGAAAAGTCATTTCACACGTTTATTTGTTAATCATTGCATTGATCTTCAGTTCCTTTACACAGACAGGCATGTGAGGATTCTTCATGCCCATGAAATTGGCCCCGCGTTGCTCCGCCGAACTTCGTTTCGCATGTATGAATAATCATATCCTTTGGTGTACCATGCTACAAACTCGTTCCAGCTGAATGCAGTGGCAAAGTAAAACCAATTTCCCGGGTATAAAGAGGAAATGGTGATCCTGTTAAGGCAAAGTTAAGAAAATAGCATGACGCACCATCCGCGAAAATCCCGTTCATTGGGTGATCCTGACGGTCGTCCGCCGGTTTTTGCTGCGGCCTTCCCCGGTATCGTTCGAAGCTACCGGCTGTTCCTGCCCATACCCCCTTGAGGAGATCCTCCCCTCCCCGATTCCCCGTTCCAGAAGGTAATGCCTGACCGATTCGGCCCGTCTTTCCGAAAGCCCAAGGTTGAATTCCGCACTTCCCGTGTTGTCGGTATGGCCGCCGATCTCCACCTTGAGTGCCGGATTCTTCCGGAGAAAGTCCAGGAGAAGCTGCAACTCGGGTTCGGAACCAGGCAGCAACCTGTATTCGTTGGTGGCGAAAAAGATGTTGTAGAGGTCGACGGATTTCCCGGGGAGGGCCGGCTCGAGGGCGATTTTCCTTTCGAGAGGTACCGAAAACGAAGAAGGTTCCTCAAAACGGAACACCTCGGAATAAAAGAGATATCCCGGTTTGCTGACCGAAAAGCGCAATTCCTTTTCGGGGGGAAGGGTAACCAGGAACACCCCCTCTTCACCCGGGTGTAGGTTGATGGACGTAAAACTTCCGCCACCCGATTCCGAAACGACCACTTCGGCGGAGACCGGCATGCCGGTCACGGCATTGACCACCCTTCCCCGGAGGTAAGTGACGGGATCAGGACGGATCCGGGAATCGGTCTTAAAGCTGTAAAGGTCCATATTTCCCCCTCTTACCAGGTTGGTGGAGAAAAAGGCAGTTTCTCCGGTCCGGTCAATGATCAATCCCTGTTCATTGCCGGGGGAATTCAGCGGGTATCCCAGGTTGAGGGGAGCAGAGAAGAGGCCGCTGGGAGACCGTTGTGAGCGAAAGAGGTCATATCCTCCGAATCCCGGCCACCCGTCGGAGGCGAAGAAGAGATCCCTCCCGTTGGGATGGATAAAGGGGGAAATCTCATCCCCGGGGGTATTGACGGAATCGCCCGCATTGAGGGGCTCACTCCACAGAGGCAGGCCGTGGCTGTCCCACCCCAGGAGGGTAGCCATCCAGAGATCCTTCTTCCCTTTCCCTCCCGGCCGCGTTGAAGAGAAATAAAGCACGTCCCCGAAAGCCGAAAAGGAAGGCTGCCCCTCCCACCCTCCGGTGTTGATGACAGGCCCTGCATTCACCGGAGGAGCCCACTTTCCCTCTTTGCGTTTCGATAGCCAGATGTCACAGCTCCCCAATCCTTCCGGGTGATTGCAGAGGGTAAAAAAGAGGAGTTTTCCATTGGCGGAGACCGCCTGAGCCCCTTCATTCATGGGGGTGTTGAGTTCGTCAAGGGGAACTGCGGTCTGCCACCCTGCAGAGTCATGGCGGCTCATGAAAAAATCTTCCTGGAAAAACGAAGAAGAACCTTCGACAGGCAGAAGCCTGGTAAACACCAGCAGGGAACCGTCGACCGTCAGGGAGGGCCAATATTCATCAAAAGAGGTGTTGACGCCCTCCCCCAGGGAGATGGGTTCGTAATCGACCCGGTTTTTGACGGCTCCGGCAGCAAAGGCCGCGTGCTTTCTCAGTTCCAGGGCTCTGGCAAGTAAATTTCCCTGAGGCTCCGTTTCGAGAAAGCGCTCCACCCACACGGCCGCCTCTTCATACCTGGCGGTTTTAAATTCCGCTTCCCCCAAACGGAAAGCCAGCAGAGGCGTCACCGGCCCCGACACAGCCGCCTTCCGGAGGTAACCCGCCTCAGACTCCACCGAATCGGTCTCATGACAAATGTCGGCCATCAGCAACAAGGCCTCATAATAACCGGGTTCCCTGTGAAGAACCTGCCGGGCAAAAACCCCCGCCCTCCGAAAATCACGCAGTTCCCACGCCTTCCTCGCCTTGCCGAGCATACGGACCGACGACCGGGTTTGCCCCCGGAGCGTCAAAGAAACCATAAACACCAAAAAAATCAGTATTTTAAGCCGTAACCCCATATGCAAATCATGAAAATTATTACATTTGATTCCGGAATTGATGCCCGTTATCTTTGGTACAAGAATTGTGTTATTTTTGAACAAAAAACAAAAGTAAAACGTAAACAATAGATTGAATATTCCTTTAATCACTATTCACATTTGAATCTTTAATTTTTGCTGAAAGCGCGATGAAACGAAACTTTTCGAAAAAAAGTCACAGGGAAAAGAGCGACAAAATCGAAAAACGGTCGAACACTCCCGGTACTTTTCACAAAGACAAAAGTTCACAAAGAGGATTCCCGATGTACGAGGATATCGAGGAGGAGTTTGAAGAGTTGGATCCCAAATTGGTGAGACTTCTGAAATCCAAAAAATAGAAATTTGTTAATTCCCGCCCAGGATCAGGGGCAGGCCTTCTTTCCCGCTTCCCACCACCACCACCTTTGTATTGGCTGATTTGGCAAGGTCAAGGGTTGCATCAATGCCTTTCTGTTTTAGGATATTCTCGGTCAGACTGGCACTGATGATCTTGTTGTAATCGGAAATTCCCTGGGCTTCGATGCGGCGTCTTTCGGCTTCCGACTTCTCCTTGTTAAGCCTGAATTCATAGGCCAGGGCTTCCTGTTCCTGGGTCAGCTTGCTTTCAATGGCTGTTTTGATTTGCGCCGGAAGGTCGATGGAACGAATCAGGAGGGCACGCATCTCAATGAAATTATCACCAAGGGTTTTCCGCGTCTCCTCAATGATCGCCCCTTCCACTTGCTGCCGCTTCGTGGAATAAATCTCTTCGGCGGTATACCTGCCCGAAACCTGCCGTACCGATGACCGGACCTCCGGAACCACCAGAACATTGACATAATCGGGCCCGAAACGCTCGTGAAGGCTGGGAATCTCATTAAAAGAGGGGTTGAACCGTACTGTCACGTCCACGTTGATTTTCAAACCGCTCTTGTCAAGCACATCCATGGTCTCTTCCCGCTGCTGCTCCCTGACGTTGTAAACATACATCCTGTTCCAGGGAGCCACCACGTGAAAGCCCTCCCCATAAATATTATCCCGGTCCAGACCTGACGTATAGGGACGGAAGATAACTCCCCGCTCTCCGGCATCAATGATCAAAAACATCCGGTTCCCGAAAATGATCAGAAGAATAAGAAACACAACACCCACGATGATGTAAGAAGTTTTGAAATTTAATTTCCTGGTATTCATAGCTTTAATTTTTAACGGCAAAGGTAGCATTAATACGGCACAGAAGGGTTATTAACGCTTCAAACTTCCGATTCCGGATTAGCTGTTGATAAATAAACGTGCTAACACATTGGTACAAAACATTTTTTGGGTAGTTTTGACTAAATTACCAGGAGGATTATTATGATAGGAGAATCAGAACTTATTGTGAACGACGACGGGACGATCTTCCATCTTCATTTGAAACCGGAACAGGTGGCCGGCACGGTGATCCTGGTCGGGGATCCGGGAAGGGTCAGCATGATTTCGGGGATGTTTTCCTCAACGGAATTTACCGTATCGAACCGTGAGTTTGTCACGGTTACCGGAAGTTACAATGGCAACAGGGTGACGGTCCTGTCGACAGGGATCGGCACCGACAACATTGACATCGTGGTGAACGAGTTGGATGCCCTTGTCAACATAGACCTCGGGAAGCGGAAGATCCTGCCTGAACGCCGTTCGCTGAGAATCGTAAGGATCGGCACCTCAGGCGGATTACAGGGGGATACGCCGGTCAACAGCTGGATCGTGAGCCGCAAATCGATGGGCTTCGACGGCATGCTGACCTTTTATGAGGGACTGGACGGGGTGTGCGACCTGCCCTTGGAAAAGGCCTTCCGGGAATATATCGCCTGGCCCGAAAGCCTGCCAAGGCCTTATGTGGTTGATGCCTCACCCCTGCTGTTGAAAAAATTCAGCAAAGCCCCGTTTATTCAGGGGGTAAACATTTCGGCGCCCGGATTTTACGGTCCCCAGGGAAGGGTTTTGCGGCTGGGGCTCGCCCTGCCCGGATTGAACGACAGGTTGGAAAAGTTCTCATTCGGGGGACTGAAAATCACCAATTACGAAATGGAAAGCTCGGCCATCTACGGCCTTTCGCGCATGCTGGGGCATGATGCCCTTACCGTATGCCTCCTGATCGCCAACAGGATTACCAGAGGCGCCAACGAAAGCTACCATGCCGAAATGGAAAAGCTCGTACACGCCGTCCTTGATACCTTGTTTGAATAACCAATGACAACAGGAAAGCGATTGCGGACGAAAGCCCTGATAAAACTCCTGGATGATCCCGATCCCGGGGTTTTTGAAGCGGTGGAAAAAGAACTGCTGCAAGAAAGCAGTTCCGTCATTCCCGAACTGGAGACGGTCTGGGAATTGACGCGGCATGAAATCTGCCAGTCGCGCATCGAAAACCTCATCCACAAGATCCTTTTCAGGGAAAATTCCCGCAGGCTGAGAAGTTGGTCCAGGCAAGCGACCCCTGACCTCCTGGAAGGGTTTATCCTCGCTTCCCGGTATCACTACCCCGACCTGAACGAAGACAAAATATTCAGGCAGATTGAAGAAATCAGGAAAAAAGTATGGGTGGAACTGAACAACTCGCTCACGTCACTGGAAAAGATCACCGTCCTCAACCACATATTTTTCAATGAATTCCATTTCATTGCCATTCCCCCGGAAGAAGGGGGGGCGCGTCACTGCTTCATCAACACGCTTCTGGAAACAAGAACCGGCAATGCCGTTTCGCTGACCCTGCTCTACAACATCATCGCCCAAAAACTGGGATTACCGGTGAAATATGTGGATGTGCCCGGCAATCCGCTGCTGGCATACGTTGACCGCCGGATTGCCGCCAAAGTGCACCCCCCCGGCGTGAATACCGACATCCTCTTTTACATCAACCCGGCCAGCCACGGATCCATCACCGGCAGGAAGGAACTGGAGTATTACCTCAGGAAGATGAATTACGAACCGGGATTTTCGGGACTGGAGACCAGTTCTCCCCGCAGTTTCCTCGTGCGGCTCCTGGAGATCACGGAACTGTCGTATGAGAAAAACGGAGAGGCCGAGCGAAGCGCCGACATCCTGGAGATGAAAAATATCCTCAGCGAAAAAAAGCAAAAGCCGTTCCCCTGATGAGAAAATGCGCTCGCCGGAATTCTGAGATCCCTCTTTTCTACTTTGCGTAGTTGACCGACCGGGTTTCACGGATCACCGTGATTTTGATTTGTCCGGGGTAGGTCATTTCATCCTGGATTCTTTTGGCGATGTCGTATGACAGTTGTTCTGACTCCTGGTCGTTGATTTTGTCAGACCCGACGATCACGCGCAATTCCCTTCCGGCCTGGATGGCGTAAGTCTTCATGACGCCGGGGTATGAAAGAGCCAGGTCTTCAAGGTCTTTAAGTCTTTTGATATAGGATTCCACCACTTCGCGGCGTGCCCCCGGGCGAGCGCCGGAGATGGCGTCACATACCTGGACGATGGGTGCCAGCAGGGTCTGCATCTCCACTTCGTCGTGGTGGGAACCGATGGCATTGCAGATGTCGGGTTTTTCCTTGTATTTCTCGGCGAGTTTCATCCCCAGGACGGCATGTGGTAATTCGGGCTCGTCATCGGGAACTTTTCCGATATCGTGTAACAATCCGGCACGTTTGGCTTTTTTGGGATTGAGGCCCAGTTCCGCAGCCATAATGGCGCAGAGGTTGGCCACTTCGCGGGAGTGCTGCAAAAGGTTCTGCCCATAGGAAGAGCGGTATTTCATTTTTCCGATCAGCCGGACTAGTTCGGGGTGCAAGCCGTGGACCCCCAGGTCGATGGTGGTCCGCTTTCCGGTTTCTATCACCTCTTCTTCCACCTGTTTCTGAACTTTCTGGACCACCTCTTCGATTCTCGCCGGGTGGATCCTTCCGTCGGTAACCAACTGGTGCAGGGCGAGGCGCGCCACCTCCCGCCGAACGGGGTCAAAGGCACTCAACACAATGGCTTCCGGAGTGTCGTCAACGATGATCTCAACTCCCGTAGCTGCCTCCAGTGCCCTGATGTTACGCCCTTCGCGGCCGATGATGCGGCCTTTGATCTCGTCACTCTCAATATGGAACGTGGTCACCGCATTCTCAACCGCCGTTTCCGTGGCGACCCGCTGGATGGTCTTGACGACCACCTTCTTGGCTTCCTTGGATGCGGTGAGCTTGGCTTCCTCCATGATTTCGTTAACATAAGACATCGCCTCCGTCTTGGCTTCCTCCTTCAGCGATTCCACCATCTGGGCCCTGGCTTCCTCAGCCGAAAGACCCGAAATCTGCTCCAACTTCTCCACCTGCTGCCGGTGAAGCTTCTCCAACTCCTCGTTTTTCTGCTCTATCACCTGCAACTGGCCATTAAGGGTCTCCCTCAACTGCTCGACTTCCATCTTTTCGGTTTCGAAATTCTTGATGTCCCGCATCAGATCGTTCCGCTGCTGATTGGTCTGGGCCTCCCGCTGCTTCAGCTTGTTCTCCAAAGCAACCACCCGCTGGTTCCGCTCGTTCACATTCTTTTCATGTTCAGCTTTCAACTGGAGGTACTTCTCCCTGGCTTGTAACATCTTCTCCTTCCTGATCACTTCCCCCTCGGTCTCCGCTTCGGCGATGATTTTGGCTCTCTTCGATTTCAGCGCCTTGTCCCACAGAAACCAGGACAAGGCACCTCCGGCGATGAAGCCTGCTGCCACTCCTATAATTATTCCCGTTAACATAGTTCTAAAAAGTTTAATTAATAAAAAACCCGCACGCGTTACCACCATCCCCTTCCGGGATGACAGTAAAACTGCGGGTATGACAAAATATCCTTACTCTACGGACGGGAGGCTGACTTTTCCTGTAAAAAATCATCCACGTCGTCGCGTATATCTTTCAACTCACCCAGAAGAGGAGACTCGTCGGCCTTTTCCTGCATCACCAGGTTGCTGTAAGCCACCTGGAAAGCCGTCATGGCCAGAAAATCCTGTGAATCCTTGTCAGGATAGTCATTCCTGAAAGCCTGGACAAGCTCATTCACCCTTTTTGCAGCGTTCCGGTACCTCTCTTCTTCTTTGCGACTGACCACCAGGGGATAAATCCTGCTGTCAATCTTAATATTTATTGAAAGTGTGTCGTTCATCCTGTTGTCATTCGTTCAGCAATGCCACACATTTATCAATCTCCCGCAATAATTTGTTAATCTTCAGCCGGGCTGTCCGGTTATCGCCATAACCCTCCGCAATACTTTTGGCCAGCTTCAGATTCTCATATTTTGTAACATGGTCGGCCTTCTCCTTTTCAAGAACCTCTATCTTTCCCTTCAGAGCCATGATTTCCTGTTGCAATTCTTCATTTCTCCTCTCCAATCTTTCAAATTCACCGAAAACAAGGTGAATTCTCCCCTTCAGTTCCTTTACCAGCAAAAGGCTTTCTTCTGTCATTTCTGCTGCAATTCACTGACAAAATTAATATTTTTGGACAATTTGACCTCAGGTTGGCCTTCAAATTGCAAAATAAATCCAAAGTCAACCCTTATCTTTGCCCGCGATCAATCAATCCGGTTTGTTCCATGTTCAGAAATCACACGCTGTTCCTCATTTTTGTTCTTACGGTGACCCAGGTTTCCGGACAGTTAAAATATTATGCCGAACCCTTAAAAATCCCCGTTTCCCTGAGCGGCAATTTCGGGGAGTTACGGTCCGGCCATTTTCACATGGGGCTTGATTTCAGGACGGAACGGCGGATCGGGCTGCCTGTCGTGGCGAGTGCAGCAGGAACTGTCTCACGCATTTCGGTTTCTCCCACGGGATATGGCCGGGCGCTTTACATCAACCATCCCAACAACACCACCACGGTATACGGTCATCTGCTAAAATTCAGGGATGACATCGAAGAATATGTCAAGGCAGAACAGTACCTGCGAAACTCCTTTGCCGTGGACCTGATGGTCCCGGTCGGAAAATTCACCGTGGAAAGGGGGGAACAAATCGCCCTGAGCGGAAATTCGGGCAGTTCGGAAGGGCCTCACCTACACTATGAAATCAGGGACACCCCCACCCAGGACGCCCTCAATCCGCTCCTGATCAACAATTTCAATGTGAAAGACCTTACGGCCCCGCGAATTTCAGCCGTTCAGTTTTATCCCCTCGACGACCGTTCGCATGTGGATTACGCGCCACGAAAGAAAAAATTCCATCCCACAGGCACGGGTAACCGGTACAAGCTGAATCCCGACAACCCCGTCACGGCATGGGGCCAGATCGGAATCGCCGTCAGAGCCGATGACTTCTTTGACGCCAACCAAAGTCCCTGCGGAATTTTTTCGGCACGCCTGCTGTTCGAAGGAGAGGAAATCTTCAGCTACACCCTGGAAAGGATATCGTACAGCCACAATGGATACCTCAACAGCCACATCGACTACGGGGAATACGTAACCACCCGGGAGCGATTCCAGAAGATGTGGCGCGACCCGGGGAACCGGCTCGGCGTATACCGGAGCAGTGACTCCCGGGGCATACTCACGATCGATAGCGCAAAAACCTACCAGGGACAGGTGATTCTCACCGACGTCAATGGCAACAGCGCCGTTTTCGGCTTCCGGATACGGGGAGCCGATGCCGGCCTGCTGCCGGCAAAAGAGGAGCCTGGATCTCTGTTCCGCTACAACCTCGACAATGAATTCCGGGCCGAAGGTTTTGAAATCAGATCCCCAAAAGGGGCGTTTTATGAGGATTTTAAATTTAAGTATCAATCCGAAGATGGCGGAAGCGCATATTTCTCCCCCATTCACCGGGTGCATGAAATAACCACGCCGGTTCACCTGCCCGTGACCATCAGGATCAGGGCAGCAGGATTGCCTGATTCACTCGCCGGCAAAGCATTTATCGCAGTCATCGACGAAAAAGGCAAACCAGGATATGCCGGGGGAAAGTATGCCGGAGGTTGGTTTGAAACGCGGATCGGCAGTTTCGGAAATTATGCCGTCAGTTGCGATACCATTCCCCCGGAAGTGACACCCCTTACCCTGAAAAACAACGCCCTGACCGACACGAACGAGATCAGGTTCCGGATAAAGGATGATTTCTCGGGCATCGGTCGTTACGAGGGATGGATTGACGGGGAGTGGGCCCTCTTCGAATACGACCCGAAATTCAGCAGGCTCTCCTACAGGATCGATACCGCCCGTATCGGAAGCGGGAAAAGGCATTCCCTGGAACTTTCGGTGACCGACCGGTCGGGGAATACGACGGTTTTCCGATCCACTTTCTGGAAATAAAGAAAATCATGGCGCGGACAGCCCGAAAAACTTATATTTGCGATTCCTGAAAAATTATAAAACGACAGATATGATTAAAAAAGCGACTTTAGCGCTCCTGGTGATTATGGCGTCCTTGATGTTGAATGTCCGGATATCGGGTGGCTGCACCAATTTTTTGATTTCGCGGGGTGCTTCGGCCGATGGATCGGTGATGATCACTTACGCCGCCGATTCCCACACCCTTTATGGTGAGTTGTATTTCTGGCCTTCACAGGACTGGCCTGCCGGGTCATTTCTTGATGTTTACGAGTGGGATACCGGAAAATTCCTGGGAAAGATAGAGCAGGTTCCCCACACCTACAGCGTTGTCGGAAATATGAACGAACACCAGGTAGCCATCTCGGAGACCACTTACGGAGGCCGTGAGGAACTGGGCAGCCAGGCCGGTGCCATCATGGATTACGGAAGTCTTATGTTCATTGCCCTTCAGCGGTCCAAAACCGCCAGGGAAGCCATCGGGGTGATGACCTCCCTGGTGGAGAAATACGGATATGCCAGTTCCGGGGAGTCTTTTTCCATTTCCGATCGTAATGAAGTGTGGATCATGGAAATGATCGGCAAGGGCGAAGGGAATAAAGGGGCCGTATGGGTAGCCCTCAAGGTGCCCGACGGATATATCTGCGGCCATGCCAACCAGGCCAGGATCACCACCTTCCCGCTTGACGATCAGGAGAACTCTCTTTATGCCAAGGATGTTATCTCCTTTGCCAGGGGAAAGGGATGGTTTTCGGGAAAGGACAGGGATTTCAGCTTTTCCGACGTTTACGCGCCCGTGGATTTCGGTGCCGCCCGCTTTTCGGAAGCCCGGGTATATGCCGGCTTCAACAAGGTGGCTTCCGGGATGAAGAAATACGATGATTACATCCAGGGCA
>ERZ795061.3549-NODE-3549-length-13525-cov-4.493096_pt1 | contig 13525 bp, 16 predicted proteins | sample MGYA00375145_ERZ795061 | MGnify/ENA primary metagenome ERZ795061 (study PRJEB30190, sample SAMN05720144) | anaerobic digester metagenome | isolation source: active sludge of municipal wastewater-treating anaerobic digesters | place: USA | collected 2014-12-22 ... | reverse complement strand
GTTGGTCACGGTGATCATGCCAAAGGGAATGCGGTGGCCTTCCGCTTTGAGCACGGCTTCGACCCGTTCCAGGTCGATATTGCCCTTGAACGGGTAGACCAGCGCAGGCTGCAGGCCCTCGGGAATGACCAGGTCCAGCGCCTCGATCCCCAGGTATTCCAGGTTGGCGCGGGTGGTATCGAAGTGGCAGTTGTTGGGCACCAGTTCGCCCTTTTTGCAAACCGCAGTGAAGAGTACTTTCTCGGCGGCGCGACCCTGGTGGGTGGGGATGAAGTGCTGCATGCCGGTGATGTCGCGGATCACCGCTTCCAGCCGGTAGAAGCTGCGCGCACCGGCGTAGCTCTCGTCGCCTTCCATGATGGCGCCCCACTGGCGGCTGGACATGGCGCCGGTGCCAGAGTCGGTCAGCCAGTCGATCAGTACGTCTTCAGCGCGCAGCTTGAAGACGTTCAGTTTGGCGTCCTCCAGCAACTGCACCCGCTCCTCGCGCGAGGTCATGCGGATGGGTTCAATGCTTTTGATGCGGAAGGGTTCGATTAGGGTTTTTGGCATGGTGTTGGTGCTCCGGTTCAGGTCAGGGCGCAAAGGTAGCACCGGAAAAACGGGTGTGGTGTCGGTGATTTCCAACACCTTGGAAAAATAGCTGGGCCAGGATTGCCAGACTGTGTCGCGCTCGGCCGATGGCGTTAGTGGCCATCCCAGGTAGCTAACGAGAACAGTGCCAGTTCCGTACGTTCCTGTGCCGATACGGCGCGCCAAAACGCCAGGCCTTCGATGTTGGAGCGGAACACAAGCAGGTGGCACTTGTCGATGCCACACCCGCGGAGGGCTTGCAGGCCCGCGCGCAACAAAGCGCGGCCTGCGCCCTGGCGGCGGTGCGACTGCGCGGTCACCAAGTGGTGAATCAATCCACGGCGACCGTCATGACCACACAGGATGGTCCCCACCAAAGCGCCGCCTTGCGTGGCTACGAATGATGTGCCCGGATTGCGGCTGAGAAAGGCTTCGATGGCCCGCGGTGTATCCGCATCGCTGAGCCCAACGCCGGGGCGTGGCTTCCCAGAGAGCGCGGGCCTGGGAATAGTCGCTGGTCTCGAAGGCGCGGATGTGGATGGACATGGTTTGTATCCCTTTCAAAATCAGAGTCGGTTTTCGCCCTGGCCCAGGCGAGGTTGCCTATTGCATCAGCACGCCACCAAATGCCATGCGCCCTTTGCCTGACGCGGCGTATTCGAGGTGGACGTTGCCTGCATTGCGCCCAACGGCTGCCGCCACGGCCGTGGTGATGCGTGCTGCCTGGTTTGCACGGACGTCCCCATGTGGTGGCTCAGCGAGCAGTACGGTGACGAAGACTGGCAGATCACCCGTCGCAGGACGCGGCCCGTTCTCCGCGTAGTTCGAAGCCGAAAGCGTGGACGCGCGAACCCAGGTATGGCCTGGTGGTGATTCGAACAGCTGTCCGAGTGCATTTGCGACCGCCTGCACCAGGCCCGCAGGAACACTGTCGGTGCCGGCTACAACCAGTTGTATGTCTACGATTGGCATGTCGATTCTGCAAGCAGAGCGCGCGTTTCCAACCCTTCAGTGGCGATTGCGGGGGTGCTGACTGGCAAGTCGCTCATTGCCCCGCTTGTAGTTGCCCGTGACTCTGGCCATGAACTGTTGTGCATCTCCTTCATCGACTGCTTCAACTTCGGCCATGAAGTCAGCCGCGTCGCTGCCACGCAACGTCGACGCAACGCGTCCGTGGTGCAAGATCTCAAGGTCCCCATTCTTCCTGACGCGGTAGCCGAACCCGAGTTCATGGCTGTCCAGTTCTGACTTCTGCATGCTTGTCTCCTTGCGGGTGCTCGTGATTATTCACGCTTTACCCCAAAGGCGAAAGATACTGCGTACAACCTGCCGTTGAACGCCAGTTCCCTCCGGTCCACTCGCTGGGCAGTGGCTACAGCTGACCCCTAAGATTTTGCATCTCGTCGCATGCCGCTGGCACCACGGCGTTGCGATATCTAAATTCCTGACCATCAGACTCAGATTGACCCCATTTTTCGCAAAACTCTATCGAAAGAATCTATGACGACTGCCATTTATCCGAGGCTGCCGATAGGCGAAACACTGGTGCAACGCATATTGCAGTTTCCGTTGACGCGCTTGCTGCTGTCCCTTGTTTTCTTGATGATGCCGTTTCTGTTGTTACAGGCAGGAGTCAAACACCTCTTTGAAGACAAACTCTTCACCCGCATGGGCCAACTGGCAGGCGCATGCGTGGGCTGCGCGATTTACGCACTGTACGTATTGAAGGTGGAGAAGCGCAGCGCTGCGGAGTTGTCGCTCCGTGGATTCGTGCCGGAGATTGGGGCGGGTTTCGCGTTGGGTGGCCTGATGGTGTGCGCGACGGTGGCCGGCCTAGCTGCCATGGGTGGCTATCACATCCGCTCGGTCTCCGCGTGGACCGTCATCGCTATGCCGCTGCTGATGCATCTGACGATTGGCCTGATCGAAGAGATGATGATGCGCGGCGTATTGTTTCGCTTGGTGCAAGAGTCACTGGGAAGCTGGATTGCGCTGGCGGCTTCAGGAGTTGTGTTTGGTGCCATGCATTTGGTGAACGACCACGTGTCGGCGCTGGCCATTGCCAACATCGCGGCGCTCGGCGTGATGCTGGGCGCGGCATTCGTCATGACGGGCCGACTTTGGCTGTGTTTCGGCATCCATGCTGGATGGAATTTCGCGCAAGAGGGTGTGTTTTCCAGCGCGGTCTCAGGCCAGGTGGGAACGCCGGGCTGGCTGGTGGGCGAAATGAGCGGACCTGAATGGATGACTGGCGGCGCCTTCGGCCTGGAGGGTTCAGCGCTTGCACTTTTCGTGTTGTTGGGTGTCACCGGGGTTTTGCTGCTGCTGGTGCGCCGTAGTGTTCGAATCGTTCTGCCCTTCTGGATGCGAACACAGCACCTGTAAGATTCAATTTGCTACGAGTTGCATAGCTGCTCACGCAATGAATACGAGGGGTACAGCCCGATTTAATGGCGGACTAATACCCACTCCGCTTCAGTCCAGTGATCGCCCCTCTCCCGCTTCTTCCACCGTTTGACCGTCACGTATGTGGTAAATCCGCTTGAAGGTGGGGATGATTTTCTCGTCATGTGTCACCACGATGATGGCGGTCTGGGCCTGATGCGCCATCTGGTTCAGGATGCGCATCACGCCCAGCGCGCGCTCGCTGTCCAGCGGTGCGGTGGGCTCGTCGGCCAAGATGACGGGCGGGCGGTTTGCAAGCGCCCGGGCAATGGACACGCGCTGTTGCTCGCCGCCGGACAGTTGCGAGGGTTGGGCTTTGGCGCGGTGTTGCACGTCCAGCGCCGTCAGCAGCTCCAGCGCCCGCGCACGTGCCTGCGCGTTGGGCAGGCCGGCCAGCATTGGCAGCAGGGCAACGTTGTCCAGGACATCCAGAAACGGAATCAGGTACGGCGCCTGGAATACAAAGCCGATGCGGTCACGGCGCAGCGTGCGCAGGTCTCGCACCTTCCAGCCGTCGTCATAAATTGCTTCCTGGCCCAGCGTCATGCGTCCGGCGGTGGGCTCGATGATGGCGCCCAGGCATTTGAGCAGCGTGCTCTTACCCGAGCCCGATGGCCCGACCAGGCCGACCACCTCGCCGGGGCTGACCTGCAGGTTGACGTTTTTCAGGGCCTCGACTGCGGTGTCGCCGGCGCCGTAGACCTTGCGTAGGCCTTCAATCAGAATGCCGCCTGAGCGTGTGGTTGTGGGGGAGGGTCCGTGCATGGTGTTTATCCAATGGCCGCAGCCGGGTCCACCTGGAGCGCGGTGCGAATCGCCAGCGTGCTGGCCAGTGCGCAAATCACCAGCGTGACGATCAGCCCCGTGAAGGCATCTTGCGTCAGCAGAAGCACAAATTTGGGAAACACCGGCGCCCAGATCGTGGCCGCCACTTTGCCGACGATGAAGCCGATCAGCCCCAGGCCCATCGCCTGCTGCAGGATCATGCTGGCGATGGTGATGTTGCGCGTGCCAATCAGCTTGAGCACAGCAATCTCGCGGATCTTGCCAAGCGTCATGGTGTAGATGATGAAGGCCACAATGGCCGCGCTGACGATAGCCAGAATCACCAGAAACATGCCAATCTGCTTGGCCGAGGTTGCAATCAGCTTGGCCACCAGAATGTCTTCCATGCCCGCGCGGGTGAACACCTGCAGGTGCTTCCAGCGGCGAATCGGCTCGGCTACCTGCTCAGGCCCAAAGCCTGGCGCCAGTTGCACCAGCACAGCGTTGACACTGTGGCTGCTGCTCTGCAGCGCCTGCACCGCATCCAGCAACCCGGGCACACCTGGGCGGTTGAAGGCGGGGTTGTTGGCCGTGCGGGTGCGGTCGTTCTGAATGGCGTCGTTGTCTTTCAAGAATTGCGCTTCCTGCGCGTCTTTCAGCGCAATGAACACCATGGGGTCGCCACCGGATGACACCATGCGCTGGGTCAGTCCGACCACGGTGTAGTCGTGGCGACGGATGCGAATGCGCTCGCCCAGCGCAAAGCCGGTTTTGATATCGGCTACGGCCTCGTAGTGGCCGCGCGTGATCTGGCGCCCGGCGACCAGGTAGCCCGGCTCGCCGGACTGGCCGCTCTCGATACCCACCACCATGGCGCGGGTGTCGTCGCCGTCGGCCCCCTGCACCTGCATGGTGAAGTAGGTCACGTTGGCGGCCTGCGCCACGCCGGGCATGCCACGCACACTGCGCACGACGTCGTCCTTGATGCTGGACGACTCCGCGTACGGACCCTGCGTGTCCTTTTGCACCACCCACAGGTCGGCACCGCTGTTGTTAAGCAGGGCGTGGGCGTCGTCCACCATGCCGCGGTAAACACCGGCCATGGTCAGCGTCACCCCAATTAGCAGGCCCAGACCGATGCCGGTCAGTACAAACTTACTCCAACTGTGCGCAATGTCGCGCCCGGCCAGGCTGATCATGGTGTGCTGCCTTTGACCAAGGCGTCCACCACCTGCACGCGGACACCTTCGGTCAGGGCTTTCTGGCTGTAGACCACCACCGAGTCACCAGATTTCAAACCTTCCAGCACCTGCACACGGCCGTCCAGGCTGCTGGTGCCCAGGCGCACCGGCACGAAAGCGGGTTTGCCTTCAGACAGTCGCCAGACACCTGTCTTGCCTTGCAGGCGCTGAATGCTGGCGTTGGGCAGCAGCAGGGAAGATGCGGTTTCGGGCAGTTGCAATTCGACTTCCGCCAGTTCGCCGACTGTTGCAGTCGCCGCTGGAGTGTCAGTGTGTGTTGGGGCAAACGCAACTTGTGCGATGCGCTCTTCGGTCACGGCATCCGCCAGCAACTCGACGCGGGCCACCTGGCCTTGCAATGGAGCTTGGGGTTGTGAGCGAATCACCACACGGGCCTTCAAGCCAGGGACTAGTCCGGCCGAGCGGCCCTGATCCACCCGCATACGCACCCATATGCTGGCGGGGTCGATCAGCCGCAGCACAGGTTGCCCGGCCACCACGGTGCTACCGGCTTCGGCGTCGCGGCTGGTGACCACACCGTCAGAAGGGGCCAGCAAGCGCACATTGCCGCGTTGCTGTTGCAGGGCCGCGCGTTCGGCCTTTTGCCGGGTGATGTCCTGTGCGCTGCCATTCAGGTTGGCTTGTGCGGCTTGCAGCGCGGCGTCGGCCGAGGCTTTTTCTTGCAGGCGGCCTTCCAGCGCGCCCGGGCTGATGAAGTTCTGTGCTGCCAGGTCCTGGTTTCGCTTGGCATTGAGGGCCGCCAGCTCACGGCGCGCCGTTGCGTCAGCCACCTGCGCTTGCGCCCCGGCTTGCGTGCTGGCTGCGCGTGCCAGTGCCGCGTCCAGTGCGGCCAGTCGCTGGTCCAGGTCCACCGGGTCCATCTCTGCCAGCAGTTGCCCGGCTTTTACCGTGTCGCCCACATCCACCCGCACGCTTAGCACGCGACCGGCCATCGTGGGGCCGACCATCCAGCTGCGTCGGGCTTCTACCGTGCCGATGCCGAAGATAGCGGGGTTGAGTTTGCCTTCTTGTACCGACGTGACCGTGACCTTGATGGGTGCCAGGGGTCCGGTGCGCAGCGCGACAAAGGCTAGCGCGGCAACCAGTGCGATGGCCAGCGCACCTATGCCTATGCGCCGCGTCCATGGGGTGTGTCGATTCATATGGTGCTTTCGGGGTGAATTGGTGTGCTGCGCGCAATGCCGCGCAGGTAGATGGCAAAAACGTCGCTCGCCTGCTCAGCCATGGCGTGGACTTGACCGGCAACCATGGATTGCATGACCAAGCCTTGGACAGCGCCCAGAAACAGCACGCAAGCGGCCTGTAGGTCAGTGTCAGGTGCCAGCAGATGGTCGGTCTGTGCGCGTTGCAACTGGGCCATGACCAGCATGCGGTACTGCTGCATCAGATCGCGGACCCTGGCTTTGAGTGCCGTGTCCTGCGGGTGCTGCAATTCCTGGAAAATCACCCGAGGCACGCCAGGGTGTTCCGTCACGAAATCCACATGCGCTGCAAAGATGGCTTGCAGCGCGTGAAGGGGTGATTGATCTATGGAAGGTTCGCTGCCCGCCCTTGCAGCTGCGTCCTGAAGGCGGGTCAGCAGTGTTTGGGTGGCCCAGTCGAGCCCCGCCAGCCAGATTGCCTGCTTGCTCGGAAAGTGCCTGAACACAGCGCCCTGCGAGATGCCTACAGCGTGTGCCAGATCGGCGGTGGTGATGTCGGCCGGGCTACGCTGCGCTGCCAGTCGCATGGCGGCACGGACCAGAGAGGCCTGTCGGACCTCGGTAGCTTGCTTGATTAGCCGGGTTTCTATTTCCATGCTTGCTGAAGTAATTGAATAATTACTTTCAGTATAAGCACTTTCTGTTCAACCCGTACTTTCCCATGACACAATCGCCCCGGTGCACCCTGCCGTCGCAGTGTCAACCCTGAAGCGATGCCCACCAACCATGATTCCTATCAAAACTGAATCCGCCTGGAAAGGTACTTCTGACTGCCGTGCCTGCGGCATTCGGGACATGGTGCTGTTTGCCGATCTGAACGAAGACGACTTCAAGATGATCCATGCACCGGTGGATGACCTTGAGTTTGCCCTGGGTGCAGCGCTGTTCCACGAGGGGGAATCAGCTCTGGGCATCTTCACCTTGCGCAAAGGCATCATCAAGCTGGTGCGCAGTACGCCCGATGGTCGTCAGCGCATCGTGCGGGTGCTGCGCCCGGGTGACGTGGCCGGTCTTTCTGCGCTGGCCAACGCGAAATACGATTGCGATGCCGTCGCGCTAACCGATATTTCCGTGTGCCGGGTCCCGCTGGCAGTGATTCACACTCTGCAGGCCCAGTCGCCGCGCTTGCATCAGAAGCTGATGGAAAAATGGTCCGGTGCGCTCAAGAATGCCGACGATTGGGTGGTCGACATCAACTTTGGCACGGCCCGCACCCGGGTGAGCAACTTTGTACTCAAGATGCGGGACGACGTGGACCCGCAAATCGCCACCCTGTTCGCCAGGGAAGATATGGGCGCGATGATGGACCTGAAGATGGAAACCGTCAGCCGCGAGATCAGCGCCCTGGTGCGAGAGGGCGTTCTTGAGCCCCAGGACAAACACGGCCGGGTTTACCGCATCCTCAAATTGGACGCCTTGCAAGCGATCGCATAAGCGGCCGCGTAGGCGATAGCCTGGGGTGTTCGATTAACGACCCGCTTTGGCAGCTGCCTCGTCTTCGGCCATTTTGCGCTTGAAGAAACGCAGGAAGAATACGCCCATGCCGAGCATGAAAATGATGCCGCTGATGCTCATCAGGCCGTAATCAGTGCCAAACAGGTCAGATACTAATTTCATGGAAAGTACTCCGGTAATGAATGGCGTGAGTGTGCTCCGGGCCGCTGTGCTGTGCCTTGATATAGGTCATACCCCGGGTTCGGCAGCGGGCCTCAGGGCTTCCAGTCGGGCTTTGAGGAAGCCGCCAGTGCCGTACCGGGTGACCCGGCTGTAATAGCGCTCGGTCAGGCGCTTGACCATGGCCGAATACTCATCAATCAGCGGCGGCAGAATGCTGCAACTGTCGTAGTTGACCACCACGGCAACGCGGTGGCCCAGTGGCTCCAGCAGGGCTGTCAGGTGCTGTTCAATGTCGGCAATGTCACTGGCCTCGTCCACCGCCAGGCCCTCAAAGTTGATAAACAGCAGGCGGTGTTCCAAATCGAGTTCGCAGCGCTTGGCCAAAGGCGTGGCCAGAAGACGTTCGCGCAGACCTACGGGCTCGTCGGCAAATAGAGCTGCATCCATCAGGCGCAGGTTGGGGCTGATGGATGGCATGAAGTCCATGTGAGCCAGCACATCGCGCTCCAGGTCAATGCCGGGTGCTATTTCTATGAGCTCCAGGCTGCCCTGTTCGCCATCGGGCACCAGTTGGAACACACAGCGCTCGGTCACATACAGCACGCGCTGGCCACGCTTGCATGCCTCCCGCCCGCTGAAGGTGCGATGCTCTACCGCCCGCACGAATTTGCGGGTGCAGCCTTCACCGCGAATGTGCAGGCGCCCACCCTGGAACTGCACGTCCAGCCCTCCGGCCGTGAAGGTGCCCACCATGACGACAGTCGGCGTTCTGGCTGATGTTGATAAAGCCACCTGCTCCAGCCAGGCGAGGCCCGAACTTGCTGACATTGAGGTTGCCCTGTGCGTCCGCCTGGGCCAGTCCGAGCACCGCGATATCCAACCCGCCGCCATCGTAAAAGTCGAACTGGTTGGGCTGGTCAATGATGGCTTGCGCATTCACCGCTGCGCCAAAACTCATGCCGCTGGCCGGAATGCCACCAATCACACCCGGCTCTGCGGTCAGCGTCAAAAGGTCAATGATGTTTTCTTCAGTTGCCACACTGGCTACGCCTTCGGGCATGCCAATACCGAGGTTGATTACGCTGTTGGGGCGCAGCTCCAGCGCGGCGCGCCGTGCAATCACCTTGCGCTCGCACAGTGGCATGACCGGCAGCGAGTTCTGTGGCACCCGAATTTCGCCGGAGTAGGCAGGGTTGTAGGGCTCCGAGAACGTCTGCATGTGGTGCGCAGGCTCGGTTGCAAGGACCACGGCGTCCACCAAGACGCCAGGCACTTTGACCATGCGCGGGTGTAAGGTACCGCGTTCGGCAATGCGTTCCACCTGGGCAATGACGATGCCGCCCGAATTGCGCGCCGCCATGGCGATGGCCAGCGCCTCCAGCGTCAGGGCTTCGCGCTCCATGGTCAGGTTGCCATCGGGGTCAGCGGTCGTGGCGCGGATCACGCCCACAGAAATTGGAAAGGCCTTGTAAAACAGGTATTCCTTGCCGTCAATTTCCATCAGCCGCACCAGGTCTTCCGTGGTGCAGGCGTTGATCTTGCCGCCGCCCCAGCGCGGGTCCACAAACGTGTCCAGGCCCACATGGGTGAGCGTGCCCGGCTTGCGCGCCGCAATGTCGCGAAAAAGATGGGCGATAACGCCTTGCGGCAGGTTGTAGGCTTCTATCAGGTTGTCAATGGCCAGTTTTTGCAGCGCAGGAACCAAGCCCCAATGACCTCCGACCACCCGCTTGACCATGCCCGCGTGGCCCAGGTGGTTGAGGCCGCGGAGTGCTCCGTCACCTTGTCCTGCGGCGTAGACCAGGGTCAGGTTGCGTGGTGAGCCGATGCCGGTTTCCTCCTGCAAAGCCATGAACCGTTTTTCCAATGCAACAGCAATGGTCTCGGCAAAGCCAATGCCGACAAATCCGCCGGTTGCCAGGGTGTCGCCATCGTGAATGAGTCGCACGGCCTCTGCGGCGCTGACAACCTTGTTGCGCTGCGCCCCGTGCTGGGCTGGATGGTTGAAGTGGGTGTGCATCAGGGACTCCGTTCTGGCCGGTCAAGTGCCTGATGCTAACGATTTGCGACTACGTAGTTTCCCTTGGTTGCGCAGGGCGTGAGGCGGCTGTCTCTTCCTCCGTTTCGAATGTGGCGCGCGGCCGGTCCGCATGCGAGACAGGGTAACTGTCGGCGGCATAGCCCGGCCCCTTCATGACCATCACGATCACGCAACCGATGGCCACCGTCACCACCATCGTCCAGTGAAACACCAACACCGCGCCGACAAAGTAATCGGCCATTTGCAGCCATCGGGCTTGCGCGGCATTGGCGTCTGCATCTGTCATTGCATGTACGGCGAGCAAGCCCAGCAACGGCAACACGGTACCCAGTAGCGCGATAAGGGGTAGCTTGCGCCAAAGTGCCCACTCCAGGCCGCTGGCAGCGCGTACGCTGTTGGGTATTTTCTGCAACCAATTCATGGGTTTGCCGTTTCTTGATGGTTAAAAGACCGCCCAGCCCTCGTGGAATATGCGCAAATAGCTACAAGTTTGATAGCACTTCCTGCAGTTTGGTGTGAATGCCGCCAAATCCGCCATTGCTCATGCACAGGATATGGTCACCGGGGCGCACGCGCTCGATCACCTGCGCAATGACCGTATCGACGTTGGGGGCGACCAGGGCCCGGTCGCCCATCGTGCGCAGCGCTTCGCCGGCATCCCAGTCCAGTCCGCCTGAGTGACAAAAGGCCAGGTCGGCTTCTTCCAGACTCCAGGGAAGCTGCGACTTCATGGCGCCAAGTTTCATGGTGTTGCTGCGAGGCTCGAACACGGCCAGGATGCGTGCGCCAGGCCCGACCTGGCGCCTGAGGCCATTGATGGTGGTGCGGATGGCCGTGGGGTGGTGGGCAAAGTCGTCGTAAATGGTAATAGGTGCGTTGGCCTCGCCGGGGACCAGAGGTCGGCTCCAGGCCACCCGTGCGCGCACTTCCATGCGGCGTTTGACATTCTCAAAGCTTGCCAATGCGCGGGCGGCCACGTCGGGTGCGACACCTGCATGTTGCGCGGCAGCAATGGCCGCCAATGCGTTCAACTGGTTGTGCACGCCACCGACCGCCCACTCCACGCGGCCAACGGTTTGACCTGCGTGCAGCACGTCAAAGGCATTGGGCTCTCCCACGGCGGTGAAGTCACTCACCGCGCTGCCAAACGTGCGCACTTCACTCCAGCAGCCCTGGTGCAATACACGGGTAAGGCTCTCTTCCAGGCCGTTAACAATAACGCGCCCCGTCGAGGGAATGGTGCGCACCAGGTGATGGAACTGACGCTCAATGGCGCCCAGATTGTCAAAGATGTCGGCGTGATCGAACTCCAGGTTGTTCAAAATCGCCGTGCGTGGGCGGTAGTGGACGAACTTGCTACGCTTGTCAAAGAAAGCGGTGTCGTATTCATCGGCTTCGATAACGAAGAGGGGGCGGTTGTGCGGCAACGGGTTTTGCGCAGGTAAATGAGGAGACCGCACAGCGGGCGGGGGACACGGAGCAGAGTCCGTTGCCGCACAACCGCCCCCGGGGTGCGAAGTTCCACCGCCCAGGCGCGCCGACACGCCGAAGTTCAGCGGTACGCCACCCACCAGGAATCCGGGTTGCAGGCCTGCGTATTCCAGAATCCAGGTCAGCATCGCCGTCGTGGTGGTTTTGCCGTGGGTGCCGGCCACAGCCAGTACATGACGGTCTTGCAGCACGTGTTCGGCCAGCCACTGCGGACCGCTGGTGTACGGCAAGCCGGCGTCCAGAATCGCCTCCATCAACGGAAACTTCGGGCTGCCATCGGGTTTGCGCGAGCGGCTGACCACGTTACCCACCACGAAGACGTCGGGTTTGAGCGCCAGTTGGTCAGCTCCAAAGCCTTCAATCAGGTCAATGCCCAGCGCGCGCAACTGGTCGCTCATCGGCGGGTAAACGCCGCTGTCGCAGCCGGTGACCCGGTGTCCGGCCTCGCGGGCCAATGCTGCCAGCCCGCCCATGAAGGTGCCGCAGATGCCAAGAATGTGAATGTGCATGGCCCCATTTTACGGAGCATGCTTCAGCAGCCGTCGGAAAGCTGCGCAGGTGCACAATGGCGCGATGGATACGCAAAAGCAGGAAATTGCCGCTGTCGCCGCCCGCATGGTGGTGGAGGAAGGACTGGAATTCGGCGCGGCAAAACGCCGTGCCGTGAAGCAAATGGCCTTGTCACCACGCACTGCCTTGCCGGACAACGACGAGCTTGAAGCTGCCGTGGAAGATTACATCGCCATCTTTTGTGCGGACACGCAACCCGCCGAACTAAAGGCTTTGCGCGAATTGGCAATCGAGTGGATGCAGCGACTGGAGCGGTTTCGACCGCATTTGTCTGGCGCCGTCTGGCATGGCACTGCCACGCGAAATTCGGACATATATCTGCAGTTGTTCTGCGATGACTCCAAATCCGCCGAAATTGCGTTGATTGATATGAAAGTTGCCTATGAGCCGCGCACCGTCCTCGGGTTTCATGGGGACGCCGTGGACGCGTTGAGCGTGCATGTTTTCAGCAAAGCTCTGCAGGAGTATGTGGGACTGCACCTATTGATTTACGATTTCGATGACCTGCGGGGAGCCCTTCGGTCTGATTCCCGCGGCCGTTCGCCCCGTGGGGACATCGCCGCTTTGCAGTCCTTGCTGCATGATGTGAACCCATGACTAAACTGGAAACTGAACCCACCCGCCCGAACCACCACCCTGACGGTGCGCCGCCCGCTGCGGCCAACCGCCGCTGGCTTTTGGGCGCAACCGCTGCGTCTGCTGCAGTTTTGGGCGCTGGTTTTGCCTGGTGGCAGTTGCCCTCGCCACACGGACCAGCGGCCACACCACCGGTAGACGGTTTTTGGTCCATGCAATGGGACATGCCCCAGGGCGGCCGCGTGGCCATGGAGGCGTTTCGCGGCCGTCCTCTGCTGGTCAACTTCTGGGCGACATGGTGTGCACCCTGTGTTGAAGAATTGCCTCTAATCAACGACTTTTATCGCCAAAACAAAGCGAATGGCTGGCAAGTTCTGGCATTGGCTGTGGATCGGTTGGCATCAGTACAGTCCTTCCTGCGGAAAATGCCCTTGGATTTTCCGGTCGGCATGGCCGGGGCTTCTGGCACAGAGTTAGGGCGTGGACTGGGCAATCTGGCGGGCGGCTTGCCGTTTTCAGTGGTTGTGAGCGCTGATGGAATGGTGGTTCAGCGAAAATTGGGGCGATTGACCCCGGATGATTTGGCCGCCTGGCTTCGACTAAAATAGGTTTCAGTTAGGGAAGCACGAAGGAATTCTGCGCACAAATTGAATATATGAAATTGAAATTTGCGCGAATTTATCGATAAATACGGTGGCGATATAAATAATTATCGACAAATGACAGTTTTTTTACTGTAAATTCGCCCCCATTGCATTACAGCCGTTGGAGACACTATGGATTTACGCAAACTCAAAACCCTGATCGATCTGGTTTCGGATTCCAATGTCTCGGAACTCGAGATCACTGAAGCGGAAGGGAAGGTACGAATCGTCAAGGGTGGTGGTGCTGTGTACGCCCCCTTACCAGTACACGCCGCGACCGTTGCGGCACCAGCCCCCGCGGCGGCTGTTTCTGCTCCTTTGGCCGTTGCGCCTGCCGAG
>ERZ795061.3540-NODE-3540-length-13538-cov-3.872506_pt1 | contig 13538 bp, 3 predicted proteins | sample MGYA00375145_ERZ795061 | MGnify/ENA primary metagenome ERZ795061 (study PRJEB30190, sample SAMN05720144) | anaerobic digester metagenome | isolation source: active sludge of municipal wastewater-treating anaerobic digesters | place: USA | collected 2014-12-22 ... | reverse complement strand
ACTTATTTTGTCTCGGTATATAATACGGTAACAAACTGTGAGGGAAGTAGAACACCTGTGACTGTAACATACAATCCAGCCACTACAGCGCCCACCATAACAGGTAATGCCCGCTTTGGTACGGGGCCATTAATATTGCTTGCCAATGGTACTCCATCTGGAGGAACTTACAAATGGTATAATTCATCCAATTCATATTTGCCACCCAATGCGCTGACTTACACATCACCCTCATTGAGCACAAGTATATCTAATTATATGTTTGTCCGAGCTGTTAGTTCTTCAGGATGCGAAGGCCCCCAGACTGCTATCAATGTAACTATATATCCTCAGCCCGTAGTTTCTGCACCCCAAACATTTGTAACTAAATCAGTACCGGTTACTTTAAGTACGGGTGTATATGACTCCTACCAATGGAAAAATTCATCAAATGTTGTGGTGTCTAGTTCCCCAACGCTTACCACGAATCAAATAGGCAATTATACGGTAACAGTCACAAAAGCTGGCGTAACGGGCACAGGACTTTCTACGCAATTTGTTTTAGGCTCGCAGTATGGTAGTATGGATATGAATTATATTATTACGGACGAGGTCACGGTAAGTAATGTAGTTGACTTTAGTCAGGTAACGGCTCTCCCGATCGAGAAAGCTTCGCAGCAAATAAAGTATTTTGATGGCCTTGGCAGACCAATGCAAACGGTAGGAACCCAATCATCGCCAGGTAAAAATGATATGGTTGTTCCTGTCGTGTATGACCAATACGGACGTGAGGTAAGGAAGTACCTCCCTGTTGTTACTGAAAACAACGGTCGTTATAAGCCTGCCATTTTAGATGGTTCGGGCAACTATACAGTTAATACCTATAGCACTACATCCGATAAAATTGCGGATGATACCCGGCCCTTTAGCGAAACAGTCTTTGAAGCGTCACCTTTGAATCGCCCCGACAAAGGCTACGGTGTTGGCCTTGGGTGGTCAGCTGCTCCGGGTGGCAATAATAGACCCATTCAGCATGCTTATTTGATTAATACACATAATACCGGTATCAGCGCCACACAAGAAAAAGTAATTGCCTGGACTGTAAGTGCAGGAAACCTTCTTGAACGAGCGACCCCGGTAACCGGGTATATTGAAACCGGTGGTTATTATGCAAGTGGTCAATTACAAATTAAAAGCACCAAAGACGAAGAGGGTAACGAAGTGCGCGAATACACCGATAAGCTCGGTCGGGTAATATTAAAAAAGGTGCAGGCCGCTGCCTCCACCGATTTGAATAATTTGACTCAGTGGGCGCTAACCTATTATGTGTATGACGATCTGGGCAATTTAGTATTTGTATTACCCCCTGAGGCAGTAAAGACTCTTCAAAATTGAAGCTTATGGTTATATCATATAAGGTGTTTGCCCACTTGAACTAACTTTTATGAATCACAACCGTTTGCCTTTTTTATTCCTTTTATTCATGCTGCCCGTGTTTGTGCAAGCGCAAACACCGGCAGCACCAACTACCTTAGCTGCTACCGCAGTCTCAAGCACGCAGATTAATTTAACGTGGGTAGATGCTTCCACCAATGAAACGGGCTTTCAGATTGAACGATCATTGACAACAGGTACGGGCTTTACCTTAGTGACTACCACGGCAGCCAATGCTGTTTCGTTTTCCAACGCGGGTCTAACAGCCGGTACGAAATACTTTTATCGCATCCGGGCCATCAATGCGGGTGGTAACTCAGCCTATACAGCCGAAGCCAATGCCACGACAGTCGTTGCTCCACCGGCAGCGCCAACTACCTTAGCTGCCACTGCAGCGTCAAGCACGCAGATTAATTTAACGTGGGTAGATGCTTCCACCAATGAGACGGGCTTTCAGATTGAGCGATCCTTAACAGCAGGTACAGGCTTTACCCTGGTTACTAACATGCCGGCCAATTCTGTATCGTTTTCAAACACGGGGCTAACAGCCGGCACGAAATACTTTTATCGCATCCGGGCCATCAATGCAGGCGGTAACTCAGCGTATACAGCCGAAGCGAATGCCACGACTACAGTTGCTCCACCGGCAGCACCAACTACCTTAGCTGCTACCGCAGCCTCAAGCACGCAGATTAATTTAACGTGGGTAGATGCTTCCACCAATGAGACAGGTTTTCAAATTGAACGATCGTTGACAGCGGGCAGTGGCTTTGCGCTGATAACTACCACGTCAGCCAATGCTGTTTCGTTTTCCAACACCGGTCTAACAGCCGGTACGCAATATTTTTATCGTATCCGGGCCATCAACGCAGGTGGTAACTCAGCGTATACAACCGAGGCGAATGCCCGCAGTTTAACACAAGAGGAGGAAACAATTGACTTGTTTGCCTTTCAATACAAATACGATGGCCGTAAACGCATGACCCACAAGAAAGTGCCGGGGGCTGGTTGGGTCTATATGGTGTATGATAGTCGCGATCGGTTGGTGATGACCCAGAACGCAGAGCAGCGCAAAGCGAATAGATGGACATATAATAGGTACGATGCATTAAACAGACCCATCATTACAGGCATTTATACCCATACAAGTAACATAGATCAGGCTGCTATGAGCGGACTGATCAGCACCGTTAATTTTTTTGAAACCTATACTGGCGATGCAGCCAATCATGGATATTCCAATACGGTATTCACGGGGCCTAATTTTATAGTTGCCAATTTTGAACCCTTAACCATAACCTATTACGACAACTACACCTTCCGGAGTCTGTGGTACGGAGACTACACCTATCTGAATGAAGGCTTGAGCGAGGTTGTCAATGGTATTACCTACCAGCAACAGGCAGTAGAAAATTTACGCGTGATAGGGCAGGTAACCGGCACTAAAACCAAAGTACTGGATGGTGGGATAACGGGCGGCTATACCTGGCTCAAATCAGTCACTTACTATGACGACAAGTACAGAGTTGTACAAACCCTGACCGATAACTACAAAGGCGGCACTGACCGGGTAACGAATGTGATTGATTTTGTAGGCAAAGTTTTGGAATCCAAATCAACACATACAGAAGCAGATGTTACCTGGAGGGATATGGTCTACGTAAAGCAAGAAGGAAACAAACTCACATCAGTTTCAGGACCAGGACAATTTGGCTTTGGATGCGCTTCAGTACAACAATTGGCAGCGGGCCAGGATGGATGGTTTGAGTTTACAGTTACTGAAACTAACACGAGCAAGTTTATTGGATTTAATGATTCAAATTCTGGTGGTACAAGCCCTCATGATTTGAACTATGCCTTTCAACTTTACTATACAACATTGTATGTTCAGGAGAATGCAACTGTTAAAGGGACAGTAACTGGCCTTGTGCCGGGAGATATCTTGCGTATAGAGCGTGTAGGCACAACAATCAGCTTTAAACGAAATGGAAATCCAATAACCACCAGCACCCTAACACCCTCGACAACAGCTTTATTTATTGATAACTCTTTTCATATAGCTGGAAATACAATATCAGGTGTCCGTTCTTCCTTCAGTACCACTATCAGTACCACCACACGCAGATTTGAATACGACCATACTGGACGGTTGATAAAGACATGGCATGAAGTTGACACCCCAATTCAGTGGAAGAACTTAACCGGTCTCGCAGTTGATTATTCTACCTCATCCCTGATAAAAACTTCTACTGTTTATGGTTGGAATGCCGGAGCTTCAACACCTGTTTTTATTGAGGCCGGAACCGATGGCTGGGCAGAGTGTAAGCCAGCCGCTGTCGATCCCATTTTTGGTTTAGCTTCGACCGATCCCGATGCAGGGTACACTTCTATTAACTATGCAATTTATTTCGAAGCCGGAAATCAGGCCAATATTTATGAGAGCGGGGTTTTCAAGGGTCGGCTTGCTACTTTTACCAGTGCCGATGTGTTTCGTATTGAGCGCATCAACGGTGTTGTCTATTATAAAAAGAATGGCGTCACATTCTATACTTCGGCCACCTCATCAACTGGGCCTTTGTTGCTAGATACAAGTTTTGGCTATCCTGGTGGAAGGTTAACTAATATTAAACTATCATCCGGAAACATTCTCCTTTCCCTCAACGAATACAACGAAATCGGCCAACTCGTTGATAAAAAACTCCACAGCACAGTTAGCACTGGTGCCAATGCCAAACAAAGTGTTGACTACCGCTACAACATTCGCGGATGGCTTACCAGCATGAACGATGCTTCGCTGGCTAACACTACAACTTCCACAAAAACCAATGACGATACAGGCGATCTGTTTGGCATGAACCTCGCTTACAATACTACCGACTTGGGGCTAGCCAACACCCCGCTCTACAATGGTAACATCAGCGGCATGGCGTGGAGCAATAATCTTGGATTGGGCACCACCAAACAAAATGGGTACACGTATACCTACGATAAACTTAACCGCATCCAGACTTCTTCTTTCAAAGAGAAGAATACCGCATGGTCAGTGCCTACCATCGGAAAATTATCCGAAACCGGATTTAATTATGATCTCAATGGTAATATCATTAACCTGAAACGCAATGAGACTGCTACCAACGTGTGGATGGATGATTTAACGTATAACTACACAGGCAATCAATTGCTGCGAGTAACCGATGCAGGTGATGACTTTGCCGGGTTTATCGATGGCCAGCCTAACGGAGCCACCAATGATTATACCTACGATGCTAATGGCAACATGACCCGGGATTTGAACAAAGGTATTGGCGCCACCCTTAGCGATGCCACCAACCTGATCACCTACAACTACCTTAATTTGCCCGAAACCGTAACGAAAGGTGGCAACAACATCCGCTACATCTATGATGCTGGCGGCCGCAAGCTTGCGCAGGTAACAACCTTTGGTGGGCAGCAGAAACAGGTGGACTATGCAGGCGAGTTCCAGTATGAGAACGACCAGTTGCAATTCATCAGCCATGAAGAAGGCCGTATCGCTATTGCAAATAATAAGACGATCGTAATCCACAGTGGCGATGCGGTTGCTGGTATTACAGCAGCCACCTCTACGCTGGCACCGGTAACGCAAAATAGCGGGCAAAATTACATACGTGCTACAGCGGTGGGTACCTCTGCCAAGCAAGGTATGTTCCCTATAGGAGGTACGCTTACTGTGCAGGCGGGCGAGCAATATCTCATCCGTGCAAGGGGTTATCGCACCGCGAACAACGCTAATCAGGTTCATCTCTACATCCGCACCAATAGCACCGACCTCAACTGGCCGGGGGCCCAGCTTCCTAAAAGTGATGCCAACGCTACCAACGAATCGTTCGTAGAACAGGTGATCACCATCCCGGCAGGGCATACAACGTTGCAGGCTGGTGTAGTATGGAACACCGTAGCTGCCGGAGAACAATTCTTTCTCAACGACTTTGAGATTACGAAGCTCACTATTAATGCCATCCCAGAATACCAATATAACCTCATAGACCATTTGGGAAATGTGCGGCTTAGCTTCACTACCAAAGACGAAGTGGAAGCCAACACGGCCACGCTCGAAACAGCCAATATGAATCTTGAGCAGAGCCAGTTCTTACGGTATGCAAATGCTAAAAGAATACAAGCAAGTTTGTTTGATCGCACCAATGGTAGTGCCCCCACAACCACTACGGGTTATTCTGTTCGATTAAATGGTTCAGCAAATGAAAAGTATGGCTTGGCAAAATCTTTGAGCGTGATGCCGGGCGATGTGATCAACACAGAAGTGTATGCAAAATATGTAGACCCTACTTCCAGCAATTGGAATGCTATGCTCACAACCCTGATGAGCCAGATTGCAGCCAGCACGGCCGGGGTAGTTGTGGATGGCACTACGTATGGCAGCAGCACATCTTCCTTCCCAACCAGCTATGGTGGACTTGTTGGAAAAACTGATAATGGTGCCCCCAAAGCTTATTTGAACTGGTTGGTGTTTGATCGCAATTTTGTTTTTGTAACAGGCGGCTTTAAACAGATTACCACCGCAGGTAAAGAAGCCGGCACCGATGTGCCGCACGAGCGTGTTTTCAACACCAGCCCCATCACCATTACCCAACCCGGCTATGTGTATATTTACTTGAGCAACGAAAACCCAACTCCGGTGGAAGTTTATTTCGATGACTTTAAAGTAACCCACACCAAATCTCCGGTTATCCAGACGGATGATTATTATCCGTTTGGGTTAGCATACAATTCTTATAGGCGTGAGAATAATTTGTTCAACAAAATAAGATTTCAGGGACAAGAGAATATTGACGACCTCGCATTAAACTGGGATTCTTTCAAATGGAGAAACCACCAGCCTGATATTGGTAGGTTCTTTAATGTTGATCCATTGTCTGAAAAGTATGTTTATAACAGTCCGTATGCTTTCAGTGAAAATCAAGTAGTCGCTCATCGGGAATTAGAAGGTTTAGAAAAGTATGATATTAAGAAAGACATAATTCCTTACGCTGATCCAGAAAACTATCAGCCAAGTGATTATGGCAGAACTACTGTTATTAAAACTGAAACTGAGACAACTACAACAACAAAGTATTGGTCAGGTAGGAAGGAATCCACTGTAGACAAAAGACAATATGATGTAGTTGGTGGCAAATCGTTGCCAAAAGAAGTGCGAACAACAGATGGAGAAGGTAATGGGGTCGTTGTACAGATCAAAATGGGGGAACCTTTCAAAACTGATAATCATTCGCCTGACAATAAAGTTGCTCATTATGCTGTTAATGGTTTTGTCAAGGCTATTGAGAATGCAATCAAGGAAGGTACTTGTTTAGAGTCAGTAACCGTTTCTGCAACAACTAATGCACGTCATGGCAATTTGAATGGCCCTCCAAATTGGGACAAATCCGGGTCAAGTAACCATTATGTGACAAGTGGAGGTGATGCTATAGATATTTCTCTCATAAATGGAAAAGTAGCGAATATAGATAATCCTGGGAGTGCCGGTATTCAAAATGGGCTGTCTAAGGTTTCTAATATATTAGAAAATAAGGGGCCTGTTATAAATATGGATAAATATCATAAGACTCATATTCATAGTGCATTTAAACCAAATTAATCTGACGATGCAGAATATTTTCTTGCTTCTTGTACTCTCCATTATGGTATCTTGCAATTCAATATCTACATCTGAAAATCGGAGTAATTGTTCTTTGGATACTAGCTTAAATATTATAAGGAATAATAAAATCATTCCTATAAAGTATAAATCTTATTTTAAAATTGATAGTAAAACTTCATTTGAATTTGAGTACGATGATATTGAAAGACTTGAGTTGATTAAGATTGACTCATTGCAGTTAATAGACTTATTACCAGATGATGAATTACTAGATTATAATAGTGCCTCTTATTCTCATTATTTTTATACCTATCAATCATATTCCAGGAAGTATCAAGCTGTCACAATAATAGTTAGCTTGGAATATAAATTTGATATTTTCTACTTAATCTATTCAGAAACCGGTCAATTGCTTTCCAAGTTTTCAGTGGCGAGCTCAGGTGGAGATGGACTTTTTGCCAATGAATCATACGGACGTTTTATCAACGATACAACTTATCTTAGGACTTCTGTATTTAAGGAGTTCTATAAAGACGATGATCCTATTCATTATAAGGCAGATTCTTTAGTTGAAAAAATAATATTTAATTCAAAGGGAAAACTCATTAACTCAATTCCTTCCCAGCGGAGTCTCCGGGAGTAAAGGAATGAGTAAGAGCAGGGACTCCGCGTAAAGTGAAAGAGATTAGTAATAAAATAAACGAAGTGAATAAGGAATGAGAATGTAGATGTGTCACGATTAAATGATGACGCGGAGTCCCCGAGGCGGGAGACTCCGCTGGGAATGAGAATATTTAAGTTAAAAGCATTATGAATTGGACCTATATGAAAAAGCTTTTATTCATTCTGTGTTTTTGGTCTTCTGTTTCTTTTGGCCAGACCAATTTTAAAGCCCCCGTACTCTTTCCACCTTCTCCTGATGTTGCCAATATGGAGAAGTATGGCACCTATCAGGTTAACTATGCAACGGGCCTTCCACAAATTTCAATTCCCCTGTACACTGTTAAACAAAACGATTTGGAAGTACCCATTACCCTTGATTATCATGCGTCAGGTATTAAAGTAACCCAGGATGCCGGCTGGATTGGGCTTGGCTGGTCGTTGAATGCTGGGGGCCAGATTTCCAGGCAGGTAATGGGAAATAAGCCTGATGAAACTCCCACAGTAGGGTACCTGTTTCGGGGTGCTCCATTACCATCGGATCCGATCACTGATCCGCTCACAGCTGCTGGAATTGATTACCTGGACCAACTCTATCGGGGAAATTATGACGCAGAGCCTGATATATTTTCTTATTCCTTCCCTGGCAAAGGGGGAAAGTTTTTCTTTGATCAGAATGATCAGTTCAAACCCAAGGTTATTCCTTATGACCCAATCCGAATAAATTTTACTGGGGGCGTTTTCAATGTTTTGAATGAACGGGGTGTTGCCTACGATTTTCAAACAAAGGAACAAACACAAAATAACAGCTCGCCCACGGTAACTTCTGCGTGGATGCTCAACAAGATCACGTCAGCCAATAAAAAGGATGAGATAGAATTTTTATATACTTCTCGTTATGGCGTTACCTATCACGATGAGACTCAGTATGTGGTGGTAACGGACCGCATCTCGCAGCAAGGTGGTTCCGCAGGAGTTTCTCCACCGGCTGTTTCAGTTTCGCATATACAAGCCACGGAATATAAACTGGATGTAATTAAATTCAAGAACGGGCGAGTGAAGTTCCATTTAGATAATCGGCTGGATGGATTTGCTACCCCCGTTCCACAAAAGAAGCTAATCACGATAACGGTGGAAAGTTATAATTCAATTACCAATCTATATGAAGTTGTAAAAACAATTTCATTGATTCAAACTTATTTTATTAAGGGTAGTGACCAGACATCGCGAAGACTCAGGCTGGACGAGGTGCAAATAAAAGATGCCAGTGCCACTCCAACTCCGGTACAAACATATCGGTTTGATTATAATACGCAGATTCAGTTACCATCTACTGCATCCAAAGCCAGGGATTACTGGGGCTATTACAACGGTGAGGATGGGAATACCGGATTTATCCCAATGCCAGAAAAAATTGACTTTCAAGCCAGTGATGTTGCTGGTTCAACGGTTATAAATTTAGATATTGGCAATGGAGTTCGTGAGCCCAATCCGAATTACAGCCAGGCCTATATCTTAAGGAGGATTTATTTTCCTACCAAAGGCTATACTGATTTTGATTATGAACCAAATCGCTACCAGGATAATACCGGAATTAAAATAGCGGGAGGAGTAAGAATCAGGAGAATCAAATCCTATAATGGTACCGATCCTATACCGATTTTGAAAACCTATAAGTATGGAGACGGAGAGAGCGGGTATGGTGAAAAAAATTTCTTTATGGAAAACTCCTATTATTCTACTCAGGTAGAAGAACACGAATACATTTTTGATGGAACAATTAGTCCTTGTTTAATTAAAACTGGCAGCAGAAGGGTACGCACCTTCTTTAGTGTGCCGCCAATCAGTTTTGAGCCTTACGATGCAAGTTCTGTTTTTTATCCAACAGTGACTGAATACGTTGGAAGTGAGTCTATAAATACCGGTAAAATAATTTACAAATTTACTCTTGAACTGGATAGCAAGCAATCAGACTTTGTTGCAGGAGGACAGCCGGCCATTTTCTCTAAGCACTTTTTAAGAGGCCTTTTGAAGGAAAGGCATGTATTTAGAAATGACAATGGATTCTTTCGGCCTGTAACAAAAACAGTTAATAACTATGAGGCATTTGGTCGGGTTCTCTATGGGGGGGTTGGTTACAAGGTAAAAAAGCGGATAGTTTCTTTTAAAAATGGAGAGGATTTAAAGCTACCACATCTGAATCCAAATGATGGGTGTAGCGGCATTAATGATTCCTATAATTGGCTTGAAGGCAACTATGCTATTCATTCAGGAGATAATAAGTTAATTAGTACTGAGGAATATATTTATGATAATCTGGACGAAAGCAAATATCAACTAACGACAACCAGCTATGCATATGGAGATTTTTTTCACCAGCAGGTAACGCGGGTTAATACAACACAGAGTAACGGTAGTATTAGAAGCGTGTTAAACCGATATCCCTCTGATTTCTCCACGCAAGCACCCTATTCAAGTATGGTGGTAAGCACCCGCAATATGATTGCTCTTCCGGTAGAACAGGAGCAACAAATCAATTCTACAAAACTTTCCCTTGAAAAAACCCAATGGAAGGATTATGGCAACAATATTATTCAACCCGAAAAGGTATTTACGCAAATCCAAACCAATCCACTGGAGCAAGAGATTGTCTACGATTATGATGATCAGGGAAGGATAAAAGAGTTCACCACACGGGATGGACTTACAACATCTATTGTCTGGGGGTTTTCGCAGAGCATTCCAATCGCCCAGGTGATCAATGCGCGCAGTACACAAGTAGCCTTTACTTCATTTGAGGATACCGGAAAGGGGAATTGGACTTATACTGGCAACCCTCTTTCATCACCCACTGCAAAAACAGGTGGTTATGTATTTACGGGAGGCTTATCTAAATCCGGCCTGGATTCCAGTGTGCCTTCTTTACTGCAGCTTTGGATTCAAGGATCGAACGCACTTACAGTAACAACGCCTGCCGGGACAATAGCGGGTCAGCTACTGGAAACCAGGAGTGGATGGAATCTTTATTCTTATAACCTTGGCGCAGTCACAAGTGTTACCATTGGAAACCCGGGTATTTCAATTGATGATGTTCGCTTATATCCTCAGGCAGCTCAAGTAAAAAATTACAATACTAAGAATTTGGTGGGTATTGATGCAGTGGGTGATATCAATAATCGATACAGTAAGTTTGAATATGATCTCTTCGGACGCCTTAAAACAATTAAGGAAAATAACAATAATATTGTTAAGTCGGCTGCCTATGGCTATAAAAGCACAACCGACTATCTGGCTCCTTTTGTATATGAATATTATAATAATGCGGTAACTTATGCTTTTCAAAAACAATGCCCTGCAGGTTACCGGGGCAGCCTAGTAGGTTACTCGATTCCAGCAGCAAAGTATTCATCAGAATTAGGCTTAGTTACTGCCAATGATATGGCTTATAATGAAGCCCAAACCTATGGCCCCGCTAAAGCGGAGAATGATGGAATATGCACCCAAATTATTTATGCCACCATCACTGCTACCAATGCGAGGGGAGATGCTGGCTATAAAATCCGATTTGAACCACTATCCGGTCAGCCATCGTTACCCTTATTTAATTTAGCTTCAGGGATTGGGGTAGAAACAACAATTGTTGTAGAGGCCGGCACCTATAAAATTTCAATCTTCAGAGATACAGCTCCATTTCCTAATCGGAACTTTTCTATTTTCGGAACGGATTATGCAGGGGTGATTAGCGCTACGAAGGATAATGTTGCTGTTTCCCCAACGTCAAATAATATGATCCGGTTATGGAGTAACCCCTGATATAGATGACCACTTTGTATGCATCCCGATTTTAGTACACCTCAAGAGTAGAAATTCGTTTTCATAGTTTAGTTTGAATGACCTTGAAACTCCGCCCGTAGTGTTTTGTGCAAGCATGTGTTCGAGATCACCAACAAGCAATACGGTGGTATTTAGTGAAATAGGATTAGTATTGAGATCGGGAATGTTGGTGATTTCTATGACACTTGCAAGGGGTGAATATAGTTTTTGTGATAGTGTTCTCCATCTCTAACAACGGCAAATATTCGGTGGACCAGTTTGTTCCTTATTGCATTAAGCACAAGCATTTTGTTCTTACCCTCATTCACCTTTCTTAAATAAAAAGTTCTCAACTCGCCAGCAAAGCAAATGGAACTTATGGCAGCCAGATGGAAAAGAGTTTTGATGCTTTTGTTGGCCAAGTGTGACACTCTTGATTTACCTCTAATGCTTTTGCCTGAGGAGTGTTCAAATCAGATTTCAGATCTGGCTGGCTGGTTTAAGTTTCCAGTGCATCTTTAAGAGCAGAATTACTAGTCTGCAAGTGTTCTAAACTTTACATCAAGTGAATTAGATTAATTTATTGATTTGTAACGAGTTACAGCTTAGAGGTTCCTAATTGCCTACCTATATGATTTCGAATCTGTTGGGTTTAGGGCTGAGAACAGACCCCAGGCCAGTATAAAGGTCAAATGCGCTTATTTAACTCAGTATTAAGTTATATAATGGCATTGCGTTATGTTAAGTAGCTTAGGCATCCGGGCTTACCGGAATCTTCTTAGAAAGTTTTTTAGCGCGGGCTTTCAATAACTCAATCTTCATCATTCATCACCGGACTGGGGCAGCGACACTCTTTGGGTAGGCTTTGGTTTTCGCGTTGGCAAGTGTGGCCTGCCCAATGTGTGTTGCAGCTGGCCAAGGATATTGTAAGTAGTGCCCTATAAAACAAATACATTCAAGCCATGACAGGACATGATATTCTGACGCGGTATTTGTCATAAATTTAATGCTTATAGAAAGGTACAGCCTGTAAGCATACTCCACGAATTGGCGATGAAGAAGATCACCCTGTTCTTATAGAGGTAACCGTAAACATTACAATACATTCAAATGACAACTATGTTCAGAATCATTTTCATTTTTTCAATCGGAATTGTCCTTTTGGCAAGCCAACCAGTAGTGGCTCAATCGATCAGTCCTGAACTTCTGATAAAGCCTTGGAAGGCGCTGTGGATAGCGGGACCTGGCGTGCCCCTCCGATGGGGCGCTGCATCCGACCCTACACTCAAAGACTATGGTGTGTTCAAATTCAGAAAGGCCATCGAGCTAGCCGAAAAACCAACTTCGTTTGTTGTCCACGTGTCTGCAGACAATCGGTACAAACTTTTTGTAAATGGAAAGCTGGTATCGCAGGGGCCAGCACGCGGAGATCTCTACTTCTGGAATTTTGAAACAGTTGACATTGCTTCTTACTTGAATGTTGGCAATAATATCGTGTCTGCTGTTGTATGGAACGAGGGCAAAAATAAATCCGAAGCACAGATCAGTTATATGACTGGATTTATACTACAAGGAAATTCGGCCAAAGAAGAGATCCTGAATACAAATGACAGCTGGAAAGCAATCAAGGACGAAAGCTATCAGCCCATTAGAACGAAAGCGGCCGGATATTATGTGGCTGGTCCTGGGGAACTCGTAGACATGAATAAACACATCAGCGGTTGGAACCAGGCAAACTATGATGATAGCAAATGGGACAAGGCGCGAGCGATCGCACCGGGTCTTCCAAAAACGGCAGCAATTAACACCAGCGGATGGATGCTTGTTCCGTCTGAGATTCCACAAATGGAAATGACTAGTCAACGACTTTTGACCACTCGTAAAGGCGAAGGTGTGCAGGTTCCATCTGGCTTTCCATCCACTAGAACAAAAGTTACGGTACCGGCAAATTCGAAGGCCTCCATCTTGTTGGATCAGGGGTACTTAACAAATGCATACCCAACGCTGATCTTCA
>ERZ795061.3528-NODE-3528-length-13571-cov-13.470775_pt1 | contig 13571 bp, 11 predicted proteins | sample MGYA00375145_ERZ795061 | MGnify/ENA primary metagenome ERZ795061 (study PRJEB30190, sample SAMN05720144) | anaerobic digester metagenome | isolation source: active sludge of municipal wastewater-treating anaerobic digesters | place: USA | collected 2014-12-22 ... | reverse complement strand
CGAACCTGATCGGCTACCTCGACGAGCCGGAACTGGTGCATCGGGACAACATGGTCCGTACGTGACCCAACCCCAAGGCGCCGATCGATGACCGAGCCGACCGCGACCCGCTTCCTGTTCATTGCCGAAGGCTCGACCCTCGCGCACGTCGGACGTCCGTTGGTGCTCGCCCGCGCCCTGCATCTGGCTGGGTTCGATGTGGTGTTTGCCCGCCCACCAGCCTATGGGTGGATGACGCGCGACGACCGATTCACGTCGGTGGATCTGGCGACGCAATCTCCCACGGAGTTCGCCCGTCGCCTCGAGCGCGGACAGCCACTTTACGATCTGGCGACACTCGAGCGCTACGTTCAGGACGACCTCGTCCTTCTGCGCGCCCACCGCCCCGGCGTGGTCATCGGCGATTTCCGCCTCTCGCTCTCGGTCAGTGCCCGACTCGCAGGTGTCGCCTACGCCACCCTTTGCGATGCCTACTGGAGCCCCGAGGCCCCCCTGGAACCAGCCCTCCCGGTGTTCCCGTGGACTCCGTACGTCCCGCTCGCGCTCGCCGAGCCGCTCTTCCGCAGCGTTGCACCGCTCGCCTTCCGGCTCCATGCCCGCCCGATGGAAGCCTTGCGGCGGCGCCATGGCCTGCCGGGCCTCGACCATGATCTACGGCGCTGCTACACCGACGCCGACCTTCGCCTGTTCGCCAACCCTGCAGCCCTGTTCCCCCAGGTCGCGCCACATGCCGGCGCAGCCTTCATCGGTCCGCTCGCGTGGGCGCCCCGCGGAATGGCGCTGCCCGCGGCGCTCGGCGACTCGGACAGGCCCCTGGTGTATGTCACGATGGGCAGCTCGGGCGCGACCGGGATCCTCGGCCTCGTCCTTGGCGCGCTTGCGCAGCGCGACTGCGAGCTCATCGTCACCACCGCGGGCCGCCCCTTGCCCTCCACCGTCGATGCTGCGCGGGTCCGCATCTTCGACTATCTGCCCGGCGACCTCGTCTGTGCACGAGCGAGCCTGGTCGTCTGCAACGGCGGCAGCCCGACGACCAACCAAGCCCTTGTGCACGGCGTACCGGTGCTCGGCATCGCACGCAACATGGATCAGTTCCTCAATATGCAGGCCATCGAGCGCTTCGGCGCCGGCCTCACGCTACGTGCCGACCGGGTGTCAACCGGTGCGCTGGCGAAGGCCACCGAGTGCCTGCTCGGGACCCCGAGCGCCCGCCTGCAGGCCAGCCGCCTGCGTGACCCGGAACTGGCGGCTCCAGCCGCCAGCCTGCACCGGCTGGGCGCCCGCGCATCCGACCTGCTTCAAGCCGTTTTTCGGGGTGCCGGCGTACCCGCGCAAACCCGCGGCGGGGATGATTGTTAGAATGACCTCCGCCTGAACCCGACGCACCGAGCCCTGTGCTCGGCAGCTCCACCGCCCTGAAACAATTCCGCACAACGAGGGACTTGCATGCCTACCCGACCCGAACGTCGCGCAGTGCGCACGATGACGCTCTGCGCCACGCTCCTGCTCGCCGCCTGTGGCGACAGCGGCAGCCCACAACACTACGTCGCACTCGCCCGCGACCACCTTGCCAACGGCGCCTATCGCGAAGCGACCATCGAGCTGAACAACGCACTCCAGAAGGATCCGAAGAACCGCGAGGCACGCTGGCTGCTGGCGCAGGCGGCGCTCCAGCTCGGCGAAGCCGACAAGGCCGAACGCGATGCACGCAAGGCGATCGAATACGGGTTCTCGCGCACCGAAGCCCTACCCCTGCTGGCGCGGGCGATCCTGATGCAGCAGGCGCCCGACCGGGTTCTCACCGAACTCTCCACCGCCCCGACGGACGCGCCCGACACAATGCAAGCCGAGTATGCAAGTCTGCGTGGCACCGCGCTCCTGCTCAAGGGAGAACTCGACGCTGCCGAGCCCGAGTTCGGCAAGGCGCACAAGCTGGACCCCGCCCTGCCGGAGGCCATCGTCGGCCTCGCGCTGGCGCAGAGCTTGCGCAAGCAGTACGACGAGGCGCGCAAGACGCTTGCACCCGCATTAGAGCGCACGCCGCCGGTCGCCGACGCGTGGTCGCTGCTCGGCGACATTGAAACCGAGCAGGAGCGCTTCGACGCCGCCGAGACCGCCTTCGGCCAGGCGATCCGGGCGCGTGCCCATGTCACCCTCGAGCGCGCGAAGCGCGCCCTCGCCCGCGTGCGCCAAGGCAAGTTCGCAGAGGCCGAGGCGGACCTGAACGCACTCGGAGCGCTTTCTCGCCATCCCTATGCGCAGTACGTCACCGGCCTGTCCCATTTCCGCCAGCAGCGCCTGCGCGAGGCGGCTGACGCATTCGAACTTTCCTTGGCCGCCGATCCGAATTTCGCACCCAACCGGGTCTATCTCGCCATCACCCGGCTGATGCTCGGCCAGCAGGAACAGGCGCTGGCGCACGCCGAATTCATCCGTGCTGCCGCACCGCAGGCTTCGGGCGCGAACCTGCTCCTCGGCATCGCCCAGGCTGGTCACGCCGACTACGGCCAGGCGCGCAAGACGCTCGAAGCCGCCTTGGCCTCCGAGCCGGACAACGTCACCAATTTGCAGTTGCTGGCCACGCTGAGCCTGCTGCAGGGCGACAGCAAGACCGCACTCTCCCATGCCCAGCGTCTCGCCACGCTGCGTCCGGACTCGACGGGCGCCATCAACCTTTTAATGATGGCGCAGTTGATGTCGGGTGCGGAAGTGCCCGAGCCGACCGCCGGTCAGGTCGATGCGCTCCAGGCCGAGTTCATGCAGGCCCTCGAGGCCTTCCGCGACAAGCGCTTCGGCGAAGCGACAAAGCGCGCCGAGGCCCTGCGCGCAGCGCATCCCGAACAGATCGGGCCGATCAACCTGCTCGCCGCCCTGTATCTTTCCACCGGCCAGTGGCCCAAGGCGCGCAAGGAACTCGAGACCGTCCTGCAACGCCAGCCCGCGGATGCGACCGCACGCATCAACCTCGCCAAGCTCGAACTGCAAGATCGCAACTTCCAGCGCATTAAGGAGCTCGTGAGCCCGCTCGTGCTCGCGTCGCCTTCGGCGGAAGCGCCCGCGCTCCTGCTTGTGGCCGCCGAGCATGGGCTGCAGAACGACGTCGCCGCGGACCAGGTGCTTGAGCAGTTGGTCAAGAGCAACCCCTCGGCCACGCTTGCACGTGCCCTGGCCGCAGGCCGTGCGCTACGAGGCAACAAGCCGGAACGCACGCTCGAATACCTTGCCCAGTTCGACAAGGCACGCATCGAGTCCTCGCCGGCGCTCCTCGAACTGCGCGGGCGCGCTCACCTGGCCCTCGCCCAGAACGCCGAAGCCCTCGGCAACTTCGAGCGCTGGGCGCACTTGGCCCCCGAATCCGCTGCAGCGCACTTCCTGCATGCCGAAACCCTCGCTCGCCTGGGACGCATCCGTGACGCCGAGGGCGCGCTGGTCCGGGCCGTCAAGCTCGACCCGACCAACCCCGAGGTGCGCATCGCCGAGGTACGCATGCTGACCCGGACGGGACAACTCGACAAGGCAAAGAGCGCTGCGCAGCGCCTGCGCAAGGATTTCGGCGACCGCCCGGACATCCTCGCCACCACCGGCTGGCATGCATTGATGACCAGCGAGTTCGCCATCGCGGCCGACCACCTCGGGCGTGCATTCGCGCAGACGCCGAGCACAGCCCTCCTCCTCGAGAGGATGGCCGCGTTGTGGGGCATGGAGAAGCGGGATGAAGCCCTCGCGCTCATCCGGGACTGGCTGGCCGAACACCCGCAGGACAGCGCAGCGCTGCTCCAGCTTGCCGGCGCATATCTGGAGCTCGGCCAGGACGAGGAGGCAGTCCGCATCTATCGCAAGGTGCTGGAGCTCGACCCGGCGCACGTCCCGTCGCTCAACAACGTCGCTTGGCTGTTGCGCCGCAGCCGGCCGGACGAAGCCCTTCAAACGGCCCGTCGCGCCCTCGAGCTTGCCCCCAAGGACCCGAACGTGCTCGATACCGTCGGCATGTTGTATCTGGACCGCAGGGACCTGACGCAGGCAGGGTGGTACGTCGGCAAGGCGCATGAGCAGAACCCGCGCAACCACCAGATCAGCCTGCACCTCGCCGAGGTCGCACACGCCAAGGGCAACACCGCAGAGGCGCTCAAGCTCATCGACGGCGTGCTTGCAGAGGCGCGCGATCCTGCACTTCACAAACAGGCCGAGAGCCTGCGTGCAACGCTCGAGAGCGGGCGCTGAGCCCGGCACCTCACCGCCGCGAACGAATCGCCCCCCCCCCCCCCCCCGCCCGAGGAGTCACCGCGATGCAGGCCGCCAAGCCCCCCTACCGCAGCCCCTTGGTCAAGGCGTGGAACGCCATCGCCAGCGCCGCTCGACGCCCGGTGACGCTCGACGCGAGGGCGCTGCTCGTCGCGGCACAGCGCAAGCAGCCCGATGCGCCACCGCCACCCGCAGCGACGATGGATGCGCTAGGCGTGCTGGTCGAAGCCATCCACTCGGGCAGGAGTGCCCTGCACCCGTTCGGGCGTTACTATCTCGAGCAGATGTTTGCGGGGCTGCTGTCGAATCGGATGCGACTTGCCAAGTTCTGGGCCGAGCACCCGGAAACACTCGCGGACGAAGTTCGCCAGCCGGTGATCGTGGTCGGCCTGCCCCGCTGCGGGACGTCCTACCTGTTCAACCTGCTCGCCCACGACCCGGAACACCGTTACCTCACCAACTGGGAAACCACCGTCTCACAGATCCCGCCCACGCCCCCGCCCGTCACGCTGCGACAGGACCCCAGACGACGCATCGGCAAGCTCTTGATGGCGTTCCAGCGCCATCTCGCACCCGGCCTGGAGTCGATCCACGAGTTCCACCTAGACGGCCCCGAGGAATGCACCCCCCTGCTGATGCAGGGCTTCGACACCCAGGCGCTGGCGGGGATGTTCGACGCCCCGGACTACTCGCACTGGCTCGATCACGCCGATCATCGCGCGACCTACCAGCATCACAGGCGCATCCTGCTGACCCTGCAGCGTTGTTATCCGGCCGGGCGCTGGCTGCTCAAATCGCCTGATCACCTCGCTGCGCTCGAGGCCCTCCTCGAGACCTATCCCGACGCATGCCTGATCCAGCTGCATCGCGACCCGGTGCAGGCGGTGTCCTCGTGGGCGAGCCTGAATGCGGCCTTCCGTGGCATCTGGAGCGAACGTATCGATGCGGCCGAGCTCGGACCGCAGATCCTGGAACGGCTTGCCACCGACATGGACGCCAGCATCGACGCGCGCCAACGCCTCCCCGCGGATCGCTTCCTCGACCTCCAGTATCGCGACCTCATCGCCGATCCGCTCGGCCAGGTCGAGCGCATCCATGCGCATTTCGGACTCGACTTCGCTCCATCGACGCGGGCACGCGTCGAGAGTTTCCTGCACGGCGACCGCGACAAGAAGCGCAGCCATGCCTATGCTCCCGAGCACTTCGGCCTGAGTGCGGAACGCATTCGCGAACGCTTCGCGCGCTACATCGGCCACTACGGAGTTGCTCCTGCACGCTGAAGCAGCAAGTCCGGAACCAGCGGCTCGGCGCTACAGCAGCGGCGCGCCCACACAGGAGGAACGACGGATGAGCCTCGCCCTGCCGCGAGCACTCCGGCTGCTGACCCCGGCGGCCGTTCTCGGGACCTCCTTCGCCGCCGCGCTCGGCCCAACCCGCGGAGTGGTCGCGCTCGCCTTCGCCGCCGCGGCGACGCTGCTCGCGGCAACGCTGCACCGTGCATGGTCGCTCGCCCGCCGTGGTGACGAGCGCTTGTCCGCCACCGACCTGCGGTGCATGAAGCTTCATCTCCTGCTGCACGTCGTTCCACTGGCCTACGCCGGGACGATGCTGCTCGCCAGCTCGGAGCTACCGTCCCCACCGCTGTGGGCGCTCGGCTTTGCCCCCTTCTTCCTGAGCGGCCACCTGACCTGGAAGAAACTGCACGCCCGCTTCGGTACCTTCCTGTATGCCCTGTTCGCGCGTGGCAACCTGGCAGTAGGCTTCACGAGCCTCCTCCTGGCTGGCGCCTGCCAAGTACTCGACAGCAACCTGCCGCAGACCTTGCTGGAACGCCTGCTCCTACTCTACGCCGGCATCCACTTCCTGCTGACCGCCTTCGCCGTGCGACGCATCGCGGACGATTTCGAGCATGCGGCCCGCTGAGGAGCGAGCGCTTTGATACAACTCGCCGACGCGGCGTACAGCCAAAAAAAGACGCGGCACTTAGCCGCGTCTTTTTCGAATCCAAACCCGCGGCGCACCGCGGGCTTGTACGATCAGGCCGCCGTCGCTTGGCTGCGACGACGCGTTCCGCCGAAGCCGAGCGCGGCGAGCGCGCCACCCAGCAGCATGAGGGTGCCAGGTTCCGGAACCTGCGTGACGTTGACGCTGGTCAAGCCGGCGAGGGTCAGCGAATAGTTGCCACGCGTAAGACCGGTGATGGTCAGCGAGTAGTTGCTGCCGGCGGTCCCGAGGCTATGCGTCACGGTGGAGTTGCCCGGTCCGACACCCATGGTCTCGTTCAGGCTTTCAGGGTCCACATCAACGCACGAACCGACATTCACGCAAACCGCGTTCGTGTTCACACCGTCCGGACTCCAGTTCACGAACGGCGCCGGCGTGGCCGCATCTCCTGAAATTTGGCTGATCCTGCGAAGCGTGAAGTCCGCAGACATGTTCGCTTGCGCATTACCCGCCGTGTAGGGCGGAACCAACGTCACGTCGGCCTTCATCTCCGGATTGGCCAGGAAGCTCAGCACCATGTTCGCCGTTTCACCGATGGAGAACGAGAAGGTCCAAGTAGTATTCGACTGAATGTTGGTCGAGGCTTGCCCTTGGCCCGAGATCTGCAACTCGGCCTCGGCGACCTGTTTCGTCGAAGACGGCGTTCCAGTCACGAGTTGCGCGGACGTGATCTCAGCATTCGCGTTGGCGAAGGTGCCGCTGTTCTGGCCAAACAGCGAGTAGTCATTGTCGGCGCGAATCACCGTGCTACCGGGTGCGTTTACCGCACTCACCTTCAGAACCGGCGATACACCGCAGTTGAGAAGCAGCTTGCTGCAAGCATCGGCGTCGGCGACTGTACTTCCGTTCAGCGTTGCGGAATCTTCGACGTTGAAGGTGTAGCCGGGATTCAGGTTAGTGATCACCACACCGGTCGAAGCGTTGATGAAACCGATCGTCAGATTGCTCAGGTTCAGCGACGAACCGGCATACACGCTGGCCGAAGCCTGTCCGGCGAAGCCCATGGAGAGCGCACCGATCAGCGCCGTCGCAAGCGTCGTTTTCTTGATGTTCATGTTTTCCTCCGTATCTAGGTAGATGCTCGCAGGGTCGGGCGCTTGCGATCTGGTTTTTGCCAGCACCGTTGATCTGCTCGGGATTTCTTAAGCAATTAGCGGGCCAGAAATAAAAACTTGTTTTTCTTCCTGCACTTGCGAAACTCCGCCCGCATCGAACGCACGCCGGACACACAGCACTGTAAAAAAATCCGACACTCTCACACCTCTCGTCCGCTCCCATCGGAAGCGCCCCCTTCCCCGACGAGCAGCGAACCGAGCGCCTTGCGCAGCGAACGCGAATGCGGCAGCGCCGAGTACCCCACCCTGCAAAAGAAGGCAAAACCATCCGCCGGTCCGGCATCGGCAAGCGCCTCGAAGCGGCGTGCGAGCGCGCCAGCCGCAGCATCCATGCCGGGATGGGGCGACAGCGAACGCCCCGCCTGGACATACCAGCGGAAAATCACCGGCGTCATCTCGGGCTGGAGGTGCATGCCCGCGGCCTCGACCGCCAGCCACAGACGCTGCATCGCCGCGCCGGCGGCGACAAAATCGCCGAGCGTGCGCAGCGGACGCACCGGGGTCATCAGCACATGCGCCGCACACCCGAGTGCCGGCAGCAGATCGAGCTGAACGCGCGGCGCCACAGTGCCGAGCAGGTAGCGATTGAAGAACTCCACCCTGCTCCAGCTCTGCATCACCCAGCGCATGAGACGCGCGGTGAGGGGATCGACCCCCACCGCTTGCTCGGGAATGCGGTCCTCGCTGAAGCGCGCGCGCCATTCGATGATGCTGCGATGCACGTTCAGGGCCTCGGGCATGGTCAGGCGGATGCGCGCGCTGTGCCACAAGAGCCTCGCCACCTGCCAGCGGCCATCGAAACCTTCAAAGAACCTCAGCCGGTAATCGCTGCCGACCGCTGCGGCAAGTGCCTCGCGCTCGGCCGGACCGAGCGCGGTGACGCGCATCGGCCGGCGCTGCACGACACGACTTTCGATGAAGGCCTCTAGCGGATCGGGGCGTAGAGTCGCATCGGGGACGAGCACGACGTCGTAGATCGGTGCCTCTTCGCTGCAAGCGGGGCGAATCGTCCATTCGGCGCGCAAGCCGCGGGCCGAGGCGGCCAGGCGCAGGGTCTCGAGCAAGGCACCATGCGCAAGCTGGCTCGCCCGCCCGTCAAAGTCGTAGACCACCTCGGCGCGCGTATCGAAACCATGGATCGCAAGCCGATCCACACCGAGCACCTCGAAGCGCCAAGGCTGGGTGTTGTCACCGCTCGGCGCCCAGCGCGCACGCTCGAGCAGCCGCTCCATTGTGCCTTGTTCAATCATGCGCCGCCTCCAACGCCTTCATGCGCTCGAGCTGTCGCCGGCCGAGCCACAGCCCGATGCGCTGCAGCGGGTTGCGCCAGCCGCCAGGCCGCCAAGTGCGCTTGAGCCGGTTGCGATAGGCGTCGAACTGGTAGGCCCAGGGTGCCGAGAGCACCTTGCCGCGGCCGAGCAGCAACTTGATCGTCTCGGTGGCGGTGACGCCAGCGCAGATCTGGCAGGCCGCGATCGTGGAGGGCCCCTCGCGACGACTGAGGTTGACACGGGTCGGATCGACCAGATAAGCGCGCTGCAGCATCCCGGGCGACAGCCCCAACAGGAAGCGGACGGCCCGCTCGTCGTCGTCGCAGCCCTCGAAGCCAAAGTAGTCTTCGAAGGACATGCTGTCGGCGGTGAACACCATCACCGCCGCCCCCATGCCGAGCGGCGCTGCGGTGATGGCGGGGATGCCGCGCCGCCGACAGGCCGCGAAGACCGCACGCCGGGCATCGAAGGCGAAGAAGTCGAGCGCATCCACGTAGAGGTCGACGCCCTCGAGGAAGACGTCGGCGCGCGCAGGGTCGACGCCGTCGTCGAAGCACCGCAGGTCGACCTCCGGATTGATGTCGCGCACCATGCGGGCGAGAACCTCGGCCTTGGGCTGACCGAGCGTCGACATCAACGCACCCGCCTGCCGGTTGAGGTTGGCGAGATCGAAGCGATCGTAGTCCGCGATCGTGAAGGCCCCGACGCCGAAGCGCGCCAGCGTCAGCAGATGCACCCCCCCAACCCCTCCCATTCCAGCGATCGCGATACGGCTCGCCCGCAGCCGCGCCTGTTCGGCCACCGTGAGCCAGCCGATGTTGCGCGTGAACGCGGTGTCGTAATCGAAGCCGCCCTCCATTAGCGAATCTCCTTCGTAAGGGCTTTACGGGGCGCTATCATAGCGCGAGCTTCCCGGGGGATAATGCCCACATGCAGCAGATCGCCGTCGGCCGGCTCCGACTGGCCTTTTCCTTGGCCGCCCGCAACCTCTTCAGGCAGCGTCGGCGTGCGTTGCTCGCGCTCGCGATCATCAGCGGTGGGGTGATCACCTTCCTGCTGGCTGGCGGCTTCATCCACTGGTTGCTCGGCAACATGCGCGAGGCGACGATCCACTCGCAGCTCGGCCATGCCCAGATCATCCGCCCGGGCTATTTCCGCGAGGGGCTCGGCGATCCCTACCGCTATCTGCTGCCGCCCGGCACCTCGGCCGTAGAGGCACTTTCGCTCAGGGGGCTGCGCACGGTTTCACCGCGTCTGGCATTCAACGGTCTGCTGTCGAGTGGCGACACGACGGTGAGCTTCATGGGCGAGGGCATCGATCCTGTGCGGGAGACGGCGATCATGCGTTCGATCCGGATCGTGCGGGGTCGCAACCTGCAGGTCGCCGACGAGCAGGCGGCCATCATCGGGGCCGGGCTTGCCGCCAACGTGGGCGTCGAACCGGGGGACCGCATCGTGCTGCTGGCGACGGGCGCGTCCGGCGGACTGGGCGCGGTCGAACTCGAGGTCGCCGGCCTGTTCGCCACCACCGCGAAGGCCTACGACGACGCCGCGCTGCGGGTGCCGATCGAGGTCGCCCGCAAGCTGATGGGGGTGGATGGCGCGACGAGTTGGGTGGTGCTGCTCGAGGACACCGACGGCACGGCGTCGGCAGTGGCAAGCCTGCGCGCTGGACTCGCCGCCGAATCCTTCGAAGTCATTCCCTGGCACGATCTCGCCGACTTTTACAACAAGACGGTCGAACTGTTCACCCGCCAAGTGGGGGTCGTGCGGCTGCTGATCGCCTTTATCGTGGTGCTGAGCATCTCTAACACGTTGTCCATGGCGGTGTTCGAGCGCACCAGCGAGATCGGCACGGTGATGGCGCTCGGCACCCGCCGACGTGGCGTGCTCGCCATGTTCATCACCGAAGGCGCCCTGCTCGGCGTGCTCGGCGGCGTTCTCGGCGTCACCCTGGGCAGCCTACTGGCGCTTGTCATTTCGTACGTTGGCATCCCGATGCCGCCTCCGCCGGGCATGGACATCGGCTTCACCGGGCGCATCTCGGTGTCGCCTGCGCTCGCACTCGATGCCTTCGTACTGGCCTTCCTGACCACGCTGCTGGCGAGCGTCATGCCGGCGCTGCGGGCGTCGCGGATGAACATCGTCGACGCGCTGCGTCACCAGAGGTGAGCCGATGATCGTCAGACTGGCCCTGCGCAACCTGCTGCGGCAGAAGGTCCGCAGCGCGATGACGCTTGCCGCGATCGTGTTCGGCGTGGCGGGCCTGATCGTGTCGGGCGGATTCATCCAGGACATCTTCGTCCAACTCGGCGAGGCGATCATCCATTCGCAAACCGGCCACGTGCAGGTCTTCCGCCAGGGCTTCATCGAACGCGGCACGCGCCAGCCCGAACGATTCCTGATCGAACGCCCGCGCGAAACCGCAACGAGAATCGAGGCCCTCCCCGAGGTCGACGAGGTCGCGCTGCGCCTGAGCTTCGCCGGGCTGCTGAACAACGGCAAGCGCGACCTCGGCATCGTCGGCGAGGGCATCGAGCCCGGCAAGGAGGCACGACTCGGCAGTTTCCTCCAGATCCTGTCGGGCCGCGCGCTACGCGAGGACGACGTGTTCGCGATGGTCGTCGGCCAGGGCGTCGCCCACTCGCTGAGCCTCGCGGTGGGCGATCGGGTGAACCTCGTCCTGAGCACGGCCGAGGGCGCGATGAACATGCTCGACTTCGAGATCGTCGGCATCTTCCAGAGCTTCTCCAAGGAGTTCGACGCGCGCGCGCTCCGCATACCGCTCGGCGCGGCGCAGGAGTTGCTCTTCACCGACGGCGCCAATCTGCTGGTCGCGACCCTTCACCGCACCGAGGACACCGACCTCGCCCACGCCCGCATCGCGCAGGCGGTCGCCGGCAGCGAGCTCGAGGCCCGGCACTGGCGCATGCTTTCGGATTTCTACGAAAAGACGCTGGCCTTGTACGAACGCCAGTTCGGCGTGCTGCAGGCCATCATCCTGGTGATGGTGCTGCTGTCGGTCGCGAACAGCGTCAATATGACAGCCTTCGAGCGCCTGTCCGAATTCGGCACCCTGCTGGCGCTCGGCAACCGGAATGCCAGCATCTTTCGTCTGATCCTGATCGAGAACATCCTCCTCGGATTGATTGGCGCCGCCCTCGGCACGCTGATCGCGCTGGGCATCGCACTTGCGGTGTCCGCCGTCGGCATCCCGATGCCGCCGCCGCCCAACTCGAACGTGGGCTACACCGCCATGATCCGGATCGTACCGGCGACAATCGCCTCCGCGTTCATGATCGGCCTCCTCGCCACCGCGCTCGCAGCCTTGCTTCCGGCACGGCGGATCTCCCGCATTCCGGTCGTCAGCCTGCTCCGTAACGGAAATTGACCATGAGCTTCCTCGATCGCTTCAACCTCGGTCACGGCTACCGAAAGTACTTCAGCATCCACGCCGCAAACACCGAAGCCTTGCGCGACGAGGTGTTCGGAATCCGGCATGAGGTCTACTGCAAAGACCTCGGCTTCGAGGCGCTCCGTCCTGACGGTCGGGAGCGCGACGAATACGACGAACACAGCGTGCATTGCCTGCTGCGCAGCCGGAACGACCCACAGCCCCCAGTCGGATGCGCGCGCTTGGTGCTCACCCATCCCGACGATCGCAACCAGCCCCTGCCCTTCGAACGCACCTGCGCGACCTCGCTCGACCGTTCGATCATCGACCCCGCATGCCTGCCGCGCGAGCGCATCGCAGAAGTGTCTCGCCTCGCCGTGCGCTCGACCTATCGCCGGCGGAAGACCGATTCGGATTCACGGCTGATCCACGAGGAAGATTTCGGGACCGGCGACCAGCCACGCTTTCCCTACATCCCCATTGCGCTCTACCTCGGGGCGGTGGCGCTGGCCGAACGCAACGGCATCGATACCTTGTTCGTCCTCACCGAGCCACGGCTGGCCACCCATTTCGCCCGCCTCGGCGTCGAGATCCGGCAGATCGGCTCACCCGTCGAGCATCGCGGCACCCGTATCCCGTCGGTGATGGACGTCGGCAGCATCATCTCGGACATGCGCATGCTGCTCAAGCCGATCTGGCGTGCCGTGCGCGAGGACATCGAGCGCAGTAACGGCGGATGACGCGCTCCAAGCCGAGCGAGGGCGGCAAAAGAGACCATAAAAAAACCGGAGGGCATCGCCCTCCGGTTCTTGTTTTCATCGCGTACGCACCGCGCGCACCGGCTGCCGATCGATCACGCGAAGATTCTGCGACGCATCTGCAGGCCGATCCCCAGGAAGCCCAGACCCAACAGGGCGAGCGAGCCCGGCTCGGGAACATTGTTGAAGTTCGCCTTCGACGAGGCCAGGAAGAGCTGCTCGAAGCCGTTGTCGATCTGGAGATTGTTGCAGGTCACCTGGGCGATCCGCGGATCGCAACCCAGCCACAGCTCGAGGTGCATGCTGTAATCGGCCAGGTTCACATTGGGCAAGGCGGCAATCTCGGTCAGGTACTGGTTGAGCAGCGGCACCTCACCCACGTACGCGACCTGATTGGCCCCGAGGTTGTGGTTGAAGGTTTCGTCTGCCGCAGCGCTGGCGCAACTGACGACTGGATTTCCAGCCACGTCGGTGTCCAGACAAACCTCTCCGCCCGACAGCACGTAGTCGGTCGGGAGGCCGGCAACGGCTGACAAGCCGGGCTGGACCAGATTGTTCGGCGTGGGATTGTAAACCGTCGCGTTGCCGTTAAGCTGGGCTGGCACCAAGGTGCCGTAATTGCGCATTTCGTTGCTCAGATACAGATAGCGACCATAAAGACCGCCACCGCTGTCGGTCAGCCAGAGCTTGGCCCAGATCGCGAGGTTCTGGTCGCTGTTGGTGTCGTTGTTGTGTAAGCGCTCCACGAACCCCATCCTTACGTAGCCCCCGTTGAGCCCTCATGCTT
>ERZ795061.3523-NODE-3523-length-13577-cov-8.699675_pt1 | contig 13577 bp, 13 predicted proteins | sample MGYA00375145_ERZ795061 | MGnify/ENA primary metagenome ERZ795061 (study PRJEB30190, sample SAMN05720144) | anaerobic digester metagenome | isolation source: active sludge of municipal wastewater-treating anaerobic digesters | place: USA | collected 2014-12-22 ... | reverse complement strand
ATTATAATAAAAATGATTCTATTATAAGTTATTTACCTATTTACTTAAATACTACAAGAAGAAGATGTCAGTTGAAGGAGCTTATAACTATTTAGAAAATTTAAGTACTCAGGAGTTAGAAGATACTGTTAAACGTAATAATTTACAAGTACGCAGAGGTACATTTAAAGAAGCTACGTATAGAAGGTTACTAATTAATAAGTTAAAGTCAGTGACTTTTAGTAATCTTGGTATGAATACGGAGCAACTGAGACACTCAACAAGCGAGCACGGAAAGAAATGTGGAGATAAAATATGGCGTAATATGTCTATTATGTCTATTTAAAAAACGAACGAAATACATATCTTTCATAAGATATTTATTATAAACTTATTTATACTCTAAGAAAGAGTCACACTATTAAAAATGTCTAGGCAACAAGCGGTACCAATAGTTGGGAATCGAGCGGTGACAGGCAGACGTCCATCTATGGTTACAGCCACAGGTGTGCCTGCTTTTAGTTATAATTTAGTTTATGACTACAATAATAATGAGGGTAATGATAGCACCCGAAACCCTTTTATAGCTGGGGTAGTTCCACTTAGACCTGTTTTTGATATGGCTAATGAATCACCTAGGTATATAGGACTACGGGATAGAATTTTATTATTAGAACAACGAGTAACAGCTCGATATCGTTCCTTGTATGAAGACAAAGGGGCTTTGTTAGTAAGAGTCATAAGAACTGGTGGTGGTTATGGACCAGAGCCTACACCTGAATACTTTAATGAACTTAATAGAATTAATAACTTTTTAGCTGTAAGGAGAAGAGATATTGAAGAGCTGAGAGAATTAAATGCTGCTATATTAGTACCTGAAGAAGATAATATATTAATATCACTTCCTCAGATGGCAAGATTTGTTACTTGGCGGACTAGTCAAGGAGATATTCAAATAACGGGAAATGCTGGACGTCCAAGAGATTTCCCTTACGAAAGAGGACCGCAACATGTGATAATAGATTATGAAGAAGCGATGTTATTAAGAGAGGAAACAACAAATATAAATGGAATAATATCAGAGGCTGAGAGAGTATGGACTGAAAGTACGTTAGATAGTACGCGTGGTGTTGATTATTTAGGTCAATCTCTTATTAACTCAACAGCGATAGGATGTATTAACCACTTCTATGACTATATAAGAGATCATATAATAGAAGTATTACGTGGATTAGGCCAAAATGTAGCTTTACATAATGATATATATTTGACATACGATCAAATATTAGCTGTACCCTTTAACGTGTGGGTAGAAGCTATAAGAAGAGCTTATGAATTACCAGTGACAGCTGATGAAACTATTAACAATCAAATAAGAGAATTAGCTGCTAGGATGACTATATTTTTCAGAAGATTAAGAAACGGAGGTTTAAATGTGCAAGATGAGAATGGAGTACCTACTGAGGATTTGGACACTGTAGCTTTAGCTAGGGAGTTAAAACGGGTGTATACTCAAGTTACTTACATGGGACGTACTATGACACCGTTATATCAGAAAGATTTAGCTAAATTTAGTATATGTGGAATAGGCTTTATGTCAGCGTTTTTATATACGGGGAACAATCCTAATATCATAGCAGCGCAAGATGCCTTATTCAGTGGTGAGTACCAAGGTGAAAACTATAGGATTATGAATTTCACTGAAAGAGCTTTAAATCCTAATGCTAGACTATTAGCGTTAGCTTTGGATGAGAAATACGAAGATATTAATGGACATGATAATAGTCGTGTAGTCAGGGTAAGAGTAGCACCTGGTGTATTGAGAATACCGGTTATACCTCAAATGGCTGTAGGACCTAGGACTAATCAATTACAACATCAAGTAGGAGCTTACACTAGGACTTATAAGTACTTTGGTAATAACTGTTACAATATGGGTTATACTGAGGAACAAAGAATAAGATGGAAAGATAATAGTAATAGTGCTAACTTATGCGGAATAACGTGTGTACTATATAACGAAGTGATATATCCACTTATAGTTAGAAGCCTTAGTGAGGAGGAATTTATAGGTCAAATATCATTGACATTAGGATTATACAACGACGAAAGATTAAATTTAATTAGTAGTCATAGTCTGATAGATGTTATACATATTGTTTCACGATGGGTAGGTAGACATACAGACGCGTTCGATAAAATAATAGTTCATAAGTCGGGAAAGGATATAAACGCTAAGTATTTTGTCTATGATATAGCTAGTGATAAAATAAATACTGTTAGTAAGCAACCGGTACCTGAAGAAGGCGTAAGAGAAACTACTATAAGAATATATCAGAACGAAGGTCATTTATTTAATGTGTGGAACGAAGAACATTATAATTATATTGTAGCTAAATTTAGGAAGCCGGTTACTAAGACAGCTACTACCACACAATGTTTATTTAATGATCTGAGGATGAGCAGTTATAAGAAATTTATACTGAGCAATCCACATAAGATGTTGGAATTAAGGGATATGTGGATAAAAGAAGAAATAACTGTTCATGCTCACATACCCAGAACATTAATTAACGAGTTAAGCTATAAATACCCATCACAAGAAGCGTTAAGAAGGTTCAGAGAATTAACTGGAAGACCGTTGAAAGATAAAGAGGGTGGACGATTAGCTTATAAATTAAATAGTGACCCAGTTATATATGGTTATGATCTAGAAACTATAATGTACGGTGAACGTAGTTTAGCTTATGGTTTTACATTATTGGGAAACCAAAGACAACCGATAATGAGTCAGTCGATAATAGGAATGGGACGGAGTGATAAATTGGAAATAGCGGAAGCATCATTATTATTACATTTATTACACGAGGTAGCGTTTGTAGCACATGAAGTAGGAGTAGCTAACCAAGCAGCTTTCTGTGAAGAACATGATATTCCGATTGATGAATACGAAGGAGAAATTTATTTCCCGCTAACAATAGTAACAGCACACAACGGAGGGGCTTTCGATAATGTTATATTTAGAAATAATATGTGTCGTGATTTATTAGGTTTTTGTAATGTTCTTGATAAATGGAAAGAGTTAACATTCCATGGGTTTAAATTTCAATGTGAGAATGATATAGTAGCTGGTGGAAAGATGAAGATGTTTAATGTTAAAGTACAAGGACCTAAGGGTGACTTTAATATAAGATTCGTTGATAGTTTGAATCTGTTGAATTGTGCAATAGGTGATGCTGCTAAGATGTACGATTTAAACATAAGAGATAATACCAAGGGAGTATATCCATACACGTTATACGATTGGGTTATTAACAATGGTAATAATCGTGTTGAATTCACCAGACAGGAACTAATTGAAACTAACTTTCCAACTGATGTAAGAGAAGATGTTGACAAGTTTTTAAATAAGGATGACCGAGCTATAGTAAACTTAGTAGACTTATTTAAGGAGTATTGCGAACAAGATGTTAACATTATGATGAATGCGTTAAATAAAGCACACGAAATGTTTCATAGTGTAGTGATACCTGATGCTAATGGAGTAAATATATTAGGACCTGAGAGTGGAGTTACTATTGTTGAGACTAACAGAGGTAACAGTACTATGATAAGACCTGATTTTATAACAGAGGTAACACTTCCAGGGTTCGCTAAGAAGATAGCTAAATCTGTAGTATTAACTAAGGGAACAGTTAACTATAAGACGATCGCTAATGAATACTGTAAAGTATGGACTGGTGGGTTAACGTATTGTCGAACAGTAAAACAGTTTATATCATCAAAGATGCGCGAAATAGCTACCAATCCTTATTTCTATCTGAAGCCTGATAAAAGCGAAGTAATAACATTATTTAGGCGATATGGTTATGACGTAAATAAACAGAAGATGACATATAGACGTGATAACGTACCAGCTGAAGTAAATCAACTAAAAGAGCAATTAAATGATATAGGGTCGTATTTAGTATTAGTTGATGCTAACTCGTTATATCCAGCTGCTATGTATGAGATGATGAGGCTTGGAGGGTTCCCAATAGGACCTGAAGAAGTTATAAGGGATGCGGTACACTGTCAAGAACTATATCAGAATAACAAAAGATGGATAGCTTATTTTAGGGTTATATGGACTCAAAAGGCTATTGACTTATACGCGAGACGTAAGTTTCCAATGCATCAATTAATAGTGACTACTGATGAAGGTAACAGACATTTAAGACCTGGAGATAACAAATGCCACTCATTAGGAATGACAGATGTAGAGTATAGATCTATAAACGAGACTGACACAGGCTTATTTAGGTTAGAATTTATAAATGGTATATATTGGGAGAATACATCAAACAACTTGTCATTATTAATGGATAACTTATACAATGAAAGAGCTAGGTTGAAGCGTGAAGGATCACCAGCTGAGAAATGTACTAAGTTAGTTATGAATGCTACATACGGGGCTATGCTTGAAGCGTGTCATTATATTGTTACTAATTATTTGGATGGTAGAGATGACGAAGGACATAAGGATATAGAAGCTATGGATCCGGTAACACTTCAACCTAAAACAATAAGACGAAAAATAGCTAAAGCATCACAATATACCAGTGATATGATGAATCATGGACCAGTAAGCGATTATGATAAATTAGGTATGTATTACAGAGCAGAAAGGGTATCACTTGAAAAGATATTAGAATACCCAGGTTATTCATACATAGCATCATTCATATTAGGAGCAGCTAAACGAAACATGAATAAATTGTTTCATAGGATGCAATTTAAGGTAGGATATACAGATACCGACTCAGCTTTCATGGAGAATCAAGTATTTCAACGGTTAATGAGAGAAGACGATTTAATAGAAGATCCTAATAAGCGTATGATGGGACTTAACTTAGGACAGTTTAAATCGGATCTGGACGATAAATTCGGAGAAGCCACTAAGTTATGCGATGTAGGGATTGTATCTGTATCGGGTGTAATGTTAGCTAAGAAGTTATATTGTAATGTATTACTAGGGGTGGTTTGTGATGAGATGATCGCTCGTAAGAAAGAGATCGAGAAGGTAAATCTTAAAGTGCAATATAAAGACTGCATACTACCAGAGGATCAATGTTATATAACATGTATGTTTAAGACAGCGGGTAAGGGGGTAGTACATAAAGCTATTCCTTACACTACGTATGAAGCCTTAGTAGATGATGCGGTCGAGCTTAAACAAGATAGAGCGGGTATCTTATCACATGTGTTTATTAAAGATGGTGGTGTTAAAACAGATGGTGGAATACATATAACCAGAATTAACGATCCAAACAGACGTCAACTACCAAGGACTATTAAGAATCAGAACGCAATCGAAAGAGACAGAGAGTTATTAAGAGTTAATAAGGCATTGAAACAACTAAATATCGAACCACTACCTGCTCCTCAACGTATAGTTATTGAACAAGGAGTTCTACCTCCTAAACCTGAACCTAAACATCTAACATTACAAGTAATTTAGCTGATGAGTTAAAATATATATCTACCAAGTAGATATATAACAACCAAAAATTTTACAACAGCAAAGTACACTCCCAAATAGAGCTCCCGCGAACCACGAAAATTACACTTTACAAATACAAATATTAGACGTCGGTGTAAGACTGCACGATTCAGTCACGACGTATGCCAATTTAATAGTAGATCCTGCTGCCAGGTGAGCCAATGCCACTCCACAATTAGTTCCCACATAACTATATGGAACGACAAAAGGAGGCAATGAGAATTCAACAACAGATGAACAAATGGGAGGCTCTCCGCCTATTCCTCCCGTGAATCCTAGATTAAATATCTGGAAGACTGCAGTCCCTGGGTCTATATCACTAACTACATTCATTGTTAATGAGATTAAGTAGTTTCCTTCAGTGTTGATAAGTATTGTTTGAGGGTCTGATAATTCCCAATGCTCATTAGGTTGGGAGTATTCATAAAGACCTTGATTAGCTAACGCGTCAAAGGTGATATAAGAAGGGTTTGGATCGGTAGGTTCCAATAATTGCACAACATCAATAGGAATGTTATACCTAGCAGAAGGTAGTGATACGTTAGTAGCACCATCTACCGTTAAGTTACGACAACGTACATCAATAGGTACCTCTGAGTGATCGTAACTAGTATCTTGTAGATTAGATACGTATGACATTTTATATATGTCTAATATTGTTTATAGAAGTATTTTAAAATGCTGGAGCTGGAGCTTTTCGTCTTCTAGCAGCCGTAAATTGACCAGCATATTTTCTAAATTCAGCATTTTGAACAGATACTGCTGCTGCCATCTCATCAGCATAAATTTGGCTCATTAATGCTCTATTAGCAGGTGATAATGGGATATGATTTGTTTTAGCGAAAGCACGATTTAAGGCTGATACCATTGAGTCCTTATTTGTACCGACTATCTTTTGACCAGCTCGTGCTGTTCCCGGTTTATAAACAGGGATTCTATCATATACTCCTGGTATAGCCCGGGCGTATTGATCTCTATAAGTAGTTTTAGCTGCTGCTTTATTTACGGCTGCTGCCTCCTTAGCCGCTGCTTTCCTGACCGCTCTATCTCTTAAGATACCGGGTATTTCCTCCACTGCTACTTGTTCATATGTTACAGCGTTGGTATTTACAGGATTTAGCACTCGTTTGTGTGAAGCGGCGCTATAATACCGCCCATTTTCTTCGTATATTCTAACTATTCTTGGCATTTGTATATAGATTATATTTCTTTATCTGATTTATTTTATTTATCTATTTCTTCTAGTGATTGGAACTTGCATACTTCCACGTAGTAAGGTAGATGGGTCTGTAATCAATCTACCACCAGATAATCCTCCACCACTGAAGCCTGCTCCTTGAAGTCTATCTGCTGCTTCTTCGTAAGACATACCAGCACCAAGAAGTACTGGTAACAATTCAAGAGCACCAAGGCCTACTTGCTTACCTACTTTCAAAACACTATCAATAGTATTCTTATGAGCTCCATAGAATTTCTGCCCTCTAGCAACGAAGTTTTGAGCTGATGAGATAATAGAACCACCTTCAATAGTTGTTCGGTTAGCTTCAGAGATAGCAACATCAATGTTACTTGAGTTATCATCACCAGATGATTGTAATACATCCATACCAGACACAAGATTAATCTGGGTCATACAAGAACCATCAACAACAGTAAGAATACCTTCGTACACAACAATCAAATATAATACGTAGTTAATTGAAGAAGCACTAGGATTTGTGATAGTGACGTTACCACTCCATTGATAAGTACCGTTTCTACCAACTGCTAAAGCTGGGTCTCCTAGTGGGACGTCCCGATCGAATTCCAGTTTCAGAACGCTACCGACGCCTCCGCCATAAATCGAAGCCCAATCACTGTAACGTTGTTTAAGTCCATTACGAACAGCGATTTTGTAGAGGTCGTATTGGGAAGCTCCAGAGAGGATACCAGTCATATTGTTAAATTGAATGTTTAAACTTTCGATAACAGCGAAGCTGTCAGCATCGAATGGAGTACGGTCCGTCACCTGTTCTCGAGCAAAGATAAAGGCAGCCTGAGGGACCCCAGTTAATTGAATATTGGAAAAGGTTAAAGTTTGAGAGGTATTTGCAGCAACGGGCACAGGCGTATTCTGGAATATCTGAATGTTGGCGTACGGATATTTATAAGCCATACCTTGGTTCATATTCAATGCACCAGAAATAGGAGCAGTCAACCAATTACAACGAAGAATAGGTGGAACAGCCCATGTTGCACTGATGCTTGATAGTGGTGTACCATTAACGTTATCATATCCAATGAATCTTTCTAAACCAGGGAGAACCCAATTGAGAATAAGAGCACTGTTAAGACCGACAAGACCTTCTCTTTCTAAAACTCCGTTGATAAATGGTGCGTAAGGGATAATCTCACACCAATGACATCTTACAACAGTAGTACCAGCAACTTGAGAAATAATACTCATATTAGAAGTAACAGCATTTGAATCTTGGTAAACGTTCTCATATTGAGAAGCGAATTGGGATCTAGGTGTTCCAAATGTGTCAGCATAGGTTTGACCCACATTCTTACAACTAGGCATAAATGACCAGTTGAGTTGTTCCAAAGGATCAGTTGGGGTATTATATTGGGAGAATGGGGCAATGATTTCGTATGAAGTATTTGAAACAACATTACCGTTAATAGTAGCTTGAAAAGTACTAGCTACATTATGTAAAGGCATGTATCTCAAACCAATGACTCCAGAAGCAGCAGGGTTTCCTCCTGGGAAAATAGTTGACCCTGGATCCTCTGCTGTTAATGTGAAATCTACTTGCATCTCTACAAGTAATTTTCTATCGAGAAAAGTCCCCATCGAATTAGGGAATACTTGGAACTGGAGCTGTTGATTGCTGAAGTTCTGAGAAGTATAAGGGGTATAAACCGACTTAATAGGACCTTTGGTAATAGTATATTCAGGTTGCCCTGGGTGAATACGAGGATCCAATTGTAAATGTGTTGGGACTCCTTGGATTGACATTTTCTTTACATATAGACATATTTAAACTAAATATGTTTTTTATTTATTTAACTCGATATCTTACTATCGCTCCGTCGTAGTATTTCTCCCCTGGTTTCCTTAATACTTCTAATGCATTCTTCATGTATGTGTATGGGTCATTAGGTGTCTTTATCGCTTCCTCTAGAAACATAATACAATACCTACCGCACGTACTTACTTGTGGTACGTTCTCTTGAAACTTGTATGAGTTATAATGTATTCTATATCCTGCTTGGGATAGATCATATAGCATCAACCCAATGTGTCTTCTGTTATGATTACAATCCATTCTCGCCTTAGATATCAATGCCAACTCCTCATCTGGGAATGACCCAATGCTATCAAAGAAATATGCTTCTTTACCTTTCAAGGCTAATGCCGCCCAGTGTCCATTGTGTTTCTCTGTTCTCACATCATAATACACTTCATAGAATACTAATCCTTTGGTTATTCCTTCTGGGTTATTTCTTAACTTTTCCTGATGGCGACTAATAAAGGCCTTCGTCATTAGAAAAGGATCGCCTATGTTTGCCTTAATTAAGAATAAATCTCCTGAAACATTATCAGCAATTTCTTCTGGTGAATACGTTCTCGCTATTTGTTCTTTAATATCCATTTCCTCTTTTACTCACTAACTATTTACTATAAGGCTTTTAATTAGACATAAATATATATTACTCCGATCTTAAAATAAAATGTTTGTATCTCCTAAGTACGCTAAGAAGCATCATATGGAAAGTAAAAGTAACTTTATTGTTATAGGTGGACCCCTGAACAAAGCAAAAATAACTTTGGTCGACCCCTCAGAAAGCCGTGAACTGATCGATGATATACCAGATTATAAGAATACATTTGGTACTACAATAGATATTACTAATCCCCAGTCTAATCTGTGGCTCTCATTCGATAAAGGCAAAGAAGGTTGTAATGGTAAACGATTGACGTTTCTTGTGGTAGGACCTTCTGGGTGTGGTAAATCTACTTGGTGTATTAACTACATGAATGTATTTCGTTATCAAAATAAAGATCCTGAGAAGTACCCCATCTATTTCGTCACTGGTATTCCAGATGATCCTCGTTTATCTAAGATTGAGGGTTGTCATGTTATAGATGTTCACAGTCAAGAAGATCTTGAATACTTCTTTGTAGATCCTACCACTAAACTCACATGTGATACTGACTTCTTTGGTGTCTCTAATCTTAATAACTCCCTCATCGTCTTCGATGATATCGAAGGTGTCACTAAGAATCTACGTGTTATTCTCGATGATCTCATCTCTAACATCATGAAGTTTGGTCGTCATAATAATTGTAATCTCATCTGGTCTCGTCACACTCTTAACTCTAATAACAGACTCATTCAAGAATCCCTAGCTGAGTTAATGTACATCGTTCTATTTAAGAATGATTCGTACAAACGACTCACTTACTTCTGTGATAAATATCTAGCTCAAGGTAAAGAACTAGTAAAATATATTCGTAAAGACTCTCATTCCCGCTTTACTCTTATTCATAATAGATGTCCCTTCTTCATTATGAACGAGTCCTTTCTTCACGTCATTGACGAATAAAATAATAAGAGCCTCCTCTTATTATTATGTATTTATTTTGGTACGTATTCCCTTCTGATTAAGATTATGTCTTTACTTCTGTATCCTTCAGACTCTAAGCGCTTATCTAATACTCTATTTAACACTTTGTATGTGTGATCGTTATTATAATCAAGAAGCATCTCAATACTAATACCTCCCTCTAGTCTCTTACTCATCACCACACTTTCATGTGGTGATACAACCTTATTCATAAATGATATTGCTTCCAATAGATCAGGTTTTACTTCTGCTTTATTCGGTTGTGCCATTTATATATCCTAAGTTATTTCTTATACTTTGTTATAGCTAATTAGTTAGTGTCTTAGCGAATAAACATAACAAAGAGAAAGACTCTCCAGGTCTTAATTTAATAGGTAGCAATCGTTCGTTCTTATTTCTGTAGAATAATTGGAAATCGATTGTCTGAAGAGGATGATCTGTTGTCATGTCTGTCCATCGGTTATTTGCAGATAGAAATTGTAAACGGGTCCCTGGACTGTTAGCTAAGTTATCGGGAACATAGTTGAAATCTAATACAATTGATCTAGTTGCAGCTTGTCCTGCTGCTCCTGGTGTTCCTATTTGTACTAATCTAGCTCCTAATCTATTTGACACAACTACTATTTGCTTAATAGAATACCACATTGCACTTGTTGAGTAAGAAGCAACATTAGATAAATATGTAACTCCATCAGGTAAAGTTATTCTATTTATATTTCCGTATCCATCCTCCATCAATAACCTATCCGATGGGTTAATAAAGTATGTATTACCTCTGAATAACTCTTGCATAGTATTATTAAAACTAAGAAACGAAGCATTAGGTAAGAACGCAGCATTCCTCAGCGAGGTGTATATTATTAATCTATCACTTGTTTCATCATACTTAACTCCAAACGGTTCTTGTGCTAATAGTGGATTTAAGGACCAAGCACCCGGTCCATAGATACCATTATATAATCCTTGTAATGCTAGAAATGCATTAAATAACGCAGTGTTGATCGCTGGTACTACTTGATTAATATTAAATATATCTAAACCTGGTGGTAATACAACTGTTTGTGTTGTAGATAGATTATCCGGTGGATATGACATCGTTACAGTTAATACTTTATCATCACTGTTAAACATAGGAATATCAACTAATGATGCTTCTATTCTCTGTATACAAAACTTATAATCTGAAGGCTTCATCATAATAGGCGCTGCTCTTGTCTCCTCATATTCACAATTCAAAACTTGATTCGTTAAATTAATCTTTTGACATTCATAGTACATGTACTCACTAGTGTGTGCATTAGATATTTGCTCACAATACACCACTGATCTAGGATCTACTAATTGTCCCGTTTTGTTCGTTGCTGCGTACATTACTTTATTATATTATTATTAATCCCTTAAAGTTTTTATTATTATTATAAAACATCTTTCATGAGTTACAATTTACGCGAAGATTTCTATAGAAGATTTAATCTACAACCTACTACAGCATCTAAACCATTACCAAGTGTAGCTAAAGCTATATCTCCAGAACCTAAATCTCCTCCTCCTGAAGAAGAACCTGAACCAGTAATTGACTTAATCGTATCTACACCTCCACCAGTTATAGAAGTTAGTAAAATACCAACTCCAGATGATTGGGCCGCTCATACTGTTAGTAATTCTATCAACATTCCTGTTAAAGCTCCCACTAAACGTAGGATACTTACTGAACCTGTCCTTCTTAATAATAAACAATATAGATCTAATGGTACCGCTAACTGGGGTGCGATTCGTAAAGCTGTCTATCCTCTTTATCGTGATTTCTGTGTCGGTGAAGGTCGTATTCCTTCTATTACTGAATTCACCAAACTAATTGGTCCTCGTTGGAAGGAATTATCACCTGAAGAAAAATGTAAAGCAGTTGTTACTCCTGGTGCTTATTTTACCTTTTAAATAATAAGAGTCTCCTCTTATTATTATTATAATTTGATAAATGTAATATCATCCTTTATCTTATGTGGATTCTTTACACCTATTTCTTTTCTCTTGTATTCTCTATGATAGTTTCTTCTCTTATTCAATACATCTACTGCTTTTATTAATTCCTCAAACACAGCTTGTGTACATTCCAGTACTACCTTATGTGTATTTACAATTTCATATTTCACTTCTTGTTTGTCCTCTCTTATTATCACTAGCTCCATTTGTATTTAACCTCTTTATTATATTATAAAACATTTTTTATACTTAATGTAGCAATTATCTTGATAATTGCTGGGATTCACCCCTAAATTAATAAGCACTAATATAAAATGAGTTGGGTAAGAAACGTGTCTGATTTTTCATATAACCACGCAGAGGTACCTTACGATGTCCGTTGTCGTGACCTTTGCGTTGATAGATTTTTCTGCGGGCCTACAGGAGGCTTCGTTGGTACTACTGGTCCCACCGGCCCTACTGGCGATACAGGATCACAAGGTATTCAAGGTATTCCAGGACCAACTGGAGATACTGGTTCCCAAGGTATTCAAGGTATTCCAGGACCAACTGGAGATACTGGCCCCCAAGGTATTCAAGGCAATACTGGGCATACAGGATCTACAGGACCTCCTGGTATTCAAGGTGCTACCGGTGTTACAGGACCTGCTACTAGCTTTGCAGGTCAAGGATTTAATGTAGCTTTAACACCTCAAACACCAATAGTGTCTAGTGTAACACTTGTTCCATATAATACAGTTTCAGCAGACAGAGGGGAGTTTAATACCTTAGGATGGTATGCACTTGGTTTTGACACAGCCTTAATCCCCATAGCTGGTACCTATATTATAAGCGCTTACGTAGATTACATTCACGATTTTAATATTTTAAATGAAAAAGTGTCAATTTCTATTTATCGAAACGGGTTAGGCGGACAACAACTATGTAGAACTTACTATTTATATAGCGCTGCTTCAAATGACACTGAGACTGTTATGACAACCTGTGTAGTGGATTTATTAACTAATGATACTTTACAAGTATATTTTTCTTGTCCGTTAACCACCAATCAATCGATGGGCTCTCTTTCTAAATTCTCTTGTCAAAGACTAGCTTAGAGTATAAATAAGTTTATAATAAATATCTTATGAAAGATATGTATTTCGTTCGTTTTTTAAATAGACATAGTGTTTTTCTCGAAAACATTGCCACTTTTCTTACCAGAAGCTCTTGATAACGATCTAGCTTGATCTTTGGTCATATTAATAGTAAGCAGTATATTCTTTAACTTATTAATTAATATCCTCCTATAAGTAGCTTCTTTAAAAGTACCTCTGCGTACTATTATATTAATTCTGTATAATTCAAATTCTAACTCCTGAGTACTTAATGACTCTACATAATCACTAGCATCAGACATCTTCTTTCGTAGTATTTAAGTAAATAGGTAAATAACTTATAATAGAATCATTTTTATTATAAT
>ERZ795061.3493-NODE-3493-length-13650-cov-15.980287_pt1 | contig 13650 bp, 12 predicted proteins | sample MGYA00375145_ERZ795061 | MGnify/ENA primary metagenome ERZ795061 (study PRJEB30190, sample SAMN05720144) | anaerobic digester metagenome | isolation source: active sludge of municipal wastewater-treating anaerobic digesters | place: USA | collected 2014-12-22 ... | reverse complement strand
GGCTTCACGCGCTTGAGCGTGGCAGCCAGCTCATGGCCGTCCACGTTTGACACGAAATGAAAACGCTTGCCAGGAATCACAAATTCATCCAGCGCCACGACCGCCATCTGCGGGCCCAGGTCCGAGCCGCCGATGCCGATGTTCACGACATCGGTGATGGCTGCGTCAGCACGCACCGTTTGCGCATAGGCCAGCATGGCATCCAGTGTGGCATGCACATCAGATAGCTCTTTTGCTACATTTTTAATAGCTGTTCGTGAAATGTTGACGGGGGCTAAGGGTGGATTTCTCAGCAACCAGTGCATCACGGCCCGCTGCTCGGTGTTGTTGATCGCCTCGCCGGCAAACATCGCGTCGCGGTGTGCCTCCACACCTGACTGGCGCGCCAGATCCATCAGCAGCTTCTCGGTGGCTGCGTCCAGCCGGTTTTTGGACAAATCGGCAAAGACATGGGGTGCCTGCTGGCTCAACGCACCAAAGCGGTTGGCATCTGCCGCGAATGCGGTCCGGGCATCGAAGCCCTTGCCATGGGTACGATAGGCTTCCTGAAGGGCACTCCAGGCAGGGGTACGGTCGCAACGCAGTCGTGTAGTCATGTTCATGCTGCTGTTAAGAGTTGTTCCAGTTTCACGGCGTCCACGCAGAACGCGCGAATGCCTTCGGCGAGTTTTTCGGTAGCCATGGCATCTTCGTTGAGGGCGAAGCGAAACTGCGCTTCGTCAAAATTGACGGCCGGCAGGTCCAGCGATTGGGCAGCCCCGGCATTCAACGCCTGGCTCAGCGGCGCCTCGGTGGCAGCCAGTATGGCCAGCAAATCAGGGCTGATGGTCAGCAGGTCACAGCCCGCCAGTGCAGCGATCTGGCCCACATTGCGAAAGCTGGCCCCCATGACTTCGGTGGCAATGCCCCATTTTTTGTAGTGGTTGTAGATCTGTCGCACCGATTTCACGCCGGGATCGTTAACGCCCGCGTTATCGGCTTCGACCCAGGCGGCACCAGCAGATTTTTTATACCAGTCGTAAATGCGGCCGACAAAGGGAGAAATGAGCTGCACTTTGGCCTGGCCACAAGCCACCGCCTGACAAAACGAAAACAGCAACGTGAGGTTGGTGTGGATGCCCCGTTTTTCCAGCCGGGCCGCGGCCTGAATGCCTTCCCACGTGGCCGCCACCTTGATCAGCACGCGGTCAACCGGGATGCCCTGCGCCTGATACAACTCGATGATGCGTTCACCACGGGTGAAGGTGGCTTCGGTGTCAAAACTCAAACGGGCATCCACCTCGGTCGAAACCCGACCCGGGATCAACTCCAGAATTTCGCAGCCAAAACGAACCAGCAGGCGGTCCATGATCTCGTCCAGCGGACGGCCACGAAACCGGGTCACCGTGTCTTTGAGCAACGGCTGGTAGTCCGCCTTCTGCACCGCTTTGAGGATCAGCGACGGGTTGGTGGTTGCATCCTGCGGTTTGAAAACGCCAATTTGCTTGAAGTCGCCGGTATCGGCCACCACCGTCGTGAATTGTTTGAGCGCATCGAGTTGATTCATTGATTTTCCAAAAAAACATCAGCCAGTCAGTGCTTCCAAGGGCATTTACAACGCTCCCGAAGCAACGATCTTGAATTATCCGTGAAACAAAGTTACATTAATAGAACTTTTTTATGTAACTTTATTTTCCCTGTCATCCCGTATGTCATTTGATCTTGTTTTGTTTGGTGGTACCGGCGACCTCGTCTGGCGCAAACTCCTGCCGGCCCTCTTTCAGGCTTTTCGGCATGGTTCACTCCCGCAAGGGGGCCGCATCATCGGTATTGGCCGGGACGATTTGACCCACGACCAGTACCGTGCGCTGATCAAGTCCCGCTTTGACAATGTAGAGCTGGCCAAACGCCCCAGTGAAGAAGAGTTCACCCGGTTTGCCGCGTTGCTGGAATTCGTGCGGATGGACCTGTCCAAACCGGATGACTACGGCCGATTGGCCAGTACGCTGCGCGAGCGCAACGCCGATACGGTGGTGATGTATGTGGCCACTGCCCCCACGCTGTTCACGACTGTGTGCGAACAACTGGCTGCCATCGGCCTCAATACCGCCAACACCCGCATCGTGCTGGAAAAACCGCTGGGCCATGACCTGGCGTCCAACCGGGCCATCAACCACACGGTGCGCCAGATATTCAACGAAAACCAGGTTTTCCGCATTGACCACTACCTGGGCAAACCGGCCGTACAGAACCTGTTCGCGCTGCGATTCGGCAACGCGCTGTTCGAACCGCTTTGGCGCCGTGAACACATCGCCAATATTCAGATCACCATCGCCGAAGAACTCGGTGTGGAAAAGCGCGGCGCCTTTTACGAAACCACCGGCGCCTTGCGCGACATGGTGCAAAACCATGCCCTGCAGTTGCTGTGCGCCATCGGCATGGAGCCCCCCATCAATGCGCATGCCGATGCGATTCGTGATGAAAAGCTCAAGGTGTTGCGATCACTCAAACCGTGGACGAATGAATCCCTGTCACAAGACGTGATTCGCGGGCAATACGGTGCCGGCGCCATCAACGGCACCCAGCTGGCGGCCTATCGGGATGAGGCTGGCGTTGATCCGCAAAGCCAGACTGAAACCTTTGTTGCCCTGCGCACCGAGATTTCGAACTGGCGCTGGGCCGGTGTGCCCTTCTACATCCGCACCGGCAAACGCCTGGCCGGGCGCGATGCCCGCATTGTGGTGAATTTCCGGCCCACGCCACATGCCATCTTCAACTCGAACATCGGAGCGGCAAACCGGCTGGTGATCAACCTGCAGCCCAAGGACGGTCTGGAGCTGCATCTGCTGGCGCAGGGTCAGGACAACCGCCAGGGCAACCGGGCTGCGGCGCAGAATCTGGCCCCGGTACAGCTCGATCTGGACTTTGACAAACGATTCGGCTCCGAGCGCGTGGGAGCCTATGAGCGCCTGCTGCTGGACGTCATCGACGGCCGGTTGAACCTGTTTGTTCGCAGCGACGAACAGGAAGAAGCCTGGCGGTGGGTGGAGCCGATTCTGGACTACTGGAAGAACGATATGCAGGGCCCGCGCCCCTACGCCTCTGGCACCTGGGGGCCCAGCGCATCCAGCGCCATGATTGCACGGGATGGCTATTGCTGGTCTGAAGAATCCTGACCTGTCAACACTGGGCAATCACCATGCTGGACCGAATCAAAGCCTCCCTGCCATCGTTGGCGCCTGCCGAGCAACGCGTCGGCAAGCTGGTCCTGAGCGACCCGCGCGCATTTGCCAGTCTGCCGGTGAGCGAACTGGCTGATCGCGCGCATGTGAGCAAACCCACCGTGGTGCGGTTTTGCCGCAGCGTGGGGTACGACGGCCTTTCGGACTTCAAGCTGAAACTGGCCGGCAGCGTGAGTGAAGGTGTGCCCTTCATTCACCGCAGTGTGGACGCTGACGACAAGACCGGCGACATCATGGTCAAGGTCGTGGACAACACGGTGGCGGCCTTCCTGAAATACCGCAATGATGCTTCCACCTTCGCCATCGAAAAGGCCGCCGTGGCGCTGGTGAATGCCTATACCAACGGCAAACGCATTGAATTTTTTGGCGTGGGCAACTCCGGCGTCGTCGCGCAGGACGCCCAGCACAAGTTCTTTCGCCTGGGTGTCAACACCGTAGCCTATAGCGATGGCCACATGCAGGTGATGAGCGCCTCGCTGCTGGGACCTGGTGATTGCGTGGTGGTGATCTCCAACTCGGGCCGTACGCGGGACCTGATGGACGCCTGTGACATCGCCCGCAAAAATGGCGCGACCACCATCGTCATCACCGCCAGTGGCTCTCCGCTGGCAGCTGCCGGGCACATCCATCTGTCGGCTGACCATCCGGAGGGTTTCGATCGCTACAGCCCGATGGTTTCGCGCCTGTTGCACCTGCTGATCATCGATGTGCTGGTGACCTGTGTGGCGCTGCGCATTGGCGGCGGCAAGTTGCAGCCGCGCCTGCAGGAAATGAAAAACAACCTACGCAACAAGCGCTACGCCTGAATCCTGCCCTCTTCCACCGCGTGGCAGGCAACCCTGTCTCCTGCAACCTCTTGCAACAGCGGCCTCTCCGAACGGCATCGGTCATTGGCTAAAGGACAGCGCGGATTGAACGCGCAGCCCGACGGCGGATTCAGGGGATTCGGCACTTCGCCCTGCACCGGCGTGCGCGCACGACCCGTGTCATGCAACTTCGGAATGGCATCCAGCAACATGCGTGTGTAGGGGTGGCGTGGGTTGGCAAACAGCGTCTGTTTGTCTGCGAGTTCAACCAGACGACCCAGATACATGACGCCCACCTGATCGCTCATATGGCGCACCACGGCCAGGTTGTGCGAAATGAACAGATACGTCAGCCCCAGCGTGCGTTGCAGGTCTTTCATGATGTTGAGCACCTGCGCCTGAACGCTCACGTCCAGCGCTGAGGTAGGCTCATCACACACCAGAAACTCGGGCCCGGTGGCCAGGGCGCGGGCAATTGAGATACGCTGGCGCTGACCACCCGAAAACTGGTGGGGATACTTTGGCCCATCCAGTGCGCTCATGCCCACGGACCGAAGCAGTTCGGCCACCCGCTCTCTCAGCCGCACCGGATCGCTGATCAGCCCATGCTCTTCAAGTGGCTCACCCACGATGTCTTCCACCCGCCAGCGTGGATTGAGCGACGCGTACGGGTCCTGAAAAATCATCTGGATACGCCGACGCAGTTTTGCACTCTGTGGCGTCTTGTAAACGGCGTGGGCATCCTGATTGTCAAAGGTCAAGCTGCCGCGCGTGGGCTCATACAGACCCACCAGCAAACGCGCCACAGTGCTTTTTCCGCAACCGGATTCACCCACCAGGGCCAGTGTCTTGCCCTTTTCAATTTCGAAGCTGACGCCGTCCACCGCATGCAGCAGTTGCCGCGGTTTGCCCTCCACCACCCGGTTGAGCCAGGGAGGCGACACATCGAAGGTCATCGCCAGATCGTGTGCATGGACCAGGGCTTTCATGCACCGACCCCAACCGGTGCATGCAGCCAGCAGGCGGCGCGGGTGACGCCAGCGCTCATCAACTCGGGCCTGTCACTCCTGCAACGAGCGAACGTCTGCGGACAGCGAGGATTGAACGCACACCCGGCGGGAATGGCATTGAGCCGCGGCATGGCACCATCAATCTGATGAAGGCGCTCGTGATCAGCCATGATGTCGGGAATGGCCGCCATCAGCCCCGACGTGTAGGGGTGCACCGGATGATGGATGACCTCATGCACCGGGCCCATTTCGACAATGCGTCCGGCATACATCACGGCTACCCGGTCACAGGTTTCTGCAATGACCCCCATATCATGGGTAATCAGCATGACGGCTGCGCCCCGCTCTTTGCAAATGGTTTTGAGCAGCGTGATGATCTGCGCCTGAATCGACACATCCAGCGCCGTGGTGGGTTCATCCGCGACGATAAGCCTGGGTTCGGCAGCCAGCGCCAGAGCAATCACCACGCGCTGACGCATCCCTCCCGAGAACTGATGCGGGTAGTGGTCCAGACGCTGTTCGGCCGCCGGAATGCCGGTGTCCTGCAGCAGGGCAATGGCCCGGGCGCGAGCCTCGTGGTCTGACACGGGCAGATGGGTCTGGATGGTCTCTGTCAACTGGCGACCGATGGTGTACAACGGATTCAGCGAGGTCAGCGGGTCCTGAAAAACCGCGCCGATTTTTCGCCCCCGCAGATGTCGCATCTGCTCATAGGGCAAATTATCGATCCGTTGCCCTTCAAGCAGGATTTGTCCGCCAGCGATTCGTCCAGGCGGTTCCAGCAAGCCCACAATGGCTGCCCCTGTGAGAGATTTTCCTGCGCCGGATTCGCCCACCACACCCAGAATTTCACCGGGTGCGATATCGAAGGAAATACCATCCAGTGCGCGCAGCGCGCCACGCCGGTGCGGAAACTCGACCACCAGGTTGTTGACTTGCAGCAGTGTCATTGCAGCCTCGGATTGAGCGCATCACGCAGCCAGTCTCCCAGCAGGTTCACGCTCAGCGCAATGACCACCAGCATCAAGCCCGGAAACACCGTGATCCACCACTCGCCGGAAAACAGGTAGTCATTGCCGACACGGATCAGTGTGCCCAGAGAAGGGGATGTGGGCGGCGCACCCACACCCAGAAAAGATAGCGTGGCCTCCGTGATGATGGCAGTCGCCACCTGGATGGTGGCCAGCACCAGCACCGGCCCGGTGACGTTGGGCAACACGTGGCGGCGCATGATGCGAAACGGTGCCACGCCCGTTACCCGTGCGGCCTGCACATACTCCTTGCTGCGCTCCACCAGCGTGGAGCCCCGCACCGTGCGGGCGTATTGCACCCAGCCGGTGAGCGTGATGGACACAATCAGCACCGCAAACGCCAGCGCATCCTGCGCATTGGGAAACAGTGCACGCCCAACACCTGCAATCAGCAAGGCCACCAGAATGGGCGGGAAAGACAGCATCACATCACACAGGCGCATCAACGCGGCATCCACCCAGCCACCATAGAAACCAGCCAGCAGACCCAGACTCACACCGATGAGCACCGACAGCACGACGGATGCAAAACCCACGGCCAGCGAGATGCGCGAGCCGTACATCAGCGCCGAAAGAATGTCGCGGCCCTGATCGTCCGTGCCCAACAGGTACTTCATCGAGCCTTGATCACTCCATGCGGGTGGCAGCCGGGCATCACCCAGCTCCAGTGTGGACAGATCGAACGGGTTGTGCGGTGCTATCCAGCCTGCAAACACAGCGCAAATGATGCAGATCAGCGCCACCAAAGCTGCAGCCATCGCCAACGGAGACTGGCGAAAACTGTAGCCCACATCGCTGTCAAACCACCGGGACAGGGCGGCTTTCAAAATGTCTGCTTGCAGCGGGTCTTATTTCTGAACCGTCATCCACTTGAACGGCATGAAGTTGTCGGCCAGTTGAACCAGATTCACTTTTTTGCTCACACCCCAGGCCAGCGCCTGCTGGTGCAGTGGCAGGTGCCCGATATCGGCCGAGTGCAGTTCAAACGCTTCCTTGATCATGGCATTACGCTTGGTCTTGTCGGTCTCGGACTGGATCTTGCGCGTCAATTCATCGACCTTGGGGTTGCAATAGGCACCCAGATTAAACTGGCCCGCGCCCTTATCGTCCACGCACGCCATCAGGCCGTTCAAGGCGTTATGGGCGTCATAGGTTCCGGGAGTCCAGCCCAGCAAATAAAAGCTGGTGTCACGGCGCAAAATCTTGGGGAAATACGTGCCTTTTGTTTCAGCCTGCAGGTTGATTTTCACACCAATACGCGAGAGGTTGGCGGCTACCGCCTGGCAGATTTCACCGTCATTCACATAGCGGTCGTTCGGGCAGTTCATCGTGACTTCAAAGCCGTTCGGGTATCCGGCATCGGCCAGCAGCTTTTTGGCGGCTTCCGTGTCAAACGGCAAACGCTTGTTCAGTTCAGGGAAGAAGCCATTGATACCGGGGCCTACCATCAGCGCGGTCGGGTTGGAGGCACCGCGCATCACCACACGCTTGATGCTGTCAATGTCAATGGCTTGGTAGAAAGCCTGGCGAACACGCTTGTCCTTGAACGGGTTCTTGCCTTTCACGCTGGAATACAGCAACTCGTCGCGCTTCTGGTCCATACCCAGGAAGATGGTGCGCATCTCTGGGCCGGTGATGGCGCGCGCATTGGCACTGGCGTTCACACGGGCAACGTCCTGCACGGGTACGGGCTCCATCACGTCAATTTCGCCGGACAGCAACGCGGCCACACGGGTGGCGTCATTGGCAATCGGCGTGAACACGATGTCCGTCGCATTGCTCTCGATCGTGCCCCAATAGGATCCGTTGCGTGCAAAGCTGGTTTTCACACCGGGCTGGCGTTCGCGCAGGCGGTAGGGACCTGTGCCATTGGCGCGGAAAGAGGCTGCGTTTTCAATGCCTTTGCGGCGATCTACCGGTTTGGCTGCCTGATTCGTCTCGCACCACTTCTTGCTCATGATGTAGAGAAGGGAAATCACGTCCGGCAGGATGGGAAACGGTGCCTTGGTCTCGATCTCCACCGTGAGGTCGTTGATTTTTCGAACCTCTTTAACGTCATTGGTGTAGCTCTTCATGTCGGAGCCGTCACCCGACGCGCGCGCAAAACTGAATATCACGTCATCAGCAGTGAAAGGCGTGCCATCGTGAAACTGCACGCCTTTGCGGAGTTCAAAGCGCCACACGTTGGGCGATGGCTGCGACCATTTGGTCGCCAGCGCGGGCGCCAGGCTGAGGTCCTTGTTGCGACCAACCAGGCCTTCATACACGTTGCCGGTGATGCTCAGCTGCATGGACTCGTTGAGCGAATGCGGGTCCATCGATGTGGCATCGCCCTGATTGGAGATGCGCAGGGTTTGCGCAGATGCTACAAAACTCATAGCTGTCAGTGCATATCCAACGAGGGCTACGGTCGTATTTTTCTTGAAAAACATCATCAACTCCTGTTAAAAAAACAAAACTGTCACGATGCCGCGATCGGCATGGCCTGCTCGGCCAGACTGGCATGCAGGGCCGAGCCCAGCGACAAAATATCGTCATTGAAATCGTACCGGCTATTGTGCAGGAAACAACTGCCCACGCCGTTCTCTTCGCCCTGCCCGATCCGCATGTAGGCACCGGGCTTGACTTGCAGCATGAACGAGAAATCTTCTGCCCCCATGCTGGGCTCCAGATCACGCACCACATGGTCCCGCCCGACCAGACTTTGCGCCACATCGGCGGCAAAGTGGGCTTCAGGTGCGGTGTTCAGTGTGGCCGGGTACATGCGCTCATAGTGCACGGAGGCGGTCGCTCCAAAGCCCATGGCGACGGCCTGGCACATGTCATTCAGGCGCCGCTCCACCAGCGCCTGCACGGTCGGGCTGAAAGTGCGCACGGTTCCAACCAGCGTGGCAGAACCCGGTATCACACTCATGGCACCCATTTCGCCCGCGCGCATGGCACACAGGCTGATCACGGCGCTGTCCACCGGCTTCACATTGCGCGACACGATGCTTTGCACGGCGGTAATGATGTGCGCGGCCACCAGCACGGGATCAATCGTCTGGTAAGGGTGCGCGCCATGCCCGCCCTTGCCGGTGATCTCGATGGTGATCCGGTCGGCCGCGGCCATCATGGGTCCGGGGTTGATGCCGATGGTGCCCGGGCGCATGGCAGGCCAGTTGTGCATGCCATAGACCGACTGCACCGGAAAGCGGTCAAACAGGCCATCCTCAATCATGGCCTTGGCACCCGCGTAGCCCTCCTCACCCGGCTGGAAGATCAGCACAACGGTACCATCAAAATTCCGGGTCTCCGCCAGGTAGCGAGCCGCCCCCACCAGCATGGTGGTGTGCCCGTCATGTCCACAACCATGCATGAGCCCGGGTTTGCCGGATTTCCACGCGAAGTCGTTGTGCTCTTGCATCGGCAGCGCGTCCATGTCTGCGCGCAGGCCAATCATCTTGCCACTGGTGTGCTGACGTCCCTTGATGACCGCCACCACACCGGTTTTCCCCATGCCTGAGTGAATCTCATCGACATCACACACCTTCAGTGCCTCGGTGACCCGCCGCGCGGTGTACAGTTCTTCAAAGCCCAGTTCCGGGTGGGCATGGAGGTCACGCCGGAAGGCCGTCAGTTCGGGATGAAAGGCTGCAATCTGCGCGAAGGCGCGGCCTTTGGCATGCAGGCGCGGTCCCGGGGCATGTTGGGTTGGGTTTGTCATCAGCGGCTCCCGCCAGAAGTCAGGCTGGACAGGCGCAGACGCGGGTCCACCACAAAATAGAGCAGATCGACCACCAGGTTGATCACCACAAAGATCAGCGCAATCAGGCACAGGTAAGCCGCCATCACCGGAATGTCGGCAAACGTCACCGCCTGGATGAACAACAGCCCCATGCCCGGCCACTGGAACACCGTCTCGGTGATGATGGCAAACGCGATGAGCTGCCCCAGTTGCAGCCCCGTGATGGTCATCACCGGCACCAGCGTGTTTTTCAGCGCATGGCCGAAATGAATGGCGTTATTGCTCAGGCCCCGCGCCCGCGCAAACTTGATGTAGTCGGTGCGCAGCACCTCCAGCATCTCGGCGCGCACCAGCCGCATGATCAGCGTGAGCTGGAAGATCGCCAGCGTAATGGCCGGCAGGATGATGTGATGCCAGCCATCCACCGTGGCGAGTCCGCTGTGCCACCATCCCAGCTCCACCACTTCGCCCCGGCCAAAGCTGGGAAACCAGCCCAGACCGACGGCAAACACCAGAATCAGCAAAATGCCGATCAAAAACGTGGGCAGGGAAACACCCAACAGCGAAATCATCATCAGCAACTGGCTCGACCACGTGCCCCTGCGCAAGGCCGCGTAAACGCCCATGGGCACGCCAATCAACAGCGCCAGGGCTGCGGCCACCAAAGCCAGCTCCAGCGTGGCCGGGAACCGCTCTGCAAGAAGCCTCGACACCTTGGCACCCTGACGCAGACTCAGGCCAAATTCGCCCTGCACGGCGTTCAGCAGGAAATGCCAGAACTGGACAAAAAACGGCTGGTCAAGACCCAGATCGGCACGCAGGGCCGCAATCTGGTCGGGTTTGGCATCCTGCCCCAGCAGAAACACCACCGGATCGCCCACGTATTGAAACAGCATGAAGGCGATGAACGCCACGCACACCATCACGAGGACAGCCTGAATCAGGCGGCGAAAAATGAAGACGGGCATCTAGCGGTCATCAGGCGAACTGCACATGAAGTGAATGTAGCAGAGCACACGCCTTGCCGATACGGGGTTTTCACGGGCCCGGCCCGCGTAACTGTTGCGTGAACAGCTATTGTTTTGGTAGCGCGCTGGCCACCTGGTTGTGAGCCATCAACTTCACCGGTGAGAATGACAGTCGTACGCCAATTTGATTACAATGATTTCATTGCAATCAAATTGAATCAAAAATGAGCAGCATTACCGTTCGAAATCTGGATGAATCTGTCAAAAACGGCTTGCGCGTGCGTGCCGCTCGACATGGGTGGTCGATGGAACAGGAAGTAAGGCAAATTCTTCAGCAGACTGTTGCACCCGCGCAAGCTGGGGAAATCAGCTTTGCCGAACGCATTAATCGAAGGTTTGCCAACCTTGACGCCACAGCGATTCCAATTCCAAAACGCCAAACAACCCGAAAACCGCCTGAGTTCGGCAAACCATGAGCAGCGGTTTCCTGCTGGATACCAACGTGCTGTCAGAGTTGATGCGCGAGCGCCCAGCTGCAGGTGTTCAGGACTGGTTTGCCCAGAACCTGCACCTGCCCATGCACACCAGCAGCATCACTCAAGCTGAAATTCTGACCGGCGTCGCCCTTCTACCGGCAGGTAAACGCCGCACCTTGTTGGCTGAGGCTGCAGAGCAGATGTTTGAGCAAGACTTCCCTGTTGGGCACTGCCATGCATTCGATGCAGCTGCCGCGCATCACTACGCTGTCATCGTGGCGTCTCGTACGCGCCTGGGGCAACCGATCTCGACTGAAGATGCACAAATTGCAGCTATTGCCCTGGCTAACGGGTTGACCCTGGCCACCCGCAATACCAAAGACTTTGACAACATTGCGGAACTCACAGTAACAAACCCCTGGCTAGCCATCTCCCCACACTAACGCGCCGGAGGGAGGTTATTGTTTTGGCAGCGCGCTGGCCACCTGACTGGGCGGCACCAGCTTCACTGGGCCGTACCAGGCCTGCGTGGTGGACTGCGTGTTGTCGCTGTCAGTCATGATGCCAACGGCCAGCAGCGCGCCGGGCGCCTCGCCGAAGGCTTTTTCAAAGTCGGCCCGAATATCGCGCTCATAGTCCAGCCATTGGCCAAGGTTTCTGGAGCCCGACTCCATCACCAGCTTACGGATGCGGTCAGTCCGCGGGTTGATGATCACCGAGCCGGGCTCGCGGTTGTTGCACCACACGTACATCAGCGTGGCATAGGGCAGTGGTTCACCGGTCAACGCATGGGCCAGTTCGGACAGCATCGCGTTTTTGGCAGAAAACTTCGAGCGGTCGCCCTCAAACGCCAGCACGATGCGCACTGGCGAATCACCCAGGTCCCGCTGGGTCAGATCAGCCGCATCCATCAGGGCCGGCACTTTCCAGGAAAACCGCAGCCGGTTCAGATCAAGGGGTTCGACACGCACCCTCTGGCGCAACATGCTGGCCGACGAGGCCGCCTGCACAGCCATGGCATTGCGCCCATCAAGCTGAACCAGGCTGTACCGGCTGGCCTTCTTGCCCGGGAATGCGGTGTGCTGCCACTGAAGCGCCGCGGACGGCAAGGTGACCGGCTCCGGGGTAGCAGGAGGCGTAGCGGCCTGTACCCACGGAATGGCGGCGACCTGGGTGGAGTCGGACAGCCCGTCTTCGTCTTCAGACGTGGCGTCGGTCGCGACCGAAGCACAGCCACCCAACAGCAAATAAAAGAAAACCGGCAACAGCCGGAAAAACATCTTCATTGTGTTACATACAGTAACAGAAATTGTAGACCATCCCATACGTAGAAACCCCCTGCAACTTGCGCTGCAGGGGGCTCCGGTTTTGAAAGAGAAGCTAACTGACGTTAGCGCTCAATCAGAACTTGTGCATCAGGCGGGTACGGAATGACGTGACGGTATTCGCGGCGTTAGCATCTTCAGCCCTATAGGCCACCTGCACGCTTGTGCGCTTGCTCATCGAATAGTCAGCAACAGCTTCCCAGCCAGAGGTCGTTGCCGCAACGGAAGACTTGGTACGGATGTAGTTCAGACCAACAGAGGTTGAACCAAATGTTGCACCCACACCCAGAGCAGTATCTTTGAGCGTGAACGTCTGGTATTTTTCGCTACCAAAACCCGCACCGATCGTCACCATGCCCAAGGCATAGTTACCTGACAAGCGATAACGACTCTTCGAGCACTCCGCAAACTGGCCATTGCAATTCGACACGGCCGTAGTGCCGTTTGCGCCAAACGAGGTGTATTCAAAACCCGCATTCAAAGGGCCATTGCTGTAAGCCAAACCGAGTTGGGCAAAGTCACGTGTGGCAGCGGCGGACTGCATACCACCTGCACCATTAGCATCGCCCAGCATCACGGTGGCTGTGAAACCACTCATGTCAGGCGTGGTGTACGAAATCATGTCAACAAACTCGTCACCATCATTGAAATTGGTGTTACCTGAATCAAGGCCCTGACCTTGCACAGGGTGAGCAAGATCAATCAAGGTTTGATACAGGGCATCAACCGAACCACCCTTCAGGGTACCAAAGCCACCGGACAGGTAGACGTAGGCATCACGACCGTCCACAACGCCAGCAGCGCCACGGCCACGAACGCGCACATCCATGGAAACGCCAGCTTTCATGCCACCACCCAGGTCTTCAGAAGCAGCGAAGGTGATGTTACCGTCCGTCACGCCGAAACCGCTGGATTTAGCGCCAGTACCATCTTTCCCGTTGGTATAGGCAAATCCAAATTTACCAGACACAGTCGCATTGGACTGTGCAAATGCGCCACCAGCAATAGCCAGAGCAGCAACAGCTACAAGGGTTTTTTTCATTTGTGAATTCCTGAAAGTTAATGAATGGGTGCTGACTCAACAGT
>ERZ795061.3488-NODE-3488-length-13678-cov-9.584233_pt1 | contig 13678 bp, 11 predicted proteins | sample MGYA00375145_ERZ795061 | MGnify/ENA primary metagenome ERZ795061 (study PRJEB30190, sample SAMN05720144) | anaerobic digester metagenome | isolation source: active sludge of municipal wastewater-treating anaerobic digesters | place: USA | collected 2014-12-22 ... | reverse complement strand
CATAAATAGTACAGGAACCTGAAAAATAACCACAGGGCAGCAGGAAATAATCACCATCCTCCCCGGTGCGGCCAGCCTCCTCTATCTTATCCGGCAGATGCCCTCTCTCTCCCGGCTGCAGCGTGGCATGCATGTAGAGGGTGCCGTCACAGCATAAACCGCATGTAATACAGATAGCCTGTTCCTCTTCCGGTGCGGTATTATTTCCCATGATACTCTACGGTAAAATCGTGGACGGCCTTTAAATAGACAAGGGCCCTGGAAAGTACTTTAATATCAACCGAATCAGGATGCCCCCTGTACCTGGAAATATCATTGGCCAGCAGGTCGAAATCAACAAAATGCAGATCAGTATTGTCCCTCCATATATCAGTCTCTTCCATGAATGAAACAGCGGCTTCCCTGAAAAGGTCTTCCATGAATGACCAGTAGACAGGATCATTCTTTGAATAGTTTCTGAGAACTTCGGAAGGCAGTATTCCTTCGCCAAGCTCACGTATAACAGGACGAAAATGATCGGTCTTGCAGAGAAGCTCAGACGGTACGCTTAGCATGTATTCAATTATACGCTTATCAAGAAGGGGATAGCGGTATTCAATGCCATTACGGTAACCCATTATAAACCAGCTTTCGCACCTCTCCTGAAGATGATAAAATCTCAACATCGCCAGATGAAACTTACGCCTTGAGGTATTGAAATGAAAATCCCTTATAGCACTTCTCTCGCTTTGTCTGAAAGGTTTCTTAAGGTACCTGGCATCATTCCTGAATGATTCCGCAGTACCACGGTCCAATATATGCAATGCCGGAAAGACAATACAATAAAGCATTCGTTTAATGAATCTCTTCAGTGGTACAATCCTGTTGCGCCTGAAAAAAATACGGAGTTTTAATCTTCGTAAGAGGTCAGGTTCTATGGCACTTGTACCGGTGCTGATGAACTCATCACCTCCCCAACCACTGAAGATAAGATTGGTATTTGTCCGGAGGATCTGATCTACAGTACCAGCTTCGGAAAAAAATCCATGATTGTCATAAAATGACGATACCCTTATCCGGAAATCAGCACTGTTCATATCAGAGAAGACGGCATTCATACCTACTTTTTCACACGTCTTGATGACAAGCTCTCTCTCGTCAGGTTTCGCATCACCCGGAATTGCTCTGTAGTGGGGAGACCATGAGTACCCGTCAAAATCATCCTGATGTGAATATTCCTGCCTTGCCAGGGCGGCAATAATACCGGAGTCGATACCTCCGCTGACATGCGCTCCTGCAATGAAACGGCTGTCGCACCGTATCTTCACAGAATCAGCCAGTAATGACCTGAGATCTGTCAGCATCCGGTCATGTGACAATCTCCTGCTTTCCCTTATTTTTTCAGGCTCCCAATACTTGCGGATTATCATGCCCGACCCTGAAAACTCCAGGTAATAACCCGGGAGCAGTTTCTTTACGTTCTTGCTTGGGTTCTTCCTGTAATCAATATACTTGAAATAGCCCATCAGGTAGTCGCTTTGAATACGCTGCCCTTCATGATAAGCCTTTGACAGACCTGTTATATCAGAAGAGAAAGAGAGCACATCACTGTTGCATATATAGGCAAGCGGACGTATCCCGAGATGGTCGCGGAAAAGATAGGCCTTTTTTGCTTTCGGCCGTATGATACAAATGGCAAAATCACCGTTCAGATGCTTTACAAACGAAGGGCCCTCAGTAATGAATAAACGGGCAATAAATTCAGGATCAGGCAACGCTGATGTAAGATCCTGCAATTCTGATAGTTCTGCTTTATTATATATATACCCTGACAGCAGGATCAGAATATCATTCCCCTCATCAGAATAGTGAAGATCAGCCGGTGAACATGGCAGCCGATTGTGCAGAAAATACCCTCCTGTAAAGCCAGTAGAATTAACCGGGTTGAATAACAGAGCCCTGGTATTAATGGCTTTACGGATGCGATTCGCAACCATTAGTGTATCAGAAGTGATTGAGAACGATCCGAAGATCACTGGACTAAGATTGAAGCTTGGGTATCAATAAAACAACACGGCCTTATCTTTAGGCTGAATCCATTTCGGAATATAAAATTGGAAATAGTAAAAAGAAGGAATGTGATTTTTTGATTAAACAGAGGTTAATCCTTATTATACCGGAGGATTTGGAGGTCCCTTTTTCCCTCCTCCTTCCGGACCAGTGCCTGATCCGCCAAAAGTGTCTTTCTTAATGTTAAGAATACAAACAACTGGCCTTGACCAGGGTTTTTTATTGATATTATCCTTTTTCATATCCGCTAATTGGGATGCAAATTAAAGCATTTCAAATTATCTGCAAAACATTTTATCATGTAAAAGTAATATTTTTAGATGAAACGCCAGCAGCAAGTGATATATTTTCTTCAGAATCTGTAAAGTTCTGTGTAATCATCTCTTTTTTCCACTATTTCGAATTCCCCGGCATTTATCCACGCATGAGCGATAGTCTTGTTATCAGCGGTCCTTGCCAATCCCATAGAAATCTGTGATGTGATCCTTCTGTGCCGGAGCATGCATCTTGCAGCCAGCGAGCTGACAAGGCATTTGTTCTTCCATGGACTCACTTTAGAAGCACGTTGGGTAGCTGCCTTTAGCAGGAAGAGTGCTTTTTGTTCCTGGTTCCTGACTTCCGATTCCTGATTCTTTGAACCCTTGACTCTAAACTCCGAATCCTGAACCCGGTCCCAAAATAAACCCGGTATCCGCCTGAACGGAATTACCTTTAGTAAAAGCCCCACCCACAGCTGAAGTGCCAAAGCTTCAAGAAAAAGCCTTCTCTCCCGCCCTGAAATCCTGAAAAACCTCCCTAACATTCCCTTTAACTTTTCCCTTTTGATCTTTTTACTTTTTACTTTTAATTATCATCTTTTATCTTATCCAGATATTGTTTAACCGTTTCATACAGACCAGTTATCCCTATTCTTTCCGGCCTTATCACTCTCACGAACCTTGTCTGTTCCACAATTTTCACCAGTTGCTGCAGGTAGGCAGCCTCCGTCTCCGGCATCCCTGCCAGTATCTCCCATGAACAGACCTCGCTGCGCAGCAGTGAGAACCTCTCCGCCGGGGAGGGCTCGCTGAACACCGGTCTCTCCACCGGGCCGGTCTCTATCTTCATTATCACCTTCAGCGGGAAAGGATTCATCCGGACGGGCGTCAGGCTGACATACTTCTTGCCTGTGCCGCTCTCCGCCTCAGAAAGTGCTTCAGGACCAATACCCAATTCCTCCGCAGTTTCCTTCCGGATCTTTACCCTCCGTTTAAGGGGCATGATGCAAGGCTGTTCATCTTCGAAGACCACAGGGGTAAGATCATCTGTCAGAAATCCGCCGCCATGCAAGGCAAAAGACAAAGTAACTGATGATTTTCCGGCGCCTGTTTCTCCGGGCACCATAACTCCCATACCATTATAAACAAAGCCGCTTGCATGAAAGTTGATGATCTTCCGCTGATGGAGCAAAGCCACCAGAACCTGACCGTTGAGATATAACCGGACCCACTCCGAATCGGCATCTTTGTCAACACTGTATAAAACCTCTCTGCCGTTACGCGCAAAAAAGCTCCCTACGCCCTCAACCTGAAGGGTAAACTCATTCTGGTTCACCTGAAAGTTTTGCCCACGATATACCGGGGAAGCTGCCTCCACTGGCAACTGACACCGTTTAACAGTCACACCTGACAAAACCCTGTTGAAATTCCGATCAGCCAACAGCAGGCCTCCTTATCTTCCGGTTAAAAAAATAATGTCGCCACCGTTCAGGTACCATCCGAGGCGCAATAACCTTACGCAAGGTATAAATGGCCATCGAGCCTTTTACCCACAGTCCGTCACGTGAACGAATCTTAAACAACCACGAGGCAAGCCTGTCTTTATATAATTCCAGCCCCGCCAGCGGCAGGGCCATCAACCTGAACCTTCCCCGGACTATTCTCTCCAGCCTCTTGTCTGAAAGACAACCAGCAAACGCTTCAGGTACCTCAACCCCCGTCAGCTCATGAGCAAGCCTGACTCCCAGCAACAGGAGGGTGGTAACATGAAACCTTTCTGCCTGAGCTAAAAGCCACTCAGCATCAAGATCAGGATTTCTCCTGAGTATGTGAGCTATATCAAGCACCTGTCTCAGTTGCCAGTAACAATCCTTCCCGCCATGATGCATAACAGCCAGCAGAAGATTGGCAGCAGGAGAAAATACCGGAATCTCACGACCCTGCAGTATCCCCGGCATAACCTGCGACCTGAGGTCATTACCGGAAATGTCCATCCTGTAAAAGGTCATCGCACTGCGCCAGTGAAACTCGATATGAGCCACACGGACCCCCTCTTCGTACCTCCCGAAGTTGTATTCTGCAATCTCTCTCCTGACATAATCATCGGTGAGCAGGTCCAACGTCTCATGACCTTCATAGCCTTTTGAAGTCATTATCCTCTTCACCGCTTCAAGATTCTTCAGGTCAATGAAGATGTCAATGTCTGATGACTCCCTTGCGCCAATGTCACCGTAAGCCGACTCCCCCAGCCAGAATCCTTTAAAAGGTATTGCTTCAATCCCTTCTTCTGCCAGCCATTCGCTAATATGAAAAAACTCCGAGACATACCTCAGTTGCCTTACAAGATTATCCTGAACGGTATCCTTCAGCTTGTCCAGCACCGGCGAAGGCACCACTCCTCCGGGAATCATCCCCAGGAGGGAGAGCATCTGTGGCCCTATCCTGTGGAAGGATGTGCTCTCAACCAAAACATTCCAGTCGGGGCTCTCTCTTTCTGCAATCTCATATGCAGATGAAATATCAGTCCCGCAACCACGAAACCGGCATGCCTCCAGCAGAAGTCTGAATTCAGGGGAATACATCAGCGAACAAATACCCTTGCGAATGCAGGGAACAAAAAAACGGTGCCTGTCAGTTCAGGCCGGTTACCTCAGCCATCTCTGAAACCTTTACCATCTTTGGCCCGGGAGTGCTTTTTCTTCTGACAATGACACTGAGAATCCCTGTAGCAACAAGACACAGGGTAAGCAGCAGAAGCCCAAGCAGAAATATCCCCAGGCTGTCAAAAAGGAAGGCAACGCCTATAATGAATATATTGAACAGCGACATATACAATGTAGCCTGCCGGTGACTCAGGCCGGCACGGAGCATCATGTGATGGATATGCCGCTTGTCACCTATGAAGATACTTTTATGGTCAAGCATCCTGAGAACCGTAACCCTTATCATGTCAAAGAGGGGAAGTATCAGCACTGCTATTGAGACTGCCGGCGCGGACTTCAGCTTCAGAACCGACTCGCCTGCTGCGACAAGTTCGTTAAAACGTATTGCAAGAACCGCAAGGGTAAACCCGATCACCAGCGAACCGGAATCACCCATGAATATCTTCTTCGGACCCTGTGACAGGTTGTAGTATAGGAAGGCAAGCAATGAACCCAACAGGGCTGCCGCCATAACCGTGTACCCGTAGTCTCCCGAGAGGAAGAAGAAGACACCGAATGCCACGGAGGCAATGATACCCACTGATGCCGCAAGCCCGTCAATCCCATCAGTCAGATTGACTGCATTAATTATGAATAAAAACAACAGGACGGTAACAATGAATGAGACTGTTGAAGAGATATCGGTTATACCCATAAATCCATGAAAATGAGTAATATGGATATTAGTGAAGAGGGCAACAAGAACGGCTGCTCCCAGCTCTCCCCAGAATTTTTTCTTCGGATTGAGATAGACCAGGTCATCCTTTATCCCGACGAACAGCAGTAACACTACCGCAGCGGTAAAATATGACAACCCGGGTATGTACCCGTTTATCCCTATCAGGAAACCAAAGATAAAACCTCCGAAAATGCCGATGCCACCCAGGGTGGGCACCTCGGAATTATGAATCTTATGGAATCCGGGCTTGTCCTCGAGGTGACGCTCTTTGACTACCTTAATTACCCTGGGTATATAATACCAGGTAATAATAAGCGCACTGGCGAAGGCGATCAGAATTGCCGGTAAACCTGTGATTACTATCTCTGGCATAAAGGTTGTAAGTTTCGTGTACAATTCACTTTTACAAGTTCATTTTTTGCGGCAGTTCCTCCCAGTCCGATTTTTCCCCTCAACGGATAACAATAACCCGTTGTTGAGATTCAAAATTAATCTAAATATTCCGGACGTGAAGGTAAATCTCTAAAAATTTTATAAACAAGGTCTGAGCACGGGAAGAATATCACCCAGACTGTCAGGAAGATGAGCATGAAGTCGGTACGTAAGGTGAGGTGATTCTGGTACCAGATCTCCAGTTCGCCCTTGTACGGTGCGATATATTTTGCGTAGAACTCTTTCGGGTCAACTGAAGTTTCTGAGAGAAGCCTCTCCTCATCCCTGAAGACAATTGATCCGATGCCCGTCAGACCGGGTCTGACGTTATAGATTCGCTCCCTGACATGGTCAGGATAGGGATCGAAGGTCTTGCGCACCAGCGGCCGCGGCCCCACAACACTCATATCTCCCTTTAGTATATTTACCAATTGTGGAATTTCATTGATCTTGGTTTTTCTCAGGAATCCGCCCATAGGCAGCACTCTCGGATCATTCCTTGTAGTGTGCATCCCTCCCGGGAGATTGGGACTGTTCTTAAGCATGGTGGCAAATTTCCACATCTTGAAAGATCTGTTCCTGTATCCAATCCTCTCCTGGAAATAGAAGACATAATGCTCACCTGTCAGCAGCAGCCCTATAATTATTGGCAACATAAACGGCAACACCACCACTATCGCCAACGCCGACAAAACAATGTCAAAAAAACGCTTAAAGAACCTTCTGTACATAATATTCTGGTCTTCAAGCCTTCAGATCTTCAGGCTTTTAATTACATCTTCGAATCTAACCCCTTGCCTTTTTCAATGTGTTCGAAGTCTGGGAGCCAGGTTTTGAGTATATCAACTATTGCTGCCTTTGTTACCCGTTCAGAAGCTAAAAGTGCCTGCAGCCTCTCAAATATCCCGTCTATCTCTGATAAATCGCGCTTCACTGAATTCTTGATCACGCCAAGATTGATGAATCTCTCATTGTCAATCACCTCTCTTTCAGTAAAGAACTCCTCGAACGGCTTTTCACCCGAGGTGTCTGTTTCAAAAAAATAAACAGGGTAGGTTTTTGAACTTTCATTCAGCTCTAAAGCCTTCCTTCTTGCCTCCTCCTCTGTTCTGCATACGTCAGCCTCCATGCCTATGTATTTCAACAGGTCATTGGCTACAGTATCCAATGAGATCATATCACGATTCTCATCCAGCTTCGGGAAGATGATATCTCCCGATTCTCCAAGCAGGGAAGCTATCAGGCATAGCTCGCCAGACTCCTGTGGTGATATGAAGAAACGCCTTATTCCCAGCGGGCACGACCAAGGCTGCCTGCGGTTAAGCCGCTCAAGAAATCCCTGCGGCAGGCTGCCGTTGGAGAAGGCTACGTTGGCAAAACGGGCAGTAGTTATCTTTAGCTTACCCGAATAAGCCATTATCAGCTCCTCCATCAGCTTCTTGCTTGCTCCCATGATATTCACAGGATTGGCGGCCTTATCAGTGGATACGCAGAAAAAATGTTTTGGCGGATGTTGCAACAGCAGTTCCAGGAGCTGCCGTGCCTTCAGCACGTTGTTCTCAATCATCGCCTCTATTGAGAAGATATCCTTCTCGCTGCGTACATGCTTATGGGCAGCAAAATTAGCCACTATGTCAAACGGCGCCATCGACCGGAACATCTTCTCAAACACCCTGTCGCCAAAGTTCATGGGATAGGTGATAAACTCCGCGGGAATGTTGTACCCTGTAGAGCTACGCAGGTCACGCACCAGCTCCGTCAGTCCGTTCTCATTTATGTCAACAACAATCATGCTGCTGATCCTGTATTTCAGAAGAGCCTTTATGTAGAAGGAACCTATCGTCCCTGCCCCGCCTATCACCAGTACCTTCCTGCCGTTCAACCGCTCCTCAAGCTCCCGGTGGTTTTTCTCCAGGTCAGGCTTCAAAAGACTGACTGGCCTCCTGGTAACATATGTCTTTATGAAATAATCAATGTCTATATCATTCATAACATGCAAACAGAAATGTTCATAGACAAGAACTCATTCTGCAATCTGAAGAAGTATCTCTACAATCCTCTCCGCAGTCTTGCCATCCCACAGCTCCGGGATGCCACCCTTCTTCCACCTTCCCGCGAAAAGTCTGTCCATCGCCGGTTTTATTGCGTCTGGATCCGTTCCCAGCAGCTCGTTTGTTCCCACGGTGCATGTCTCAGGTCTCTCGGTGCTGTTGCGCAGTGTCATGCATGGCACCCCCATGACGGTTGTCTCTTCGGTGATGCCGCCCGAATCGGTGATCACTGCAAATGCCCTTTCAACAAGGTAATTGAACTCCAGGTATCCCAGCGGTTCAGTAAGCTTCAGGGGTTGCCCGTCTGCAAGACCACAGGACCGCAAAACCGCAGGACTAAAATCATTTATGACTTTGCGGGTTCGGGGATGAACAGGGAAAACTACCGGCAGGTCACGTGAGGCATCTGTAATTGCCTTGAGCAGTTGCTGCAGGTTATCTGGATCGTCAACGTTATTCGGACGATGCAGTGTTATCACAATGTATTCCTTCTCCTTCAGACTGAGCTCATCCCATATAGCAGGCCTGATGAAATGCGGACGGTTTGCAAGAAGTGTATCTATCATGACATTACCCACGAAAAAGATTTTATCTTCGGGCACTCCTGCTTTGCGAAGGTTCTCGTTGGCGAAGTGTGATGTTGTAAAGAAAAGGTCGGTGATGCTGTCTGTCACCATGCGGTTTATCTCCTCGGGCATTGTCAGGTCAAATGAGCGTATGCCTGCCTCTATGTGAGCCACCTTTGTGTTCAGCTTCTTTGCGGTTATTGAGCAGGCCATGGTAGATGTGACATCGCCCACCACTATTACCAGGTCAGAAGGATGAGCAAACAGTTCCTTTTCGAAGCCGAGCATTATTCCGGCTGTCTGTTCCGCCTGTGTACCGCTGCCCACCTCAAGGTTGATATGTGGCGCCGGTATTCCCAGTTCTTCGAAGAAGGTGGCGCTCAGCTTCGGGTCATAATGCTGTCCTGTATGCACCAGACGGTAGTTCAACTTATGCCCATTACCTTTTGCCTTTTGTTTTTCAATGGCATGTATCAGCGGAGCGATCTTCATGAAGTTAGGCCTCGCCCCGGCCACTATTGTCAATCTCATATAACCTGCTTTTTATGCTTATGATCTGATAACTGCATACTGAGGACATTATTATTTCCTGTATTCTCTTTGCTCTATTGTAAGAAAACTCAATATTTTAACCATCTCGCTGACAACACTCTGAACATCCTCTTTTCGTCTCCACCACTTATCCGGATTAAAGCTGGAGTAAGAACTGGGGCATGTGCCCACGCAGACAGGTTTCTCAGAGTCACGAAGGACTTTCTTGAATATCATGTATGCCCGCCGCATGTGAGCAGGAGAAGAAACAAGAACAATAGTGTCAGCAGAACTGGATGAGGCCAGGTATTTCTTCACCGCCAGAGCTTCATCAACTGTACTCCTTGCATCACCGGGGAGCAGGATGATGCTATCAGCAGGCACACCCAGTTCTTTGAGGGAACTGACTGCCTGCTCACTGTTGCTGACAATATTTACCCCTCGCTCCTCCAGCATGCTGAACGGGCCCATGCTCTCCTCGACAATGATAAGCCTTCCTGCAAGGCCTGATTTCCACGAGTCGCATGCCTGAAGAACTCTTTCCGGAAAGCTTCCCATCAGTATCACCATGGCATCAGCATGAGGTGGCGTCTCTTCCTTCACCAGCCAAGTTCCCGCCCTTCTGCATCCGACGATGTATGTTACGATAACAACGATAAATATAAGAAAGAAGAACTGTCTTGATTTTGTCATTGTGTTTTCAATCCAAAAACTATAAACGCTGAAATGGATTGTCTTGATCTCCGAAGGGATTGGGGTATTTTTTGTTATTTCAGGTCTGATTCAAATTCTTTTGATTATTGGTTCTAGGGCCAAATAGTGGATTATTTCCTCATAGCTGATAGCTTTTCCCTCATTACCCATGCCCTATGTATCATTGCTTGCAGGTGCTAATTCAAAATATAACTTACTGCATGCAAATGTAATTACTCCTGTACTGCTTGTATAATGCAATTTAGCATCCTGTCTGCAAGGATATCCTTATCAAATTCTTTGGCAGCCAGTTCTTTTGCACGGGCACCCATTTCTTTTACATCTTCAGGTCTATCCAACAATTCAATAAGAAGATTTGCCAATGCTGTCGGATCATCAGGACTAAGTGTAAAACCGACATTATTCCTTTCCAGGTAGTCTTTCATCCATCCATTTGTATTCTGGATGACCGGAACTCCTGCTGCCAGCGACTCAAAGAACTTATTGGGAGAAGAGGTATCAAGGACCTTGACTTTCTTTAACGGCACCAATGAAACCAATGCATTCTGGATATATGCAACAAGCTGATTTTTTGGCAACATCCCAAGCATGAGGAAATTTGTGATACCTTCACTCATAGCTTTCTGCTCAAGTTCTGATTTCTGTTGCCCCTCGCCGATAAGCACAATATTTATATCCTCTCTGCCATTTTCGGATAGAACTTTTGCTGCATTATATAACCATATTGAGTTATTAACTTCCCCTATATTTCCATTATAGATGGCGTATGTCATTGGAATCAGGCCTTTCAGATCAGGTTCTTTTACCAGTGTGCCAAACAGATCAATGTTGGCAGAATTGGTGACCGAAGTGATATTACTGTATCCAAAGCGGTTTTCAATATCAGCTTTCATGCCGGGAGAGAGGGCAATGATATGTGTTGACGCCTTGTAGCATTTTTTTTCAAACCAGTATGCAGCCTTTATTAAAAGCCTGTTATGAATTATCCCAAGCTCTATGGCCACCTCGGGCCACAGGTCTCTTATTTCAAATATAAACTTTCTCCCGCGCAGATAACGTGCAACTAAGCCAGGCAGGCCCACCGTCAATGGTCCTGAAGATGAAATCACCACATCGGCCTTCAATGTCAATGCATACCAGCAAGAAACCAACATATATTGAAAAAAAGACCAAATACGTCTTAAAGTAGATTTTCTGTTATCAATTGAAATATTTATTATTTTAACATTAACCCCGTTAAATTCTTGGTTTTCAATGAACTTATCTGCTCTTATGTCTGATTTCGCATAGACACCTGTAATGACTGTCACATGATGACCCTTTTCATACCACCTTTTTGTGAATTCATAGACCCTGGTGCCATAAGAGCCTTTGGGGGTTGTAAAATATTGGTAGAAATAAAGAATATTCATACTTTACCAATAAAAGACTGAATCAGTTGCGGTTTACCAGATGCTGTTGGCGAAATCTGATCAACAGCTTTCCAGGTAACATTGAGCTTCTCCTTCAGCTTATCATAAAAGATTTTGTCGAGCCGTTCAAGTACCGCAGGAGTAAAGCCGGAAGTTGGTATATAATTAATCTCAATCCCGGAAATATCTTTTTGGATGACCATGAACTGTTTTATTTCAGGTACAAATTCAAAAATGCCAGTAAAGAAGTGAACTATTAGTCTTTTGCCCGAAGCAGTGATAACAATATCAGTATCACGGCCAATTACTTTTTCAAGCAAAGGAAAATACATTTCACGGTTTTCTGGGTATTTTTCTCTGGGTAGTTTTATTGCCAAATCGCCAACATAGTATCTAATCAAGGGCATTGAAAAACAATCAAGCCTGGTTAGCAGGACATAGCCCAACTCACCATCCGGAACGGGATAACTATCTTTATCAACTATTTCTACATAAACATGTGGAGACATGATATAGAAATAATCCAAATCCTTCTTTGCCCCTACAAGAAAACCCTCATTGCAGCTGTATGTTTCCTTTACATCACAACCAAATGCCTCTTTAATATTATTCTTGTAATGATCGAATAGTTTGTCACCCCAACATACGGCAGAATCAAATTTAACATCCTTCAATGAATGTTTAAGTGCAATTTCAGCAAATGCATTGAGGCTGGAAGGATATCCCGCAAAGAACAAGTTCTTCCTTTGGCGGTATTTATTGAGAAGATCTAGTATTTCATCCTCGGATATCTTAAAGGCAGAAACATAATTCACCTTCAAAATTAAGTCTTTTAAACTCTTAAGGAAACCTCTCTTTGGTGTAATACCGGTCTGGATTGTTTGTTTATCGAAACCGTATCCTGCCCATTCCCACCATAAAAGCATTATAGCCCTGATGATTGACTGTTCTTTTTTATTCATGTACACTGTACCTTGGATACCCGAGGAACCACTGCTGGAATACTCTATTAAATCAGATTTCCGGGTAGAGAGAAGATTCTCTAAATTGTTTCTGATATCTTCTTTCTGCATTATAGGAAAAGATAATAGTCTTTCTTCAGGATCCTGTATATGATTCAGACTTATATCTGAATAAAAAGGGATTGATTTCGTTGCAAAATCCAGTATTTGGTTCAGGTTGCCACGCGAAAACTTGGTAATAGTATCTTCTGGTAACTTGGCTACCTCTCGCCAATATCCGAGTTGTTTGGATATTTTAGTACCTGAAATAATATCTCCGGCAGGTAGAACAAGTTTTTCAATAACGGTTCGGTACACTTTTCAGCAATAACTACAAATTCATTTCAAAAGAGCAGTCCATAAGTTTTTTATTACTGACCAGTCAAAACTTTCTGCCAGTTCTCTTCCTTTCAATGAAATTTGGTGATTTCTTGGTGGATCATTGATTAATTCTGAAATCTGGTTAGCCATATTCTTGTAATCTCCGCAAACAACTAGAATCGAATTCTGCCCTGAAGTTAACAGGTAAGGAATACCTCCAGGATTTGTAGAGATTACTGTTAAACCCAATCCCAGTGCTTCGATCACACTAATAGGAGTATTATCAACATTTGTAGTATTTATGAAGAAATTATAGCTCTCAGACAGTATTATCCATTCCTCTTTCTTTAGTAATCCTGTGATCCTGACATGATGGTTTATTCCAAGGGTGTTGACATATTCTCTGAACTCCTCCATACTACCGTCCTTATCAGGACCCACCATGCATAACCTTGCTTCAGGATGTGTCTTTATCAGTTCCTTTAGTACATCTGCTGCCATATTTGGATTGTACTGCCTATGAAATGATCTCACCCATAATAGATTTGGCTGTAGTTTTTTACGTAATTTGAATGGGTAACTCTTTATGTTAATTATATTAGGAATTAGTGTTACCTTAATTCCTCTTTCTTCAAACTCATGCTTCAGGTAACCTGAGATCGCAACATTTGCATAAGAGTGTTTGAAAAGATCGTCACATAAGCGTTTTGATTTTGTTAGTCGACTTGGCAAATCACCTCCATGAAGCAGCGGAATATATGGCACCTTAATAAGCCTTGCAGTCACGCCTGCAAAGTATGCAAACCAAAATGCAGATGTGCTATAGGTATCAATAAGAATATAATTTGCTTTTCGGCCAATAAAAGCCACCTTTATAATAATTTCAATAAGACGAATCACCTGGTTTTTGTAAGTACCTGCATAGGACACCTTGTAACCCTCGCTCTCAAGTAACGGGCCAAG
>ERZ795061.3481-NODE-3481-length-13701-cov-4.967610_pt1 | contig 13701 bp, 7 predicted proteins | sample MGYA00375145_ERZ795061 | MGnify/ENA primary metagenome ERZ795061 (study PRJEB30190, sample SAMN05720144) | anaerobic digester metagenome | isolation source: active sludge of municipal wastewater-treating anaerobic digesters | place: USA | collected 2014-12-22 ... | reverse complement strand
TACACGGAAGAGAACACTCTTTCCCTACACGACGCTCTTCCGATCTTGTCGAAATTGTAGCCGCCGGCCTCTTCATCCCCGCGGGCAGCGGGTTTTTTGGCGGCTGTCGTCTTTGTTTTGGGAGCGCATTTGTTTTGCCCTCCCTGGGAAAGGCTTCCCAGGTCCCACGCGCATGGAGATTCAGCCTTTTTCGGCGCCGTTTGGGCCGGCGCGACCTGTTGAGGCGCTTTGCTGACCTTCGGCGCGCTTGATTGGCGCGGAACACTCGGTCTCTTCGTCGATTCCGCCAGGTTCGCGACGGCGGGGATCAGGTACCCGATAACCTGCAGCACCGGAATCGCAATATCCATGCACGAGGAAACCTTGTTCCCGAAGCCGGGGGAATCCGCAGGGGGCGAACTGTCCGCCCGGCCGTCGGTCGGCTTCTCGATAGGATTCTCCGCGCGGGCCTGGTTTCGCGATTCCTCCTCTTCCCGGGCCAGATCCGATCGCCTCTTTTTCCCGTCCTTGGACGGATCATAATTCTGCTGTGGTTTCCGCTTGAGATATTCGGCCAGACGCTTGTCCCCTTCCTTGTTGTTTTGCAATGCGGCAATGCAGATGGACTTCCGCTCTTCGTACTTCGCCCTCTGGGCGGCATAATCTTTTTCAGCCCTGGCCTTGTCCTCTTGAGTCACCACGAACGGGTTTTGTATCGGCTCATGCACCGTGCCCATGCACCCTTCGATGTAACGGCGGTCCTTTGCCTCTTCCTGTCGCTTGAGTTCCTCATCCGCACGCATCTCTTCTTGGGCGTCAGCCACGGCGTCGAGATCCCTCGTGCCGGACCCAGGCAAATAACCCGACATCATGGTGACCGAAGTGGCGGACAAGAGATTCTGCGAATTCTGGCGCGTATTTACGCCGTCCCTGTTCAGGTCGTTCTGCAATATCGGGTTTCCATCCGATGCCGAACGCGACCCCGCCAGAAAATTGCCGAATTTTTTCATATTCCTGGCGACAATATCCTTCGATCCGCAGGCGACACGACCCCCGATGTCAGACCACTTCGTTTTCGAACAGGCACCCTTGACGAAATCCGGCTGCATCCAATCGGCAGATTTATTGATACCCGCAGCCAACGAGTCCAACACACCGGCCTGTAACGACGAAACTTGAGTGAACACTAAAGAGCCAGTGATTACTGCCCATGCCATCCCCTTCACCCACATCATTGTCATCACCATGAGCCCATGTAAAATTCTTCGTAGTATATCAATCCATGCATCATATGCCGTACTTGATTTTATGTACTGCGTATAATTCCTCCGCCCGTTTGGCCAGGGCGTCATCGCGTGATCGTTTACAGGTGTGCAATAAACGCTTGTAGGCGTTCACGAATTTCGGATTGAGGTTGATCGCCTGAATATAACAAAATGCAGCGCGTTTATATTCGCCGACGGCATTGTACATATCGCCCCAATTGAGGTAATACACGGCGTTGTTTCGACCCGCCCACGGGACCCGTTTCAGGCTTGCGAGGGCGAGCGAAACGTTTCCCTCATCCAGCGCGACCGACGAGAGCGTCAGATACGCCTCGCCGTTGTTCCCCGCCATCTCGAGCGCCGCGCGGGCTTTCCTGTAATCCTTCTTGACGTAATAGCATTTCCCCAGCAGCACGTAGGCATCCGAGCGGCTGTAGTTCTTATAGATGCAGTATTTGGCGATATCGATCGCCTTGCCGGTATCGCCGATCTTGTAGTACTGAAAGCCGATATCCAGCATCTTCGCGGGCGTGAGCTTTTTTAGCTTGTCCGGCGAATCGTACTGTTCCGCGATCTTCTTTTTCGCCGCCGTGTTGCAGGCGGCCACCGACACGGCCAACACTATTGCGAATCCCGTGTTTAACACTTTATTGCCACGCATCACGATCATTACCTCCAGGCGTCAGTGAACGTCCCGTCCCGGCCGACCTTCCGCGCTAAAATCGTTTCACCCGATACCGAAATTGCCAGAGGATCGAAGAGTTTCTCGTAAATCTGAAAATCGTCGCGTCGTGTCGCGCTAGCGACAATTTGCATCAAACGTTTGCTGCGAGCTCTCCTTGAACGATTGCGGACAGTCGGCGCACCCTCTGGCGCGCTGCTGGATCTCGTTCATCTTTTGACACCATTTCCCGCCCTTTCCCGCCTGTCCCGGAGTTTCTTGCGCGGGAAGCCGACCCAATTGGTCGATGAGAGCCATAGCGCCGCAACAATTCTGGGCGCCCGCTCCCGAGCCGGTTTTCCCCTGAATCTGCTGCATCTTGTCGATTCCCGATTGCAGCGCTTCGGCGGCTTGTCCTACCCCAACGGCCACGTCGAGCATCTTGTCTATCCAGCTATCATTCGAAAGCTGCCTGTTGTCCTTGGCGAGGCTTTTAAGGACCTTCTGGTCCAGCGACGCGACGAAGGCCTTGTTGTCCGCCTGCCACTCACGCCACATGTCCGGCTCCTTTTTGCGCTCCTCCTTCGTTTTGTAGAACGGATCCGCGAGCGCCGCGGCGCCTTTCTGGCTTCGCTCGAGCTGGTCGATGATCGCGTCGCTGCTCCGGAGAAAATCCCTACCAGCGACATCCACCTCGCTCGGGACGCCCAGCGGCCTGTTGCTTCGAGCGCGGAAGCTTTCGCTGCCCCGATTGTCCTCGGCGATTGCGTCGCCCCGCAGGGACGGCAGCTCCACGCCCGGGGCCGCTTTGAAATACGCCTTTTTAGCGAGCGATTTGAGCGTGGAGGGAAGCTCATCGATTCCAACGCTCAGGCAGTCCTTCTTGGTCGGGACCGGGGTTTTTTTTCGAACATCGTAGGGGAGGAACGCGCCGTCGGGACTCTTGGCGCACAGAACGAGGCTCTTCTCGTACTCCTTTTTCGCCAGGGCGAGTATGGCGGAAAGCGATCCTTTGCCCCCGGCGAGCTCCGCGAAGAGCGGGCCGACGGCTTCGACGAGCGCCTTGTTCCCGGTTTTTTCAAAGCATTCCACGAGGCCGTTGTACGCGGGAACGAATCCGGGATTGATGCTGATCGCCTTCAGGAACGCACACATGGCCGGGTAACCGCTGCCCATGGCGAGGTTGAGCGCGCCGTTCAGGTAGTGATACATCGCGCTTCCGGCCGCGTATGGCCGCGCCTCGCGGAGAATATACAGCCCGTCGCGAACATTTCCCTGCTGAAGCGCGATGAGCGCCAGGGACGTATACCCCTCCGCCCGCCGGGGGCTGTTGTTGATCGCGTACTTGAACGCGATGGAGGCCTTGACGTAATCGCGCTCGGCGAAAAAGCACTTGCCCATCAGGAGAAACGCCTCGCCGGTCTCCATCTTGTTGTTGATGCAGTGCGAGAGGAGCTCTCGCGCCTTCCTTGTATCGCCGGCCTGGTAATAGCGGTAAGCGCCGCCGATGAGACGATTGGCGTCGAACAGGTCTTCCTTGATGATCTTCACCTTGACGTTTGACGATGACGATGTCCCGCACGAGGCGTACAGGCAGGCGGTCCCCGCGAGACAGACGGCGATGATTTTCCTGACGGCAGTGTTCATTTGGGTTCGCTCCTTTGGCATAAAAAATCGTCCCGCGTACGGATCATCCGCCCGCGGGACGCACGCTCTGTTAACTTCTATTAAAGCTTGATATCTATATACCGCTTGTCCCCGATCTGCTTCGCCTTGTTGCGGATAAATTGCACCGCCGCGGACGGGCTTCCGAAGGTCTTCGATTCCAGATTGGAGGTAATCTGGTATTTATCTGGATAACGACTCATGAAATTGTGACTCCATTTTGCATCGTCAATACCGGAGAAGTAATCCAGGAACTGCTGATCACCGGTCTTGCTCGTTTTGTAGGTGACCCACCATAGCTTTACGCCGCCCTTGTACTTGAAGGGATCACCGTCGGTCGCAAAGAACCGCATGTCGGGGTTGTCGTTCTTGTATGCGAGCATCTTCTTCTGGGTGCGAATGTCGCTGGCTGATTTTGCGACAAGGCTCAGATCCTTCGTTATACGCAGTACCGCTTGCGTAGTGTTCATCATTGAAGCCGCAGGCGACATTCCCGGCTTCGCACCCTGCTGCATTGAGGCATAGGTATTCATTGCGCTTGAGGCGGCCATCATGCCCCCTGCGGCGGCTTGCAACATATCGCGGTATTTACCCCCTTTACGATAATCACCGACCTGCTCTGGCGCCAAGGTCAGCCCCCTTGATCCTCGCCAGTGATTATGCGAGACGATGTTCTTGCGACCGTCCTTGAGGTCGCACATGAATTCCTTGGTCATGTCGGTGATCACCCTGGTGAGCGCACGGTCCTTGTTCGCGATGATGCATGGAAGAACCAGCGCCCACAGGATAACACCGCCCCAACGAGACACTATGGCTTGCTGATATTCATAGCGGGCGAGGGGCCTGAATGTCCGGTTGTCCCCAAGCGCGATGCCCGCCCCCTCGGGAGTGGACACCTGGTTTTTATCGTACACGTCGACGGCGAAATAGATGTTGTACCGGCTCCACCAGTTGGGATAGAGCATGAAAGTCAAACCCGCCAAGACGGCGCCACCCATGAGATCGCCCTCGTCCGACACCTGATGGAACATTACAGATACATCGAAGAAAAGGTTTTCGGGCTTCTTCTTCAGGGTTTGTTCGGTGTATAAGACGTTCTTGTTGAACAGGTCCCCGACGACTTTCCCGATGACCTTTTCCTCCTTCTCGTAATCACCGTAGGTCAAACCAGCCCCATAATAACTTGTATTGACTCTATACGCGATTTTCTTGGGCTCCTTGTTCGCATCCAGCTTCTCGTTGATGTAGCCCAGATCGCCCCGGACATAGTGGATGCAACCGGTCCCGAGGGACACGGCCGCGAGCGTTAAAAGGACCATAAGTTTTTTCATTTGCACATTACCCCACGTGATAGTATTGCATAGATTCGATTCACGTTGTCATTGCGAGCGAAACAATCCAACGCCGGCTCTTCGAGTTGAATTGAAAATAGTACGAACGTAATCTCGTGCCGCTTTGCCAGATTGCTTCGTCGCTATCGCTCCTCGCATTGACGGCGCGAACGGACTCGCTCAATTAAACCTCGATCGGGCGCCGCCACGTTGCGCGCAATGACGACACCCGAGGTTTTACTACAGCTTTATATCCACAAACCGCTTGTCCCCGATCTGCTTCGCCTTGCTCCGAATGAATTGCACCGCCGCGGACGGGCTGCCGAAGGTTTGCGTCTCGATCTTCGAGGTGATTGCATACGCCGATGGATTACGCATCATCATATTGAGGTTGCTAGCGGCCACGTCCACTCCGGCAAAATACGCGAGAAATTGCTGGTCTCCTGTGGTGCTAGTCTTGTACGTGTACCACCACAATCGTACGCCGCCCTTATACTTGAAGGGATCGCCGTCGGTGGCAAACAGACGCTCGTCCATATTATCGTTCTTATTCGCCTGGATCTTCTTCTGCGTGCGATAATCGGTCGCCGCCTTCGCCACCAAACCGAGATCCTTCGTGGTTCGCATCAGCGCCGACGTGGCGTCCACGTACTGGGAACCCGGCGACATACCCGGCTGAGAGCCCCGCTGCATGGACGCGTACGTATTCAGGGCACCCGATGCGGCCTGCAAACCCGCTGCCGTCATTTGCGACATGGCGCGCGCCTCTGCACGCTTGTCATCGCCCACTTGCTCAAAGGAAAGCGTGAGCCCGCGCGCTCCGCGCCAGTGGTTGTGCGAGACGATGCTTTTCCGGCCGTCCTTGAGGTCCAGCATGAACTCCTTGGTCATGTCGGTTATCGCACGGTTGAGGGCTCTGCCGCTTGTGCCAACAAGATGCGGGATAATAACCAACGACGCCAGCAACGTATAGCGCGACATAACAACATGCTGGTATTCATAGCGGGCGATGGGCTTAAAGGTGCGGTTGTCACCCAGAGCGACATCAGCTCCTTCCGGCGTCGAAACCTGGCTCTTATCGTAAATGTCGATGGAATAATAAACATTCCACCGATTAGTACGAAACGGCCACAACGTAAGCGTACACCCGCCCAGCATTGCCTGTTTCATCCCTTCAACAGCATCGGTCACTTCGTGGAACATGACTGATATGTCGAAAAAGAGGTTCTCGGGCTTTTTCCCCAATGTTTTCTCTGTATACAGCACGTTTCCGTTGAAAATGTCACCGACGATTTTATTGATCTCCTTCTTTTCCTGTGCCCCCCATTGATAATACTTAAACCTCCAAGGATTACCGGGGCAATCCCCGTGACCGCATTTCAGCGTCACCTCAACTTTTGCCAACCCTCCCTTCTGGCCCGAAAAAATATTTAGAGGATTGTAATCCCCAATTGGCTTCGAGACATCATTTAGCGTGCTTCCTATTCCAGAATAATACGCCTCGCCGTTTCCCAGTGGAGGCAGCTTCGAATAGAAATTCGTGTTCACTCTATACGCAATCTGCCTAGGCTCCTTGTTCGCATCCAGCTTCTCGTTGATGTAGCCCAGATCGCCCCGGACATAGTGGATGCAACCGGTCCCGAGGGACACGGCCGCGAGCGTTAAAAGGACCATAAGTTTTTTCATTTGCACATTACCCCACGTGATAGTATTGCATAGATTCGATTCACGTTGTCATTGCGAGCGAAACAATCCAACGCCGGCTCTTCGAGTTGAATTGAAAATAGTACGAACGTAATCTCGTGCCGCTTTGCCAGATTGCTTCGTCGCTATCGCTCCTCGCATTGACGGCGCGAACGGACTCGCTCAATTAAACCTCGATCGGGCGCCGCCACGTTGCGCGCAATGACGACACCCGAGGTTTTACTACAGCTTTATATCCATATACCGCTTGTCCCCGATCTGCTTCGCCTTGTTGCGGATGAACTGCACCGCCGCGGACGGGCTGCCGAAGGTTTGCGTCTCGATCTTCGAGGTGAGCGTATACGCGTTAGGCGAATTTACCATCATGCTGGCGTTGCTGGATACCACATCAGGACCGGTAAAATACGCCAGGTACTGTTGGTCGCCGGTCGTGCTCATCTTATAGGTGTACCACCACAGCTTTACGCCGCCCTTGTTCGGGAAGGCGTTCCCCTCGGAGGCGAAGAGTCGTTCATCCATATTGTCTTTCTTATTCGCGAGGTTCTTCTTTTCGGTTCGCATGTCCTTCGCGGCCTTCGCAACCAGACTCAACTCCTTCGTTGTGCGGAGCACCGCGGTGGTATTCGCCAGATATTGCATGCCGGGCTGCATCCCCGTCCCCGGGCGCGCACCCTTCTGCATGGATGCATAGGTGTTCATGGCGCTCGAGGCGGCCATCATTCCCGCCGCAGCGGTATCAATCGCCGCTGCATAGTATTCTTCTTTACCATCACCAATCTGCTCAAGGGCTAGCGTGAGCCCACGCGCGCCGCGCCAATGATTGTGTGATACGATGCTCTTGCGGCCGTCCTTGAGATCGGACATGAATTCCTTGGTCATGTCGGTGACCGCCCTGTTGAGCGCCCTGCTGTTGTCTGCCGCCATCCATGGAATAAAAAGAGCCCCTAGGATCAATCCCGCCATGCGACCACAGATAACATGCTGGTACTCATAACGGGCGATGGGCTTGATTGTCCGAATGTCTCCGAGCGCTATGCTCGCCCCCTCGGGACTGGAAACCTGGCTTTTGTCGTACACATCCACAGCGTAATAAATATTATGCCGAGAAAAACGATTGGGGAACAACCAAAGCGTCAATCCCGAGATCATGGCCCCGGCAAGATGATCACCCTTGTCCGACACCTCGTGGAACATAACGGACACATCAAAAAAAAGATTCTCCGGCTTTTTCCCGAGCGTCTTTTCAGTATAGAGAACATTACTGCTAAAAAGATCTCCCACCACCTTGTTGATGATGTTTTTCTCCTTTTGTCCCATGACCCAGGTGCGATTACCTGACAGTACCTGCACATCCGGCAAATCGCCCTTGAGGCCGGTATACATATTCATGGGATCATACTGGTTATATGGTTTCGATTCATCCTGAAGGATAGAGGCTAAAAAAAACTGCTGCATCGAATACATTTTCGAATAAAAGTTGGTATTCACCCGGTACGCGATCTTCTTGGGCTCCTTGTTCTTGTCCATGGCCATGTTATAGTAGTCAAGATCGCCCCGTACATAGTAGACACAGCCCGTCCCAAGGGACACGGCCGCGAGCATCAGAATAATTAAAAGCTTTTTCATAGGTCTTACTCCTCGTATTTAATGTATAACGACTAGCGGTTCCGTACGACCTCGCCCCGGACCGCCGCGTACTCCCCCGAATCCATCATCCGCAAATGCTCCTCGATCATGGACTTGCACTCCTTCATGATGGCGTCGAAGCGGTTCCCGGAGCGGATCACGGCGCTGTCGAGCACGCAGATGGTGCCAAAGACGCGCCCGTCGCCGTGAAACAGCGGGTACCCCAGGTACGAAACCATCCCGCCGCGCACGCCGCTGCAGCGCTCCCATCTGCCGTCGCGGGCGGCGTCCCCCACAAGGAGGCGCGACTTCGATTCGAACACGGTCCCCGCGAAGCTGCCGCTCATGCTCCAGCGCTCTCCCGGCGCGAAGCGCCCGGCGGCCGAACCGCTCACGTTGACGCACTCCTCCTCCGGAGGATCAAACCTCGTGATGAGGCACACGTCGACCCCGCATGTTTCGGCGACGATAGTGACGATATTCTGCCAGATGTTCAGTATGTTTTCGGGTACGCGTTCCATGCCGCGCGACGCCCCCCTCGTATCCGCCCGCGGGGACGGACCCCGCGCTTCATCGGAAAGATACAGAGGATCCCGCCGTCGGGGAAGCGGCATGTAATGAACGCTATCCGGCATGTAATGAACGCTACGTACGATGCAATGAAACCGGCATGCGGAAAAACGCTTGCGCTGAACGCGCCATGCCATGCACATGAGAAGCGGCGTTTGACGCCGATCGACCATTCGGGAGCCACACCCAGGTCATGAATTCCGGAACGGTACATGCGATACAACGGGGCGCCCCGCCCGAGACCCCGGCCATAACGATTGGCGAGGAGCGCTTCAGGACGGGACTCGACCGCTATCACTCGGCGAGCGATCCGACGGGCGCCTTGTTCCTGGCCAAGATGCCCGTGCGGGAAAACGCCGACACGCGGGCGCAGGGACGGTATGCTCGGGAGCTCGATGCGTCGCGGGCGCTCGCCGGGGACGGGATTCTCGCCGCCACCGAGAGCGTCGAGAACGGTCGGGCGCTCCTTGTCGCGTCTGTCGACGTCATCCCGCTCCGGCTTGCCGGGCGCGAACGCGTTACCGGCCTGGCGAACGCGCTTGCGATCGGGGAACAAGCCGCCGCGACGCTCGCTCGGATCCACAAGGCCCGCATGATCCATACCGGCATCAACCCGGACAGCATTCTGATCGGGAGCGCCCTCCCGGCCGACGGCGACGGCCCGATAGCGGTCCTGATCGGCGATCTGGGCCTTTCGCGGAACGCGGACGACGTCGGATCCGAGCGCCGGGCGCCGCACCCGGACCTCGATCCCCGCTACTTCTCGCCGGAGAGCACCGGCAGGATCAACCGCGTCCCCGACTATACGAGCGACCTGTATTCCCTCGGCGTCGTCCTCTACGAACTCCTGGCCGGCGTCTGCCCCTTCGCCTCACCCCGTCCCGCGGACGTCATCTACGGCCACATCGCGCTGATCCCGACCGATCCGCGCGAACACGACGCATCGATCCCGTCGTCCGTGGCGGCGATCCTCATGAAGCTGCTGGCGAAAAATTCCCCCGACCGCTATCGGACCGCCGAGGGCCTGCGGCTCGACCTGGCCCGCTGCCGGAGCGAGCTTCGCGCGACCGGTACGATCTCGCATTTCTCGGCCGGTGCAGCGGACGGCGCGGGCATCCTCCGCCGGCCTTCGAGGCTACATGGACGCGACCGGGAGCGGGGCGAACTTATGGAACGCCTCGCGCGGGCCCGCGACGGCGCATCGTGCATCACGCTCGTGACGGGACAACCCGGCGTCGGGAAGACCGCCCTGACCGCCTCGCTGGCGCGCGACGCGGGCGAGTCCGGCGGCATGTTCGTTTCGGGCAAGTTCGAACTGACTCCCGGCCAGGCGCCCCACGGGGCCCTCGTCCAAGCCCTGAGCTCGCTGGTCACCCGCACGCTCATCAAATCGGACGATGTCGTCGGGCGCTGGCGCGATCGGCTCCTGGATGCCCTGCAGCCCAACGCCCGCATCATCCTGGACCTCATCCCGGAGCTCGGGCACGTTCTGGGCGAACAGCCGGAAGTGCCCATCACGGGACCCATTGAGACCGCAAACCGCCTCAACACCTACTTGCTGCGCTTCGTCGCGGCCTGCGCCGACGATTGCCGGCCCCTGGTCCTGTTCCTGGACGACCTCCAGTGGGCGGACCCGGCCAACCTGGCGATGATCTTCTCGCTGGCGACCGATCCCGCGATGAAGCACCTCCACCTCATCGGCGCCTATCGCGACATCGAGGTGGACGCCGCGCACCCCCTTTCGGGGACGATCGACGAGATCGCGGCCGCCGGCGTGTCGATCCACCGGCTCCACCTGAAGCCGCTGGCCCGTGAGCACCTGCGGGCGCTTGCCGCCGACGTGATCGACTGCGGAGAAGAAACGACCGACCGTCTCGCCGACATCCTTTTTTCCCGGACGCGCGGAAATCCGCTCCACTCACTGATTCTCATCCGCGATCTCGTCGACAGGGGACTGCTTGCCTTCGGAACCGGCGGCTGGCGCCTCGACGAGACGGCGCTTCGCTCCCTTCCCGTTTCGGACACCCTGGCGGGGCATCTCGGCGAACGGCTCACGAGCCTCCCGGCGCCGACCAGCCGGCTGCTTGCCGCGGCGGCGATGATCGGCGGCGATTTTCACGCACGACTCCTTTCCCGAGCCACCGGCTTTAGCGAGGAAGAGCTATCGCGCAATCTCGGCGAACTGGCCCAGGAAGGCTACATCAGGGAGACGGATGGCGGCGCCTGGCGGATCGCCCACGACCGCATTCTCGAGGCGGCGTCGGCCCTTGTCGATGCGGATGACGCGGCGCGGCTGCACCTGGCGATCGGGCGTGCCCTGCTCGCGGAACTCGGCGACGATCCGGGCGATCTTCTGTTCGCTGTCGCGGACCATCTCAACCGCGCCGGGACGCCCGTCGGCGCCGACGAGGCCGTCCGTCTGGCCGAGATCAATCTGCGGGCGGGAGAGCGCGCGATGTCGTCAGGGGCATTCGAGTCGGCGCGCTCGTTCTTCAGGTGCGGAATGGACGCGATCGGCCTCCCGGGGGCCGGCGAGGCATGGCGGACCCGTTACGACCTGTCGTTCGCCCTGTGCCGACATCGCGCCGAGACGGAATACCTGTGCGGCGATCACGACGCCTTCGACGCCGTGCTGCAGTCGTCGCTCAACTTAGTGTCGGACCCGCTGGACCGCACGGAGCTGGAGATGTTGCGCATCCAGCAGCTCGCCATGGCGGCGCGGCACGCCGAGGCGATACAACATGGGATCAATGCATTGCATTCCCTGGGAATCGAGTTTCCGAATGAAAACTTCCGAGCGGCCGTCGCCGGAGAACTGGCAGCCGTCGAGGCATACATGAAAGGCCGATCGATCGCCTCGATCTTCGACAATCCCGAGATGTCCGACCCGGCATATCGCAACAGCACCAAGATCATGAGTATCATGCTCAATAGCGCGTTTCATTGCGATCCCGTTCTTTTCCGTCTCATTCTGTTGAAAATCATTTCACTTTCCATAAAACATGGCAACAATGCGCACTCGTGCGCAGGTTTTATCGGGTATGGACTCATCCTCACAAATGTTTTCTTTGATTTCGTCAATGGATTCGAGTACGGACTTCTGGGCGTCCGACTTGTCGAACGGTTCCCGGAACTACAGATCCGATGTTCAGCGTTACACCAGTTCACCATCCACATTCTGCCATGGAACAAGCATCTCAGGGAGACCGTACCCTATAACGCGAATGCCTACCAGGCGGGCATAGAGTCCGGCGAATTATACTTTGCCAATATAAACAAGCACCACACCATGGCAAGCCGCTACCACGCGGGCGAATCCCTCGACGCGCTGCGGGACGACTTCATCGCGTGCCTCGCCCAGATGCACGCCCAGCGACAGTACGTTACCCTGGAGCCAGCGCTAAACTACATCGGCTTCCTCGCAAACCTCACCGGGGAGACCGGATCGGCAGATTGTTTCGACACGGAATACATCACCGACGACCAGCACGCGCGAAACATGACGACGGAGAACGCCCGGACATCGTTGTGCCAGTACTACATGCTGCGGGCGCAGGCGCTGCATCTGTACGGGAGATGCGAGCAGGCGCTCCCGTTCGCCGAGCGCGCCCTGTTAAACCAGCAGCACATGATGGGATGTTTCCACGTCGCCGAGCTCAACTGCTCGCACTCGCTCATACTCGCCGCGTTATGCGACAGCGCCGACGGGGACCGCCGGCCGGCTTTCTCGGGCAGATCCGCGAGAACCAGCAAACGATGAAGAAATGGTCCGATAACTGCCCGTCGAACTTCCTCCACAAGTACCTCCTCGTCGAGGCCGAGCTCGCGCGCCTCGATGGAAACAATGCCGTCGCCACGGACCTCTACGACGCGGCGATCGAGTCGGCCGGCGCGAACGGATTCGTCCAGAACGAGGCGATCGCGAACGAGTGCGCCGGGCGCTTCTGGCTCGCGCGGGGCAAGCACGACTTCGCCGCCCTCTATCTCGAGCGGGCGCGGCGGGGATACGCCCGGTGGGGCGCGCGCCGCAAGGTGTGGGAGATGAACGCACAGTATCCCGATATCCTCGCCCCGGTCGGCGGGGACCGGGCCCCGCACGCCGACACGCCGACGATCCCCGTCGAACCCATGCCGGCCAACGTCGACCTCGAGGCGGTGTTCCGCGCCTCGACAGCGCTTTCCCAGGAGATCGACCTCGACCGGTTGCTCGAGCGGGTCGTCGACATCATCTTACGGAACTCCGGGGCGCGTCGGATGGCCCTCGCCATCGAGCACGATGGCGAGTATTTCATCGAGGCGGAGGGACGCTTCGACGACGAACGGTCCGGCGTCCGGACGAAGCTGGTCCGCTCGGTGCCGTACGCCGACTATCCAGGACTCCCGGTATCGGTAATCAGCTACGTGGCCCGTACGGGAGAACCCGTGTGGCTGGACAACGCGGCGGCCGAGGGGCTGTTCGTCGCGGACCCCTACATCCGGGATGGCCGCATCGCCTCCGTCGCCTGCAACAAGCTCCGTTACGGAAAGACCGCCACCATCGGGTACCTGGAGAACGCGGACACGATCGGCGCCTTCACCCCCGAGCGCATGGGCGTGGTAAACCTCCTCGCCCGACAGGTGGGCATCTCGCTGGACAATGCGCGCCTCTACCGCACGCTCGAGGAGTCGAACGCGCGGCTGCGCGAGCTTGACGCGGTGCGCGATCGCCTGCTCCGTCAATACGAAGAATCGCGCCAGAAGAACCTGCAGGACCGCATGCGCCCGCATTTTCTCTACAACGCGATCAACACCGTCCATTCGCTCATCGCCACGGACCCGGCCCGCGCCGACGAAGCGCTCATGACGCTTTCGGGCCTCTTCCGATACCTCACCGACGTTTCCTTTGAGCCGCTCGTTCCGT
>ERZ795061.3472-NODE-3472-length-13711-cov-4.603617_pt1 | contig 13711 bp, 17 predicted proteins | sample MGYA00375145_ERZ795061 | MGnify/ENA primary metagenome ERZ795061 (study PRJEB30190, sample SAMN05720144) | anaerobic digester metagenome | isolation source: active sludge of municipal wastewater-treating anaerobic digesters | place: USA | collected 2014-12-22 ... | reverse complement strand
CCGGCGGCTCCGCTCCGGACGTGACTTCTCTCGGACTCGCACGCCAAGTGATGCGGACCCAAAAGGGTCTCAACGGCGACGACACCCTGAACCTGATGATGAAGTTCCTGATCGCTCCGGCGGCTCTGGAAACCAAAATCGATCAGCTTCTCCAGTCGATCACCCCGGCGCTTACCTCGAGCGTCGTTCCTCAGGCGATCAAGTCGCTCATCCCGATCATCGAACCACGTCTCGATGCAAACTCCGCGACCGCATGGTACGGAGCTGCCGATTCTTCCCAAGTGGACACCGTCGAGTACGGCTACCTCGAGGGACAAGAAGGTGTTTACACCGAAGTTCGTCAGGGCTTCGATGTGGACGGCATGGAGATCAAGGCCCGCCTCGATTTCGCTGCCAAGGCGATCGACTTCCGTGGTCTGTACAAGAACGTCGGCGCTTAATCCCTCTGGGTTAGCGGCTTAAAAAACCGAGGGGATCCAGCATAGTGGATCCCCTCATTTCAAAAAACTTTGAAAGGACTTATAAATGAAAAACTACATTCAACCAGGCGAAGTGATCGAATTCGCAGCTCCATACGACCGACTCTCCGGTCAGGGCGCTTTGATCGGCACGATCTTCGGCGTCGCAACTATCGATGTGCTCTCTGGAGTTCGCGCTCCATTCGAACTGGAAGGAGTCTTCGAACTTGCGAAGGCTGACTCCCAAGCGTGGACCGAAGGTGCGAAGATCTATTGGGATAACACCAATAAGGTCTGCACGACTACTTCAATGAGCAATACGCTCATCGGCGTAGCTTCGGAAGCAGTGGCTTCAACCGCAGGACTCGTCTTAGGACGCGTTCGCCTCGGTATCGTTGCCTAAAGAAAGGTTAGGGGCCGCGCTCTGGAAACGGGGCGCGGCTTCTGAGCGATACGATGACCGCATGGGAAGACATGGCCGATAGGACTCTGAAGGCGACGATCAATGTCTTCAAAACTCCAGGCGTCTACACAGCAAAAGTCGGCGACCCACCGGCTTTCGCATCGGTCACGGTTCAAGGGGTTTTCGATCGCGTTCAGCATTCGGTCGATTTGAACACCGGAGCGCAGGTCGATTCTTTTCAGCCAAGTTTCGGAATAAGATTTTCTGACTTAACCGATCAATGGGGAGCAGATTTTGAGATCCAGCAGGGCGACCGGCTGGTGATCAAGGATAAATCTTACCGGGTGATCGAGGATATCGAGGACGGTCAGGGCGGGGTTAAGTTGATACTAAGTTTGGATGGCAACTAAATGGCGGAGAGCAAAAGAAAACTCATCAGAGACGCTGTGATCGCAAAGCTTAAGGCTGCGGACATCGTTGGCGATCGGGTTTTCGGAAACCGCTCAAGAAAAATTTTCAGAAACGAGTGTCCTTGCATTCTCGTTTACACTTCAAAGGAAAACTCGGAGATCGTTAACGAATCCCCGCGCGAATACAAGCGGTCGCTCGAGCTCGCGGTAGAGGTCGTCATGGCGACCAACGCAGAGGCTGATAACGGGATAGACGATCAGTTTGACGCGCTTGCGGTACTCGTAGAGAAGGCTGTATTCAACGATGAAACGCAGGGCAGTAACTGCGACGATACGATTCTCGGCGACACCGATCTCGATATCATTGATGATGGTGAAAAGCCGATCGGGGCAGGAAAAATTACTTTTACCATGCCTTATTACGAGTACATTCCGCAAGTTGACGCGGAGGATCTCGACGATCTTACTAAGGCGAACGTTAAAATCGGGCCAGCGGAACCGCAAAACGCAGCCAAAGATAATCAGCTTTCAGAAGACACTGTAAACCTGGACACTTAAAAGGAGAGGCCAAATGAAAATTAAAGCAGCACCCGGAATGACGATCCGGGATCCGAAAACAAAAAAAGTTATCCCTGAAGATGGGATTGAAGTCCGCGAACCTCTCCCTACTTTCTGGGTGAAGCGGCTTGCTGTTGGCGACGCGGTTAAAGTGACCGAAGAATCGCCTAAACCGTCCGCCAAGAAAAAAGAAGGAGCGTAACCCATGCCCCCGATCTCATTTAATCAAGTCCCAGCATCCGGACGAGTACCTTTCGCTTACGTAGAATTCGATTCTTCGAAGGCGCAACAGGGCCCGTCGATTCAGCCTTTCAAGATCCTCGTTCTCGGGATCAAAACATCAGCCGGAACAGCGACTGCTGACGTGCCTGTGAAGGTGACGAACTATTCCCAGGCGAAGTCGCTATTCGGGGACGGTTCACAGCTTCAGGGAATGCTGCATAAGCTTTTCCTAAACAATAAGAGCACCGAAGTCACCGTCATCCCGCAAGTCGAGGACGTCGCTGGCGTGAAGGCGACCGGAAAGCTTTCATTCACCGGACCTGCTACGGCAGACGGGACGATCTCTCTCCTAATCGCTGGCCGCAAGGTTACGGTCGGAGTCTCTTCCGGAGATATCGCTACAGCAATCGCTACTGCGGTCATCGCGGCTATCAATGCCGTGGTTGATCTTCCTGTTACGGCTCTCGTGAACGGAACGAACGCATACGAAGTAGATCTGACAGCGCGATCTAAGGGTTTATATGGAAACGGGATCGATTTACGCCACTCGTACTACGATGGCGAAGGACTCCCCAGCGGCGTGGGCTTGACCATCACGGCGATGGCTTCCGGCACTACGAGCCCGAGTCTCTCCTCGGCCATCGCGGCCATGGGAGAGGTGCAGTACAATGCGATCGCGTTCGGCTATAACGATGCGACTAACCTCTCGGCTATCGAAGCCGAGTTGCTCGACCGATGGGGTCCGGTACGTCAGAACGACGGCATCGCCTTCACCGCGAAAGATGCCTCACACGGCACGTTGGTCTCTTTCGGAACTGGCAGAAACTCGAAGCATGTAGTCTGTCTGGGAATTTACAAGTGCCCGATGCCTTTTTACGAAATCGCATCAGCACTGGCGGCAGTCGCTGCGTACTACGCGCAGATCGACCCAGCTCGTCCATTCCAAACGCTACCGCTAATCGGGCTTCTTCCACCGGCTGAGATCGATCGGTTCACGCTTCAAGAGCGCGACCTGCTCCTTCACGACGGTATCGCGACTTCTAAGGTAGACGCGTCGGAAGTCGTGCTCATCGAGCGCATGATCACTATGTACCAGTTCAACGCGGCAAGCGCTGCGGATACTGCGTACCTAGATGCAAATACGCTCTTCACGCTTTCATTCTTGCGGTATGACTTCCGCAATATGCTTGCGCTGAAGTACCCACGCCACAAGCTGGCAAACGACGGCACTCGGTACGGTGCAGGTCAGGCAATCATCACTCCTAAGGTCGGGCGCGCGGAAGCGATCGCCAAGTTCCGCGAGTGGGAATCCGCAGGACTTGTCGAAGGTGGAGATCAATTCAAGCGCGATCTGATCGTGGAGAGAAACGTCTCGGACGTGAACCGTCTGGACTTCTACCTCCCACCGGATCTCGTAAATCAGCTGGTCGTTTGCGGCGTGCAAATCGGCTTCTTGCTCTAAAGAAAGGAATCGAAGATGGCATCGCAACGCAGAGCTGGGATTTTATATCTAAAAGTAAACGGTAACCAGTACGACGCTAAGGGGAATTTCTCATACAACATGGGAGCCCCAAAGCGAGAGGCAATCGTGGGCGCAGACGCGATCCACGGCTTCAAGGAGACCCCGCAAGTTCCTTTCATCGAAGGCGAACTTACGGACCGTTCAGATTTCGATCTGAGCGCGCTCCTTAACCTCGAGAACGCTACGGCGACTCTCGAGCTGGCAAACGGTAAGGTTTTCGTTCTTCGCGACGCGTGGTACGCGGGCGAGGGAACGGTTCAAACCGAGGAATCAAACATTAACTTCAGGCTTGAAGGAATTCAGGCCGAGGAGATTCGCTAAATGGAGAAGCTTCCTGACGGCAGCGTGAAGTTAAAGCTGAAACGACCGATCCAAAATGGAACGGAAACGATCGGGGAGCTGATCATTCGTGAGCCAGTAGCGAAAGACATTCGTACAATGAAGATCCCGCCGACGACAGACGACATGCTGACGCTCGGCGGGAAACTTTGCGGGCATCCGCCGAGTGTCATCGATCAACTTAAAATCGCCGACACTACCGCGCTGCTGGACGTGGTCGGAAATTTTATGAACGATGGCCAAGAGACTGGGAGCTGACTCTAGGTCTTCTTGCGTCCATCTTTCACTGGCCTCCCACTGAACTCTGGAACCTGTCAGCTACAGATCTAGAGTTCTGGCACGAGCGAGCTAAGGAGGTTACTAAACGTGAGCGGTAAAAACATCCCAATTACTTTAGTCGTCGGTGCAGTCGATAACGCGACTTATAAGCTGATCGCGATCAACGACAAGTTTAAAAAATTCTCGGAGCCATTCAAGAAAGTCGGAACCGCGTTTAAAACGCTCGGCGCTGAATCGGGAATTGGGAAGTTCGCCACCGCCATGGGAAAGGTCGGAAAGGCCGGTAAGGATTTCGCTGGCGACGTGCTCGAGACGGCCGCGAAGATCGCCGGTGTAACAGCCGCCGCCGCTGCCGCAATATTTGGGGTCGTTCACGGGTTCTCCGAGGCCGGTGATAATATTGAAATGATGTCAAAGCGTTTAGGTCTCACTACGGACGCTTATCAGGAGCTCTCATACGCGGCGAAAAAAGCGGACGTTGACCAGGAAACTTTCGACGCCACAATGGGCAAGTTTTCAAAAAACATCGCAGAGGCTGCTGCCGGATCCGGAGAGGCACTGGTCGGGTTTAACGCTCTCGGCATTTCCATTCGGGACGCAAACGGAAAAATAAAACCGATGGACACCCTTCTCCCGCAGGTAGCGGAGAAGATGAAGAACATCCAGAACCAATCTGTTCGGAACGCCATCGCCGCTAAAATTTTCGGCAAAGAAGGCGCGAAGCTAAACGGCATTTTCGAAGAGGGCGCGGAAGGTCTGGCTCGGCTTCGAAAAGAAGCGCATGACGTTGGCGCTGTGATGACGCCGGAACAGATCAAGACGGCCGCAGAGTTTGACGACGGATTGAAGTCGATCACCGCGACTCTTCTAGGAGTTCGCAATACTATAGGCGCGGCTCTCGCACCGATCCTTCTTGGCTTCATGGAGAAAGCTCAGAAGTGGATCATCGCGAACAGAGAGCAGATCGAAAAATGGGCGCAAGCGTTCGCAGATAAATTACCTGGAGCGATCGATGCGGTTATCTCGGTCGTGATTGGGCTCTGGAATGCGTGCCAGCCTCTGATCGCAGCAGTAACAGCGCTGTGTGATATTTTCGGAACGTCGAACGTAGTTTTTGCAGCGGCTGCAATGTACTTAGGCGGCCCACTGCTCGCCTCATTCGTGGGATTGGCTGGATCTGTGATCGGTGCAATCGGGCCGCTCGTGAAGTTCGCATGGGTTTTCGGAACGCTGATATTCGATGCGCTCGTTGCAGTCGGCGGAGCTATCGTTGCGCTAGTCGGATGGCCTGTGCTCATCGCAGCAGGTTTCGTCGCAGCGGCCGTGGCAATCTGGAAATACTGGGGCCCTATCTCGGACTTCTTCGACGGCCTGTGGACTAAGGTCAAAAGGATTTTCGGAGGCGGAGATGTAAACCTAACGAACCAGGCAAACGCCGCAATGAACAGTCCGCAGATGGGTCCGGCTCTTGGAGCGAAGGGGACCGTGGATGCATCCGCTCAAAACAATACGTTTCGAAATGAATCCGTATTGAAGGTGGACTTTTCGAACATGCCAAAGGGCACGCGAGTAGAGGCAAACAAAACAACGGCCGACCAGCTCGACCTGAACATGGGGTATGCAAGTGGCAGCTAATGACCCAAAGTGGAAACAGAAACTTCGTCCCGCTTCGTTCAGGGGCGTTTCTTTTTTCGTCGATTCGTCTAAGTTCTCTGGCGGTCGTCGCGGGGTTACGCACGAATTCCCAGGCCGAGATGAACCATACCGAGAAGACCTTGGTCGCAAGGCGCGCGGGTATCCGGTCGAGGCGTACCTGGTCGGAAAAGATTACATGGTCGCGCGGAACGAGCTCATTACCGCGCTCGAGAAGGAAGGCTCTGGAGAGCTGATCCATCCGTACTACGGCAAGGTGATCGTTTCAGTTGATGGAGATTTTGACGTTTCGGAGAGCTCTGCCGAGGGCGGATTCGTAAAGTTTTCACTAAAGTTTATCGAGTCTGGAAAGGTAAACTTTCCAACGGCAAGCGCCGACACTAAGTTTCAGTTAGGAGCCGCTGCATCCGCAGTGAACGCAGCAGCAAAATCAGACTTCGATAAGGCTCTTTCTGTAGCAAAGCAGCCAGGATTTATTGCAGAGGCAGCGACGGCAAAGGTCCAGGGATTCGCTGATCAAATGTCGTCTTATACGTCGAACGTATCTGGGGAAGCGGCCGACATAGCGAACCTCGCTTTTTCGATTCGGAACCTGAAGTCCTCCGCACGGGATCTTCTTAACTCCCCATCCGTACTGTCAGAGCAGATGGCTAATTCGTTTTCGCTCCTTAAAGCTGCTGCGAATCCATCGGACGTTTTAGCGTCAGCTAAAAAAATGTTCGGATTCGGAGATAGCGATTCGGCGATTCCTGCGACTACAAATACGCGAGCTGTTCAGCAAACGAACCAGACGCAAATGAACTCTTACACGCAGGTGCTTGCAGTATCGACAGCATCAGTGGCAGCAGCAGACGTTACTTACACAAGCACAAACGAAGCGATAGCATCGCGAGACGATCTAACTGCGCAGATCGACAAACTTATGGAATCGGGCGTTTCGGACGATACCTATTCAGCGCTCCAGGTGCTTCGCACTACTGTCACGCGCGCTGTTCCGCAGCCAGGTCAGGACTTGGCTACCGTAACAGAGTTTACTCCGGACGCGACCATCCCATCGATCGTTCTCGCTTACCGACTTTACGGATCCCAGGATCTCGAGCAGGACATTATTGACCGAAACAAAATCGCGCATCCTGGATTCATCCAGGGATCAGTTCCGCTAGAGGTTTTGGATAGTGGCTGAGGACGTTACACTTCTCGTAAACGGGAAGCAGCACTTCGGATGGGAAGACGTATCGATTAAAAGATCCATTCGCGCGATCTCCGGAGCTTTCTCGCTTTCGGTAACGAGCAAGTGGGCCGAAGAGCAGAAACCGTTCCTGATCAATCCAGGCGACGAGTGCAAGCTTATGCTCGGATCCGATCAGGTGATTCAAGGCTACGTGGACGAAACGAATCCGAAGTACGATGCGAACTCCAGGTCGTTCGGCGTTTCAGGCCGGGATAAATCCGGCGACATAGTGGACTGCTCGACCGAGTTGCACCAGCTAACGAACATCACGCTTTTCGAGATGGTCAAGAAGGTTTGCAAACCGTTCGGGATCACGGCCATAGATAAGGTCAAGGACAGTAAAAGATTCAGCACGATGGTTACCCCAGGAGAGGCTGGGTTTGAGGCCCTAGAGAAAGCGGCAAAGCTTCGCGGGATCCTGCTTACGAATGACGGCCAGGGTAACGTCGTGCTCACGCGCGCGGGAACGACCAAGAGCACTACAGAGCTAGTCGAGGGCGTGAACATCCTAGACGCCGACGCGCGTTACGACGTGAAGCAAAGGTTTTCTAAGGTTACTGCGAAGGCGCAAAGTTTCGGAAATCCAGAAGACGGACCGGATCCACTAGTGGACTTCGTACCTAAGGGGGTCTCTTTAGATCCAGAGATTAAAAGGTATCGGCCACTGTTGATCGTTGCTGACGGCGCGGCAGACGCGCAGGTTTGCAAGGACAGAGCTAAGTGGGAGGTCACCGTTCGAGCCGCTAAATCAACGGTGGTAAACGTGACTGTGCAGGGCTGGCGTCAGGGCGACGGACGGCTGTGGACAGTAAACGAGCTCGTGCGAGTCAGGTCTCCATTCCTTGGGATTGACGTGGACCTTTTGCTGACAGAAACCACGTTTTCAAAATCTAACTCTGGAACGCTTACGAAGATGCAGCTCGTACCGGCCGCTGCTTATTCGTTCGATCCGACACTGCTCTCTAAAAAGGAACCGTGGCGTCAGCTCGTTCTCAAGGAGAGCAAGCGATGAACATCCAAGAAATAATCGAAAAAGTAATGGCTCCGCTGAAGCGAAAAGTTTCGTCTATGATCCTGCGCGGGGTCGTCACCAGCCTAAAGGACAAGAAGCTCCAGATGGTCCAGCTAAGCGCGCTGGCAGATGAGACGATCGATAACCTGGAGTACATCGAGCCGTATGGATACACGTCCGTCCCAGAAAATGGAGCGGAGGCCGTCGCTCTATTCATCGGTGGGAACCGGGATCACGGAGTCGTCATTTCGGTAGCCGATCGCCGGTATCGTCCGACAGGTCTAGCGTCCGGGGACGTTTGCCTGTACCGGAAGGCTGGCGTAAAGGTCACGCTGAAAGCCAGCGGAAAAATTTCTATAACGAACCCAGCGGGGAACGAGCTCCTTGAGGTTCTTTCCACGACGCTGCAGCATTTGATCGACGCGAAAACAATGGACCCGCTATCCGGGCCCGAACCGCTGATGCCGGATACGGTCGCGGCGTTCACGGCCGACAAAGTGAAAATCGATTCGTTTAAGGTGTAAATATGGCGATGAATAAAACGGTCCTAGCGACCGCAATCAAAAATGCGATCAAGGCGAAAAACTCGGGGATAACCGGAGCGTCTGAAACCCAGGTGGTCGAATACTGGGAAGTGATCTGCGAAGAAATTATAAATCACATCAAGGCGAATGCAGTGATCACATGCACGGTATCGGTGACAAGCGTTACTGGAGTTCAGCCTGGTGGCGGAGCATCTGGTCCTGGAACAGGGACAGCAACGGGAGTGGTGAGCGCATGAGTGGAAACGGTGACATAGCACTGCAGATCAGGTCCGACGACGCGATCGACATGCTGATCGTGGATAACGACCTGGCGACCGATGAGGGCCTTCAAACGGCAATCATCATGAGCCTGTTTTCGGATAAGCGGATAGACACCGACGAGGTCGAGGACGGGATACGCGACCGCCGAGGATGGTGGGGGGACGAGTTCCCGGACACCGAGGGCGACGAGATTGGGTCTAAACTTTGGCTTCTCGACCGATCGAAAATCATTCAGGAAACCCTGAACCGCGCAGAGCAGTTTGCAACGGACGCGCTCCAATGGATGATTGACGACGGCGTGGCGGACAGTGTTACGGCGCAGGCAGTCTTCGATTCGAACAAGTCGATGGTGCTTACGATCCTCGTTTACCAGCCTGGAAAAAAGGAGCCTTACAAGTTCACTAAGAAATGGAATACTGAAGCGGACAGGGAAAGGTAACAGATGGCATTCTCCAGACCGACACTCGCGGAGCTGATCGACCGTACTAAAACAGATTTTGAGGATCGACTAACCGGCGGGGGCTCGCTTCTTCGGCGCGCTGTCGTTCGCGTGCTCGCGCGCGTGTATGCGGGCGCTCTGCACCTTCTTTATGGTTTCCTGAATTGGATTTACCTCCAGGTCATGCCGGATACTGCGGAGGGAGCGCAGCTCGAGCGGTGGGCGAATATTTGGGGCGTATCCAGAAAGCCAGCGGACTTCGCGGCCGGGGACACGCTTACATTTACAGGAACCAACGGCTCGATCATCCCGATCGATACGGTGCTCCAAAGATCAGACGGAGCGCAGTACAAGACCGACGTACAGGTGACGATCGCCTCTGGGACAGGAGTGACCGGAGTCACGGCCGTGGAGCCAGGGTCCGACGGTAACGCCGATGCTGGAACCGTACTAACCCTGCTTGAGCCTATCGCTGGCGTTACCAGCGAGGCGACGGTAGGCGTAGGCGGTATCACAGATGGTGCGAACGAGGAAACCGACGCAAGCTTACTGGAGCGCCTCCTAGCGCGTATCCAGCTACCCCCTGAGGGTGGGTCAGATAATGACTACGTGCAATGGGCCAGATCGATCGCTGGCGTCACGCGCGCATGGTGCTACCCGCTTTATTACGGCGACGGAACAGTGGGCGTAACATTCGTGCTCGACGATAACGTGGGATCCATCATCCCGGGAGCTCCGAAGGTCGCCGAGGTCCAGGCTTATATCGACTCTGTCCGTCCTGTGACCGCTGACGTTACCGTTTTTGCTCCGACGGCAGACACCACTAACTTCACCGTCACGCTCGACCCGGATACGGCCGACGCGCGTGCAGCGGTAACGGCCGAGCTAACCGATCTTCTTCGCCGGGAAACCGAGCCAGGTGCTCCGCTGCTTCTTTCCCATATTCGTCAGGCCGTGCAAATCGGAGCTGGCGATGGCGATAGCTTGGTCACTGTTCCGGCCGCAGACGTTTCACCAGCCGCAGGACACATTCCTGTGATGGGCACGGTGACATTCCTATGATGACTAACGAGCAATACATCCGGCTCCTGAAAACGCTTTTCCCACTAGGGAAGGCGTGGTCACGGGCTTCAGATGGCGTGCTCCATAAGATTTGCGACGCGATGGCGGCCGAGATGGTTCGTCTCGATAACCGCGCATCGATCGACCTGCTTCGTGAAATAGATCCAAGCACCACGTTCGAGCTCCTTCCAGACTGGGAAAGGATCGTGGGCCTCCCAGACTTTTGCACGGGGCTCCTTGCCGACACGCTGGAGTTTCGTCGCGACGACGTTCTTCGGAAACTATCGGACCGTGGCGGCCAGTCTAGGCAGTTCTTTATCGACCTGGCATTGGTGTTTGGCTACGTCGTCACGATTCAGGACGTTTTACCTTTTCGATCTGGGCGTGGACGATCCGGAGATAGGTGCTACGGTGTGGCCTGGAAGCATCACTGGATCGTTAACTCGGTTAGTTTTGCAACAACAGTTTTTCGTTCGGGCCAGTCGCGATCGGGCGATCGTCTCCGGACTTGGCGGAACGACACGCTTGAGTGCGTGTTCAATCAAAAGAAGCCTTCGCATACGAAGGTGCATTTCACTTACGGGAGCTAGGGCATGAAAAGAACAAACGCAGATGGTAACGTAGCGAATCTATTTAGTGATGGCGACCCTGGAACAGGTGCCCCGGCGACTATCGTCGATGAGACTTGGTTAAACGCGGTTCAAGAAGAGATCGCGAAGGCGATTGAAGGCGCTGGACTTACGCTCGACGGACTCTCTACCGGCGTGCAGCTTCTCCAGGCGATTCAAATTATCGCAGGAGCCGGTGGAGGAATCGCAGCCGCGAAACAGGTGCTTGCGAATAACCAGGTCGCCGCTGCGAACGTTACAACGCTCGTCTTCGATAAGACCGTTTATTACGGAGCGCGAATTCTTTACCAGGTGAACCGAAAAACAGACACGGCCGCATCCGAATCCGTTTATAGCGGAGTTCTTTATTGCCAATACAGCGCTCAAGACGACTCGTGGAAAATCGTAGACGACGCTCGCGGCGAAGACGCCGATTCGAGCGGGACGGTGTTCTCGATCACTGGAGCTGGGCAGGTTCAATACGTTACCGATAACATGGCGGGCGCTAACTACGTCGGTCACATTCGCTTCATGGACGTGAAGCGGTTTGCAATCTAACAATAGGAGCGACTCATGAAAAAACTATTTTTAATCCTTAGTCTCATAGCAAGCACCGCGCTTGCTGCGAATATCACAGACGACACGCTGAAGATCGGGAAGCCTGGATCTTCGGTAAACAAAAAACTGAAGCTCGGAACGACAGGGCAGATTCAGTACAACGTCGGAACGTCGAAGCTCCAGTTTTCCCACGACGGGACGAACTTTAAAAACGTCGGATCCGGAGGCGGAGGAGGTGGTGGCGGGATTAACCTGCTCACAGATAACCCTGACGCAGAATCAGGAGTAGGAAACTGGACCGCTTCAGGCGGTACTTTCACGACTACCAGCACTGCTGCGAACGTCTATGAAGGAGTAAACTCTTTCGTATTCACACCGTCTGCTGGAGCGCAAACCGTAACGTCCGACGCTTACGCTTCGACTGCGGCTATGGAAGGAAACAACGGATGCTCGTCTGTCATTTATTATAAGACGGCAGAGGCAACGAATAAGTACATCGTTAACGCGATGACTGGATCCACTGTTTTAGGAACCCTAACTCTAGAGGCTTCTTCGACTTACATCCCAGCAACAGTTCCATTCCCATGCCAAACGGTAGGAACGACGGTTAAACTTCAGATTTCAGCTGCGGCATCTACTCCTTCATCTCCGATCTACTGGGATGCTGCTTTTAATGGGATTGGATATAATCTATCCCAGGTGAGTCAGGCTCGTTTCCTTGGTGCCGTTAAGATAACTGGATGCTCTGCGGAGTGGGCCACTTCATCTACGACGCTTGCTAGCTTCGGGACTAAAACAAGCTGCGTTTATACGACTTATGGAAGTGCTCTAGCTCCAACGACAAACTTGCCAGCGATCAGATTCGCAAGCCTACCTCCTGGTGAACTCCTGGTTTACTACGAGGGCGGACTACAGGAAACAGTCGCGAATAAGGTCGCGTATTTCCAGTTCACGGATGGGACTACGACGGCGCGAGAATTGTCTGAAGTTTACGCGCCAACTGGCGTCGGTGCTGGCGGTACGATTCAGCCAGGAATCAAGCAGTCGATGTCTTTTCCAAACGGAGCTGGAGCAACGACAATCGAGCTTTTCGGGAAAGTTGACAGTTCCGGTGCTGGAAATATTTATGGAACGACGGCGCAGCCTGGTGTGATCTCGGTTTACTATTATCCGACCGGACAAGAAACCGCAGTTCGCGCTGATGCATCATCTGTTTCATGGTCTGGAGCTATCACGAGCTGTGCATCTGGATTGACCACTACTTCTGGGACATTCGCAGACCCGAGTAACCCTGGATCTTGCGCACTCACCAGCTCGGCACCAGCGAAAGGTATTGGAGTTGCAATATCCGCATCATCGGGAGTCTCAGTAACACCGAGCAGAGCAGGTAGGTATCGAGTAAAGGTTTCCGGAATTTTCGAGTCAACTAGCACGACAAATTCTTACGGAGTGAGGCTTATCGACAGCACAGGAATCGTGATCGACACTGCAACGGCTTACCAGCAGCAAGCAGGTAACCGAGTGCCTTTCACGCTGACAGGATTCGTCGACCTCGTTAGTACAGCTGCTCAAATCATAAAAGTTCAGGCGTTGACAGGCGCAGGGACGATGACATTAGGCTCGAACTCGTCGGGTCAGTTTTTCACTTGGAGCATAGAAGCAGTAGACGGCGGCTCCACGAACATGCAGATCTTCAAGGGTCTGGTTACGACGTCTGGATCCGGACAGGAGCATGTTGAACGGGCCAACTTGGCAGTTGCATGTACTACTGGAACTTGTGCGCTCGCATCCAGTTCATCTGGAATTTCGAGTATCACTTGGACGGCGACAGGTACATACACAGTCGCTTTCGCTGCGGGGGCCTTCAGTGCTACTCCGACTTGCACTGTAACTCCAAAAGCTTTTGTTTCAGGTGTTGTTCCGATTATCGACACAGAAAGCGCTTCAAGTGTGCGTGTTCGAATTTGGACTAATACTTCCGGAACGACTGGAAATGATGGATTTAATATTCTTTGCGTAGGACCGAAGTAGCCAATGAGCGTTTTCGAGATACTGAGCATAATAGCGATCAGCATCGGCGGTTTATGGGCCGCTGGTGCTGCGCTTATTTCTCTGCACTCTCGAACTAAAGAGCGGGCGGAAACAGCCGAG
>ERZ795061.3470-NODE-3470-length-13718-cov-5.380517_pt1 | contig 13718 bp, 14 predicted proteins | sample MGYA00375145_ERZ795061 | MGnify/ENA primary metagenome ERZ795061 (study PRJEB30190, sample SAMN05720144) | anaerobic digester metagenome | isolation source: active sludge of municipal wastewater-treating anaerobic digesters | place: USA | collected 2014-12-22 ... | reverse complement strand
AGAAACTCAGAAACCTTATATAGCTTCCGGCATCCGTCTCGGTGCCTCCTGGATTACTGCCCGAGGCTATTCTCCAAGAGAAACAAAATTAATTGGGGAAATCATTATTAAAAATTTATCTGATCCTAAAAACATTACATTTCAGCAAAAATCCAAAAAACAGTTGGAGAAATTACTCTGGGTTAAAAGAAAAAATGATGTTTGGAAGGATGAGGTCCTTCGTTAAAAAATATGGAAAAACCAAAATATAAATTTGTTCACCCCGATACCGTCCTCTTTTTAACAGGTATTCCCTTATCCGGAAAATCCACACTTTGTCCTTTGATTTCCTCTTCAATTGAGGGTTGTACTCTTCAGTCGATGGATATTTTTCGTCTTTTCTCTCAGGAATTTGAAAATAGAAAACCTGAGAAAATACGCAATCCTTACGTTAAGTTTGGATCTTGTGACAGCTATATCCACATCGGCAAAGGTAAATATACTCCTCGCAACTTAATTATCGGTTTTAATCGTTATGCCGAAGTGGTCAGTTCTTTACTTTCTGTTGTATTGCCAAAGCTGGAGGCTCAAGGTGTTAAAAACATGATCTTTGAAGGCGTTCAGCTTACCCCCTCAATTGTTTTTCCTTACCTGAAAAATAATAATAAATTGATTATATTAACCACCAACGAAAAAAAAATAGTTCAAAATCGAGCTAAAATATTTGGTAAAGACCCAGTTCTTCTTGAAAGATATTCAAATGAAAAATTATTTCTATTACAAAAAGAAATTTTAAAACAAAGCCAAAAACTTCCAGCAAATAGTTTCTATATTGTCGACAACTCAGGTGAATATTTGAAAACTGCCAACAAGATTATAGATTATCTATTAAACACCAAGGTTATTGAAGAAATCAATTAATCTTTACTAGCTATCTTTCTCTAAAAATAATTGAGGCATCTGAATAAGTAACTGTTGGATTTGGTGGTGTTAGTGGCTCTTTTCGAATCTCTTTTTTTCCTGGTTCGGGGTTAGCTGCTCTAGTATTTCTTACTTTTATTTGATGGGAATCAATCGGTTTTTTTACAATATTTTTTAACTTATCTATTAGGTTCATTTATGTGTAAATTTTAAATTAATGATTTGTGTATTATATCACAAAATATACCAAAAGTAAGATATACCCAATCAAATTTGATGTTACCTTATGTTGAGACGAAGTATCAGATTTGACTGATACTAATCTTAAGGTGAAACTGCACTTGCGCTAAAATCGATTAATAGCGATAGCCAACCTACGAACCTCATCGTTGTTTAGGCGACCGAATGGTTTGCTTAATATTTCTTCTGGTAATTGAATTCTGGAAATGAGGGAGTTTAACCTTGGATTGGTATCACAAAATTCTCTTCTTCCTGCCGGCATCCTATTTAGTTCGGCGACGACTCTTGCAAGCTCTCTTTTAGATTGACGGCGGTCAAAACGATGAGACAAATCCTTACCCAATGTTTTTCCTCCTTCGACTCCAATACAAAAACCATTAAGCACCTTGGCTATTGTCAGATTTTCTTGCTGACTTAATACAATTCTTCTTTTCAACTGAAACCCGAACATTCTTCCATCTTCCGGATACTCTTTCGGAACTATCGAAATTACGTCAGCGTCAGTTCTAGGAACTGGCCAAAAACAAGTTCTGGGCACATGAGTTACTCGATTAATATCAAATAACTCGAAAATAAAAGACAGTCTACTATAACGATCATCACGAGGGTCTGTGGTTGCCATTATTGAAGCCATGTTGCCACCGACCAATAAAGTGATTTGTTCAATCTTATCGGATACACCCGCAAGTATTGTTAATAAGGGTTCAGAAATATTAAAGGGGATATTACCTATTACTTGATGTCTGGCTTCACGATCAAGATTTAACCATTTTGAAAAGTCAAATTTTAATGCATTTTGATTAATAATTCTTGCATTGGGGCAATCTGCCAATATTATTTTCTGAGCTTCGGCAAAACCAGGAAATATTTCTAGACCAATAACATTATTGGCTCTTGCCGCAATTCCCTTAGTAATGTTCCCTGGGCCAGAACCAATTTCTACAACATCCGCTCCTTGTATTGTTGAAGCGGCCACAGTTCTTACCACGTTCGGGTCAACTAAAAAATTTTGACCTAATTTTTCCACTGGATCGAAACCTAATATTTCTTTTAGCTCGGGTTCAGAAATTGGATGAAAGTTTCTTTCTTTTTTCATGTCCCCATTATATAATAATATAGGCTACTTGTAAATATAAATATTCAGCAGGTAGTTTATAATATCGTTATGTTGCAGGAACAATTTTTAAATAAAATGGAGATAATCAGTAAGAAATTAGAATTACGCCGAGGAGTGATTGGGAAATTTTTAGATTTAATTTCTCAGCCATCAAAATATTCGAGCAAGGATTTAATTAGAAAACTAGGGTTACCAAAAACGCATTTATACCGACTAATCCATGAATTTACTGATATCCTCGAAAAGGATCAAAAGTATATTTTTGCAAAGAAGAATATGGTGAACGAAATTCGAGAACTTACGAATATTGTTAACCAAAGTGAAAAAAATTATAATTTAAATGAAATAAGACGAGTTTTGAAAAAATACCAGAAGCTGAGACCAAAGCCTAATAGGGACTTAGATCAATTTAACGCAACTATTGAAACGACCGTAAAACGAGCAATAAAATTATTGAAAAATGGGGACTTAAAAGGTAAAAAGGTGGCGTTTTTGGGGGATGATGACTTAGTATCAATTGCGACAGCCCTGACATGCAAATGCAATAAAATTACTGTGTTTGAAATTGACAAGCGACTCAATGAGTTTATTGCCAAGATTTCGAAAGAAAATGTTTTGGGAATCGAGATAGTTGAACAAGATTTGTTACAACCTATTGATAAAAAATTCCTTGATGAATATGAGGTGATTTTTACTGACCCCCCATATACAGTTGAAGGAGTAAATATTTTTTTAAACCAAGCGATAAGAATTCTTAAGAAAGATTTTTTGGGAAGAATTTATCTGTGTTATGGAAATAGTGATAGGGCTAGAGAACGTGAAGTAGAGATTCAAAAGTTGATTTTGAGCCACAATTTATTAATAAAAACAAAATTATCAAAATTTAACAAATATGTTGGTGCAGAAAGTATCGGCTCACAAAGTTCTCTATACATCCTTGACTGGACACCACAAACCAAGACTGTTAATACAAATTTGAAAAAAGTGTATACAAATGAATAAGTTTCCCTTTTTCCAACACCACGCAGTGAAAATAATTTTTCACAACTCAACTGATGTTAACGAAGCCCTGATTGATAAAACGGCTGAGCTGATGATAAAAGAATTTAACCTAAAAGTTGTTGACCAGGGAAAACATAAATTTACCAATGATGGATTTACTAAGTTTTGGATATTGTCACAATCACACTTAATAATTCACTCCTGGCCAGAAAATAGTGCCCTACACATTGACTTGATGACTTGCAGTCACCTGAAAAATACAAAAGATGAAATTATAAAAAGTCTCGCTTCGCTTCCAATAAAAAAAATTGTCGCAGTGGATTTTGAATACTAATCTAGAAATAATTAATACTATTTCTTCTTTCGAAAATACAAATACAGAGTAATGATAAGGCCAACAAGGGCGGCGATTAGAGAAATGATGGTATTTCTCTGAAAAAATGGCTTGGTAGTATTAAACCAGCGCATACAGTCGTGGTAAGAAAAGTGCTGACAAGTGGTGTCAAACTCCTTGAAAGTTGAAGAGGAAATTTGCCACCAAGATAAAGCCGCTATAATAAGGAGAAAGAAAACTGAGACTAAACCTACCTCGAGAATTTCTTTTCGACTTAGAACTGCCTTTTTCTTTAACTTTTTCATAAAACAATTATAGACTATGAAATTACTCTTACATGCCTGCTGTGCTGATTGTGTTTTGAAATACCTAGAGTCAGACCAGGCTATTAAATCCCGATTAGATGATCGGGATACCGGCCTGGTGACCACAATCTATTACTACAATCCAAATATTCACCCGAGAGCGGAATATCTGGCGAGACTCGGGGCGATTAAAAAAATGATTGGAGAGAAGGCGAAAATTATTGTACCGGATTGGAGACCAAGGGAGTATTTTGAAAAAATCAATCTCCCTAAATCCCTCTTTAACAAGAGGGACTTAAATAAAACAAATAGATGTATCAAGTGCTGGGAATTGAGACTGGAAGCGACGGCGAAGTTTGCGGCGGAAAATGGATACGAGGCTTTTTCATCAACTCTGGTAACAAGTGAATATCAAGACCAAGATAAAATTCAAAAGATTGCCGAGGCTAAGGCAAAAAAATATAAAATAGAGTTTTGGAAACCAGAACATGTTTGTACCTGTTTAAAGACGGCGGGGTTTTATAAACAATTTTTTTGTGGCTGTGTTTATTCTTTGAAAGAAAGATATGAAGAAAAGTATAGAAACAAGAAACTAGATTCTGGAAACTAGAAATTAAAAAGTGGGGTAAAATAAGGCATGAAAGCAAAAACAACAAAAAAGACAGAAGAAAGTTTTTCTGTTAACGGAGAAGAGCTACTTAAAAAAATTAAGGAACTAATTAGAGAAGGAAATATCAGAGAGATTTCAATCGAAAACAAGGAAGGAAAAACAATTGTTGTTTTGCCCCTAAGTGTGGGAGTGGTCGGGGCAGCACTGCTTCCCCCACTGGCGATTGTGGGCACCTTGGCGGCATTGTTAACCGAATGTACTATTCGGGTAAAGAGAAAATAAGAGGAATTATGATTTTGGTTTTTGGGCCCAGGCTTCTAGCTCGCCAGTAAAAACGCGAAGAGAAAGATCATTTAGAGACAAGAAATTGGCAATTTTGAGACAGGCTCCAAAAATTAAAGGGGAATAATAACAAAGACGTTTGAGAATATATTCGACACTCATGATGTGAGGGGTGGCCGAGGTGGAAATATTGACAAAGCCAGCCTTGAGCAAAGCTTTCTTTATAGTCGACTGAGAAAAATAAACGACGTGCTCGCCTGGTTTATAGTGATACCACCAGCCACGAAGAAGACGGAGCCAATAGCCATCCATTTCCGGAGTAACAATAAAAAGAGTGGCGCCTGGTTTCATAATTTTGAAAATTCTTTTGAGCTCGGAAACAGGATCAGCAATATGTTCAATTACATCCTGAGAAGTAACCAAATCAAAAGTATCTGGAGATAACTTGACAGTTTCAAGAGTGCCGCAAAGAGCCCGGAGGCCGCGATGTTTACACTGCTGGCAAGCATAGGAGGAAGTATCCAAACCAAGAGGGTTAACCCAACCAAGCTTTTTGGCTTCAATGAGACAATCTCCAAGAGCACAACCAAGATCAAGTAATTTTCCGGTGCCCTTAAGCTTTTGTTTTATTCTTTTGAGACGCATATAAAAAGTTCGACTATTGATGCGCATCCCTTCAAAATAGTTAGCATAACCACCTTTTGGATTGTTGTTGATGAAATAATTTTCACTATATTGGGAGAGTAAATTGTCCTGAGGAAAGGGGTCCCAAACCATGGAACAGTCGGAACAACGAGCGAGCTTGTAACCAGGAAGAGCCCAATATTCCTTTAATTTTGAAGAGTGGCAGAGAGGACAATGAGAAATTTTTGACATAATATTAGTGTCTATTATAAGGTAAAATACGATGTGAAGTTCTACGGAATTATTTTAAGCCTGGCTTTAATTTTAAGGTTGTGGGGGCTGTCTTTAAACCCGGTAGGAATATCACACGACGAGATCCACGATTTGATAAACGCAAAATCCCTTATAATGCTCGGGGAAAATGCACCAGGAACAGCGGCGGGGATAATAACTCAGAACCCACACTGTAATGGAAATTGTATTTTTGGAGAACTGGCTTCTTACCTCCTCGCTCCCTGGATGGGAATATTCCCACTGGGAATAGTGATTTCTAAAATACCATTTTTATTAGCATCGCTTGGAATAGTATATTTTGGCGGAAGATTTTTTGAAAATTTGACCAATAAAAAAGAAGTTGGCTATTTGACCAGCCTAATTTTGGCTATCAATCCTTGGGCGATTTATTTTGGGAGAAGCGCTTTTGAAAATTTATTTAGTTTTTGTTTTTTCCTCGCAGCCCTATATTTGTTTACCAAAAACAAAACAAGTAAAAGGCATTTGGTGGGCGCGACCTTGTTGGCTTTTTTGGGATTCTTGTCTTACTTTGGAGCAAAACCACTTTTTGTTTTTATAGTCATTTGGGGAATTTTTTATGGCTGGAAAGAGAAAAATGGTAAAAATTTAATACTAGGATGGGGACTAATAATTACAGCAATAATCATCAGTGTGGGCTATGTTTTAGGGCTAATGAATAGCCAGTCAGGAAAAAGATTTGAGGAAATATCGGCAAAAGGGGCGGTCGACGTCCCCAGTATCGTTAACGAAGAAAGAAAAGTATCTCTCGCCATCCCTTTTATCCGGGATGCAGTAATAAATAAATATACGGTGACCGGGAAAATACTGCTCGATAAATTTTTGGGGGTATTTTCACCGGTATATCTATTTTCACGAGGCGAACAGGGATACGACGTGTTTATGATTTCGGGGCATCCGTATATGTATTTGATTGATGGAGGATTTATAGTATTGGGGCTAATGTCCCTCGGGACACTTGGAACAAAGGGACTCTCAATACTTGGATTGATGGGAATAAGCATAATCCCAACAATAGTGAGCGGCTCGGGAGTGACCTATGCTCTGAGATCAGGCCTACTCTTTCCCTTACTTTGTGGATTAGCGGCAATGGGAATACTCTCAGGAGAAAAATTTTTGAAAAAGAAGTGGAAAATATTTTACTGGGGAGGAATAGCAGGCCTTTATGTAATTTCCTTGGTCTACTTTTTGATCTTATACTGGTACCGAGTACCATTTGAAAAAAATACGGGTTGGCATTTTCATGAAAGAGTTTTGGTGAGGTATCTTGACATATTTAGAAGTGAAAGCCAGGAAAAAATATATTTAAGTGTCGATAATCCGGTGGATGTAATGTACAACTATGCCTTTTATACGGGTAAATATAATAATAAGGAATTTGCCAAAAATTTTAACGAAGCCATCAGATCAGGAAAATATGAAATTGAAGGAATGGTGTTTCAAAAGAAGTGCCCAGAGATAATTGATAAAAAGGCGATATATATTTGGGAGAGAGATTTGGGCTGTATTGACGAACCAAATATGCTGCCAAGAATTTCGGAGACGAGAGATGGTGGCGCCAGATTTTTTATTCCAGTTGAAAAAGTATGTCGGGGGGTAGAATTAAATAGTTACCCCTTTCCAAGAAAAATTGAGGATTTCTCAGTGGAAAAAATGAACAAAGATACTTTTTGTAAAAATTGGATAAGCGAACCTAAAATATGAAAAATAAATGGCTGATTTTAATAATTGCCGGACTACTGCTAGTAATTGGATTTAGAAACAGGTGGATTTTTGATTATAAATTTGAGCCAAAATACTGGGAAAATCTTTACTACCATTCTCAATGGAATATTCCAAATAGTAGCCGAGGGATTGGAGATGAGGGCTTGTATCAATATGCAGGTTGGAGATATGCGAGCGGTGATAACCCTTTTGATATCAACTATATGGTGCCGCCACTCGGAAAATGGCTCTATGGACTTGGGGCCAGATACTTGGAGAACCCATATCTCGTGAGCATGGTGATGTACTTTTTGAGTTTGTTGTTTTATTTCTGGATATCGAAAATTGTGTTGAAGAAAAAGCTGAGGATAGAGGTAGCGATGTTGATATTTATTTTAAATCCAATGTTGATTGCCCAAATTCGAGCCACCATGCTTGACCTACCCCAAATGCTCTTTATTCTTGGACAAATATATTTTCTGTTTGCGGCTGATAAAAATAACAAAAAATGGATGATAGTCATGACGGGAATATTTTTAGGGTTGGCAACCGGAGTAAAAATTGGCCTATTTATACCCATAATTGGACTGGCCGATATGTGGTACCTCTTTAAAAAATGGGGGTTCAAATCGTGGCTAGGGCTAGTAGTTGGAGTAATTGCGGGATATATTTTGTCTTATTTTTGTTACTTTATAAATCACCCAAACCCAATCCCCTGGTTAAGACTTCACGAAAAAGTAATGAGATTTTGGATGGGCGGAGATGGCCTGGCAACAAATCCAGTTGATGTTTTTCGGTTTATTTTTTTAAATCAGTTTATGGGCTGGTGGCCCGGGGCAAAAATAATTATCACCAGAGAATGGACACTGATTTTTCCAATAGGAACAGTGCTAGCAGTGTGGGGGCTGATTAAAATCAAAAGGATTATTAAAAACAATTTAGAACTGGCCTATTTGGTACTGATAACTGCAGGCTGGATAGGGGCATGTGCCAGTATTACTTTTTGGCCAAGATACCTGATTCCAATAATACCGGTGTTGTCACTGATCACCATCATCTTTTTTGAAAAAAAGACAGGGTTACTAATAGGATTGGTGCTGGCCAGTGGGATACTGATGATACCAGCGATTGAAAATAGCCCCGAAGAAATAAGTAGATTTATGTGCAGCTATATCTCGGCGGAAAATTACCCCGAGAGCTACCGATTGCTGACTCCGGAAATTAGAAAAGGCATGAGTGAAGAAGAGTGGGCAAAAAGGAACCGAGAAATAAAACTACGGGTAGGATCTGATAAAAGCGAATGTCAAATGGAGGAAATGAAGTGGAAAATTGGCCAGAGAAGAACAGAAAGCAAAGTTAAAATTGTTTTTATGACAGAAGAAGGAGAAAAGATTTATGAAGATAGAGTGAAATTTTTGGAAATTAAGGGAGAATGGAAGGTCAACTGGAAATGGAACATGGATAAAATTGATGAATTAAAGATGGGGAAAAGAGCGGAAAAAGGAATTGAATGGAGAGAGGTGTGGATAGTGCCAGAGCAGATTCAAAATTGGCCGGAAACAATAAAAACATTGGAAGGGGCAACAGGAATTAAAACAGAGGAAATATGGAAAATAATACAGAGAGTAGTGCCAGATAAATATCCGGTGAGAATAGGGTGGGTTAAAAGTGAAATTAAAAGTGAGGAATATAAAAAACTGTTGGAAATTGTGGCAGTTCGGATTGAAAAAAGAAATAATCCAGAAATAAAAAATGGATGGAGGATTAGTGAAAATGATAAGGAGATAAGGTGGCTAAATTTAGAAACCGGAAACTAGATTCTAGAAACTAGAAAAAGGATAAAATAGGACAATGATAAAAGTTACTCGGCAAGAAAAAATTAAGAAAATGATTGAAAACAGACCTGCCTTCGCTGAAGCTACGGCAAGGCAAAGCCCGCCTACATCTGCGATTTCGGCGAGGCAAAGCAAAATCCAAAGGATGATTGAGAATAGACAAGAAGGGGTGATAGTTTTGGAAAATATAGCTGACCCACATAATGCGGCGGCAGTGTGGAGAACGGCGGACGCCTTTGGCTTTCAAAAAATATATTTGGTTTATTCAAAAGAAAAAGTAATTAATCCCAAAAAAAATGGGAAGGCTGCTTCGAGCAGTGCCAACAAGTGGTTGAGCTTTAAAATATTCAAAAATATTGACGAGTGTTATGCAGAATTAAAAAAAGATGGATACCAAATATACGCAACAGTATTGGATAAGGAAGCAAAAAGTCTTCAATCTTCAATCTTCAAACTTCATAAAATTGCATTGGTGTTTGGGAATGAACATCGAGGCTTATCAAAAGAAGCTATAAAAGGGGCTGACGAAAAGATTTATATTCCAATGAAGGGAATGGTACAGAGTTTAAATATTTCGGTAACAGCGGCTATATTTATGTATGAGGTGGATAGACAACGATCCGCCTCCGCAAAAAGCTACGGCGAGACGAAGAACGACTTTAAATTGGGGAAGAAAGAAAAGAAAAAATTGATGGATGAGTATCGGTGGCCGAGATAAAAAAGACTATAATTGATTTATGGGAGTTAAAAAAATAGGAGAAAAATATTTTTGTACAATTTGCGGAAATGAAGTTAGCGTCACAAAAGTCGGCGGCGGAACGCTGATTTGTTGTGGCAAAGAAATGAAATTAGTCGATTAGGGGAATAACGCCTCGGTTGGTATTTTCAGAAATAAGAGCTGGGGTAACCTGCATAAATGTAGCTTTTTGGTGAAGTTGGCTAATATTATGAGAGCCACAATAGCTCATTCCGGAACGAATCCCCTTTTCTAAGCGTGAAAGAACTTTGTCTACTGGGCCGGCAAAAGGTACGCAGGCCTCCATACCTTCGACATAATCAACAAAGTCAGCCTTCTTGTCGGAAGAATTTAAGAGAAATTGTTTAAGTTTTTCCGTTTTACTAGTGGAGGCATTATAAGTTTTATACTGTTTACCATCTTTATTAAATAGCTTCCCCGGAGCCTCGGTTGAACCGGCCAACTGATAACCAAGAACGACAGCGTTGGCGCCAGCGGCAAGAGCTTTTACAATATCACCGGGAGTTTTTGTACCACCATCAGAGATGATGGGTCGATTAAATTCTTTAGCAGCCTGGTAAGCATCGAAAAGAGCAGTAATTTGAGGAGCACCACAACCAGTCATAATTCTGGTTGTACAGATACTACCCGGACCAACCCCAACTCGGACAGAGTCGGCGCCAGCTAGAAATAAATCACGAGCACCTTCGTAAGTTCCAACGACACCAGCAATCACCTCAAGATCGGGATATTTTGATTTGACATTTTTTACAAAGTCGAGACAGGATTGAAGATGTCCATGAGCAACATCAATGGTAATAATTTTGACACCAACTTTGACTAAAGCATCAACCCGATCTAATTCTTGAGCTTTGATACCAACTGCGGGAATTACCAAAAAGCCCTGATTAAGTATCTTTTTAATCTCTTTGGCCTGAACATCAATTGGAGCAAAGCGAGGATAGAAGGAAACACCACCATATTTTGCCATTGCTATGGCCATGTCAACTCCGGTGACACAATCCATATTGATTGAAATAAGGGGAAAATCTATTTCAACCTTGGGGGTTATTCTGGTTTTTAAAGAAATCTCAGAGCGAGATTTTATGTCAGAAGCTAAAGGTTTTAAGAGAACGTCACTAAAGGTTAGAGCCTGCGGTAGTAAAGACACAAAAATCAGTTTAACATAAAGAAAAGATATAATAGGGACATGAAATGGAATCTAGACGATATAATACCCAAAAATAAATTTGATGTTTTGTACCAAGAGGTAGAGGGAGAAATAAAACGTTTAGAAAGATGGGTCGAAAAAGTAAGACCAGAGATGAGTCAAAAGGAATTTGGAAAAATGTTGTTATTTGAAGAAGAATTGGGAGTAAAAATATCAAAACTGGGATATTTACCAGAATTGATAGAGGCAGTAAATCAAAAAGATCAGGGGGCGAAATTGATGAAAAGTCGGGTTGATGATTTATCTCTAAAGATAAGTGAGATTGGAAGAAAGCTGGGATTTTGGATTCAAGGTAAAAGAGAACCCATTTTGGATGACAAAAATGCGAAAAGATTATTTGCCACTATTCCTGATTTGGAATATGGCCTAAAAAGAAGTCGGGAGGGGGCAAAATATTCGCTTCAGGAAAAGGAGGAAAGTATTATTGACCATAAAGATACCAACGGAGTGGGGGTCCTTGGAGACTTACGAGAGATGATAGAAACTGAGTTTGAATATAGATTAGTAACAAGTAAATTAGATAAAAAGATTAATAGCCAGGCGAAATTACTATCGTATGTTTATAATTCAAAGCCGGAAATACGAGCGGCGGCTTATAAAGCTTTATTGAAAAAACAGAAAGAAAATTTGGATAAATTTTTTGCAATTTACCAGGGAATTGTAAAAGATTGGAAATATGAAGCAAAACTAAGAGGTTACCAGTCTTCGATTGAAGTGAGAAATTGGGGGAACCATGTTCCAAACAAGGCAATAGAGAGTCTACTACAAGTTTGCAGTGAAGAAGTGGGGATTTTTCAAAGATATTTTAAGTGGAAGGCAAAAGAACTCAGGGTAAAAAAACTAAAAAGATTTGATGTATACGCACCCCTAAAGAAGAAAGGAAAGAAAATCGGCTACGAGGAGGCAATAAAGTTGGTAATCGAAGCTTTTGAAGAATTTTCGCCAAGATTTGCAGCTGAAGCCAAGAAAATAATCGAAGAGAAACATATTGATGTGAAACCAAATAAGAATAAAAGGGGCGGAGCCTTTTGTGCCACAGTGGCTCCAGAAATTACTCCTTATATTCTTTTGAATTTTACCGGCAACTCCAGAGATGTTAGTACCATCGCCCACGAGCTTGGGCATGGAGTTCATTCACTTTTGGCCCGGAAACATTACCCAAGTAGTCAACAAGCAAATTTGCCACTAGCTGAAACGGCCTCAACTCTGGCGGAGCTAATATTGTTTGAAAAGATGATGAAAAATGAAAGTGACAAAGAAATTAAAAAGACTTGGCTATCAGAGAAAATGGCTGATGCTTACGCCACAATTTGTAGACAAAATTATTTTATAAAATTTGAAATTTTGGCTCATGAGGCAATTGAAAAAGGAATTACGGCTGAGAACCTTTCAAAGCTATATTTTCAAACTCTAAAAGAACAATTTGGCAAAAGTGTGACCATTGATCCCCTGTTTAAATATGAATGGAGCTACATCTCTCATATTTTTGAAAGTCCCTTTTATTGCTATGCCTATAATTTTGGAGAACTGGTTTCCTATGCTTTATTTGCCAGATACAAAAAAGAGCCTAAAAAATGGGAAAATATGATTATAAGAATACTGGAAAGTGGAGGCAGTAAGTCACCAGAAGAAATACTCAGAGAGGCAAAAATTGATATTTGTACTGTCGAATTTTGGCGAGACAGCTTTGAAACTATCAAAGAGTGGGAGAGAGAACTGCTGAAATTGTGATAGAATGTACTATAGAAGTAGTAGAGAAAAAAACATGAAAGAAGAAACAAAAAAGAAAATAATTGAATTTTTAAAAAATTATCCTCTCAAAAAATATAAAAAGGGGCAATTGTTGTATGAACCTAATGAGAATTTTGGAGGAATATCTTTTTTGAAAAGTGGTTACCTGAGAGTCTACAGTGTGGCAAAAGACGGGAAGGAAACAAGCGTGCAATTATTTAAACCTCTTTTTTATTTTTCCTTAATTGAGGCAAAAACGGGGAGAAAAAATCCTTTTTATATTGAGGCACTAACCCCGGTTGAAATTTGGACCGCCCCCGCAAAAGAGTTTTTGAAATTTTTAAAAAGTAATGATTTGCTTTGCGAGGATGTCACCAATGTTTTTTTGAGTAAATTTGTGGATGTGACTAATTATATGGTTCAACTGGTATCCGGGGACGCTTATACCAAAGTGGCAGCACTAATTAACTCAATTAGTGAAGAATATGGGGTAGCCAGTGGTAAAAAAGTGTCAATAAAATTTAAAGTAACTCATAAATTAATCGCTAGTTTGACCGGACTGACTAGAGAGACCGTAACCTTGCAGATGTTAAAACTAGAAAAAGATGGCCTGATTGATAATGACAAGAGACAAGTAGTGATTCAAGACAGCGCAAAACTAAAAAAATTGCTGGGGTACTAAGAGAAGACCGGTTGATGATAAAATTTGGTAATGAAAAAGTGGACTAGAGGTTTTGTTTTGGGAGTAATATTTT
>ERZ795061.3467-NODE-3467-length-13723-cov-4.447322_pt1 | contig 13723 bp, 17 predicted proteins | sample MGYA00375145_ERZ795061 | MGnify/ENA primary metagenome ERZ795061 (study PRJEB30190, sample SAMN05720144) | anaerobic digester metagenome | isolation source: active sludge of municipal wastewater-treating anaerobic digesters | place: USA | collected 2014-12-22 ... | reverse complement strand
GAGCATGATGGCGCAGGCTTTGGCACCTACCGGCGCGTTGATGGCGGCGTTAAGTCTGGTGACGGGGTCATTTTGGGGCAAACCGATGTGGGGTACGTGGTGGGTGTGGGATGCGCGGCTGACATCTGAGCTGATTTTGTTCTTTTTGTATGTAGGTTTTATGGCATTGCAGTCCGCCATTGACGATCCTCGTCGGGCAGATAAAGCAGGGGCTGTGCTGGCTTTGATCGGTGTGGTGAATGTGCCGATTATTTATTTTTCCGTGACGTGGTGGAACACGCTGCACCAAGGTTCAAGTATTAACTTGACGCGTGCGCCGTCGATGGCGCAGACCATGCTCTGGGGCATGTTGCTCATGGCCTTGGCGTTCTGGATGTATTCGATTGCGGTTTCTTTGCTGCGCCTGCGCGCCATCATGCTGGAGCGTGAGCGTCATTCCGAATGGGTAAAAAATGCACTGGAATAGTATCGGCGAGTTTTTCGCCATGGGTGGTTACGGTCTGTATGTGTGGGGCAGTTTTGGCGCGTGCGCTTTGCTGCTGGTGATGGAACCTTTATTGGTAAAACAGCGTCTGAGGGCTGTGCACCGGTTGTTGCGTCATGAACGGTTGGCTGAATCTCTGGAAAAAAAATACCCATGAAACCTCGTCATCAACGGATCACCCTAATTTTGGGTGGAGTGGCCGCCTTGGCCGTGGCCGCTTTTTTTGTCTTGCGAGCATTGAATAGCAATATCGCTTTATATGTAACGCCCACCGATGTGCTGGCAGGCAAGTCACCAGACGCCCAGGCGTTCCGCATGGGCGGCATGGTGAAAGACGGTTCGGTGAAGCGTGAGGGTATGACCACACGCTTTATTTTGACCGACACCGCAAAAGATATTCCGGTGGCTTACACCGGCATCCTGCCGGATTTGTTCCGTGAAGGCAAAGGTGCTGTGGTGCAAGGCAGGCTAGAAAAAAATGGTGAATTTATTGCCAGTGAAGTATTGGCCAAACATGACGAGAACTACATGCCACCAGAAGCCAAACACGCCATTGAGCAAGCACAAAGCAAACAAGCAGGCAAGCTGCAGGGAGTAAAGCAATGATTCCTGAACTCGGCCATTTTGCATTGATCCTCGCCTTTATCGTGGCGCTGTTACAAGGAGTCTTGCCGCTGATTGGCGCGCAACGCACCAGTCGACGATCGGCAGAATGGATTGCGCTGGCGCGGCCGGCGGCGCAAACGCATTTTTTGCTGTTGGTGGCGTCAATTGCCTGTCTGGCGTACAGTTTTCTGACCAGTGATTTTTCCGTCGCCTATGTGGTGCAAAACTCCAATTCCCGGTTACCGGATGCCTATAAATTTGCGGCAGTCTGGGGTGGCCATGAGGGCTCCCTGTTGCTCTGGGTAGTGATGCTCGCTGCCTGGGGCGCGGCAGTTTCCGTGGCATCGCGCAGCTTGCCGGATGTGATGGTGGCGCGGGTGATTTCCGTGCTTGGTTTGGTGAGTGTAGGCATGCTGGGTTTTATCTTGTTCACTTCAAACCCGTTTGACCGTGTCTTGCCTGGCCTGGTTGAAGGCCGTGATTTGAACCCCTTGCTGCAAGACCCTGGCCTGGTGTTTCATCCGCCCATGCTGTACATGGGCTACGTGGGTTTTGCCGTGGCGTTCGCGTTTGCGATTGCGGCACTGATTTCAGGCCGCATGGATGCTGCCTGGGCGCGCTGGACACGGCCGTGGACACAAGCCGCGTGGGTTTTTCTGACCATCGGCATCGCCATGGGCAGCCGTTGGGCGTACTACGAACTGGGCTGGGGCGGCTGGTGGTTTTGGGATCCAGTGGAAAACGCATCCTTCATGCCCTGGCTGGTGGGTACTGCACTGATCCACTCGCTGGCCATTACTGAAAAGCGCAGTGCATTCAAAAACTGGACGGTTTTTTTGGCTATTACCGCATTTTCCCTGTCGCTGTTGGGAACCTTTCTCGTGCGCTCCGGTGTGCTCACTTCAGTGCATGCTTTTGCATCCGACCCCAAGCGCGGCGTATACATTTTGCTGTTGTTGGCCGTGGTGATCGGTTCATCGCTGACCCTGTTTGCCTGGCGTGCCCCGAAGGTAAGCCAGGGGGGAATGTTCGAGCTGATTTCGCGGGAGACCCTGCTGCTGATCAATAACGTTTTGTTGGTTGTGGCTGCGGGCAGTGTGCTGCTGGGTACGCTGTATCCCTTGATTATCGATGCGCTGAATCTGGGCAAATTGTCCGTCGGTCCGCCTTATTTCAATGCGGTGTTTGTGCCGGTGATGGTGCCTTTATTGATGCTGATGGCAGTAGGCCCCATGGCGCGGTGGAAGCAGGCCGATCTGAAAGACATGGCGCGCCGTTTGCGAATCAGTCTGGTGTTGTCTTTGATCGCGGGTGCGGCGTTACCTAAACTGATGGGCGTGTGGACGCCGCTGACAGCGATGGGCTGCTTGCTGGCCGTATGGATTGCATCGAGCACCATTTTCCAAATCATCGAGCGGCTCAAGAAAGGGACGGGTTATCCGCCACCCTCTTTTTGGGGCATGCATGTGGCGCACTTTGGTATTGCGGTTTTCATTCTGGGGGTTACCCTGGTCGGTGGCTATCAGGAAGAAAAGGATGTGCGGATGCAAGCCGGTGATTCAGTGACGGTGGGCGGGTATACGTTACGGCTCATCGGTATCGATGATGCGGTGCCCGGGCCGAATTATCGTGCGGTTCGTGGCACGGTCGAATTATTGAAGAATGGCCAGGTCCTCAAAACCCTGCACCCGGAAAAACGCAATTATTTTTCTTCCGAAATGCCCATGACGGAAGCGGCCATTGATGCGGGGTTTACGCGCGATATCTACGTCTCACTGGGCGAACAGCTGGATAGCGGCGGTGCATGGAGCGTGCGGGTGTACTTCAAACCCTTTGTGGAATGGATATGGGGTGGTTGTCTGCTGATGGCAGCGGGTGGCGTTTTGGCCTTGATCGATCGCCGTTACCGTTTGCGTGTCAAGGCATCAGTCACCGTGCCGAACGGGGTCGCCGCATGAAGCGGTTTGCATTGCCCCTGATAGCGTTTGCCGTGCTGGTCGCTTTTCTGGCGGTCGGTTTGACGCTTGACCCGCGTGATGTGCCTTCGCCTTTAATTGGCAAGCCAGCGCCAGATTTCACGCTGCGCCAGCTGGATGATCCGACAAAGCACTTTGCCAGTGCCGACATGAAGGGCCGGGTGTGGCTGTTGAATGTCTGGGCCTCATGGTGTGTTTCATGCCGTGAGGAGCATCCCGTGTTGGTCGAGTTTGCCAAAACCGGTCGTGTGCCCATCATTGGTCTGGATTACAAAGACCAGGATGCGGATGGCAAGGCATGGCTGACCAGTCTGGGTAATCCTTACACGCTTGTTGCAGTCGATTCTGATGGTCGCGTAGGCATTGACTTTGGAGTGTATGGCGTGCCAGAAACGTACGTGATCGATAAGCTGGGCATTATCCGTATGAAGCATACCGGGCCGGTTACACCCGATGCCTTGGCCCGTAAAATTTTGCCATTGATTGAAAGCCTCTCCCGATGAAATTTTGTCGCGCCGTATTTTTTTTATTGCTGTTGGTCAGCGGCGTCATGCCCGCATTTTCCGGCGAGGCAGTGCCTTTAGCGGCGGATGAGGCGGTTGAAAAACGCATGCTGTTTATCAGCGAAGAATTGCGTTGTCTAGTTTGCCAGAACGAAAACCTGGCTGCTTCGCGTGCTGACTTGGCGAATGATTTGCGGCGTGAAATTCGCAGCCTGATTGCAGCCGGCAAAACCGATCAGGAAATTCTTGATTTCATGGTCGCGCGGTATGGCGATTTTGTGCGTTATCGGCCACCGGTTAAACCAACCACCTGGTTACTCTGGGGCGGGCCATTTTTGCTCATGGCTGGCGGCTTGGTTACTTTGGTCTGGTTGCTGCGCCGTCGTCGCCATCGCGTGGCAGCGCCTGAGCTTTCTGACGACCAACGGGTGCTTGCCGCGTCGTTGCTGGATAAAACTGACTGATAAAAATCTATGGCCTTATTCATTTTTGCTGTTGCAGCGCTGATACTCGTTACCCTTTTTTCCTTGTTGCGTCCTTGGTGGCGCAAGCAAACCCAACAGCGCCGTGTCGCCAGCGCCGACTTTCCGGCCATGCTCAACACCACGATCCACCGTGACCGTTTAGCCGAGCTTGAGCGTGACCATAAAAATGGGGTGATCTCAACTGCCGGTTATGCGCAAGCGCAAGAAGAATTGCAGCGTCAATTGCTGGATGATACGGCGCAGCCACAGGATGTCAGCGCCTCAGGCACCAAATCCTGGCGTGATGGGTTGATCCTCGCTGCGGTTATCCCGTTGCTGGCTGTTGGGGTCTATCTCCTGATCGGCAACCCCGCAGGTTTGAGTGGCCAATCATCCTCGAGTGATACTGCACAGACTGTCGCCCAAGTGAATGCACTGATTGCCAAGCTGGAAGAAAAAATGCAGCAGACGCCGGATAATCCACAAGGCTGGGCGATGCTGGCGCGCGCTTATAAGCTCACCGGGCGACTGGATGATGCCGAGCTGGCAATCGGGCGCATCGGTCCCGCGCTTAACCAGAATGCGACATTGTTGGCTGATCTGGCTGAAATTCTGGCGGAAAAAAGTGGCAGACTTGCAGGGCGTCCTGCCGAACTGATTCTGCAAGCATTACAGCTTGAGCCGGACAATGGTAAAGCGCTGTATCTCGCCGGTGCGGCGGCTTATGAAGAAGGTCAGTACAAAACTGCCATTGCGCATTGGGAAAAGCTGCAACAACAGGTTGACCCGCAATCGACAGATGCCAGCAACATTGCCGCAGGCATTGCCAAGGCGCGCGAGATGAGTGGTGAAAAAGTCGGCGCTGGCGAGACGGCGAAACCGATGGTATCACCGGTGGTATCACCGGCGGCATCACCGGCAAAATCGGGCAGCGCCATGGCGTCCCCAGAAGCGGTCAGCGGTCGCGTCGAATTAAGTCCCGCCCTGCGTTCACAAACGACACCGAATGAGACGGTATTCATCTTTGCTCGTGCGGTGAATGGTCCGCGCATGCCGCTGGCCGTGCAACGCGCGCGGGTGGCGGATTTGCCGCTGGATTTTCATCTGGATGATTCCCTGGCGATGGCACCAGAAAATAAGATTTCTACGGCGCAATCCTTGCGTGTCGAAGTCCGTATTTCAAAATCTGGTCAGGCCATGCCTGAGGCTGGTGATTTGACAGGGAGCAGTAGCGTCGTGAAGCCCGGCACCAAGAACATACAAGTGGTGATCGATCAGGTCGTGAAATAAGCACTGGGCTAAAGCGCTGGGTTGGCTTACCGAGTTAACCGGCTGTTTTCAACTTTAAAGATTCGCCATTTCAAGCAAACAGTTTTTCCACCCGCAACAGCGTGAGTAAACCCATCACGGCGAAGATGGCCGCAGCAATGCGATGCACGAGTTTCATGGGGATTTTTTCAGCGAACTTGTTGCCGACAAAAACAGCGGGTACGTCGGCCAGCAACATGCCCAGCGTCGTGCCTGCAATAACCGGTACGGGCGTGGCGTAGTGCGCGGCGAGTGCGATGGTGGCGAGCTGGGTTTTATCGCCCATTTCAGCCAGAAAGAACGTGACCAAAGTCGCACCAAAAACACCCATGTGCTTGGCGATTTGGGTTTCTTCTTCCTCGATCTTGTCCGGAATCAAGGTCCAGATCGCCATGCCGATAAACGATAAACCGAGAATCCAGCGCATGACATCCGGGCTCAGAAGGCTGGTGATCCATGCGCCCAGGGCACCGGCCAGGCCGTGGTTGACGAGCGTCGCACAAAGAATGCCGAGGATGATGGGCGCCGGTTTTTTAAACCGTGCCGCCAAGATAAAAGCCAGTAATTGTGTTTTGTCGCCCATTTCAGCGAGGGCAACAACGCTGGTGGAGATGAGTAAGGATTCCATGGATTTGATTTATTGGGGTGGCTCGCCGTAACCAGAATTTGTTGCGCGCTGGTTCGTCCTGGTTAGTGCTGATTGGTTCTGGTTAGGGCTGTTTAGTAGTGTGGCGGAATGTCTGCACGCGGGTCAGTGGGATGGTTGAAAGGCTCGACAGTCTCTGCAGAATGCGTGGTTTGACCCTGTCGATAAAGCTCCCGTATTTGCGCTTGCAACAGATCAATTTGCTGCTGCTGTCGAAACAGGCTGTGATTCAGCGCGTCAATTGCATCCTCGGCAAGATTGAGCTTGATTTCAAGTTCGGCGAGTTGTGAGTCCATGAGGTTCATTTTAGATAAGTACCGGCGGTTTGACTTTACCCCACATCGCGAGGGCGTGGACAAAAGAGCAGAGTGGTGAGCGTGCTCACGAGTGTGCAGTACGGTGGCCTGACGCAACACCGCGGGCTGAAGTAAAATTGCGGCATGGAAATTTTGATTAATGGTGAAGTGCTGACGCTGCCGACGGCATGGTCGGTCGCAGCGTTGCTGGATTCGCGCAACCTGACCGGCAAACGTGTGGCGGTGGAAAGAAATGGCGAGATTGTGCCTAAAAGTCGCCATGCCGAAACCTTGCTGGCAGCAGGTGATCGCATCGAAATTGTTATCGCCGTTGGCGGCGGTTAGTCTGTTGGTCTATTTACTCAGGAGTTCATCCGTTCATGAATCAGGTCGCAAACTCACTCAGCACCCCGTTGCGAGATCCCCTGGTGATCGCTGGCCGCGCGTATGCCTCGCGTTTGCTTGTGGGAACAGGCAAGTACAAGGATTTTGCGCAAACGCGTGCAGCGATTGACGCTTCAGGTGCCGAGATTGTGACCGTAGCGATTCGACGCATGAACATCGGTCAGGAACCTGGCCAGCCCTCTTTGCTGGAAGTCTTGCCACCAGATCAGTTCACCATCTTGCCGAATACCGCCGGGTGCTTTAATGCCGATGATGCGGTGCGCACGCTGCGTCTGGCGCGTGAGCTGCTGGATGGCCACAGGCTGGTGAAGCTCGAGGTATTGGGGGATTCACAGACGCTGTTTCCGAACATGCCAGAAACGCTGAAGGCTGCGGAGACTCTGGTCAAGGATGGTTTTGATGTCATGGTGTATTGCGCGGATGATCCGATTCAGGCGCGCATGCTGGAGGATATCGGCTGTGTTGCGATCATGCCGCTGGCATCGCTCATTGGGTCTGGCATGGGGATTCTTAATCCGTGGAATCTGCAACTCATCATCAACCAAGCCAAAGTGCCGGTGCTGGTGGATGCTGGCGTGGGTACGGCTTCGGATGCCGCTATCGCGATGGAGCTGGGATGTGATGGTGTATTGATGAATACCGCGATTGCTGCAGCACAAGACCCGGTAGGCATGGCCGGGGCGATGAAAAAAGCCGTTGAAGCCGGACGAGAGGCTTGGCTGGCAGGACGTATGCCCAAGAAGTTTTATTCCGCAGTGCCCAGTTCGCCCAGCGGTGGATTGATCGGCGCAACGTGAAACGCTGGCTGATTGTTGGCGGGCTATGCCTGCCCGCAGTACTTTGCGCCCAGGAAAAGATGGCAGCGGAGTCTGCAACAGAACCCGAGGCACGGGTGATTGCACATCCGCAAGAGGTTCCGGCGCTGGCGGCTTACGAGCAGGGGCAAACATCCGATGTGCCCTCGGCGGAACCAAACAAAGAACCAAACAAAGAATCAAACAAAGAATCAAACAAAGAATCAAACAAAGAATCAAACAAAGAATCAGCTGCAGAACCAGCCACAGAACCAATCAAAGAACCCGCCCCATCATCTGCCATTCCGCCCGTTGAGCCATTGAAAAAGGTGCTGCCGGGGCGCACCGGGTATGCGTTTGATCAGCCGCCCATTCTCCTGCGGCAGCGGTTATTCGGTTTGGCGCATGGCGTTTCTTTACTCGCCGCAGCTTGTACGGCCTTGCCTGAACACGCCGCTGCTACCCAAACAGCATTTCTTGCCTGGCATGATCAGCAAGCTGTCGCCATTGAGAAGGTGGTGAGTGATTTGACGGCATATTATTTTGGGCCACAAGGAGGCGGAGGTGGAGGCGGAGGCGCTGCCCAATGGCAGGATTTAACCCGTGCGCTGAAGCTTAAAGAGCGTCTTGATCAATCGTTAGGCCAGTTTGAATTGGGCGTGGCCTGCGCGAGTTTGAATCAGGCCATCACCGGGCCACGTTACGATCTCGCGGCGCTGTTGCAACTGGAGCCGTTGATTGCGCTGAAAATCATTGCGGGCGAGTTTGTTCCCCCTTCTGTTGGCGCAGCTGATCGCTCGGCACCAGCACAGCCACCCCCGGTAAAAAACGCGATTAGCGCAGCACCCACGGAAGAAAAAATATCACCCGATGACTCCGCCAAACCCAAATCTGATGAGCCCACTAACATCCACGCCCCCTGAACTTGCTGAAACCGAAGCGACACCCGATCGTCATATTCGTAGCTTTGTGTTGCGACAGGGCCGGGTTTCTGCGGCACAACGTCGTTTTCACGAAGAAGGCATGCCACGCTGGGGTGTTCCCTATCAGACAACGCCAGTGGACTGGGCTACGGTGTTTGGCTCAGCGAGGTTTGCCGCGCCAAAGATTCTTGAAATCGGTTGCGGCATGGGTGAGACCACTGCGGCCATTGCTGCTGCGCAGCCAGAAAATGATTATCTGGGTATCGAGGTGCATACACCCGGCGTCGGTAGCCTGCTCAAGGAAATTGCCACGCGTGAGCTCACTAATTTGCGAGTGATTCAGCATGATGCCGTGGCAGTGGTGCGCGATATGATTGCCCCGCAATCCTTGTCTGGCATCCACGTTTTTTTCCCTGATCCATGGGCGAAAAAACGTCAGCAAAAGCGACGTTTGATTCAACCTGCCTTTGTTCATGAACTGGCTCAGCGGTTGGTGCCTAATGGCTATATCCATTGCGCGACTGATTGGCAGGAATATGCTGAACAAATGCTGGCTGTGCTGAGTGCTGATCCCCTACTAAGAAATACAGCAATTGACTACGCTCCGCGCCCCAGCTACCGACCGCAAACCAAGTTCGAGACACGAGGCTTGCGGCTGGGCCATGGCGTATGGGACGTTATTTTTCGTCGCATAGCCTAGCCCTTGTATGGCCACTACCCTTGCTGAATTAATAGGCCGCAGGAGTAAGGCAATCGCTTGCCTTGGCTTCCGCACCGAGGGCTTTGAGCTTGGCGGTTTTTTGTGCGTCATCGAGCGTGCCATCCAAAAAAACGCTATCGGATTCTGTGGCAAAGCGCTGACACTGCGGGCTGCCGAGTAGTTGTGTGCGGAATGCATAAGCCCGACTGACGTCATTGACAGCCGGTGGGGCAAGTGGCGCACGCCGTGGCGGAAACTTTGGCATTGTTCCGAGCGGAAGGGATGGGTTGGTTTGTACGGTGGGTACAACGGTAGCCGGTGCGGCTGTGCAGATTCCTGTCGGGACGAGTGTTGATGCCGCGACCAGTGCGACGACCCATGCGATGTTTGCCAACACGGCGGTGACACTGAAAGATTTACGATGCAACATATGAGCCTCCTTTTTGCCGGGGCAAGAAAATAATGATCGTATCTTAATCTTTCGGCTGTTGATGGCGCACCATGCCATGAAAACAAGGCGGAAAAGATACAGGTACTCCTTTTCCTGAAAGAATCAAAAGGCTGCACAATGGAGATGAGCTGATTGTCCATCGGGTGATGATGGGCGGCGAATTCATGGAGCCACGTATGCTGATCAATTGCGTTGTTTACCGCGAAGGCAAAAAACTTGCTGATTTGAATATTGAATCGATCAGCGATTATCTGCAACGGTCAGATTGCTTTGTTTGGGTGGCGTTGCGCGATGCGACCCCTGCCGAGCTGGAAAAGATGCGCGAGGAGTTTTCGCTTCATCCTCTGGCCGTCGAAGATGCGCACAACGGCCATCAGCGACCAAAGATCGAAGAATATGGCGAAACCTTATTTGCTGTATTGCATACCCTGGAGCTGGTGGATGGCGAAATTTCAATTGGCGAGCTGGATGTTTTTGTCGGCCATAACTTCATTTTGTCAGTACGCAACCGTAGCAGCCAGGGGTTGCTGGGTGTGCGTGATCGGTGCGAGCGTGAGCCTGCCTTGCTGAGTCAGGGTTCGGGATTTGTGCTGTATGCCTTGATGGATGCGGTTGTTGATCGTTATTTTCCGCTCATTGAATACATTGAATCGGAGCTGGAAGCGATCGAGGAGAAAATTTTCAGCAAGGGTGCGGCGCGCTCGAATATTGAACGATTGTATGAAGTCAAACGCCAAACCTTGACGCTCAAGCATGCGGTGATGCCGTTGCTGGAGGCCGTGGGCAAGTTGACCAGTGGCCGCGTGCCGCCGGTTTGCGCCAACAGCCGTGATTATTTTCGCGATGTGTATGACCACTTGGCACGCATCAATGCCAGCCTGGATGGGGTTCGCGACACCATCGGTACGGCGATTCAGGTCAGCCTGTCGTCGGTGGCCATCGATCAAAGTGAAGTGGGCAAGCGGCTTGCTGCCTGGGCGGGTATTTTTGCTGTGGCGACCGCATTTGCTGGCATCTGGGGCATGAATTTCAAGCGCATGCCAGAGCTGCAATGGGATTATGGCTATCCGGCGGCACTGGCAGTCATTGCCATTGCGTGTACGTCGTTGTTCTACCGCTTCCGACGCATGGGCTGGCTATAAAGAATCAGTCAGCCAGGAATCGCGCCAGTAGCTGATTAAGAAAGCGTTGCCCTTGCTGCGTCGGTCGCAGGCTGTCTTCCACGATTGCCAGAAGCCCTTCTTGCCGTGCTGCCAGCGCCGACTTTTCAATCGCTGTCAGGGGCAAGCCGGTGCGCTCGGCAAACAAGCGCAGCGGAAAGCCGTCGACTAATCGCAGCGCATTCATCATGAATTCACCGGGTAGATCAGCGGCGCTGATCGTTTGCCGCGTGCTGATGAAGGGGCTGCGATGGCTTGTTTCAGATCCTGGGCTGTGCATGGTATCTGCTGCTTGCATATACGCGCGCGGGTGACGGTGGCGCGCCTCGCGCCAGATTTCGGCGTGATTGGATAGCTTGGAATGCGCGCCCGCGCCGATGCCCAGATAATCGCCAAATGCCCAGTAGTTGAGGTTGTGGCGGCATTGCTCACCCGGCTTGGCAAAGGCCGAGGTTTCATAGTGGATGAAACCTGCGGTGGCAAGTTTTGCTTCAACCATCTCCTGCATGTCGGCAGCAATGTCGTCATCCGGCAGCGGCGGCGGCGCGTGATGAAATGGTGTGTTTGGTTCTAGCGTCAGGTGATAGGCCGAGAGGTGGCTTGTGCCACTGGCGATCGCCGTGTCGATGTCGTGCTCGGCGTCAGTGAGGCTTTGCTGCGGTAAGGCATACATGAGGTCAATGTTGACGCGGGCAAAATGCGTCAGTGCCAGATCAATCGCTAGGCGCGCTTCGCGGCTATCGTGAATGCGCCCCAGTGCCTGGAGTTTTTGATCACTAAAACTTTGAATGCCCAGCGAGAGCCGATTGACACCCGCCTCGCGAAAGGCCTTGAACTTCGCGGCCTCGGCGGTGCCGGGGTTGGCTTCCAGCGTGATTTCCGCTTCCGGTTGCAAGGGCAGGCGCATGCGGATGGCGGAGAGCAAGGCATCCGCCGTGTGTGCGCTCATCAGGCTGGGCGTGCCACCGCCGATGAAGATGCTGATGATGGGGCGGTTCCATATCTGCGGCAGCGCGGCTTCGAGGTCGGCAATCAGCGCGGCCAGATAAGCCGTTTCGTCAATGTCCGCCCTGGCTTCGTGCGAATTGAAGTCGCAGTAAGGGCACTTCTTGACGCACCACGGCCAGTGCACATACAGCGCCAGCGGCGGCGGTGCGACAAGGCCCGAAGCGGTGACCTTGTTCGACGCTTGATGAAAAGTCGGTGCTGATGAGACGGCGACCAGGGGGATCGTGCGACGTTCAGGTGCCATGTTTCAGCTTGGCAATGAGGTGCGCCAGCGCCTGGCCGCGATGCGAGCGGCGGTTTTTTTCTGCCGCCTCCAGCTCGGCAGCGGTGCGTTGTAAATCCGGCAGCAGAAAATGTGGATCGTAGCCAAAGCCGCCATTGCCGCGTGGTGTGGCGATGATCTCGCCATGCCATTCGCCTTCGCCGATCAGCGGTTGTGGGTCATCGGCATGGCGCACCAGCACCAGTACGGCGACATAATGCGCGCGCCGGTCAGTGGCGTTAGTCAGTGCCGCAACGAGCTTCTGGTTGTTACGCGCATCATCTTTCGGTTCGCCCGCATAGCGCGCCGAATGTACGCCGGGTGCGCCGCCCAGCGCAGGCACCACCAGGCCGGAATCATCGGCCAGCGCGGGCAGGCCGGTGAGCCGCGCGGCGTGACGTGCCTTGGCCAGTGCATTCTCGATGAAGGAGGGATGCGGCTCGTCCGCTTCGGGCACGGCAAAATCGGCTTGCGGCACCAGTTGAAAATTCAGCGGCGCGAGTAACTCGGCGAACTCGCGCAATTTGCCCGAATTGCCCGAAGCAAGGACCAGTTTTTGCATCAAATGCCCAGTGCTCCCATCGCTTTGTGTTGCGCCTGGATGATGCTGTTGATACCCTGGGTGGCCAACCCAAGCAATGCATCCAGCTCAGCCCGCGAAAACGGCGCACCTTCGGCCGTGCCCTGTACCTCGATCAGCCCGCCGCTGGCGGTCATCACCACATTCATGTCGGTGTCGCAGGCTGAATCTTCGGCATAGTCGAGATCAAGGCGAGGCTGTCCATCCACGATGCCGACGGACACCGCAGCGACCAGTTCACGCAATGGGTTGGCGGATAGCTTGCCAGTACTTACCAGTGAGGCGAGGGCGTCATGCAGCGCGACGCAAGCGCCGGTGATCGAGGCGCAGCGCGTGCCGCCATCGGCCTGCAATACATCGCAATCCAGTGTGATCTGGCGTTCGCCCAGCGCGGCCAGATCAGTCACGGCGCGCAAACTGCGGCCAATCAGCCGCTGGATTTCCTGTGTGCGTCCGGACTGCTTGCCTTTGGCTGCTTCGCGCGCACTACGCGTGTGGGTGGAGCGCGGCAGCATGCCGTATTCTGCGGTGACCCAGCCAGAACCCTTGCCACGCATGAAGGGCGGCACGGACTCTTCCACACTCGCAGTGCACAAGACTTTGGTTGAACCGAATTCAACCAGCACGCTGCCTTCGGCATGGCAGGTGTAGTGGCGTGTGATTTTCAATGCACGCAGTTGATCGGGCCTGCGCTCGAGGCGTGGAATCGGTGGGGTGGCAGAATCGTTCATGGCTGCTTTCTATCGAGGTTGAAGATGTCGGGATTGCAAGTAACGGCGCAATTTTCTCATCCACGCCGACCAGCCGGATCCATCGACCTTGGCGAGTGTCTCCTGCAAGGCCCGGGCGTTTTGTGGACGCATGGCCGGGGCCAGGCGCAGGCATTTGTCAATGGCGAGGAGCAGTCGTGGGGAATATAAATGGCTGAAGCGCTGCCGGGCCGGATGCAGATGATCGTCTTTTAGCCGTTCATCTGATGGGGGTGGTGCCGCTTTTGCCAGCGTGGCGTACATGCAGGCACCAATGGCATAAATATCGGTCCATGGACCCAAGGTGTAGTTGCCATGGTATTGCTCAGGCGCAGCAAACCCTGGGGTGTACATGGCGCGTGGTGCAGGCGGGCCGATGTCGACTGCAAAGCGCGCAGCGCCAAAATC
>ERZ795061.3464-NODE-3464-length-13728-cov-8.207855_pt1 | contig 13728 bp, 6 predicted proteins | sample MGYA00375145_ERZ795061 | MGnify/ENA primary metagenome ERZ795061 (study PRJEB30190, sample SAMN05720144) | anaerobic digester metagenome | isolation source: active sludge of municipal wastewater-treating anaerobic digesters | place: USA | collected 2014-12-22 ... | reverse complement strand
CATGGGTCTGCAACTTGTAGAAAATCGCTTATGACAGCTTCTTTATATTTCTGGTTTTGAGTCATTACCCAGTTCGCAATTTTACCAAAGGCGGTCTGGGTATCAGGGTCATCAACACTTAAAAACCAATCTTGAGAATTTCTGTCTTTAACCCAGTCTGCCAGGGTATCATTCCCATCGGTCAATTCTTCATAGACAGGCTTGATTGATTTTACAAGGCCCTGTTTGTTCTTCTGGTCTAACCATTCCCAGAATCCTGGAAAAACTTCTATTGGGTAGCTTACTCGGTTTGCCTGAATGAAAATATTTGTGTCGAGCAAATACAAGCTGGTCATTAAAGCCCCATTTTGTCAGCGAGAGTGTTTAAATTGGCAGGTTTCATTCCCAGCAATCTGGCTCCGTCTCTGAACAGGGTTTTATTAGAGAAAACAGAATACAGAACTGCTTTGGTAAATGTTTTGCCATTGTTTACCGGAAGAGTAAGATAATAGTTTCCACTGGACTTCTGCATCGTTTTATTCTTGCTCCAGCGGGAGGCTTGAAGCTGGTAGTAGTTCCAGTAGGCGTCTTTTTCTATAATTTCCAGATCAAAAAGCCTTCGAGCGATTACTACTGTACTTACTTTATAAAAAGAGGAAAGCTTTTCTACCTGTTGAACAAAGTCGGTTGCGCTTTTCCACCGCTCAAGCAGGTCAGTTGCAGGAACGAGAACTTCAGCAGCGATATCGTTGCATAGTTTTTCCATACTGTTCATTCGATATCCTGCTGTGTCCAGGCCATTATTGGATACGCCGCTTGCGCCGAGCCATACGTGTGCTAATTCATGAACCAGGGTAAAAATCTGGGCGGCTTTTGCGTCAGCCCCATTGATAAAGATGAATGGGGCCAGTTCATCGTAAATGACAAAGCCTCTGAATTCTTTAACGTCAAGAGTTCTATGGGTATTATTGCCAACCTTGCCGCTGCGAAGTATTATAATTCCTGCCTGTTCAGAGCGCTCGACCAGAATATTGAAAAAGCTTTCCCAGTTAGCGGCTTCTCTTCTGTCAGAAATTCTCAGTTTTAAAATTTCGACGATGCTTTTGCTGACCTCTAAATAGCCGTCTTTAACAGAGAATTTACCTGCAAAATTCAACCTTTCTGCACCAATTTCCTGCAGATAGTCTTTGTACCATTCCATTTTTCGTTGCACATCGGCAATGACTTCATTCAAATCCATGCTGTAAGAATGGGTGGTTTTGTCGCCAACAGTTCTTAGATCTGGAATAACGGGTTTTTCTACTGGTGGTGAATTGAGAAACAGGTAGCCAAAAGGGATATGTAATACCTGGGCAGCCTTCTGAGCCTGCTTAAAGGTTGGCTTGTCGTGACCCTTTTCCCAGGAAAGAATTCTTTCAGCTTCTTTTATACCTAATTTCTTCGCAAGTTCTTCAACGGCGAAGTCAGCCCTTTTTCGGGCCCAAACAAGCATTTGCGGTTGTATCAAAGCACTGGCCAAGGCGAACTCCGATTCCTGTTTCCAAAATTATATCACTCTTAAGAATTTCAGGTTTAAATTTTGAATCTGTTAAATGTGATCAACCACCTGCGCTTTCGCAAGCGACATTTCTGGTGAACAAACCAACATAAGCCATAAAGAATGAATGGGCGAAAAAATGCGGACCCGCCAATGTCAGCTGTGGCGGATGGTGAATTCGGTTGTGGGTGGGCTGACAAGTGCTTCTCGGCGCGATTCTTCGACTTCGTCGACGCGCGAGAAGAACGGGCCTTTGTGCATTTCGGCGATGAAGAGCTGAATCGTCGAGGGGTTGCCGCAGGCTTCGGTTTCGACAGAGCCGTCGGGATTATTGCGCACCCAGCCGCTGACACCGAGCTGCTGGGCCTGTTTGTAGACGAAGCGGCGAAAGCCGACGCCCTGAACCCGGCCGCGAATGACGAGCCTGACTCTGAGAAAACCTTCACTGGCCATGCAGGTCAGGCCCTGGTCATGGCCAGGGCGGCCAGTTCGTAGAATCTGCCCAGATCTGGCTGATACAGGAACAGCAGCAGGTCGCGCCGGCCATTGCGGGTGTGTATCTGGCGCATGAGTGTGTAGGTGTCGGTTTTCAGGCGCTTGTTGCCGGCGAGCTGCAGGGCTTTCTGTTCGAGGCTGCCGACCAGCTGGGCGTCGATCTGACCTTTGATCATCGCAACGAAACGACGCAAATTAACTTTCTCGCTGTGCATTACGATGATCGAGTCGGTGTGCCGCTGGTAGCGGTCAAGAAGTTCTATGTCTTTGTCTTCGATAAAATGCGGGCGCTTATCGCAGACTACCTGATTGTGAACGGCGATGATTATCGTCAGCCGGCCGGCGGTGGCGATCTCGCGCATCTGCTTCAGGCATGCGGCTGGGCCGTCGGCAAAGTCTGATTCGCAGACCGAGTCGATAAGAACGAGCTTTTCGCCATCACCGGGCATCATTGCGGCCAGTTGCTGTATTTCGCGCGGATCGAGACCATGTCGGCCCGTGTCGACGCCCAAAAAGAACAGTTTTGTCGGCAGCAGCTCGTGCAGCTTGTCATAGGCTGCAGCCAGGCTGTTGCGCGCATTGTCGCCGACCGCTCCGGCAATCGCCAGGTGCCCCTGCAGGTCGCTGAGGTTGAGCCCGGCGGTACTCGCCGCTGCCCGCAGCGCAAAATCACGCAACGAATGTTCATAAGAAAGATAGAGAACCGGTAGATCGGCTTTTGCCATCAGGGCCTGCTGCATCAGCAGCGAGGCTTTGCCTGATTCGCGCGGCCCGATTACCAGATGCACACCGCCCTGAGCCCAGCCGCCGCCCAGGCTTTTGTCGAGACCGGCTGCAATAGTGTGAAATACCGGCACCGGGCCCTTGAGTCGTTGAACGCTTTCGGCAAGCTCAATTTTTAATGGCTGAAAACGCCCGCTGTGGGCTGCCACCGGTGCGCTTGCGGCAGTAGCACGACTTTGCCGGCCAGCACCAGGCAGTGGCAGTTGCGGCAGTTTCTCGATTTTCTCTTTCAGACCGGCGATGGCAGGCAGTTCGGCCTGGATGAACTTGACCCAGCTGAAGGTTTCCTGCAGGCATTCCTGCAGATTGCGTTTTTTGCCGCAGAAATCAGAAAAAGCGGCGATGCCGTAGGCGAAATGTGACGCGCCGACCCCGACGCGCGGCCGGTGCAGGGTAGGGTGGTTGCAGCCCGGCAGCAGCAGTGGCCAGTCTCTCTGGCAGCTTTGCAGCAGAATGGTTTTGACTTCTGTTTTGGCCGGCCGGCCACCGGCATCTTTGATGCCGGCAACGTGGCAGAGCAGGCGGTAATAAAGATCACTCAGGTTGTCGCGGCCTTCGAGGCCAATGGCGCCGCCGTGCACTTCGACGCTGATTTCTTCTGGGGTGGCGTAAATCGCCATGGTCTCCTGGGTGAAGCCAAGTTTGCGCAACGCTTCGATGCAGCGCACCGAATCGTCGTAGACCTGCTGAAAGCCATAAACCTCGGTTGCCGGCTTGAAAACGTTGCCGTTGACATGCACGAGCGTGTCGGGCGAATTCAGAAGCTTTTCAAGCTCGCGGGCAGCCGGCAGCTGTGGCAGAGTGCGCCCCGAAACTTCGAGCTGCAGATCGACTCCGTGGTATTCGCAGTTTTCGAGCAGCAGATCACGGGCACGCCTGATGGCGAAAACCAGAGTCAGTGGCCCGGCGAGCGACTTCTGGTCGTCGCAGGTGAACAGGGCGCTGCGGCTGCAGCCTTCCGGGTGGGCTTTAACCAGTTCGGGCACCCGGGTAACTTCGCTGACGCTTTGGCCACCGTCGAGATCAGGGTGAAAAATGGTTACAAACTTCTGCATGGCAACCTCTCAGTTACTTTTTTGAAGAGGAATTCAGGCCGAGCGCCAGTTCGATGCGCCGGAAAAATTCGGGAAAAGAGCTGATACCAAAGAACAGATCGGCATTCTGACCCTGGGCGAGAATCGTGTAGCCGGCGCAGGTCCCTTCTGCAGGGAAAGGCGTAAAGGTGATCGCAAATCTGCGGCTGACCGCTTCTTCGACCAGGTCGATAACTTTGCCGTTATTGCCAGTCTGAGCGGTAGTAACGATCTCTTCGACCGGCAGTTCAAAGTCTGAAAAGTTTTCGGTCAGAAGCTTTTTCACATCGGCGCCGGTTTTGCCCAGCTCTGGCATGATCGCCCGCAGCTTTTTCAGAGCATCGACGAAGGCGGCAGGGCTGAAAGTATTGCCAACCTGCCAGTAGCCGCGTTCAGGTTCGTCGAGAACCAGCAGCAGAGTGTCTTTCCGCCCGGCAACGAAAGTTTCGAGCTGTTTGAGAACATTCTCGCGCACGCGCATTGCATCGAGCATGCCCACGAACTGGTTCTTCTGGCGATTCTCTGCAACCGCAGAAAGGTTTACCAGGGTGCAGAAGCCTTCGGGTGCAAGTGAAATACGGCTGAGAGCGGCCGAAACCAGTTCCGGGAAACCTGGTTTTGCCGCCGGGTCATTGTGCAGACAGGCAGCTATTTTCGGGCTTTTGCCGGTGAAGAGTTTTTCGAGGCCGTTGAAATCGATTGCAGTCGATTGATTCTGTGTCGCTGCCTTAACCAGTTCTGTTCTTGCCGCTGCATCGGTTTTGTCCGAGAGCGATATGGCGAGACTGAAACCCTCAAGATCAGGCGCAAAATAATTATCGGCACCGTCGAGAACGCCGGGCACCCGGAAATCGCTGTCGCTTACCAGGCCAAGTCTTCGCCCTACCTGACTCATACTGCTGAGCAGGCTGTTGCGGATACCTTTCTGCCGGTCGGCCCATGCGGGAAAGACCAGCTGGAAGCCCTGCCATCTGATGCCGTCCCTGTGGGCGCTGGTGAAAGCCTCTCTGAAAGAGGCTGAAGCCCCGGCAAACCCGGAGGTGCAGAAGACGATAAGGTTGCGGGCCGGTGTTTCGACAAGCAGACCACGGCGTCTGGCAACCGTTTCTATCGACAGAGGACTGGCATTGACCGGAGTGATGAGTTCACTGCTTTCCGGGGCGGGCGGGTTCAGCTGCTGGCCCGTGGCCGGCAGAACCAGGAAAAGGGTGAATACCAGCAGAAGCGCCGAAAGGATGTGTCGCATTCAGGGTCCTCCGTTTTTATTTCGCCTTCATCTTAGCTCATAATAAATCTCTGCTGCAAGCGCCAAAAATAAGGGCAGGGCAAACGCACTAATAATATTTTGGATTTACAATTGGACTGGATTCCCGCCTTCGCGGGAATGACGCAATCCGTTTCCGTCATTACGTGCTTAGAACCGTAATTCAGGGGGGGGTAATGCGATTGTCCTGAAAATAAGGGGTAATTTGCTGAAAAGTTTCGGGTAGTACGCTAGAATGATTTTTATCAAAATCGAGAGGTAAACAAATGCTTAATAGAGTTGCGTTAAGGCTCTACGCTGTGTTTTGTCTGGTTTTTCTCGTTTTTGGCAGCCTGGCCGCCGCCGAAAACCTCGACCTGACAACCGCTTTTTCAGTGACCGGTGACCTGCAGCCCACCGACTGGCGCCTGAAGCTTGAGTTCAGTTCGCCGGCATCATCACTGGAAGTATCAAAAAAAGTTAAATGCCGCTTTAACAATGCTGCAATGAATTTTCGCATTGTCAATGCGCAAAAGCCTGACGAACAGGAAGCCGGGCAAACGCTGCCTTCAGAACGTCAGGTTTTTATCATCGCCCCCGAAAAGGCCGGTGATGCGACTGGAACTGTCGAAATTACCATTGGTAAAGGCCTGCAGTCTGCTGACAAAAAGAGCAATCTTGCTGCTGACACGCTTTTGAACGTAAAAACCCGCAAGGCGATTCGTGTGACTGGCGGCGAAGCATATTTTGACAGCATCGAAGACAAAGGGGTCATGATCGACCTGACCGAAAATGTCAAAGATTATCAGCTGAAAAAACATATCCGCATATTCCCGTCGGTTGGTTATTTCAAGGTCGACCGGCAATATTACAGCAATCGTCATTGCTACAAAATCATCGGAAAATTCGTTACCGGCCGGAAATATGAAGTGAAACTCGCCGGTGGTGCTGTGGAGGGCGAAAACCAGCTGCTCGACAACGGCAGAGTCGAATTTGTCAGCCGCGGTCCCAGCCCGCAGATAAGCTTTACCGCCGACCGTTCAGTTCTTGAACTGCGCAGTCGTCAGATGGTTCCGCTCAATTTTACCAGCGTCGGCGATTTTAAGGCCCAGCTGATGAGGGTTCCGGCATTCTTTGGCCCGGCTCTCGATTCTCTGACCGCTTTTGCCGAAGTCGAAGAAAAGCGTCCGGTCGATTCTTCAGGCATGCGCCTTGCCGGCGACAAAGAAACGGTGATTCGCAAAAATGCCGCCGAAATCGATAACCTGATGGTTAAATTCGTTAAGCAGCATGAACAGCTGAAAACCTTGTCGACTGACAACGCCTGGGCTGATCTGCGCAATTTTCTTGAACCGGTTTTTTCGTCAGACAGCCAGGCTTTTATGGGTTCAGACAACCCCGACATGGAATACCATTTCTCACTGCCCCTCGATTATCGCCCCGAGCCAGAAAAGGGTGGCTCTGTAATCGTTAAGGTCAGCGAAACAAAGACCGAAGAAGGCCAGAGCGCCGCCCGCCTTTTTCAGATTACCGATTATTCGCTGACCTATAAATTCAGCCGGCGTGAACTTTTGCTGTGGCTGACCTCGATCGAAACCGGCCGCCCGGTTGCCGATGTGCCGGTCATGCTGCTTACCAATGACGGCCGCTCCTATCTTGCTGGGCGTACTTCGCACGAAGGTATTCTCAAGATCAGCGAAGAGACTGAATATCCCTTCGTTATCTGCAAAGATGCCGCCCCAGAAACCGGTAAAGCGAAATTTCTCATTTCCGACCTGGTTATTGCTGCCGCTGCTGGCAACACTGACAGTTGTTTCATCAAACTCAACAGCAATCGCTTCTCATCGTCTGCCGTTTATCAGAGCGCTCCTGACCGACTGCTGAAGCTTTCAAAACTTGGCCACGTCTTTACCGAGCGCGGTGTTTACCGCCCCGGTGAAACGGTTTACTGGAAAGCGACCGCCCGCGAATACCTCGATAAAAGCATCGTTTCACCTTCCGGTATGCTGGTCGAAGCCACCATCGTCAATCCCCGTGGCGAGATTGTCTCTGTCGATGAATTCACTCTCAATGAGTTCGGCACCTGCTCCGGCAGCTTTGAAGTCAAAGCTCACATGCCGCTCGGGCAGTATAATCTCACCATTGTTCCGAAGACCAGCGAAGAAAACGAGCCCGAACAGAAGCTCGACCCGCGCTGGAATTACCTGATGAACCGCTCAGGCACCAATCCTGAACCTCAGAATAATAACTCATCTGAAGAAAATCAGGACGAACAGTCGGTTCCGGCGCTTGCGGCAACCGGTTTTCAGGTTCAGGAATTCGAGCCGCCCCGCCATTTTGTCGAACTCGAGATAAGCACCGAGAAACGCAAGATCAGGCAGATCGTCGGGAAAGATGCTGAGCAGCTTTTCGTTAACTGCAAAGTCGCCAGCCGCTATTATACCGGCGGCCCGCTGCGCCATGCGAAAGTGCAGTGGACAGCGCATCTCACCGAAAACTGGTCAGCTGTTAAACAGTTTCCGATGTTTCAATTCGGCAGCAACGACAGCCAGAAAGAACTTATCGAGGCAGGCAATTCGGTTCTCGATAAAGACGGTTTTCTCACCGTTTCACTGCCGGTCTCGAATACGGTTCTGAGTGGGCTCAATTCAATCGAAATTACCGCTACCGTTCTCGATATCGATGGCAGACCGGCAACTCGTGTCGACTCATTCTCGCCAGAACCGGCGGTTCGCGTCGGTATCATGAAGCTTCCCGGCGGTCTTACTCAGGGCCAGGAGCTTCCCCTTCAGGTTATTGCGGTCGACAAGAATGCCAATAAGATCACTCAGGGCGAAGTTCAGCTCGAAATTATGCGCAAACGCTACATCTATACCCAGAAGCGCGATGCCGCGGGCGGAATCTTCTACAACTGGAGCAGTGGCTGGGTGCGCCATCATGTTGCCCGCCAGAGCCTTAAAGACAGCATCGCCACTTTTGATCTGGTATTGCCGGAAGGTGGCGATTACATGCTGCGGGCAACCTATGGAACCGGCAGTGAAGAGTCGGTTGCTGCCTACAGTTTTGTCGTCGATTATTCATACGACTCTTACGCCGATTATAACGGGCAAAGCCGAACCCGCAGCGAAAACGAAGTTCTGCTGATGCCTGACAGTTCTTACGTCGCCGTAAATGAAAAGGTCAGAGTCAGATATTCGCTGCCCAGGCCATGTGAATATGCCCTGATGACCGTTGAATCCGATGAGATCCTCAGTGCCCGGGTAGTCAAGCTCGACCGGCCGCAGGGTGAATTCATCGAAACCATGACCGAGAACTGCCGCCCTAACGTTCATATCGGTCTGCTGGCTCCTGCTTCCAGAAGCGGGTTCCCGATTTATGCCAGTCAGGTGGATTCAGATTATCCGAGAACCTACTTTGGTTTCACCCGCATCAAGGTTCAGAACACGGTAGCAGCAATCAATATCGCGATTGCTCCTGAACAGCAGAACGAGCTTGCCGCACTGCCAGGCGCCATGCAAAAACTCGATTTTGTCGTGACCGACAAAGATGGCCGGCCGGCTGTGGCTGAAGTGGCGATCTGTGTTGTCGATGAGGCAATTCTGTCTCTGACCGGTTATAAAACTCCTGATTTAAGCGGTCTGACTGATTTCATTCTGCCGCTGTGCGTGTTTACCGGTGATCTACGCACTTCGCTGATCACCCAGGATCTGTTCAAACTTATTTCTACCAGAGCGCTGACTGGTGGTGACCAGGGTGCTGGCACCATAGCCACCGATCTCGATGCGCGCAAGGATTTCAGGCCGGTAGCATTCTGGAACCCGGCGATGACACCTGACACCAATGGTCGGATCAGCATCGAATTCAAGCTGCCCGACAGCATGACTTCATACCGCATCTATGCGGTCGCGGTCGATAAAACCACCGGTTTTGGCTCAAAAGACCGGCAGCTCAAGGTCAGCCGCGATTTCTACATCGAACCGGGTCTGCCGTTTTTCCTGACTGCCGGCGATAAGGCGGTTTTTCCGGTTGCCATGCACAACAAGACCGCTCAGGCAGGTTCTGCCGAACTCAGAGTCGCCGAAGCGAAAAATGTGCTCGTCGCAGTTGAATCGGCGAAAATCGATCTGCCGCCAATGATTACCGGCCGGGCAAGAGTGAAACTCGAAGCTGACAACGGTGCCGGCGAAGCCAGCGTTCTGCTTGCCGGCCAGATGAACGGGCTGAATGATGCAATTGAAAGAAAGTTCCCGGTGAATACCGCGGCGACGGTTCTGAATCGCCAGCTTTCGGGTTCTTTTACCAAAGAGCAGTCTTTTCGCCCGGATGTTCCGGAATATGTCGCATCGATGACCGGCAGCGAAACCGAGGGCGCGCTGAGTGCACGGCTGAATCTGTCTCTCAGCCCATTTGCCCGACTGTCCCCGGCTTTGAAATACCTGATGCATTACCCATACGGTTGTCTTGAGCAGACCAGCTCAGCAATTATTCCGCTGGCGGCGATGCGCGGTCTGATCAAAGATGGTCGCCTGCCGGGCTACAATCTTGAACAGGTCGACAAGTTCCTTGACAAGGGCTTTTCACATCTTCTCAAAATGCAGCGAAGCTCAGGTGGCTTCAGTTACTGGACTTCGGAGCGGGAAGATTCCTGGTGGGGCAGCCAGTATGCGGTTCTCGCCCTGACCGTCGCTGACCGCGCCGGTTACCCGATCGATCGCAGCAGTCTCGAAAAGAGTCTCGATTATCTTAACCGCACTCTTTTCGCGTCAAATAACAACAGCCGTTTCGAACATGGCGTCATGGCCCTTTCAGCGGTAAACCTGGCGCTGAATAAGAAGCTCAAGGCTGCCGATCTCGATACTCTGAAGAAGCGCTTCACTCAGACGGCTGAAGAAAGCAGTCCGCTGCTGCTCTGGGCTGAAGCTCTCTGCGGTGATACGCCAATTGAAGAGCTGGCTGGTCGCGCCTCACAGCTGAAACCGTCACTGCGCTCGATCAGCCGCGGCTGGTATTACACTTCGACCCGGCATGATGCATTCAATCTTCTGGCTCTGCTGGCTGTGAATGCTGACCGCAAAAAATCAGACGATTTTGCCGGCAGAATTCTGGCCTCGCTTTCAGAAAAGGGCTACTGGAACTCCACAGCCGACACCGGCATTGCTCTGTTTGCTCTGTCAGAATATTTTCAGAGTCTGAAGGCGGGTAATGAATCCGAACTCGAAGTGACTCTGACAACCGACGCCGGTACAAAAGCGGTTAAGGTCGATAAAAACGGCATTTCTCTCGATCTGACAAAGGCCGAACTGCTGGCCGGCAGTGGCGTAAAAATGGTTTCAAATGGCAATTCTCTGATCAGCTGGAGCTTTGAGTATTCATATCCTGATCTTGCTTCACGCTCAGAGCCGGTTAACAACGGTTTCTCGGTTGAGAAGACCTTCGAAAATCTCAATGGCAAAAAAGAAATTCGCGTTGGCGATCTGGTCAAGGTCACCGTAGTTTTTGAAGACCAGATTCGCAAAGATGGCGACTGGGCTTCTTATCGCAACTTTGCTCTTGAAGATCCGATTCCGGCTGGTTTTACTGCGGTTAACAGCTCACTGAAGAATGATGCGCTGCCGAGCGATGCAACCAGCGAAGATGACGAGTATTACTGTGATTACGTTGATGATGCCTACACCTTCTATGCCAATCACCAGGAATTGCGCAAAGATCGCCTGCTGGCTTTCAAGAACCATTTCTGGTCCGGCAGATTCCGGCTGGTTTATTATTTGCGGGCTATCTGCGAGGGCAGCTTCAAGATGAAGCCGACGCAGGTGAGTCTGATGTATAACCCAGAAATCAATGGTATGAGCACGCCGGCGACGGTTCAGATACTGGCGGCTGAATAAATAACCTGCCGGCGCCATCGATACCGATGGCGCCGGTTTTCTTAAGCGGGAATACAGAGTTTATGAGCGCTTTGTTCACACGGCTGACAAACAGGATCGCGGCAAAAAAGATTACGGCGGCGTTACTGCTGCTGCTTGTGGCTGTCGGTCTGGTCTGGCATTGCCGCTTCAGCCTTCTGCCGTATTTCTGCGACGATCCGCTGCCGCTTATCGAGCGCCATTTCTCCAGTGGTGGCGCCTTGACCGACCGTCATGGCAAAATTCTCAGAGTTTTTGCCGACAGTCGTGGCGACTTTTCGGTATATACACCTCTGGCAAGCCACTCTCCTGATTTGCTGCAGGCGGTTCTGACCGCCGAAGACCGCAATTTTTACCGGCATCCCGGTTTCGATTTTTTTGCGATTCTGCGGGCGGCCTGGCAGAATCTCACCAATAAACGCGTTGTTTCAGGTGCTTCAACGATTTCACAACAGCTGATTCGCGTGGTCGATCCTGGGCCGCGCACATTGTCGACGAAAATTCGCGAGCTTTTAATGGCACTTCGTCTTGAAGGCAGTTTAAGCAAAGCCCAGATACTGGAACGCTATCTGAACGCTGTTTCTATGTTTGGTAATGTTCGGGGTATCAATATGGCCGCACTTCTGTTATTTGGCAAAAGCCCGGATATGCTTAACCTGGCCGAAAGTGCGACGCTGGCGGCGGCAATTCAGGCGCCCGGCCGTCTCGATCCCTTTTCGCAAAAAGGCAATCTCAGATTGCTCGGTCGCCGCAACTGGGTGCTCGATGAAATGCGACGTACCGGGGTTGCTGATCAAAGCGCCTGTGTCAGCGCCAGAAAGCTGACGATTCCATCGTGGCGCCGACCGCGCCCGTTCAATGCCCCGCATTTCTGCGATCTGATTCTTGCACAACACAGCCCACTGCACGGTACCCGAAGAACGACAATCGACATGACCCTGCAGAATCTGCTTGCCGGCACGCTCAAGTCACACCTGCCACGCCTGATGAAGAGCGGGGCTCTGCAGGCAGGCGGTATGATCGTCGACAGCACGACACTCGAAATTCTGGCCATGGCCGGTTCACGCGAATATGGCCCGCTGGCAGCCGGATTCAACAATATCTGCATTGCCCGTCGTTCCGGCGGTTCAATTCTCAAGCCATTTCTTTATGCACTGGCGCTCGAAAACGGTTATTTTCCATCTTATGTAATACCTGATACCATGCAGACCTTCAAGACCCCGCAGGGCGAATACCAGCCATACAACGCCGACCGCAGATCTTATGGTCCGGTAACGATCAGAGCCGCTCTTGGCAACAGCCTCAATATTTCGGCGGTCAAAATGCTCAACCTGCTTGGTATCGGTGATTTTTGTCGCATGCTTGTCGAACTCGCTCTTGTCAGCGATAAGCCCGGAGCCGCCGAATTCTATGGTCTCGGGCTGGCCATAGGCAACCCCGAACTGCGTATGCTCGATCTGGTGCAGGCTTATGGAATTTTTACCAATCAGGGTAATCTCAGAAGTCTGAAGTTTTTTCCGGATCAGGCACAAAGCAGCATGTCGATCATTTCGCCGCGCACCGCCTATATGGTTTTCGACATCATGGCCGATCCGTCGGCACGTCTGTTCACCTTTGGCAATCCGGCGTTTTTTAAAACCCGCAGCATGACCGGTCTGAAAACCGGAACCAGTACAGAATATCGTGATTGCTGGCTGGTTTCGCTTAATTCCAGATTTATCATGGCCTTCTGGGTTGGCAATTTTTCAGGCGCACCCACCCGTGCGCTCAGTGGTGCAACCGCCTGTGGGCCGATTTTTCACGATATCAACGACTATCTCGAGACCAGATATCTGCCGGCGCCGGTTTCGACCCCTGAGGGAATCATGCGCCGGGCTGTCTGCTCGATCTCTGGTCAACTGCCCGGGCCAAACTGTTTCATGACCGGCTATGAGATATTTGCAGAGGACGGCAATCCGCCCGAAATCTGCGCTTTTCACCGGTCGGCCGGGGAGGGGCATGATCTGCCTGCTGATTATGCCAGCTGGCTGAAGTATCGCCGGCGGTTTCTCGATGTTGACCCTTTCAGACTGGCTAATCAGACTGAAACAGCCGACCCGTGGATAATTAAAGGGCTTGGGCCAGCTGAAAATCAGTTGCGGGTTGCCTCTTACAGCAGCAGCCAGATGAAAAAAACGGGAGTGGCGCGTGATGTCGCTATCAAAATTGTGTCTCCGCATGATGGCGACCGCTATGTCATGTCTGCCAGTCACGAAAATTACGCCCTGCTGCGTGCGATTCCCTCAGAACCAGTGTCAGAAGTTATCTGGTTGATCAACGGTGTCGAGTTTATCAGAACTCCGCCGCCGTATGAGGCTTACTGGCCCCTCGCCAAGGGCCTCTTTCGCATCACCGCTCTCACCGAAAGCGAGATTGCTGCCGAGGTCGAGATTCAGGTCGAGCATTAAAGATTGTTGTCGCAATCTGGGAATACATGGTATTCTCAAGTTATGCGACATAACAGAATGCTTGTGACAATCTTCGCCCTGACACTGGCAGCCATTTGTTGCGGTCAGTCTCTGCATGCTTGCAGTCTTGCTCTGCACGACTGGAAACTGATCTTTTACCGCAAGATTCCGACTCCTGTTTCATTTTTCCCTCTGTCAGAGCTCGATGTCGCGGCAACCCGGCTTGAGCAGGCCCCATTTGCCAAAGTTTTCTGGGTTGGTTCACATA